>Ga0207639_10001464_pt1 | contig 15898 bp, 13 predicted proteins | sample KBSCornC32_FD_184299 | JGI IMG/M metagenome (GOLD analysis project Ga0207639, IMG submission 184299) | Corn rhizosphere microbial communities from Kellogg Biological Station, Michigan, USA - KBS Corn C3-2 (SPAdes) (version 2) | ecosystem: Host-associated > Plants > Roots > Rhizosphere > Soil ...
CGGGTGCCTCGGGACCGCTGTTCGGCATGAACGGGGTGGACACCCCACAGCGATGGAACGGGGAAGCAGCCTCCACGTCAAACTGGGAAGCAACCACCGGGGAAGTGCCGAAAAAAGGCAAGTTCCTCACGTTCTTCTCCTCGCGGCTGTGGTGCGCAGAAGGGGCGCGCCTGCGATACTCGGGTCTCACTGGCTCCTCCCCGGACCCGCTCAACTGGGCCGCTGAAAACTACGTGGACCTCGAGCCCAACGACGGCCAGGAAATCTCAGCGATCGGCATCTGGTCCTCCTATCTCGTCGTCTTCAAGCCGCGCAAGACCTACGTCATCTACGACCCCGTAACCGGCGCTAACCGTAAGCTCTCTAACGAGGTGGGCTGCGTTGCCCATCGCTCCGCAGCCCAGACACCTGACGGGCTGTTCTTCCTCTCCGAGGACCAAGGCGTCTGCAAGACGGACGGCAGTTCAATCAAGCCGATCTCAGACGAAGTCCAGCCCGACTTCACCACCGCTGCCGCGAGCCCCGAACTTCAGGCCAACGCCGCTGGGGCTCTAGTCGGCCGGCGCTACATGCTTTCCGTCGCCCTCGAAGGCACCCGCAACGACCACACGCTTGAGTACGACCTGATCAAGAAGTCCTGGTGGCTGCACGACTGCGCTACCAACCAGTTTGCCCTTCTCGACCCCGCTGGCACGCCGGTCCTCTACTCAGCCGACTCAGCTTCCACCGCCCGCGTCTCCAAAGCTTTTGTCTCCGGCATCTACACCGACAACGGAGCCAAATACAAAGGCGGGGCCTTTTGGACCTCTCCTTGGCGCGCATGGGGCATTGGCAGCGCCGGGCTTAACCCCCATGTCACCAAGCGAATCGCAGAGGTCCGCGTTGACGGGGTCGGCAACTGGCGCGCCTACATCGCCACGGACTTTGAAGAAGCCTTTGAAGCAATGGAAGGTGAAGTGTGGGAGGCGGCAGCCGACACCAGCGGTATCTGGGGCGGCTCGGAAGCATGGGGTAGCGCCGGGAACACCTGGGGCATCAACCCGAATTCTCCGGTCGAGCGCAGATACCACACCCCCGGAAAGGGCCGGGCCGTCTCGGTCAAGTACGTAGACGAATCGGAAAGCAACTTCGCAATCCGAAGCGAGACGTTCCTTCTAACCCCGCGAGCAGACTAAGGAGCCACGATGGGCGCACTCAAAATCCCCGAAATCGGGAAAGCAGGTTCGACCGAGGCTCCAAAGGTCGATGAAAACTTTGAAGCGCTGAACGCGATCCTTGATTCGGAAAACAAGGTCAAAGGTTCGGGGGTCGCCGCCGAAACGCTAGAAGGGAAAAACCTCAAGAAAGAAACCGTCAAAGGCGAACATCTCGCGAAAGAAACGATCAAACGAGCTGAACTCGCCGCTGAATCCAAGCCCTTCACTTGGTACAAACCTCTCGCCATCGCGACGGAAGAGTCCCGGACCAACGTCGCCTTCGGGACGCTGACCACTGCCGACGAAATCAAAGAAGTGGTCTTGCCCGAAAATGGACTGATTGCGATTGGTTACATAGCAGTATGGAAGTCGTCTGGAGCTGCTACGGCTAGGGCCTCGATTTTCCTTGGGAGCTCACAGATTAAGAGGACGGGAGCTACGGCCCCCGAAGGGATTGAAACCGCCGGGACGGGTACAAACGAATTTTCGCAGCTAACCACGGCGCCTGGTACTGGCCTCACCGCTACAACCAGTGGGACGAGCCTTGTCTCAACTGGACAAGTACTAGGCAACAACATTACTGGTGCTGGCGGCATGTGCTACGTGTTTGCGGCAGCAGGAACCTACAACGTCTCGATCCAGTTCAAGTCTGCCTCAGGCTCCGTAACCGTCAAGGAACGGAAGCTATGGGTCGGAGTCTCTGGGGTTTAGATCCCAGCGAATCGGGTTTCTCGATCAACGCGCTTAGCGCAGATCGGGGGCATCTGGGTGGTTTCGGGGTTCATCACATCTCCTGGGGTCGCGTTGTGTTGGAGACCGTGCAAATGGCCCATCTCATGAACGATGACTCGGCAAGCGACCCCCCATTCCAGGGGCTTTGCGAGCCAGCGGGAGACATATAGGACGCAGGGGGTGAATGCTCCGGAGGCCGGAATCGTCGCCCAGCCGCTCGCTCCTTCTGGTAGTGCACCATTCGGAACGATCTCCTTGTCAAGACTGCTGCATCTCGAAGGTTCGCCGCCCCAGTAGTGAACTGCGTCTTGGTACGCCCGGTTAAGCCCCGGGGTAAACGGATACGCCTCAGTCCCCGCCACCCTCAGCGCCAAGACCACCACAGTGATCAACACAATCCGCTTCATTCGAGAAAGGCTATAACGCGTGCCGGAACTCCCTTTCGTAACCCGCGATACGTCCGTCCAGCAGAACTTCGATGCGCTCAACAAGCGCACGGGGACCGCCGAATCGGGCGTCAAAGCGCTGGAAGGCCGCTTTCCGGTCAAAGCGGCGGATCTAGATACCTCCGCGAAAGAACTCTTCCCGCAGCTCGTTACGGCGGGGAATCGCAAGATCAACTTCGGCACCGCTGAAGTCGAATGGCCCGGTGGCTCTATAGAAAGCAAAACGGTTGAAGTTGAACACGGCCTGGGAGCAACCCCCCCATCAGGGGGAGTCCAACTAACGCCCGTCTACGCCTTGGCCACTCGCAGAATGTTTCCTCAGCTTGTTTCTACATCTAAAACTAAAATCGCCTTGAATTCCGTCTGCACTGATGCCGTGCCTGGCGCAGGCGTAAAACAAACAATTCACTGGCTCGCAATCGGCTAGGAGAACCAATGGCAATAGGACTAGCCCGAGCGCGCAAAGCGCGCCTATCGATCCCCCACATCAACCAGCGACCAGGCCTCTCGCGGTCTCGCGCGGTATCGCGTCCGCAGACTGCGTTGGCCCGCGCCGTCGCGGCTACCTCCTCCTCCACCCCTGCCACTTCGACTGCGCAGCCGTCCAACACCACCGTTCCCGCGACACAGAGCCAGCCGACCGACCCACTGGCCAGCACGGCTCCCGCTCCGTCGGCTTCCGCGAAAGCGCTCTTTGAAGTCCCCTCGTACACCCCCCAGGCCGGCCAGCCCGATCCGAGGGATGCGACCTACTGGGCCAACGTCGCAAAATTGAAGTTCGATGACGAACAGCAGTACGCCGAACTTCAGCGTAACCAGCAGCGCTCGGACACCGACTACGCCGACGCACTACAGACCGCGATCCGCAACAGAGGGGTCCAGCAGCGCACCCTTGGAGAGGACGCCATCCGCTCGAACCTCGGCAACTCGGGCTGGCTCGATCGCAACGAAGCCGAACAGACTGCCGCCTACACGCAGGATCGCGCCCACGCCCAGCTCAACAAGGACGAAGAAGACCAGGCGCGGGCCGCAGCTCGCACGGCGCTTCAGCAGGGGTTCAGCCTCGAAGCCGCCGGGGAACTAGCTGCGGCGGCAGCGCGCTTCGCCCAGATCCAGCGCGAAGAAGCTGCTAACGCGCCGCCGGAACTTCCGGGGGGAGGCTCGCCGGCCATCTCCAATGCTCCCGCCGTTCCGCTCTCCCAGCAGGGGCCGTGGCCGGGCAACTGGCCTGCGCCTAAACCAGTGCAGAACAAACCCATCTCCGTGAACAAAGTCGGCATCGGGAAAGGCAAAAAAGCTAAATGAGAACTGGTCTCGCAACACACAGGCGCAGTTCGCGCGAAGGATTGGCCCGCCGCATCGCCGCCCGTCCGGGTGGCTCGACCGCCGCCGCGTCCGCCGAAGGCGGAGCAGCGCCCGGTGCCGGTGCGCCCGGAGGCAAGCCGGGTTTCCACCCGATGCACTTCCTCAAGGACCTCGAAGCTGGCCAGTCACTGACGGGGAAACAGTTGACCGGTGCCGCTCGAGCGCTGACAGCACTCGAAGTGCGCCCCCAGCTGCATGGCTACCGCCAGCTCGCCAACCAGCTTCACAGCGAGCGGGAAACGGAGGCCCGAGGGCTTGCTGCGCTCGGAGGACAACTCGCGGGCAACGTCACTGACGTGTACAAAAACATCGCCGCGTCTGAGGCCGACGGTCTCGCGCGCCAACAGGCGCTTGCGGGCCAGTTGAACCAGACTTCGGCTGGGATCGCCCAGCAGGGCAATCAGTCCCTCGAAGCGATGCAGAAAGGTCAACTAGGCGGTCTCACGGCAGCGCTTCAGATCCGGGGGGCTCCGGGCGGGGGTTCGGCTCAGCAGGAACTCGCCAACGCGGTGGCGGCCCAGCAGAGCGCCCAGAGTGCCAATAGCCAGGCCAACCAACAGTTTGCCGCCTCCCAGGGCGCCTCCTACGGCAACCTCGCCGCGACCCTTGCAGGAACTGCTCAGCTACAGGGCGGCGCGGCCGTGGGCGGCATCGGCCGGGACATCATCGGCCGCACCCGCGAATCGAACCAGAAATACGACGAGGGCATTCAGACCGCCCTCGGAAAACGCGCCGATGTGAAGGCGACCAAGGGTGCGACCTTCGTGAAAAACCTGCTCGGACTGCGTGAAGGCGAGCAGAAATTCATCCTGGGCAAGGCGGCGGTCCACGGCGAAAAGGAAGGCCTCAAGCTCAAGGAACGTGAAAACGCCGAAGATCGCAAGCAGCAGGGCTTTGAAAACCAGTTGGCCCTGAGCAAACTGGGCCTCGATCAGTGGAAGGCCCACCACCCCAACGCCTCTTCAGGTGAAGTCCAGAAAAAGGCGAAGGAGCTCAAGGAAGAACGAAACGAAGTCAAGTCGCTGATTGCGACCATCGTTGGAGCCGAAGGCGCCCCGAAGAATGACCAGCAACTCGCCGCGCTGACGGGAGCACTGAACAGCAAAGCCTCTGCCAAACCGCAGCTGGTGCGCAAGGTAGTCCAAGCCTGGTGGGAGAAGCGCCGCCAGCACCCTCAGTCCCACATGCACCGATAGATGGCTCGCAAGCGCAAGGCCTACCACGTCTCGGTCCCCTACGCGCCCACCGCGAAAGGAAAGGCCGCTGAAGAAGCAGCGGCCCCAGAGGTCGATGGCCCGTACCGTTCGCAGTCATCCGTTCCGAGCATTCGGTCCAAAGCGACCGCTTGGGAACATCGCAAGGTAACCCCCAACGGGACGGTCGTTGTCCCTACGGCAACGCCCGCTGCCGCTGTCTCGCCCACATCCTCTTCATCACCCGCCTCCGCCGGAGGCCAAGCCGCCGCAGCATCCCACCGCGCCGCAGCCCGCCAGCAGCGCCTGGTGGACCGTTTCGTTAACCATGCCTACGAACGTAAGGTCAGCGCGATCAAAGGCAGCCCGAACACCCCGGTCTGGGAAGTGGGGGACAAGGTGCGCAAGGCCAAGAGCGAAGTCGACTCGCTCCGCGAAAGGCTGCTCAGCCACCCCGCCGTCAAAGACGCCAACTCCGAAGGCAAGATCGTCCCGGTCAAAGGGCTTCAGAAGCTCCGCGAGCGTGAAGGGCAGTACCACGCGCTCGATGGGCCGGAAGGCATCTCCCACTCCAAGCTCTTCGGGCTGGAGGCCAAGGCCCTCAAACAGACGCCGGCCAGCCGCAAGGAGCTCGCGACTACGGAACTGGGCGGCAAGGTCGCCAGGACCGCCAACAAGGCCAAGATCGCCCACGACCTGAAGGGTGCGCCTTCAACGCTGGAAGCTCTGGGCTATGCGTCGATCGGTGCCCCCGGCATCGGTGTCGGAGGGGATCTTGCGAAGGTGGTTGAGGTCGGGGCGGAGGCCATCCCAAAGCTTCTAACCGAGGGAGGCGCGCGTCAGATTGCTAAGGACGGTGGAGAGCGGATAGCGGCCAGGGCCGCGAGCGTCAAGGGGGCTGCCAAGGCGATCCCCGACGCCCTCAGGACCGCACCAAAGGCAGCCAGGGGAATCCCCGACGTTCTGAAGGCCGGGGCCAGGGAGACCCCTGCCGCGCTTAAGGCCGGAGCCAAGGCTGCTCCGAAGTATGCGGGCGAGAAGGCGCTGCAAGGCGGAGAGAAAAGCCTTCAGGCGTTCTCCGGAGCGGGGGCGCTGGGAGCACTGCATCAGGGCGGCGTCAACCTGCCCGGTGGTGCGATCCTCGAAGGCCAGGCCAAAGCCTTCGAGAAAGACCCCGGCAAGGTCCTCAGTTCAACCGCGAACCTTGCCCCCGGCCTTCTTGTATCCGCGTTCCAGATCCCCGCCGCTGCGGGGGCCTCCATCGCGACGGGCTCCCCTGAGCCTCTCAAAGAGGCGCTAGAAGAACAGGTGAACTTCTTTCATCACTTCGCTGATATTTACGGCTCCAACGACGCCAAGAAGATCGAAAAGGCAACCCTAGAGGAAGGCTTCCTCCCGGAGGTGCTGGTCGGGCCGGCCACCGCTAAGGGGGCCGAGAAGCTGGGGGCGCCACTGCGCGACCGTGCTGGAGAGATCGCTGCGGCCCGTCGCGCACCAGCCACGGGCGCCGAGGGCCATGTGCTTTTGCATGAGCACGGTGGGGCAGTCAAGAGAGGACGCCAACGGGTCCCAGCTAAGCCGGGAGAGAAACCCAAGCTCACTCGCCAAGGGGAAATTAACCAGCACCGCCGGGAAGAGGCCTTCCACGCCTCCAACATGAACGACACGATCCAGCTCGAGCACGCGATGCGTCGGGAGGGAATCGACAAGTACGCGCGCAAGGCGGCCGGCGAGCGCACTCCCGTTCGCGAGGGCCTAGGCAAGAAGGGCAAGGACACGCTCTACCAACGGCCCCCTGACTACTTGCCATTTCTCGCTCGCGCGGGAATTGATCTTCACAACCCTGAGGCGGCCCTGCGAGAGATCAGGCATTACGCCGAGAAATACAAAGGCCTAGACCATCCCGCTAAGTACGGAGTCAACCCAGAGGCGCTGACCGCCCGCGACGCGGTCAAGTTCTTCATCGACCACCCCGAGTACCTGAAAGACAAGAACCTCGCCAAGGCTCTTGACGAATTCCGGGCCATTCAAAACGGCGAGAAGGGCTTGCGCTCGCTTAGCATTTCAGATCGCAACCGCTACCTCGGCCATGCGGTCATGCATGGTATTCCCGACGCAGTGGACCGGGTTCCGCTGGGTGCCCGCAAGCACACCGACGCCACGACCCGAGAGGGTGCCTGGGAGGATGTGAAGGCGAGGGCCAAGCAGGTCGAGGCACTTCGCAAGGAGGGCCGCAAGAAGTACGACCAAGCGCAGGTGCTCGGGAAGGACTCGGCCACGGCGATTCGCCTACGAGAGGAGGCGAAAGCCGCCTACGACAAGGCGCGGGTTATCGAGAAAGGCCGCAAGGAACTTCATGCCGAGCTCAAGGACTTCACTCGTCCCGGTGCCAAACCAAACCCCGCAGCCGTGCGCACAGCCTATGACGCCGCCCTGGAGAAAGAGATGGCGGACGAGGCGCGTGCGTCGCTGAAGGCAAAGGGCCTCCACCCTGAGCCGGCGTATGTCCCGGACACGGATGCGATCAACCGCGCTACCCCGGATCAGTCAGCTACCGGAGGACAGAAGCCCCTCCCTGGCGGCCCGAAGATCAACGAGGGATTCAACTGGCGCCACGGCCTCACTCGCCAAGGCTATGAGCACATGATGAACGAGGCGATCCTGCGCCAGGTTGCCCGTAACCATCAATTCGCCGACTGGCGCAGATTCCGTGCTGATCGAGGAATCGAGTTCGAGGGAGCCCACCAGCACTACGGCAAGGACTGGGCGAGGGCATTTGACCAAGGCGTAATGAATCGCAGGGATGTGGCGCTCGTTCCGACCCAGGTGGTCAACCGCTTGGAAAAGGCCACGCAGGGAGGTGACCCCACCGAGTACGAGGAGGCGCTTGCGGCGCTACAGGCTTCGCGCAAGCTCTCTCCCGATGACGCCCAGAAAGGGACGATCTACGAGGCCTATCCGAAGGCTGCATACGAGGAGAAGGTCCAGCAGGCCCAGAAGACAAACGTGCCCACGTGGCTGCGCAAGGCCAATCGTTACACCGGTATGAACATGCTCAGCACCCCCGCCTTCCTCGGGATGCAGGTGGTGGCAGAGACAGCGCAGGCGATTGCCAGCGTCAACCCTGCTCGGATGATCCAAGGCCTGCGGGCTTATAACCGGATGCCCCTGGAGGCAAGGCTGAGAATGAGTGGGATCGCGGGTGAGACCGCCAAGGCAATCTTTTCCCCGGAGGATCTACAGACCACCCTCGGCTCTCACGACGATAAACCGTTTACTGACGCCCTCGGCTTCTTTCGACGCAATGTCTTCGGTCGCACGGCCAAGAGCTTTGTCACCCTTCATGCCGTCGGGGAGCTGGATCGCCTCAAGGGCTCGCCCCTGCGCCGCGCCGTCATAACTGGGCAGATCATGCGTGACCTCAACGGGGCTTGGGCGAAGGGCCGCAAGCTGCTGCACCTTCAGACCGAGATCCAAAAGAAGCTCGACGGCAAGACCCCGGCTGAGCAGCTTCAGTGGATCACGGAGCATCCCAAGGTTCTGGACGAGTACGGGAAGCAACTCCACGACAACATGGGCGGATGGGGGAACCTGACTCGCACCGGTCACGTTCCCGAGAGCGCCCGCGCCGCAGCCCTCGTCTTCTACCCATTCCTGCGGATGAGCCTCCAGTGGCCGCTGAAATACGCCCTTAACCATCCGGTCAAAGCGACGGTCCTTGCCTACCTCGCAGCCCAAAACAACTGGGCACTGAAGGAAGCGCTTCACGGAGAACCATCCTTCCTCAACTATGCCCAGGTTCCTATTTACGGGGTGGGCAAGAACGGCCAGCCGGTCACTATCAACCTTGCGCGTGCAGGGATTGGCGCGAATGCACCCATCCAGGCGATACAGGGCTCTGGCTCGGTCCTAGGAATACTCCAACCCGTTCTTGCGGCTGGGGTTGAGGGGGCAACAGGGAAGGGACCGCTCGGCTCGGTGGATGGCGGGGTCCCGCAGCATCTCCTAGCCGCAGGTGCCTCGATCTTGGGCCTCTCCCCTTACGTGCGAGCTGGGGACACCCTGCGAGGTCAGAAGGCTAGCGGTCAAAGTGCGTACGGCATTCTCGGCAAGCGAGCGAACATTGCTACTGAACCGCTCGCCGCGTTGGAGTCCAAGCTAAAGGGGGCCAAGAGCGAACAGCTACTGCGCTCGCTGGCTCTCCCGACTCTGCCGCAGGACATCGAAAAGCAGCGGGACTACGCTCACCTTGGCAAGATCCTTGGAAAGCTGGGCAAGTACGGGAGCGACGCTCAGTCGAAGGTGCAAGCCACGTCTAGGGCCGACGAGCCGAAGGTCCGCAGGCGGGTTATTGCGATGCAGAGGAAGTACGACGAGGCTCACGGAGAACTTGAAGCCCTGTACAAGAAACATGGCCTTGGCGAGGTCGCAAAACGCAGCGAAGAAATCTACTTCTACACGCACCCCTACCCAGGCTCTGAAGAAAAGACCGAAGGCATCTACGGAAAGGGCTCCCTCTACCAAAAAGGCTCGATCTACGAATCGAGCGGCGGCATCTACGGCGGAGGCAACAAGGAAAAGCCACCACCGTTCCCTGAACAATCCGATGGCATCAAGATTCCCGGCCTCCCGGACTTCGGAAGCCCAAAGCTAGGCTCGATCGGCAACGTCCTCGGCTCACTGATCGGGGGCGACAAGGCTCAGGCGGCGACGGTCAAGGGCCAGAAGCCGAAGGCCAAGGTTCCTCGTATCGAAGGCTTTGAACACCAGGACCAAAAAGAATTCGCCCAGTGGTTCGCCCATTACTCAAATCTTCCCCCGAAGCTCGCTGGCGAATGGGTCAAGCAGGAGGGCGGCGGCTACTCCAACGGCGGGGAAGCCGGGCCACAGAATTGGCTCGGCGTCCGCTATCCAGCCGAACCCACCCCCTTTAGCCAGACGCATTTCAACGGCACCCCGAAGCAGGCTGCCAAGAACACCGTTCTCTGGATGGAAGGCAAGCTCGGGAAGGGCACGGCCGACGAAGCGGCGAGCAGCATCCAGCAGATCATTCCGCTGGCGCGCTCTGGCGCCTCGGAAGCCCAGGTTCGCGCCTACATTGAAGGCCCGAGCGCATGGGGCACCGGTGCCATCGCCCAAAGCGGGATCACCGCCAGTGGCACGACAACGGCTGCGCCCTCCAAGCAGACGCTTCACGTCCAGCGCCTCGCCAAGGCCATCAAGCGCTCTCCTGTCGTCCGAAAGGGCGCCACGGGAACGATCCGCCACAGCGGCGGCTCCCTGGTCATCCAGGAGACCTCAGACGGCCCAGCGAATGTTTCCAAGGGGGTTGAGCCCCAGATCGCCGCCCGCCTGCTCATGCTCTCCAAGAAGACGGGCAAGCCGGTCTACGTGATCTCCGGCGCGCGCACCCCCCAGCATTCCGTTGAGGTCGGGGGCTTCGCCAACGACCCACACACCGAAGGTAAGGCGATGGACATCGGTGTTGGCGCTCCCACACTTGCATCAGCCGCGGCTATCCCTGAATCGGTCTATGAATCGGTTGGGCTGCACCGTCCTTACTTCCCTGACAGCGCGGCTGAGGGCAACCACGTCGAGCTGCTCGAAGGCGCACCGGGAACGGTGACGGTCGAAGGCGGCTCAGCCAGCGCCCCGTCCGTCTCGATTCCGGGAGTCGGGGCGGTCATGTCAGCTTCGGCGGCTAGCACTTCGACTTCCCCAACCACGAAGAAAGGCAAGGTGCGCCAGCCCAAGATGACCGCCGCCCAGCGCCTGCGGATGGTCGAAGAAATCGCCTCCGGCGACCTCAAGCGCTTCGGCATCCCGGGCTTCTCGCCAAAAGTAGGCCCCTCAGTGGAAGACCTCGCGGCCATCGGAGAAGCCCTTTCAGACCAGCGACGGAAGCTGCTCGCAGCATGACGGTCGTGAGATCGGCCACCGAGGCCGAAACCGTCGCCAACACAGCGGAGATAGAGCGGCTCCGACGCCGCTCCCACGAGCATGGCAACGCCTTGCAGGAGCACGCCGGCCACCTCCTTCGTGTCGAGGACAGCATTGACGACCTCGATACGAAGCTCGACGCGATCCATCTATCGCTCAAGGAGGATCTCGGCGAAATCAAGGGCAAGCAGGACCAGACCAACGGTCGGGTCACCGCCCTCGAACGCCGCTACTCCGAACTGAGGGGAGTCGGCGTCGCCGTCGTCGCCGTTACCCCCTTCCTCCTCTTCGCTCTTACCAAGCTCATCGAGCACTAGACCTCTGCCGCCACTGGGCGGCTCCATAGACGAAAGGAGCGCCCATGCGCTACGCCGTCATCGACGGATGCCCCTGTCCGCGCCCGCTCTATCCGATCCTCAGGAAGCTGAAGGCGGAGACGGGCTGCACCTACAACTCGATCTATCGCGGCGACGACGTTGCCGGGATCTTGCACCAGTTCGGCAAGCACACGCAGCGGGAGCTGTTCGAAGAATTGCCGCCGGGCGTTGCCAATCCTCCGGATCGCGGGACGCACATCCTGCTCGGGGACGGCGTGGTTGGGGCTCTCCACGAAAAGCTGCCCTGGTGGAAGTGCGGGATCGACATCAACGACTCCCAGGTGGACGCGGTCATCGCCGCTGCTGCAAAGCACGGCTGGAAGCTCTACCGGCCCTATCCGACCGGCTCTGAGTATCACCACGTCAACTTCGCTTCCAAGCCTTCACGCTGGAAGGCGCTCTACCGGGCCGTCTTTGGGTCGAAGAAGCCCAAGCGCAAGCGTCGCCCCACGCCCCGGCCACCGCGCCCCACGAAGCTCTCAAAGAAGGGCGCGGAGTTCATCGCCCGTTTCGAGGGCTTCATCGCCAAGCCCTACCAGGACGCCGTGGGCGTCTGGACAATCGGTTTCGGCCACACGTCCGGGGTTGGTCCGCACTCCAAGCGGATCACCAAAGCTCAGGGACTCGCGCTGCTCCAAGCCGACGCCGCCGTAGCTGCCCGCGCCGTCCGCGATCTGGTCGATGTGCGGCTGAACCAGAAGCAGTTCGACGCGCTAGTCAGCTTCACGTTCAACCTCGGCGGTGGGGCGCTGGCGGAATCGACCCTGCTCAAGAAGCTCAACAAGGGCGACTACAGGGGCGCCCAGGCCGAGTTCGGCAAGTGGGTCCACGCCGGAGGCCAGGTGCTCCCCGGTCTCGTCACACGCCGGGCCGCAGAGGCTCGCCTATTCGCAGGAGGTAGCTACTCATGAACGACGCCCTCGACAAGCTAGACGCCATCCCCCTCGCCTCGGTCCTCACGGTCGTCATGGTCGGCGGAGGCTTCTTCGCCCTCCTCACCGGCCAGATCAGCTACGAGGAATTCCTGCTCGGTACGGGAGCCGCCACAACCGGCAACGCAGCCCTCGGCCACGTCCGCAACAAGGCGGGGAAGGGCCATTGAGCCGAGGCATCCAGCGCGAGCGCGATCTCGTCAACGACCTCCGGGCCGAAGGGTGGTGGGCGTTGCGTGCTCCCGCTTCCCTTGGCGACGTTGACGTAGTCGCACTCAAGAACGGCCACACTCCTCGCTTCTACGAGGTCAAGAGCACCACGGCAGGGCCGTTCCATTCCTTTGGCCCCAAAGATCGCGCTGAGTTGCTCGAGGCAGCCGGTCACGCTGGCGCAGAAGCCTTCCTAGCCTGGAAGCCACCGCGGGCCGAATGGAAGTTCATCCCGCCCTCTGGCTGGCCTTAGGCCGTGTCTGAGGGCGGCTCTTTGGATATCTGCGCGTAGACCTCGAATTCCTGACCCATGACCCCTCGTCGCCTTCTCTTCGGCGGCGGGGGGTCTTTTTTGTGGTCGAACGCGGAGGTCTTCACGAACGCCTCGCCGTTCCAGGTCCACTCCGGCCAGTAGCGATGCTTCTCCCCGACGCTGTACTCCTTGGAGCCACGCCCTCGCTTTGGGCCTGTGCCATCCCTGCGATCAGCTTCGCGCAGGAGTCGCTTACGCCAGCCCGGAGGTGGCGGCCAGAGGATGCCCCATTGAGCAAGCTGGGCACGTGTATGCCGGGCGGCTTCTATTTCCGCCCGGCTGGGCAAAGGAGGTGTCGGGGGGGCAGGCATCGAACCTGGGGCTACCGGGCACTCATAACGAGGATGAGGGCCACCACAGGCAGGGCATTGGTACCGCGTAATCAGCTTGCTCAACGAGTTTCCTTTCGGGCACAGAAAAGACTTCTATCTCCGGCCTAGCCCGCCGGGGTGGGACTTTTGCTTTTTGCTCGCCCCAAGTCAGCCTTCTGATCGCGCCTCCAGGCCTGCCCGTCAGTCGTCCTCCGATTCGTGGGTATCGCGCTGCTCGCGGGCTGTGAAGCCTCCACAAGTCCTGTCCGAATCCAGTCTTTGGACTCCCTAGCCGTGTCTGGGCTCGTCTTACGCGCCAGCGGCCAACGTCGGGAGAGTTGTCGTCTCCGGCGTCTCCTAGGCTGTACCTCCCGTCGTCACATTCGGGAGATTCGCTTTTGCATCGGACGTAAAAGCAGTCGCGCGAAGGCCTGACCTCCGTCTCCAGCGGGGGTCTTCGCGTTTCAGGGCCTAGCAAACGCCTGATGCCTGATCGACTTCTCGGAGTGCCTCGACAAAAGGTCTAGCCGCCAAGGCAATGGAGCGGCTTTTAGCGGTGGGCCTCTGCTATTCACGATCCTGCAATGGCAACAAGGAGGCCAAGAAGCACTGAGAGGCTGAGGTGGCCGGATCTAATCCGCTACCCCAACTCCGCAAGCTAAGAGACGAAATCCGCCGCAAAGAAGCACTCATCGAGGACCGCGATCGTTTAATCCGCGAGGCCGTCGATCTGGGCTATTCGCAGCAGCAGATCGCAATCGCGGCGGGCCTCTCCCAAAGCCGGGTCGCGGAAATAGTTACCGGTCGCCGATAGCTTTCGCTCCCATCCCTGCACCAATCCATGATTGGGTACGCGCGGGATGACGCAGGGGAATTTGAGCGATGGGCTAGGGTTTGAAGTAGGCGATCAGATCGCCATGCATCAAGTAGCTCCCTTCGGTGGTCCTTACCCACAAGCCCGCGTGCGTATCGTCCGAACCGAGCACGGTGATTTCCCCTACGGCGCCACCTTCTTCCGCCGCAAGTTCCCAGCCATGGGCGCAGGACCCAAACTTGGCCGAAAAGACCAATTGCAGTTGAGTCGTAAGTCTTCGACAGGCGTCTCCGAAGTTCTGGTCAGCCAGGTCCGAAAGAAACTCATTGATCTTTGCTTCGGCGCGGACTTCATCTGCGGAGACTGGCACCGGCAGGCTTTCTTCCCGGGCATAGTCCGAGACGCTACAACCACTCAGGGCCATCGTTGCCAGCGCGATCCCAAGGGCGACTCGATGGCGTCCGGGGACGAACATATGTTCCCTAGCGGTGCTTTGAGCATCGGGTGGGTGGGCGACGATCGTCCGCCCCTGCCTGGAGGTGCCAATGACCCAGACCAGCCTTGATGAACTTGATGCAGCCGTGCGCCTTGCCGAGTTTCATGCCTCTATCGCCGCCGATCTACCTACTTCTTCCCCGATGCGGGGGTTGATCCTGCGGAATTCGATGCGGTGGACTCGGATTGCTGGGCGGCACTCTCAAGTTCTTGCTCTAGCTCCTCCTGATCCGTCACCTCGACCAAGACCCCTAGCTGTTTCAAGCGCCGAAGAATCTCATCCAATTTCTCTGTCGGCGGTGGCACCCGCAGTAGCGCCCGTGGATCGTCGGCCGTGAACCAGGCTTCGGGGAAGCCGAGTGTTTTGGAGGCTGCGGCCCGGTGGATACCCCGGATCGTTTCGACCTCCGCGCGCTCTAGTTGGCCCACCATGCGCTTGGCGTAGCCCTCTTCCTCGAAGAGCTTTTCCAGGTCGGCCTGCTCTAGCCCGAGCGCTACTCGAGCGCCTCGCAACCGCTCAGCGAATCTCTCAGCATCTGCCATTGACCCGGTGAGTATCAGCCGGCGACGTTGGCAGGACTTCGCTTCTGTCCGCAAAATTCAACTTGACTTGACAAAACTGCAAGTCATCTGTAATTTCAGGACATGGCTTCTAGTCGGATCGCCGGTCGCAAGCTTCGTGAGTTGCGAATCAACAGGGGACTCAGCCCCGAGCAGCTTGGCGCAAAGGTCGGCGTTTCCGGCCACACGATCCGCCGAGTAGAGCAGGGAAGCCACGCGATGCCCCGGACGATGTTCCTCATCGCGCGGGAGTTCGATCTTCTGCCGACAGACATCTGGCCCCTGCGGAATGAAACAGGAGCGCTCCGGTGAAGCTCGCTGAACTTCGCTTCAACCAAGGCCTCTCCCCCGAGCAGCTTGGGGAAGCGGTTGGCGTCGCGGGACAGACCGTCCGCCGCGTTGAGGCTGGTGCTCGGCCGACACCCGCCATCGCCAAGAAGCTGGCCGATCATTTCGAGGTTCAGCCCTCTGATATTTGGCCGCTCGATTCGAAGGCGGCCGCATGAGCGACGCCGCCACCGTCCAGATCCAAGGCCTCGAAAGCGCTTGGAAGTTCATGGAGCTTTCCGCTGGGGCCGCCACTGCCCAAGAGGCAGCCGACTGGTCCCTCGCTGCCAGGAACGCAACTCAGGTCTCGGTCGCCTGCGAGCAGATTCTTAAGCACCGCGACGGAGGCGGCGAGTAAATGCCCCGCCCCGACTCCGCCAAGAAGATCGCCGACTTTTACGGCCACCGCGTAACTGACATCTGGCCCCTCGACACAAGAAAGGCAGCCGCCTAGATGGCCTCCAAGAAGATCGAGATTAAGAGTCGCTGGGATGGCTCGGTGCTGTATGTCGCCAAAGGCGCAGCCGATGTCAAGGTCGCCCTCGAAGAGGCGGTTGAGCGCGGTGCCAACCTGCGCGGTGCCAACCTGCGCGATGCCAACCTGGGCGGTGCCAACCTGGGCGGTGCCAACCTGCGCGATGCCAAGGGCCTAAACCCCCACGCCGTCAACGACCTACTGATCCTTA
>Ga0207639_10001467_pt1 | contig 15880 bp, 9 predicted proteins | sample KBSCornC32_FD_184299 | JGI IMG/M metagenome (GOLD analysis project Ga0207639, IMG submission 184299) | Corn rhizosphere microbial communities from Kellogg Biological Station, Michigan, USA - KBS Corn C3-2 (SPAdes) (version 2) | ecosystem: Host-associated > Plants > Roots > Rhizosphere > Soil ...
CCACGACAGCCGACGCGCCTCGTCGCGAATCCGGACGGGGCCATGATGCTTTCCAGCATCGGCCTCGAGCCCGCGTTGTTCCTCGACACGGCTGAAACCCGGGCGATCATCCGCGCGGGCCGCAGCGAACATGGGCGTGAATCGCGCCGCTTGTTCGAGCGCCTGTTGAAGGCGCTGACCGGCCCTGACCGCGCGTTGCAGAACCTCGCCGCCGGCGAGTTCGCCCAGGAGACCGAATTCGGCGAGCGCCTGCGCGAGGACGGTGGTCAGGCGGTCGTCGAGAAAATCGTGCGGGACAAGGCCGCGCCACCCACTGTTCGCAGCCTCCTGCTCACCGTCGCCGCGACACGCCCATCGGACTTCGGCGACTGGGCGTCAAACGCCTCGCTGGAGATAGTGGAAAATACGCCCGTAGACGGATATGCTTTCGAGGCTGGAGACCTAGATGGATTGGTTCTCACAGCGCTCGAACTGCTCGACAAGGCAAGCGTGCAAATCCCTCCCGACGCATTGAAGCGGTGGGTGTGGAGTCCGAACCCGCTGCTGGCCGAACGTTCGAACCTGATGCAGAGGCGGCAATCTCCCACGCTCGCGCGATCGACCGTCCAGCAGGCGCTGGCCGATCCAAAGCTGCCGGAGAAGACCCGCAAATTCCTCAGCGATCATCTGCGCCGCCTGGACCGCATCGATGCGAAGTCCGCGGCGAAGAAGGACGGAACCGGCTGATCGTGATCTCGGCAGCGGGGCGACGGCCCTCCGCTGGACGAAGCCTTCGATTCGCCGTCGCGGTTCTCGTTGGGGAGTTGCCGTTCATGATTTCCAGTCGTTCGTTGTCGGTCGCGCTCGGTGCGGCCGTATTGCTCGCGTTCGCGGCCTCGGCTCCAGCCGGTGGCAACGACCGTCGATCCTCCACTCGTCCGGTCGTGCCCGATCGCAATGGGCCGAGCGTGATCCATGCGGTCCGCCATGACGTCTCGGCGCCGATGAGCGACATCCTGCGCAACATGCCGCCAGCGCAGCCGATGGGCACGGAAGAAGAGCCCTACGCGATTCCGAATATCCTGCTGAAGCTCACCGGCAACGCGACGAAGATGCCGGAATCGGCGCGCCGCAACCTGCAGCAGACGCGCACGAACGTGCCGGCTCCTGCAGTCGACCTCAGCTTCGAGGCGATCAGCTCGGTCACGTCCGGCTGCGGATGCCTGCCGCCGGATACCAATGGCGACGTCAGCGACACGCACTACATCCAGTGGGTGAACTCGGCGTGGCAGGCATTCAACAAGACGACCGGCCTGCCGGACCCGGCAACGCTCGCACCGGTCCAGGGCAATTCGTTCTGGGTCGGTTTCGGCGGCCAGTGCGAGACGACCAACGCCGGCGATCCGATCGCGCTGTGGGATCCGCGCGCGCAGCGCTGGGTCATGAGCCAGTTCACGACCGATCCGCCTTTCGCGCAGTGCGTCGCGGTATCGACGTCCAGCAATCCGTTCGGCACCTATAACCGCTACGAATTCCAGTGGCCGAACTTCGGCGACTACCCGAAGATGGCGGTGTGGACCGACGGCACGGGCTCGCAGGACGCCTACCTCCTCACCACCCATGAATTCAACGGCAACAACTTCGCCGGCGCCGCGTTCATCGCGATGCAGCGCGACAAGATGCTGACCGGCGACCCGACCGCGGCCATGCTCCGCTTCGCCGGCAACGATGCCTATGGCGTGGAGCCGGTCAACCTCGTCGGCACGCTCAATGCGCCGAACAATGCGTGCGCATCGTTCGTCCACTACGACATCACCAACAACGACGGCTACCTGTTCTGGGACCTGTGCCTCGACTGGGTGACGCCTGCGAACAGCACGATCTCGGCCACGCCGACCCACATCGCGGGCACGCCGTTCGCGCCGTACGGTGGCGAGGTGCCGCAGCAGGGCACCGCGAGCGGCCTCGACTCGTTCGGAACGCACGTGATGTACCGTGCAAACGCGCGCGCGTTCCCGCCGGGAGCGCCGACCAACGTGTCGTTGGTGCTCAACCACGCGGTGCTCGCGGACCAGGGCCAGGCCGCCGTCAACTGGGTGCACTTCAACCTGGATGACCATGGCGCAAATCCGACGACGCCGACTCCGCTCGACCGCACCCTCGTCGACGAAAGCACCTACTCGCCGGATGCGGAAAACCGCTGGATGGGCGGCATCGCGATCGACGGCAGCGGCAATATCGGCCTCGGCTTCTCGAAATCGAGTGGCGACATGCACCCGCAGATCGAGATCACCGGTCGTACGCTCGACGATCCCAGCAGCACGATGCGCGACGAGACCAACTGCACCGACCTGATCGCGAACGGCTCGCAGACCAGCACCTCGAACCGCTGGGGCGACTACTCGTCAATGAGCGTCGATCCCGTCGACCAGTGCACGTTCTACTTCACGAGCGAGTACTACCCGACGACCGCAAGCGGCCAGTGGCACACGCGCGTGTGCTCGTTCAAGTTCGACGGTTGCGGCGACCCGACCTACGCACTGACCACGACCACACCGAAGCGCATCGAGATGTGCGGCGCCACCGCGACCAGCGACCCCTCCTATGCGTTGAACATCGGCGTCCTGAACGGCTTCACGGGCAACGTCGCGCTGGCCGCTTCCGGTCTTCCTGCCGGTGCCACGGCGCAGTTCTCGCCGAATCCGGTCAGCGCGCCGGGAAGCAGCACGTTGACCCTGGCCGGCGCCATCGCGGCGGCGACCGGCGAATACGCCATCGACGTCACCGGCACCAGCGGCAGCCTGTCGCGTTCGGTCGCGCTGCAACTCGGCGTGTCGGCGACCGGTCCGAGCCAGGTACAGCTGATTACCCCGGTCGACGTCGCGTCCGGCGTCAATGTCTATCCGACCCTGAACTGGGGCCTCGTCAGCACCGACCGGATCTTCGGCGATGGTTTCGACGGCACCGCGCTGCCGCCGGTGGTACTGCCGCCCGATGCGCTGAGCTACACGGTCGATGTCGCCACCGATGCCGCCTTCACCAACATCATCGCGACTGCGAACGTCGAGACCACGAGCTGGACGGTCGATACGCTGCTGAGTGCGACGACGCAGTACTACTGGCGCGTGACGCCGCACAACTACTGCGGCGACGGCCCGGTTTCGGCGACGTTCTCGTTCACGACCGGCGTTCCCGGCACCTGCCCGGCCGGCACGACGCTCACCACGGTTTACCAGGATGCGTTCGAGACCGGTGTGAACGGCTGGGTTGCCGGCGGCAGCGGCAGCACGGGCTGGGCCCAGGCGGCGCCGCCGGCGGGCACGGGCATGAGCACGATCGTCTGGAAGGTGCCGGACAATGCGGTCTCGAGCGACCGCACGCTGACGACTCCCGTGATCGCGATTCCGGCCGGAGCCGCTGCCGTGTTCGCGTCGTATGACGCGTATCACAAGGGCGAAAACAACGGACCGGGCGCCTGCTGGGATCAGGGCGTGCTGGAAGCGAGCAACAACGGCACGTCCTTCGGCTATCTCGATGCGACGCACATGCTCACCGACCCGTACAACGGTGCCGCCTCGAACGACACTGCGCTCGGCAACCTGATGAGCTGGTGCTATCCGGGTCCGGCCGGCGCGTCGGTGCCGACCCGTGCGGTCGTCGACATGGGCAGTTTCGCCGGCCAGAACATGCAGCTGCGCTTCCGCATGGTCTCGGACGGCAACACCGTCGCCCCGGCGCCGAACGGCTTCGTGATCGACAACTTCAAGGTCGACGTCTGCCAGTAGGCACGACGAGCAAGGATGAAAGCGAAACGGGCCGCATCGCGGCCCGTTTCCTTTTGCGCGTCCGGAACTCCCGCGCTCGCTGAAGGCCCGCGGTCAGTCCTCGAAACCGTTCGCGAAGATCACGTCCGAGACAACCGACTCGTCGACCAATACGAAGATGTCCGATACGCCGTTGGTGTCGCCGGGATCGATGTTGCTCGCGCTCGATTCCCACGCCATCGACAGGCCCGAAGCGTTCACTCCGAGCGAGTAGCCGGCCGCGTTGTTGCCGGCCTGACCGCCCGCGGTCCCGCTGATCATCTCGGGCGCGCTGCCCGGCACGAACAGGAATACCTGCGGATACGAGCCCGGTCCGGTCCAGTTGTAGTTGCAGTGGAAAACGACGCTGGCGACGTCGGAAACCGCCGAAACGGCGCAGCTGTCGTACGAAGTCGAGGGCATGAGCGCGGGACGCGGAATCGCGATCGTCGTGCCGGCCTGCCGGTCGCGCAGGTAGATCCCGCTGTTGCTCGTCTCGCTCGCGCCGTCGGCGTAACCGAGTCCGCCGTAGCTGCGGGTCTGGAAGCTGACAAAGCGGCCGCTCGGCGAAATGGCCGGGCGGTTTCCGAACGCGCTCGCGCCGTTCGGCGCGGTCGCGCTGCGGCTGATCAGCTCGGTCGTGTTCGCCTGCAGGTCGCGCACATACGCCTGCCCGCTCGTCGCGCCCGCCACCATCGCGTCGCTGCAGAGCATCACCAGATAGCGTCCGCTGCTGGACAGCGCATGTCGCTCCAGCGAGCAATTGCTTCCCGATGCGCTGCCATCGGACATGACCGAGGCTATCTTCACCTGACCGGTCGTCATGTCCTTGACGTAGATTTCCCCCGAACTGCCGCTCGGCGCCCCGCCACCCGGGCGCCCGGCCACGTCCGTCATGCTTGCAGTGGCCTGGAACGCGACGTAGCGGCCATCGGCCGAGATCGACACGGTATTGTCTTCGGTGCCGCCGCTGGCGGGCTGGCCTGTGGCCGTGGCGCTGGCCAACTCCAGCGCGCCGGTCTGGCGATCCTTGCGCAGCACCTGCCAGTTCGGGCCATACGAGGAACTGTAGGTCAGGAACGCGACGTAGCGCCCGTCGCCGGACACGACTGGCGATTCGCCGCGGAAAACGGTGCCACCCAACGCGGACACCGCGTCGATCACGCCCGTGTCCAGATCGACGGCCACGGCACGCGTGCCGTTGTAGGTATCGCCGACCCAGTTCTGCGCGTCACTGGCGAACACCACGGTTCGACCATCGGAAGACACATCGACATCCACGGACGCGCCGTTCGCCTGCAGACCGACGCCAGGCACCAGACGTGCGTAGATGAAATCGGCACGGGCGGGGCCAGACGCCAGAGCGAGGACGCCAATGGCAAGAGCGGCGGCGAGCAAGCGAGGGGATGAGGCAGGATTCATGGCAGGGGCTCGATTGGAAGGGACTCGCAATCCAGTACGCGCTTTCCTGCCCAATCCCCGAACCCTGCCTGCGTCGACGCCCATTCATCGCTTCATCGCGAACTCGCGATATAATCCGCGTCCCCCTGCCGAGGGGCGCTGCACGTGGGCCCGCGATTCCAGCGGCCTTACCCAGGCTCGGCAGGCGATTCCGCAACAACCGCGCCCGGACCATCGATCGAACGCGCACGCCCGCAGCGGCGCGGCGTCGATCCCGAACCGGAGCACCACCGATGAACGCACAACTCAGAACCTTCTCCACCGAAGGCGACTACAAGGTCGCCGACATCAAGCTGGCCGACTGGGGCCGCAAGGAGATCGACATCGCCGAGCAGGAAATGCCGGGCCTGATGTCGATCCGCCGCAAGTACGCCGCCGCCAAGCCGCTCAAGGGCGTGCGCGTGACCGGCTCGCTGCACATGACGATCCAGACCGCGGTGCTGATCGAGACCCTGCGTGATCTCGGCGCCGACGTGCGCTGGGCCTCGTGCAACATCTTCTCGACCCAGGACCACGCCGCCGCCGCGATCGCCGCGTCCGGCACGCCGGTATTCGCCTGGAAGGGCGAGTCGCTGGAGGAATACTGGGACTGCACGCTCGACGCGCTGTCGTTCGCGGGCAGCAAGGGACCGCAGCTCGTCGTCGACGACGGCGGCGACGTCACCCTGCTGATCCACAAGGGCTACGAACTCGAGAACGGTTCCGACTGGGTCAACACGCCCTCGTCGAACCACGAGGAGCAGGTGATCAAGAACCTGCTCAAGCGCGTCGCGAAGGAGCGCCCGGGCTACTGGGCCGGCGTCGTCAAGGAGTGGAAGGGCGTTTCCGAAGAAACCACCACGGGCGTGCACCGCCTCTACCAGCTCGCCGAAGCCGGCACGCTGCTGGTCCCGGCGATCAACGTCAACGACTCGGTCACCAAGAGCAAGTTCGACAACCTGTACGGCTGCCGCGAGTCGCTCGCCGACGGCCTCAAGCGCGCGATGGACGTCATGCTCGCCGGCAAGGTCGCGGTCGTGTGCGGCTACGGCGACGTCGGCAAGGGCTCGGCGCATTCGCTGCGCGCGTACGGCGCCCGCGTCGTCGTCACCGAGATCGACCCGATCAACGCGCTGCAGGCGGCGATGGAAGGCTTCGAGGTCAACACGGTCGAATCGACGCTCGGCCGCGGCGACATCTACGTCACCACGACCGGCAACAAGGACGTGCTCACGCTCGCGCACATGTCGCAGATGAAGGACCAGGCGATCGTCTGCAACATCGGCCACTTCGACAACGAGATCCAGGTCGATGCGCTGAATGCGTCGGGCGCGGTGCGTCTCAACATCAAGCCGCAGGTCGACAAGTACACGTTCAAGGGAGGCAATGCGATCTTCCTGCTCGCCGAAGGCCGTCTCGTCAACCTCGGTTGCGCGACCGGTCATCCGAGTTTCGTGATGTCCAATTCGTTCTCGAACCAGACGCTCGCGCAGCTCGACCTGTGGGCGAACAAGGACAACTACGAGGCGAAGGTCTACATCCTGCCGAAGAAGCTCGACGAGGAAGTCGCGCGCCTGCACCTCGAGAAGATCGGCGTGAAGCTGACCACGCTGACCGCCGACCAGGCGGCCTACCTCGGCGTCGACGTGAACGGCCCGTACAAGCCGGAGCACTATCGCTACTGATCGACGGCTGCTGATTGCCGGAAAAAGGACGGGCGCCGCGAGGCGCCCGTTTTTTTCTCCCGCGGTTACGGCCGCCAGTTCGCGTTGCTTTCCCAGAACCCGACGCTGCGACGATACGCGTCGCGATCGAGTGCGACGCCGGAGCCGCCCTCCTCGACGCCGAGTGCGTTGCGCATCATCGTGATCGGTGCCATCGGAATCTCCTGCGGCTCCATTGTGTAGAGGCAACCGACGATGCCCCAGTCCGCGTCGATCGGCGCGCCTTCCTTCGCCAACTGTTCGCGGCTGTAGAGGATGGCGATGAGCCAGGCCGCGACCGGCGGCTCGACGCCTTCGAACCAGCGCACGAGCACGGGCAACTCCTCGCTCGATCGCGCCTCGTAGGCCGAACGCAGAAGTTGCCGGTTCCCGTCGGTGATCGGCACGGTCAGGCAACGCGTCGTGGTCCAGTTGCGATGCACGTGCAGCTTGCAGAATGGCGCATAGCCATCGAGCACTTTCGCTGGCGACTCGTCGTTGAGGCGACGTTCGAATTGCTCCGGCGTGCAGTCGCGGATCGTGTTGCCGCGCGGCTGGCGCGGGAACAGGCGCGTGCGCGCGAACGGGGTGAGGACAATGGACACGGCGCGTCAGATCGGTGCGCCCGGCGGAATCGCCGGCAGCGGTCGCAGCTTCACCGACTTCGGGGCGGCCAGATACTTGCGGATCGTCTCCGCCGCGGCCGTGCGGCTCGCGCCGACCGCATTGCCGCCACCCTGCTTCCCGAGCCAGCCTTGCCATTGCTGCAGCGAAGCGCGCACGTCGGCATCGACCTGCGCGTGCAGTCCGCCATCGTCGAGCACGTGCAACAGCGCATCGAGCACGACCCAGTTCGCCGCATCCTGCACCGCGGTCGCAGCGGGCGCTTCGCCCGTACGCGGCTCCTGCTGCCAGGTGCCGCGGAACGTCGCGTCGAGCACATCGGCGACGCCCGGCTGCTGCGCGTCGCGTGCGTGCTGCCACGCGAGGCGGTTGAGGCGCTCGGGCGCGAACAGGAACAACGTCGTCTGCGCGGTCGCGGCCTCGACCGCGGCGAGCGGATCGAACATCGGCCCCGCCTTCGTCGCGAAGTACTCGCGACCCCGCGCGTACTCGTTGCCCGGCGGCGTGACGAGGTCGAGCACGTTCGCCGGCAACGCGAGCTCGTCCGCACCGAAGTTGGCGACGAGGCGCGCGAGCGCGGCGCGCTGCGTCGACGCAGGCACGGGCGTCGAACCCGCCTGGCGGTCGCCGGCCTCCGAATAGGTATAGCTCGCGCCGGCGAGCAGCCGCGCGACTGCTTCGGTCTGGTAGCGATGCAGCAGGTACAGCGGGACGAGGCGCGCTTCGAGTTCGCCGACCTGGCGCTCGGGCGGCAACACGCCGATCGAGAAATTCGCCAGCGCCTTGCGCCGCGCGACGAGCAGCGCATCGAACGTCTTCAGCGTGTCGGGGCCGGAGTCCCACAGCAGGCCATCCGGTTCCGCATCGCCCGGGCTGCGCGCATCCTGGTCGGCGAGATAGCGGAAGCCCGCTTTCGCGATGTCGGCGCGCAACTTCGCAAGCGCGGCATCTTCGCTGCCAGGCGCGAACTGTGCGTATGCATGCGCGACGATGAAATCGTCCCACGCGCCGACGCCGGTGCCGTAGGCGCCATCGAGCGACAACGCACCGTCCGCGCCGAGCTTCAGCAACGGGTGTGGATAGTCCATCACCGACCCGTTGCCGTTGCGGCTCGCGGCAAAGTTGTGCGCAAAGCCGAGCGCATGGCCGACCTCGTGCGCGGCGAGCTGGCGCAGGCGTGCGAGCGCCATCTGCTCGGCCTCATTTTTCAACACCGATGCATTCGCCTTGTCGTATGGCGCGAGCAGGCTTTCGGCGATGAGGATGTCCTGGCGCACGCGTTGCGAGCCGAGCGTGACGTTGCCGCGGATGATCTCGCCGGTGCGCGGGTCGACGATCGGCTGCCCGTACGACCAGCCGCGCGTGTGGCGATGCGCCCACGTGATGAGGCTGTAGCGCACGTCCATCGGATCGACGCCCGCGGGCAGCAACTCGACGCGGTAGGCGTCCTTGAAACCGGCTTTCTCGAAAGCGCTCTTCCACCAGTTCGCACCTTCGAGCAGGGCTGAACGCACGGGTTCGGGCGTGCCGCGGTCGAGATAGAACACGATCGGCTTCTCCACGTGACCGGCCGCATCGGTCCTATCGAGGCGAAAACGTGGCTGCACGCGGCGGTCGATGCCCGAAGCGAGCGGTTGCGCGAAGTCGTACCAGCCGACGCTGAGCCCGCCCGACGCCGGGTGGTACGCGCGCGGCGCATAACCCGGCGCCGGCAGCCGCACGAGGCTGAGGTGCTGTCGCAGCGTGATGCTGCGCGGATCCATCGCGACGTCCTTGACGAACGTGCCCTCGGCGGGACCACGCAACGTGAGCAGTCCTTCCAGTTCGGTGTTGTCAGGAAAACTCTTCGCATCCGCGAGCGAAACCGCGCTGCGCTTGTCGTCGACTTCGTACTTGCCCTGCTTGGCCTGCTCCAGCCGCTCGGCGATGCCGTGGCGGTCCGAAACCAGCAGCGCGCTCACGTCAACGAGCGCTTCGGCGTCGACGCCCTTGCGCTCGGCGACGATGTCGCCGGCCCACAGCACCGATTCGGCGAAGGCCTGGCGCACGCTGAGCGCCTCGTCGGGATTGCTCGACACGGCGCGGAACTTCGTGTTGTCCTCGACCAGCAGCACGCGCGCGCCGACGCGACGCCATTCCACGAGGTGCGATTCGCTGCTCTGGCCGCGATCGAGGCCGACGTCGTTGGAACCGAGCGCCCACGGCAGCGAACTCATCAGGAGGAACGGCTCGCCGAACGCACGCACGCCGAGCAGCACGCGCCCCTTCGCTTCGTCACGGAAGACGTCGAAGAAGCCCGGCGCGGACGGCATGCCGCGTGTCGCGACGGCGAAATCGGCGATCGCCGCCGCCGGCTTTTCCGCTGCCACCGCTGCTGCCACCGACATCCAGCCGCCCAGCACGGCCGCCGCAATTCGTCGACGATGTCGCATCGCTTTCCCCTGCTTCGAAAGGCAAGCGGCCATTCTGCCCGCGACGCCAGGTCGCGCGCACAGGCCGAAAATCATGCCGCGGGATTCCGTGCGCGCGACGGCCTCTATCTCTCCATCCGGACATAGAGATATAGTTATGCATCCCTCCGTTGTCGGCCCTGTCCATGGCTTCTGTTCCGATCTCCTTCGAGTTCTTTCCGCCCAAGACCGACGAACAGCGCGCGACGCTCGAAGCGGCGTTGCCGCGGCTGAAGGCGCTCGCGCCCGAATACGTGAGCTGCACCTTCGGTGCCGGCGGTTCGACCCTGAGCTACACGCCGGAGACGATCCGGCACCTGCGCGAGGAACACGGTCTCGACGCCGCACCGCACCTGTCGTGCATGGGCGGTACGCGCGACGAGATCCGCGCCCTGCTCGACCGGTACAAGGCGATGGGGTGCAAACGCATCGTCGCGCTGCGCGGCGATCTTCCGTCCGGCATGGCGAGCTACGGTGACTTCCGCTACGCCAGCGACCTCGTCGAGTTCATCCGTCGCGAACGCGATGGCACGTTCCACATCGAAGTCGCCTGCTATCCGGAAGTGCATCCGCAGTCGGACGATGCGCACGCGGACCTGCGCCATTTCAAGGCGAAGGTCGATGCCGGCGCGAACGGTGCGATCACCCAGTACTTCTACAACCCGGATGGCTATTTCCGCTTCGTCGAGGCGGCACGGCGCGAAGGCATCGCGATTCCGATCGTGCCCGGCATCATGCCGATCGCGAACTTCTCGCAGCTCAAGCGTTTCTCCGACTTGTGCGGTGCCGAGATCCCGCGCTGGCTGGCCAAGCGCCTGCACGCCTATGGTGACGACGTCGAGTCGATCCGCGAGTTCGCGGCCGATGTCGTCGCGCAACTGTGCAACCGCCTCGTGAGCGGCGGCGCGCCCGGGCTGCACTTCTACACGCTCAATCGCGCCAGGGCCACGCTCGCCGTGACCGACCGCCTGTCCTAGTAGTCTCGACGCGGCACCCGAAGGTCGAAAGCGGTCGCGCTGGCAGCGCTCCTACACCGGCGCGGGAGCAGCGGCCGCGAGGTGCACGCCCGCGACCGCGCGACCGGAAGGATCGGCCGACTTCGCGAACGCGGGATCCCAAGCCAGCGCTGCCGGCGAAGAGCACGCGATCGACTTGCCGCCGGGCACGGTCGCCGCGCAGGCCTCGCCGGGAAAGAAGCGCTCGAACAGGCGCCGGTACAAGTACGCCTCCTTCGTCGCCGGCGTGTTGAAAGGAAAGCGAGAGGCAGCCGCCGCGAATTCACGGTCGCCGATCGCCTGCTCCGCGTGTGACTTGAGACCGTCGATCCAGCCGTAGCCGACGCCGTCACTGAACTGTTCCTTCTGCCGCCACAGGATCGAATCGGGCAAAGCGCCGGCGAACGCTTCGCGCAGCACCGCCTTTTCGATGCGCCGGGTGCCATCGGGTCGCGCGCCGGCCATCTTGTGCGCCGCGTCCATCGACATCGCGACGTCGAGGAACTCCAGGTCGAGGAACGGCACGCGCGCCTCGACGCCCCAGGCCATCATCGCCTTGTTCGCGCGCAGGCAGTCGAATCCGTGCAGCGCATCGAGCTTGCGCACGGTCTCGTCATGGAACGCTTCGGCCGACGGCGCCTTGTGGAAATAGAGGTAGCCACCGAAGATCTCGTCCGAACCTTCGCCGCTCAGCACCATCTTCACGCCCATCGCCTTGATCCGGCGCGCGAGCAGGAACATCGGCGTCGATGCGCGCACCGTCGTCACGTCGTAGCTCTCGATGTGGCGGATCACCTCGGGCAGTGCATCGAGGCCTTCCCAGAACGAGTAGACGAATCCGTGATGCACGGTGCCGAGCGCGGCTGCGGCGACTTCGGCGGCAGCGAGATCGGGCGAGCCTGCGAGGCCGATCGCGAACGAATGCAGGCGGGGCCACCACGCCTCGCTGCGATCGCCGTCCTCGATGCGCGTGCGCGCGAAGCGTGCTGCACAGGCGGCCACCAGCGAAGAATCGAGTCCACCGGACAGCAGCACGCCGTAGGGTACGTCGGTCATCAGCTGGCGATGCACCGCCTGCTCGAACGCGTCGCGCAGCATCGCGGGCTCGATGCGCGTCCCGCGCGTGCGCGCGTGATCACGCCAGGGTTTGGCGTACCAGCGACGCAGCACGCCGTCCGCGCTGTCGTAGACGTGGCCGGGAGGAAATGCGGCGACATCGGCACAAAGCCCGACCAGCGCCTTCATTTCCGAGGCAACGCACAGGCGCCCTTGCGCATCATGACCCCAGTAGAGCGGGCACACGCCGAACGGATCACGGGCGATCAGGTAGCGCTGCGCGTCGGCGTCCCACAGCGCGAAAGCGAAAATGCCATTGAGACGATCGAGCCACTTCGCTGCGTCGGTGCCGGCGTCGTCGCGATACAGCGCGCTGATGACTTCGCAATCGGAACCGCTGGTGAAGTCGTAGGCGCTCGCCGCGCGCAGCTCGCGATGGTTGTAGATCTCGCCGTTGACCGCGAGTGCGAGCGCGCCGTCACGCGAGCACAGTGGCTGTGCGCCGCTTGCGGGGTCGACGATCGCGAGGCGCTCGTGCACGAGGATCACCCCGGTGTCGACGAATACGCCGCTCCAGTCTGGCCCGCGATGGCGTTGCCGTTGAGACAGTTCCAGCGCCTGCGCGCGCAACGCAGCGAGGTCGTCGCCCGGCTGCAGGTCGAACATTCCGAAAATCGAGCACATGATGTTTTCCTCCCGAAATTTTTTGAAGCGCTGAAACGACGAAGGCCCGCACTGGGCGGGCCTTCATGTCGTGTGGGTTGTCAAAAACGCGCCTACACGCCGGCCCTCGATATCGAGCTGGCGTTGTTATTCAGGCTCGCGCATGCGCCGACGCGCGCATTCGATGCGCGGAGCGGCGAGCGATAGCAGGTGGTCACGATCGACATGGCTGCACTACAGCACGACGACGGCGCGACCGCAAGCGTGCCGTGCGTGCGCGGGATCACGCGCCGATGATGCTAGCCTGCGCCCATGCGATGCCGCGCACTGAACTCCTTCCTGCCGATCCTCCTGCTTGGCGCGGCCTGCGCCGGCGCACAAGACGACGGCCAGCGCGTGCACCGCTGCGTGGGGCAGCGCGGCGAAGTCGTGTTCTCGGGCCTGCCGTGCAACGAGGCCAGCCTCGCGGGCATTGCCCCCGAAGGAAGCCCGAACGGTGCTCCGCCCGCAGACTCCTGCCCTGCTTCGTACGAGGAATTGCGCGACCGCCTGAGCTCGGCGATCGCGCGCCACGATGCGAACACGATCGCCGGCATGATGCATTGGCGCGGTGTCGGCGGTGCGGCAGCCAACGAGCGCCTGCGCGAGCTGCGCGAACTCGTCCGCCATCCGCTGCTCGACCTCGCATCCGGTGGCGGCTTGCAGGTGCGTACCGGCAGCAATACCACCGGTGGCGTGCACGAGCACGCATTTGGCGTCGAGGAGGATGCCGGCTGCTGGTGGCTGACCTGGTGAGGGCCGCCATCCCGGCGGCTGGTATCATCGCGTTTTCACCGCGGAAGCGACGCCATGGCACAGACCTATCCCGACCATATCTGGCAGAACGGACGCATCAAGCCATGGGCGGAAGCGACCGTGCACGTGATGGCGCATGCGCTGCACTACGGCTCGTCGGTATTCGAGGGCATCCGTAGCTACGAGACCCCGAAGGGTCCGGCGATCTTCCGCCTGAGCGACCACAACAAGCGCCTGTTCCACTCGGCAAAGATCTACGACATCGAGATTCCGTACACGCTCGCCGAGATCAACGCGGCGTGCCGCGACGTGATCAAGGCGAACGGATTGTCGAAGGCCTATCTGCGCCCTGTCGCGTACCGCGGCCTCGGCGGCTTCGGCCTCTCCGCGGAGACGCCGACCGATGTCGCGGTCGCCGCGTGGCAGATGGGCGCCTACCTCGGCGCGGGCGTGCTCGAACAGGGTATCGATGCCTGCGTGTCGAGCTGGCAGCGTTTCGCACCCAACACGATCCCGGCCGGCGCGAAGGCCGGCGGCAACTACCTCTCGGGCCAGCTGATCGCGCGTGAAGCGCGCCGTCTCGGTTTCGGCGAAGGCATCGCGCTCGCTTCGACCGGCCTGCTCAGCGAAGGCGCCGGCGAGAACCTGTTCCTCGTCTTCGACGGCGCGCTGCACACGACACCGGTCAGTGCGGCATTGCTCAACGGAATCACGCGCAACACGATCATCACGCTCGCACGCGCGAACGGGATCGAAGTGATCGAGCGCGACATCCCGCGCGAATACCTCTACCTGTGCGACGAGCTCTTCATGTGCGGCACCGCCGCGGAGATCACGCCGATCCGCTCGGTCGACGGCAAGCCGGTCGGCGCCGGCAAACCGGGGCCGGTCACGCATCGCATCCAGGAACTGTTCTTCGGCCTGTTCAGCGGCAAGACGAAGGATCAGTGGGGTTGGCTGGAGCCGGTTTGATTCGCTTGGGTCACGCTTTTCAGCCCTACCCTTGAAGGGGAGGCTTCAAGGCGCAAGAGCACGGATCGCGCGACCTGCATTCGGGTTTCGCGATCCCGCTATCCGTTCGAACACATCGGTCGCCCATCGAAGCCGTCGATGAAGACGATGTCGCCCTGCTGCACTTCATAGGCACCGATGTCGGCTGCAACGCCGGACACGCGCGCGAACGGCGAACCGCGCTGGTCGACGGCATACGGCACGGTGTTGTTGCCGTGGTCAATCGCGGGGCTGCCCCACGACAACGCATGCGTCCACGTCGGGCCACCGTTGTCGCGCAGGGGGCCGAGGCCCGGGCACGCGCCCACCGTTGCCGTGCTCCCGATCCCCTGCGCCTGGGTCGCGAATACCAGGTTGTTCTGGCCCGTGAACATCACCAGGCTGTAATTCGGATCGGAGCGGTACACGCCAACGTCGTCCGCGGTGGCCGCCGGGGTCCCGTAGGCGTTGTTCGAGAACACCGAGCTTTCCAGCGTCGCGTGTATGAACCGGTAGTGGTTGATGTCGGTGTAGTAGCCGCCGGTATCGTCGATGCTGAGACCGGGCGCGTAGTGCCGTGACGCAGCGGTCGCCGAACCGGCCGTATTGAACGCCACGGTGGAATTCTTGACCTCGATGGTTCCGGCGCCCGTCGATATGCCACCGACGAAGCCGGTGCTGACATTGCCGGACACCGTGCTGTTGTGCAGGACGAACGACGCCTGCGGAGAGTAGGTCGAATAGAGCTGGGCGATGCCACCGCCGAAGCTCGCGGTGTTGCCGGAAACCGTCGATGCTATGACCGTCACGCTGCCGAGCAGCGCACGAGCGCCACCGCCGATGCCGCCGGTGCTGCCGAGCGCCGAATTGCCGCTGATGGTGCTGCTCGCCAGGGTGATATCCCGGTAGCTGAAAATCCCGCCGCCGCCACTGCTGATTCCTGCGCCGGAGGCCACGTTGCCGGATATCTCGCTGTATTTCGCAAAGACAAGGTCGCGGCCATAGACGCCGCCACCGTGCGCCGCAGCGCCTACGGCGCTCGCGCGGCAGGTGTGGACACCGACGCGGGTCAGGTACGCCTTGCCGTTCGAGGAGATGCAGCCCCCATTGGCATCCGCTCCGAGGGATGGGTGAACGTAGCCGTTCGCCACGGTCAGGTCGTCGAGCGTGAAAGCACCCTGGCCGGTATGCCGGAAGACGCGGTCGTTGCTTCCGGACACGACGAGCGCCGCCTTGCCCGGCCCTTTCACGGCGATGTCGGCCTGCGGCAACAACACCGCGCCGGTCGTCAGCGAGATGGTGCTGCAGGACAGGCCGGTCATGTCGATCGTGTCGCCACTGACCGCATTCGCCGCCGCGTAGCGCAGACTGCCGCTCGTGCC
>Ga0207639_10001469_pt1 | contig 15856 bp, 10 predicted proteins | sample KBSCornC32_FD_184299 | JGI IMG/M metagenome (GOLD analysis project Ga0207639, IMG submission 184299) | Corn rhizosphere microbial communities from Kellogg Biological Station, Michigan, USA - KBS Corn C3-2 (SPAdes) (version 2) | ecosystem: Host-associated > Plants > Roots > Rhizosphere > Soil ...
CTTCGGCCGGGCCGCCGTCGGCGACCCGGACAACAAGGCCACGGGCGACGACCAGCTCTCCTGGGACGAGGACAGCTTCAACTACATGGCGCCGGAACTCGGCGCACGCATGAACCTGCGCGTGGATGCGCGCGCCGACCTCTACGCGCTCGGCTGCATCCTCTACGAGCTGATGACCGGCAGGCTCCCCCTCGAGGGCGCCGATGCCGCCGCGCGCGTGCACGCGCATGCAACCCGGATCGCCCCTGCGCCCGGCGAGCTGGTGCCGGAGCTTCCGGAACAACTCTCGCTGCTGGTCATGAAGCTGCTGGAGAAGACGCCGGGACACCGGTACGCGGACGCTGCCGGCGTGCTGGCGGACCTGCGGCGCTGCGAGACCCTGCTGCGCCAGCACGGACGCATTCCCCGTTTCGCGCTCGATGCCCATTCGAACCTGCGCAAGCCCGGCGGCATGGGCCTCGTGCTGGGGCGCGATGCCGAACTGCAGACCCTGCTTGCGCTCTACCGCACGGTCGCCGACAGCGCCCGCGCGCGCGCGGCCTGGGTCTCGGGCCCGTCGGGCATCGGCAAGTCGACGCTGCTGCGCGAGGCGGTGGCGCGCATGCAGCGCTCGGGCACGCCGCTGCTGGCCACGGCCAAGAGTGAGGAGGGGCGCCGCGGCAAACCGTATGCGCTGCTGGTGGAGGTGCTCGATCCGCTGCTGCAGCACGTGATCGGTTGCGCGAACGAGGAATTCGCGGCCTGGCGCAGCCGGATCGCCGCCGCCGCGAAGCCGGTGGAGCGGACCCTGGCGGGCCTGCTGCCGGCGCTCGGCGTCATCCTTGGCCTGCAGTCCGGGCAGCCCGCGCCCGCTTCTCCGGACGCGGCCCCGGCGCTCGAACGCGAGCGCGTGCTGCAGGGCATGGCGCGGCTCATCGCCTGCTTCGCGGCGCCCTCGCGTCCGCTCGTGATCCTGCTCGACGACCTGCAATGGGCCGACGTCGAAACACTGCAGGTGATCGAGCGCCTGCTGCATCAGCACGACGATGCGGCGCTGCTGCTCGTCGGAACCTTCCGCGACAACGAGGTCGGTGCCGACCATCCGCTGCGCGCGGGCCGGCTCGCCGAGGTGACGCAGTCCGTACGAATCGAGCTCGGTCCGCTGGACGAGGGCGCCTTGCGCGAGATGATCGCGGTGACGCTGCAGCAGGACGCGAGCGTCGTTGGCGAGCTGGCCGAACTCATCGGCCGGAAGACCGAGCGCAATCCGCTCTTCGCCCGGCACCTTCTCCACCTGCTGGCCGACGACGGGCTGCTCGCCTACGACGCCGAGACCGCCTCGTGGCGCTGGAGCCTCGAACAGCTCGCGTCTCACCCGGGCGCCGACACCGTCGGCGACCTGATGGCGCGCCGCTTCGAGCAGCTGCCCTCGGCGACACAGGCCGTCCTGCGCGTGATGGCATGCCTCGGACATCGAACTTCGGGCGAAGCACTCGCGCTCGCGATGGAAGTGCAGCCCGGCACCGATGCGGCCAGGCGCCTGCAGGCGGCGCTCGACGACGCGCGCGAAGCAGGCAGCATCCAGCGCGACGGCGAGGACTGGGTCTTCTGGCACGACCGCATCCGCGAGGCCGCCTACGGCTCGATCCCCCCAGGGGAGCGGCCACGCATGCACCTGCGGATCGTGCGCCGCCAGCTCCGGCAGGCGCCCGATTCCGCGCGGGTGTTCTCGCTCGCGGCGCAGGCCAGCCTTGCACGCCTGGCCATCGAGGCACCGCAGGAGCGGCGCGACTTCGCGCGGCTCAACCTGGAGGCCGGCCGCCAGGCGAAGGCCGCGACCGCCCATCATTCGGCGCTCGGCTTCTTTCGCGCCGCGCTCGCCTTCCTCGGCGAGGACGACACCAGCGAGGACGGCCTGCATGCGCGCGCACTCTGCGGCGAGGCCGAGTTCATGACCGGGGCGCTGGAAGCCGCCGAAGCACGCCTGTCGGCGCTGGAGGAAGTCGCGGGAGACGGAATCTTCGGCGCCGATCTCGCGCGCCTGCGCGCGGCGCTGTACACCACGCTCGGCAACTTCGACCGCGCGCTGGACGTGGGCCTCGCCTTCCTGCGCAAGTCGGGCATCGACATGCCGAGACGGCCCGACGCCGCTGCGGTCGACCGGGAGCACGCGGTGCTGCAGGCATGGATCGACCAGCACGGCATCGGAGCCCTGCGCCAGCTGCCCGTCGTGGCCGACCCGCTGCGACGCGCGATCACCGACATCTTCGCGGACCTCATTCCGCCGGCGCTCTACACCGACCAGGACCTGGTCGACCTGATCCTGCTGCGCATGATCGGCCTGAACATCGCGCAGGGCCACTCCGATGCGTCGGCGGACGGCTATGTCTGCATGACGCAGGTCTTCGGCGTGCGCTACGGCAACTACGCCGCCGCGCGGGAGTTCGGCGCGCTCGCGCTGCACCTGGTGGACGAGCGCGGCCTCGCCCAGTACCGGGGCCGGGTCTACATGACCTTCGGCACCATGGTGGTCCCGTGGACGCAGCCGGCGCGCGCGGCGCGCGACTACATCCGGCGCGCCTACGAAGTAGCCGTGGCGAGCGGCGACCACACCTTCGCGATCTACTGCGGGCGCAACCAGGCGACGGGAATGCTCTTCGCGGGCGAGTACCTCGGCGACGTGAGGGACACGGTCGAGCGCGGGCTGGCCGTAGCGCGCGACGCGAATTTCCAGCTCGTGATCGAGGCGCTGCTGGCCCAGAGGGTGCTGCTGGCGCAGCTGCAGGACGGCACTGCCGGCGATGCTGACGAGCAGCCGAGCCCGCCCCAGGAGGGCCAACCCGCCACGCTGGTGGACTTCGCCTACTGGGTGTACAGGCTGCAGGCGGCGCTGCTCGGCGGCAGGCTGGCCGAGGCGATCGAGGCCCGCCATCGGGCAGAGTCCTGCGCGGCCTCGGGCCGCACCTTCGCCGAGAGCGGCGACCTGCCGTTCTACGGCGCGCTGGCCTTGCTCGCGCTTCCCGCGCGCGATGCGGCCCAGCAGGCGGCGCTGCAGCGCGACGTGAAGCAGCTGCAGGCCTGGAGCCAGGCCTGTCCGGCCAACTTCCTGGCCCGCTTCCAGCTGGTGCGCGCGGAGATGTGCCGCATCGACGGCGATCCGCTCGCGGCGGTGGAGGCGTACGCGCGGGCGGTGTCGCATGCGCGGCGCCACGGCTTCACCCAGGTCGAGGCGCTGGCGGCTGAGCGTGCCGCGGCCTTCCATGCGGGCCGCGGCGACGACCTGTCCGCGCACGGCAACCTGCGCCACGCACGCGGCGCGTGGCAGCGCTGGGGTGCCATGGCCAAGGCGCGCCAGCTCCAGGCCGCACATCCGGGGCTCTTCGAGATCGAGGACCCGGTCACGAACACGCGGCGGATGCAGGGACTCGATGCGCAGGCCGTGCTGCGCATCTCGACGGTGCTGGCCGGCGAGATCGTCCCGGTCCGCCTGGTCGAGACGCTGCTTCGCACCGCGCTCGAGAACGCCGGCGCCGAGTCCGGCACGCTGGCGCTGTTCCGGCACGAGGTGTGGCAGGTGCGCGCCCAGGCGCGGGTGCACGACGGCGCCGTCGTGCTCGCGCAGGAGGGCGTCGCCTTCGATGCGCAGGCGCTGCCAGTCTCGATCGTCCACGCGGTCGCGCGCACCCAGCAGCACATCGTGGTGGACGATGCGCGCGAGAGCGCCTCGCTCGCGCAGGACGACTACATCCGCCGCCGGCGTCCGCGCTCGATCCTGTGCGTGCCGCTGATGCGGCACGCCATGCTCGTCGGCGTGCTCTACCTGGAGAACAACCTGGCTTCCCACGTGTTCACGCCCGCCAAGGCCGAGGTGCTGGAGGTGATCGCCTCGCAGGCGGCCTTCGCGCTGGAGAACGCGCGGCTGTACGAGGAACTGATCGACCAGAACCGGCAGCGCGCGCAGGCCGAGGAGCAGTTGCGCAGCACGCTCACCGAGCTCGAGCGCGCGACCCGCCTGAAGGCGATGGGCGAGCTGGTGGCTTCCATCGTGCATGAGGTGGGCCAGCCGATCGCCGCGGTCGACACCTCGGCCAGCGCCGCGCTGCGCTGGCTCGACCGCAGCCCGCCCGACATCGGCGAGGCCCGCGAGATGCTCACGCACATCAGCAGGAGCGCGCTGCGCGCCCGCGCCATCATCCAGGGCCTTCGCGCCAAGGCGCGCAACGCGGAGCCGCAATTCGCCGCCTTCGACCTGGGCGAGGCGCTGCGCGAGGCGGCGACGCTGGTCGCGGGGGCGCTCGACACCATGGGCGTCACGCTGGAGACGAAGGGCCTGGAAACGCCGCTGGCCGTTCACGGCGACCGCGTGCAGCTGCAGCAGGTGGCGGTCAACCTGTTGATGAACGGCGCCGAGTCGATGGCTTCCCTGCCGCCCGGCCCGCGGCCGCTGTCGATGGCGTGCGTGCACGACGGCGAGCATGTGCGCATCGTGGTGGAGGACGGCGGGCCGGGCGTCGGCCCCGAGGCGGCGCAGCACCTGCTCAAGCCCCTGTTCACCACCAAGTCCAACGGCATGGGCATGGGGCTGGCGATCTGCAAGTCCATCCTCGATGCGCATGGCGGAACGCTCGAGCTGCGGCCGCGCGAGCCCGCGGGCATGCGCGCCGTCTTCAGCCTGCCGCGGCCGGCCCCTGGCCATCGATGAAAGTGCAGGCGACCCCGATGCCCTCACCAACCCTTCGTTTCATGCGTCCTCCCGATCCGCCTCCGGCGCCCCTTCGCTGCGTGTTCATCGTCGATGACGACGAGCTCGTGCGCGATGCGCTTTCCAGCCTGCTGCGCTCCATCGACCTGGCGGTGCACGCCTTCGCCACCACCGGAGAATTCCTGGCCGCGCCGCGCTCCGGCGGGCCTTCCTGCCTGGTGCTCGACGTGCGGCTGCGCGGCCAGAGCGGCCTGGCCTTCCAGCAAGCGCTGCTGGAGCGCGGCGAGCCTCACCTGCCGATCGTGTTCATGACCGGCCACGGCGACATCGCCATGACCGTGAAGGCGATGAAGGCCGGAGCCGTCGACTTCCTGGCGAAGCCCTTCCGCGACCAGGACATGATCGACGCGGTCATCGCCGCGCTGGAGCGCGATGCGCGGCGCCTGGAGAGCGCACGGCTGCTGCAGGCGGCGCGCGCCTGCTGGGATTCGCTCACGCCGCGCGAGTGCGAGGTGGTGCAGCACGTGGCCGGCGGCCTGATGAACAAGCAGATCGCCGATCGAATGGGCATCGCCGAGATCACGGCCAAGATCCACCGCGGCCAGGCGATGCGCAAGATGAACTCGCGCTCCGTCGCCGAACTGGTGCGCAAGATGGAGGCGCTGGGTGTGGTGGAGGCCGCTTGCTAAGGCGGTGCCATACCTATGGATGATGGCGCCGCGCGCTGCCGCCGGTATCCTGCAGCTCTGGGCAGGGGCGGGAATGTTCCTGCGCCTTCACCGGAAACCCCCGGGGTAGAGAACGGGCTTCCTCCTTGTCCTCCTCCTTGTCCTCTTCAGCCATCGAACTCGTTTCCATCGTCGACGACGATCCCTTCGTGCGCGCAGCGACGAGCAGTCTCGTGCGCTCGTTCGGATGGGAGGCCCGCGCGTTCGAGTCGGCCATCGACTTCCTTGCCTCCGACGTTCCGGCGCGCACGCGCTGCCTCGTCTGCGACATCCAGATGCCGGCCATGGACGGCATCGCGCTGGTCGAATGCCTGGAGCGCCAGGGCCTGCGCGTGCCCGTCATCTTCATCAGCGCCTTCGCCACCGCCCGCACGCGGGAGTGCGTGCAGGCGAGCCCCGCGCTCTGCCTGATCGAGAAGCCGATCGACGCCGCCGAACTCGAGACCTGGATCGGCCGCGCGCTGGAACGGGCCTGAGGCACTGACAAGACACAGGGGAGAGCGGACCTCGCGCCACCCCGGCGCATGAACGGGGCAAACCTTCGTAGGGGGGCGGCAAACGCTGATGCAATGGTGCGCGTTCCCCCTCGCGTGATGTCATCTCTCCATGCCGGCCCGTGCGCCGGCAGCAGGAGAAAACCAATGACGAAGAAGTCCCTCGCATCCATCAGTTCCTTCCATCCGCCGCGCACATCCGCAGCGCTCGACGGGGCCGTTTCGAGTTCCGAGCGACCGGGCCGCCGTTCCCACGGCCTGGCGCTGGTCGCGGCGCGCGCGATCGCGGTGGCCACGGTCGGGCAGAACGTCCATGCCGCGACGCTGTCGCCCCTGACCTGCCCGCTCGACGACAGCCTGCGGTGGATCCTTTGCGTATCGGTGCTCGTCGGCCTCATGCTGCTCGCCGTCTTCCTCTGGCTGGAGGCGATGGACCACCGCGCAGGCGCGGCACGCCTGGCTCGCACGATGGAGCAGCACGGCAGCGGCGCCGGCATGCCCGAGCTCGCCGAAAGCGGCCCGCGTGCCATCGTGCGGCTGGCGCGTTCGATCAACAGCGTGCGCCGCCGCCAGGCCGAGCGCGACGTGGGGCATCTGGATGTGCAGGCCGCCTATGCACACGACCTGCGCACGCCGCTGACCCGCATGGGGCTGCGCTGCGAGATGCTGGAAGACGCCTCGCTGCGCGAAGCCATGGAGCGCGATCTCGCGCAGATGCGCGAGCTGGTCGAGGCCAGCGTGGCCAGCGCGCGGCTGCAGCGCAGCGTGGCCGAGCCGCTGCAGCGCGTCGATGCCGACGGCCTGCTCGGCAGCCTGATGCGCGACTATCGCGAGTCCGGCCAGGCGATCGCCGTCGACGGCCACATCGGGCAGCCGGTGATGGCCTGCCCGCTCGCGTTGCGCCGCGTGCTCGCCAACCTGATAGACAACGCGCTGCGCTACGGCAGCGACGTGCGCGTCAGCGCCCGCGTCGATGCGACGAGCCTGGTGCTGGCCGTGGTGGACTCGGGGCCCGGCATCCGGCCGGCGCAGATGGAGGCGGTTTTCGCGCCATGGGTCCGCGCGCAGCAGGGCGGCTCCGAGGCCAAGGCCGGATCGGGCCTCGGCCTTGCGATCGCCAGGCGTCTGGCCCGGTCGATGCAGGGCGACCTGCAGCTGCAGAACCGCCGCTGCGGTGGGCTCGAGGCGCGGCTCACGCTGCCGCTCGTGGTCGCATGACACGGGCGGCCGGCCGTGCGTCTCCTTCGCTCAGCGCAGCGACCTGAACGCCGCGCGCACTTCCTGGCTGAACAGCGTGGGCTGTTCCCACGCGGCGAAATGACCGCCCGTGTCGACCTCGTTCCAGTAGATCAGGTCGTGGTAAGCGCGGTCGGCCCAGGTGCGTGGCGCCTGGTAGATCTCGCCGGGAAACACCGTCACGGCGGCCGGCAGCGAAATGTCGACGGCATTGAAGTTGTTCGAATGGTCTTCCCAGTAGATCTGCGCGGCCGAGGTCGCGCTGTTGGTCAGCCAGTACAGCGAGATGTCGTCGAGCATCTCGTCGCGCGGCAGCACCCGTTCTGGCACGCCGCCCGAGTAGGTCCAGGTGGCGAACTTGTCGTAGATCCACGCGGCCTGGCCCACGGGCGAGTCGGCCAGGGCGTAGCCCAGCGTCTGTGGGCGCGTGACCATCATCGCGGAGTAGCCCGAGCTGTTTTTGTAGAAGGCGTCCAGCTTGTCGAAGGCGGCGCGCTCCTTGGCCGACAGGCCGGCGGGCGCGGGGCCGCCCGCAGCGAGGATCGATGCGATCTCGGCAGGCACGGTGCCCGGCATGTTGACGTGGATGGCCATCAGCCCCGGCACCTTCTGGATCGCCATGCGGTGCGAGATGACCGAGCCGCAGTCGCCGCCCTGCGAGACGAACTGCTTGTAGCCCAGCCGCGCCATCAGCACGCCCCAGGCGCGCGCGATGTGGTTGGAGTCCCAGCCGGTGGCCTGCGGCTGGCCCGAGAAACCGAAGCCGGGCAGCGAGGGCAGCACGAGGTGGAACGCGTCCTGCGCACGGCCGCCGTGGGCGGTGGGATCGGTCAACGGGCCCACGACCTTGAGCAGCTCGAAGATTGAGCCCGGCCAGCCGTGCGTCATGATCAGCGGCATCGCGTCGGCATGGCGCGAGCGGATGTGCGCGAACTGGATGTCGAGGCCGTCGATGGTGGTCACGAACTGCGGAATGGCGTTGAGCCGCGCCTCGCCCTTGCGCCAGTCGTAGTCGGTGGACCAGTGGCGCACCAGCGAGCGCAGCGTGGCAAGCCGCACGCCCTGCGAGTCGTCGGCGACGGTCTCGGCGCTCGGCCACCGCGTGGCGCCGAGCCGCCGGCGCAGATCGACCAGCGCTTCGCGGTCGACACTGACGTGGAACGGCCGCACCGAGGTGTCACCGGGACCGGAGGCCCCGGACGGCCGCAGCATGGCGAAGGCGCCGGTGGCGGCGGACGCGGCGCCGAAGGCGAGCGACGTGGCGAGAAGGTGGCGGCGCGAAAGCGAGGGATGGAAAGGATGGAGGTCGTTCATTCAGGCATCTCTGTGTAGTTGAAACGGCTCCATTGAAGAGGGCGGATGTATCCGGCATGTGTGAAGAAACGGCCGAATCGCATACGCAGGTACCGGGGGGCGGAAGCGATACACGGCCATACAAATCGGCCGGCGCGAAGACGCACCGAAGGCTCATCAGGCTCCGCCTCGACCCTCGGTTATGCTCCGTCCGCCCGCACCGCTGGGACGGCCGGCGGGTTCGCCGGGCCGATCGGATTGACAGCGTCCGGCCCGGCAATCCGCCGCGTGCGCGGCACGCCGCAGTTCCCGATCCCCCATGAGTGACGACAACTCCTTCAAGACCGCTGGTTCCATCTCCTTCGGGCCGTTCACCCTGCGCGTCGCGCAGCGGCTGCTGGAACGCGACGGGGTGCCGGTGGATCTCGGCGGGCGGGCGATGGATGTGCTTCTCGCCCTGGTCGCCAACGCCAACACCGTCGTGAACAAGCGGGAGCTCATGGCGTTGGCCTGGCCCGGCATGGTCGTTTCGGACGGAAGCCTGCGCTACCAGATCGCGATGCTGCGGCAGGCGCTCGGCGACGGGCAGGACGGCGCGCGATACCTGTCGAACGTCGTCGGCCGCGGCTATTGTTTCGTCGCCCGCATCGCACCGGCGGAAGCTGCCCCCCGGGCGCAGCCTGAGGCCGGGGCCAGCACCGTCGAGCCCGGTCTTCCCGCGCAGCCGGTGGAACTCGTCGGCCGTGCGAAAGACCTCGCCGCGATCCCGGCCCAGTTGGCGAAGACGAGGTTCATCACCATCGTGGGCTCGGGCGGCGTGGGCAAGACGAGCGTCGCGGTCCGCACGGGGCAGGACATGCTGGGCGAATTCGGCGGGGCGGTGGTGTTCGTGGATTTTTCGATGCTGCTGGACCCCGGCCTTGTGCCGAGCGCCATCGCATCGATGCTGGGGCTGTCGGTGCGCTCCGCCGACCCGGTGCCCAGCCTGATCGCCTACCTGCGGGAAAGGCGGATGCTGCTGATACTGGACAACTGCGAGCACGTGATCGCGGCGGCAGCGTCGCTGGCCGAGCGCATCTTCCAGGCGGCGCCGCGCATCCACATTCTTGCCACGAGCCGCGAGGCATTGCGCGTGCAGGGGGAGCACATCCACCTGCTCGATCCGCTGGACAACCCGCCCGACCAGCCCGGACTCGTCGCGCGCGACATCCTCATGTATCCCGCCACGCGCCTGTTCGTCGACCGGGCTGGCGCGAGCGGCGCGATGCCCGACCTGAACGACGACGACGCACCCGTCATCGCCAGCATCTGCAGGAAGCTCGATGGCGTCGCGCTCGCCATCGAACTCGCGGCCCGGCGCGTAGCCGCCTACGGGCTGCAGCAGACTGCCGCGCTGCTCGACGAGCGCCTGGCGCTCTCGTGGCTCGGGCAGCGCACGGCGCAGCCCCGGCACCAAACCCTGCAGGCCACGCTGGACTGGAGCTACGAACTGCTCGACATGCCGGAGCGGCTGGTACTGTGCCGGCTGTCGGTCTTCGTGGGCCACTTCTCGCTGGAAGCGGCACGCGAAGTGGCGACGGACCAGGAACTGACGCAGGCGCAGGTGGTCGATGCCGTCGCGAGCCTCGCGGAGAAATCGCTGCTCTCCATCCGGCGCTCCGGCGCCTCGACCCAGTACCGGCTGCTCGAAAGCACCCGCGCTTACGCGCATTCGAAGGCCGGCGCGGACCTGGCCGATTCGGCTGCGCGGCGCCACGCGGTCTATTTCCGCAAGCGCCTGGAACAGATGGCCGAACAGGACGACGCCTTCTCGCGCGACACGGCGCGCGCGTCGGACCTCGCCGACCTGGGCAACGTAAGGGCCGCGCTCGCGTGGTGCTTCGATCGTGCCGATGCCAGGGAGCTGGGCGTTTCCCTGGTGCTGGCGGCGGTGCCTGCCTTCATGGCGATGTCGCTGCTGGCGGAGTGCCACGACTGGTCGAAGCGCGCGCTCGCCGAGCTGGGCACGGCCTTTGCCGGCAGCGCCGCCGAGATGCATCTGCAGGCGGCCGTCGGCCTCTCGCAGATGTTCACGCGCGGCCACAGCGACGAGGTGCGTCATGCGCTCGAACGCAGCCTCCAGGTGGCCGAGGAGCTCGGCGACTCGCGCAGCCAGGTCGAACTGCTGGGGCGGCTGCAGATCTTCCATGAGCGCATCGGCGACTTCGTCGAATCGCTCAGCCATGCCAGGCGCTGTGCCGACGTGGCCGCATCCATCGACGATGCGACGGCGCAGGCGACCGCCAATTCGCTGGTGGGCCTCTGCCATCACCTGGTGGGCGACCAGCCCCGGGCGCGGCATTTCCTGGAAGCCGCGATCGCCGGCGCCTCGGTGTCGCGGCAGCGCAGCAGCATCCACACCGGCTTCGATTTCCACAACCGCGCATGCATCGCGCTGGCCAGGACCCTGTGGCTGCAGGGCCATCCCACGCAAGCCGTGGTCGCCGCCCAGCGCGCGGTGGAGGAAGCCCGGCATCTGAATCACCCGGTGACGCTGTGCATCGCCCTGATATGGGCCGTGTCGGTCTACATGTGGGTCGGCGACTTCGCTCGGGCCGAGCAGGACATCGACCGCTTCATCGCCTATGCGGAATCGCATTCGCTGACGCCGTACCTGGCGGTGGGCCGCGGCGTGAAGGGCGAACTCGCGGTGAAGCGCGGCGACGCCGCACGGGGCGTGCAGGCAATACAGGATTCGCTGATCGAGCTGCGCGCGTCACGCTACGAATTGCTCACCACGTCCTTCAACATCACGCTCGCCGATGGCCTGAATGCCATCGGCAGGAACGGTGAGGCACTGGAGCTGATGAACGACACGCTCGCGCTGGTGCATGCCAAGGGCGACCTCTACAACCTCCCGGAGCTTCTTCGCGTGAAGGCGCGCGCCTTCTCGGGTGCCGTGCCGCCGAACATGGCGAGCGCCGAAGAATCGCTGCTCGAAGCGCTGGCGGCCAGCAGGCAGCAGGGCGCTCGCTCCTGGGAGCTGCGCGTGGCGATGGATCTGGCACGTCTCTGGGAAACAGCCGGGCGCGGGCAGGAGGGGAAAGATCTGCTGGCCGGCGTGCTCGCCCACTACACGGAGGGTTTCGAAACCGCGGATCTGCAGGAAGCCGAACGGCTGCTTGATGTGTCGATGGATTAGGGCAGGCGCGGCCACGCCACGCACTTCCTCGACGGGAAGCGGGCGGCGGGCGGCGGCCGGGAAAAGATCATCGAGATTTCCCGGCGTCAGGAACGATGGAAGCGGATGCGATGGGCATCGGTGGCCGCTTACAGCGTTCCCTCGGTCACGCCGTGGGCCGCCGTTGCACGTGCCTGCGCACGCACCGTCGAACGATCGAGCGTGCTGGTGAACGCCTGCGGCACGCCGGCGTCGGCGCCGTCCGCATAGAGGTTGCCCGCGCGGGCAGCCGCCACGGCTTCGGCACGCGTGTCCGAGCGCTTGGCCAGGGTAGGCAGCGCGGGAGCGACGTCCGCCGAAGCGCCTTCGCGATAGGGGTCCGCGCTGTGCGAGGCGACGACTGCCTCGGCCCGGACGCCGGCGCGGCTCGCGCTGGAATGGAACTGCAGCACGCCCTGGTATTCCTCGGCGCTCGCGCTCAAGGCGAACAACGAAGAGACGGCTGCGGCGGCGAGGAGGACGGAAGCTTTCATGATGAATCCTTTCGGTTGGGTGATGACGAGTGGCAAGAGGGTTTGTCAGTCGGATCGCTGTGCTTTTCCGAACTGATGGAGCGATTGTTCGGCTCCGAAAGCACCTTGCGACCGGTTTGCGTATGCCTCTGTATCCCGGCCGTATCCGCCAACACTAAATTTCAAAATGACAGGCGCGGCCCCTCAGGGCGCGAGCCGCGTGAACACGTAGTCGTGGTTCTTCACCAGCGACTGATGGCAGGCAAAGCAGGTCTGGTGCTGTGCCAGGTCCGCAGGCTTGCCATTGATGAAGCGGCCGAAGCCCCAGCCGCCCGTGGCGGCGTATTTCTTCGAGTCCTTCACCATCACCTGCACGGTGGTGGCCGCGCCCGGAATGGAGGCGGGTGCGAACTCGGGCGACTGCACGTGCTTCCAGGCCAGCTTGACGAGCACGGTTCCGTCGGGAAATGGCAGCGTGCCCTGGTCGTAGGCCTTGATCGCCTTGGTGTTGCCGAGCACGACGCGCAGTTCGTTCAGCGGCTCCGCCTCGATGGCGGGCGCGATCAGCTGCCACTGCCGGTAGCCCTTGGGAAGGGTGACGCCGTAGATCGGCGAGGCCTCCGAGGTCGCGACGGCGGTGCGGGTCTCCTTTGCCGCGCTGGGAACCACCGCGAAGGTGGCCACGGCGGCTGCGAGCGCCAGAAGGCCGATGCCGGCAACTCTTGTCGGCGTGTCTTCAAGGGAAAGAAAAGATGCCTTCGCGGCGTCCGTGCCGGAAGGCTGATGCGTGCGGGGATTATTCATGGGTCGGCGGTGTTGGTTGGACAAGAGGAATGCCCAACGGGACGCAGGCTCGCGCCCCGGGGCGCGCCGATGGTCTGCCGCCTTTCTCCCTGTCCCCGCGCCTTGCGTATGCGCCTGTATCGCGCTTCGCCGCTCAACACACTACGTTACGGCGCAGCGCCGATCACCCCCATCGCCTCAGGTTACGTCACGTCGGCGCTCTTGCCGTTGCCGGTGCCATTGCGCGGGCAGCCGAGGCTGAACTGCCTTTCCAGCACGCGCTGCAGCTGCTGCGTCAACTTCGCGACACCGCCGGTGCCGCTGGCCGCGCGGCCGATCAGCGCGCCGCCGGCCGCACCCACCGCGAGGCGCGCCACGAGCGAGCGGCTGCGGCCCGCCGCGAGCAGCAGCAGCACGCCCGCGCCCAGCACCACAAGGTGCTCGCCGGGGTAGTCCGCGCGCTGCGCGTCCACTCGCCTGAATTCGTTGATCGTCGATTCCCAAGACATGGCTGAAGCTCCTTCGTTGCAGTTTCCAGCCGTCGTTCTTAGCCCGGCCCGCCACGCACCGCTGTAGGCCTTCGCCATGCCCTGTTGCCGAACGCGCCCCAAAAGACGGCGGATCAGGGTTTCCCTGAGGTTTGTGAGCAAAAGTAGCGCGCGGCCACGTCACACGGTCGTCATCAGCTATGAAAACAATAGCATTCAGTTCCGATCCGCAGATCGTTCCTCGTAAACGCTATATCTAGCCCGACTCTTGCTAAGCAAAATCCCCGACGGATTTCACGTCACGCAAGATCGAGGACCACACAGCAATGAACCCTAAGCGTCTCCGCCGGCCCCTGGCCGCGCTGGTATTGGGCGGTACAGCATTCCTCGTGGCCGTGAGTCCGGCCCATGCGTTCACCAACCCGCCGATCCAGGTGGCGCAGGGCGTCGAATACATGTGCGGCGGCGCCGCCAGGGACGAGGCCGCGTTCATGGAAATGGTGTCGCCGCGCTGGGCCGCGACCATCGAACTGGGCATCAGCGACGGCAAGGGCGCGCAGCAGCCCGGCTTCCCGGCCAAGGCATCGGTCGAGATCCGCCAGAAGTACACCGGGCAGCCGGTGATGAACGTGGAATCGCAAAGCCCCTACATGCTCGCGCGCCTGAACCCGGGCGCCTACGACGTGAACGTGACGCTCGGCGGCCTCACGCTGACGCAGACGCTGGTGGTGATCGCGGGCGTGCCGGCGCGCGCCTCCTTCGTCTGGCCGTCGAACTTCGACATGGCCTCGGTGACGCCCCCGCAGACGCAGACCTTCGCGCAGACAACCTCCACCGCCCGCTGAGCCCCGCCCGCTGACCTTCGGGCGGCGGGCACCCAGGTCAGACTTTCCTAAGCCGCGCGCCGCACAGTGGCTGCGTGGCTCCTTGCCACGACGACGACAAGGAAAGAAAGGACTCTGACCATGACCCCCCGTTTTCCATCCTCGCTGCGCGCAATGCGGCCGCTGGCGGCCGCGATGTTCTGCGGCGCCGTCCTGCTCGGCGCGGTGACGTCGGCCCAGGCCACGGTGAATCCGCCGATCTACATGGCGCACGGTGTCGAATACATGAGCGGCGGCATCGGCAGCGACGAAGCCCAGCTGATGGAGACAGTGTCGCCGCGCTGGCCCGCCACCTTCGAATTCGCGATCAAGGACCACAAGGGCGCCGACTTCGCGGCCAACGTGCACGTGACGGTGCGCGACAGCAGCGGCACGGCGCTGCTCGACAACGTGGTGTCGGGCGGCCCCTTCATGGTGGCGCGGCTGGAGCCGGGCAACTACGAGGTCGAGGCGCGCATCGGCAGCCAGGTGCTCAAGCAGGAGCTGCACGTGCCGCAGGGCGCGCCGGCCAAGGCGACTTTCGTCTGGCCCGCCGGCACCGACATGGCCTCGGCCGGCACGCGAGCGGTGCAGTAGCGCGACGCAAGTGGGCGCCGGCACCGCATCCGGCCGGCGCGCAACTTGCTGAAACTGCCGGGAACTGCTGATATGGTCGGGCCACAAGGCCTGCTATCCGGAGGCGCTGCGCTATAGAAAAAATAGCGGCCGAAGCGCTTCGCGGTGTCTTGAATGCACGGCATGCGCCTTGCAGATGGCTTGTCCCGGGCCGAGCCCGACCCTGTTGCCCCGATGCCGATCCGTCCCCTGAGCGCCCTGACCGCGCTGTTGCACGTCTATATCGCGCTGCGCCTGCTGCCCGCGCTGGCCGTGCTCACGCCCGCGTGGCCGTTGGCGCTCATCGCGCTGGTGGTGTCGGCGGCGACGATCCCCCTGCCTTTCATGTCGCGCCGGGGCGGACGCGAGGGCGCCGGAAACGGCAACCTGCTGAAGTGGACCGGCCTGATCAGCATGGGCTGGTTCTCGTCGATGTTCGTGCTGACGCTGGTGCGCGACGCCGGCCTGCTGCTGGCCTGGCTCGCGGGCGCCATCGGCGGCGTGCAGGTGCAATGGAGCGCACTGCTGCCGTGGAGCGCGCTGGCGGTGCTGGCGATGGCCACGGCCACCTCGGCCGTCGGCTTCCTGAACGCGCGCCGCACGGCCAGCGTGAAGCGGGTGGAAGTGCCGATCCGCGGCCTGCCGCAGGCGCTCGAGGGCTTCACCATCGCGCAGCTCAGCGACATCCACGTGGGGCCGACGATCCGCAACAGCTACATCCAGCGCATCGTCGACGCGGTGAACCGCCTGGGCGCCGACGCCATCGCGATCACCGGCGACCTGGTCGACGGCAGCGTACCCGAGCTGCGCGAGCACATTGCGCCGCTGGCCGGGCTGCGCGCGCGCCACGGCACCTTCGTGGTCACGGGCAACCACGAGTACTACGCGGGCGCGCATGCCTGGATCGACGAGCTGCGCCGGCTGGGCCTGAAGGTGCTGCTCAACGAGCACGTGGTGCTGCAGACGCGCAACGTGCGCGGTGCCCAGACCGACGAGGAGCTCT
>Ga0207639_10001470_pt1 | contig 15853 bp, 12 predicted proteins | sample KBSCornC32_FD_184299 | JGI IMG/M metagenome (GOLD analysis project Ga0207639, IMG submission 184299) | Corn rhizosphere microbial communities from Kellogg Biological Station, Michigan, USA - KBS Corn C3-2 (SPAdes) (version 2) | ecosystem: Host-associated > Plants > Roots > Rhizosphere > Soil ...
ACTGTGATCCCAATAGTTATTGCGTCGACCTTATCGCCTAGATCCTGCCGAATTAGCGAGTTCTGATCTGCATGGATCAGCTTGGAAGAGAAGCTGACCGAAGCCAGACCGGATGAGAAGCCATGACCTGCAAGACAGATGTTGTACTGCCGCCCGGCCCTTAGCGTCACAGCCGCATCTCCGGGTTGGAGATTCAAACCGATGTACTCGATCGATAGATCGCTCGGCTCCGCCACAACACGTTTTGAGAGCGCGATCTGCGAACCGGCCTCGACAGTCGCCGGACCCAATTCGCCTATGGACGTCCCACTAGCATCCCGCCCCTGCCAAAATAGTTGATACTTCCCGTCAGCAAGACCGCCGATGCGGTACGTCCCATCGGTACCCGACTCGGCTTGGGCGGTGACACGGCCTTGCCCGTCTTCGGCCCAGACGGTCATGCCTTTTGATGTCCTGGACTGAATGCCCAATTTCCCGGCTACGATTCCGCAACACGAGCCGGTCTCGATCGCATAGAGGTCACGAATAGCAGCAATGTCGGTCTCGGTCGGCGTTCGCGGCCCAACGTAAACGTCGCCGTTCCGAGGGATGCGTTCGGCCATGATCGAGCCCGCGACCGCGGAGTGCCTTAGGCCAAGCAAATGCCCGATCTCGTGCGAGAACGTCGTTTCAAGATCAAACGTCCCGTACGTCCCGTCCGTCGAAAACTGCTGTAGTGGGTTGAGAACGATGTCACCCTCGGTGATCGCGCCTCGGCGATTGTAAAAAACCCGGGTGCGTGCCGATTCACCGAAAGGATCGCCGGCGAAAAGCTGCATGTTCTCCTGCGTCGGCGCGATGGTGATCAAGCTGATACCGTCGCCGGCAGAACCCGCGGGGCTGACATTCTGTCCGTCGGTGCTCTCGATCCGGAATTGAAGCCCTGTGACCGATTCCCATTCAGCGACGCTCCGACGAAGCGCGCCAAGAACGTCCGCGTCCGCCTTGATGCTGGCGTTTTGCGATGTGATGGATGTCGAGACCGCGAGTCGGATGACCGAGCTTCGCCATCTGAGGTCTTTTGGAGTACCCGCACCTGCAAATTCGGCGCTCATCGCCGACGCTTGCGCAGCCGCGAGAGCGGTCAGAGCCAGGAGTTGCAGCAGGCGTTTCACGACGCTATCTGGTCTTTTCCCCTTCAGTATCGGTGCGGCTCACGCCCTCGAGATCGGAGAATCCGACGACTATCAAGAGCGAAACCAGAGCCAGCGTGCAAAGCACGTAAAGTATTGAGATCTGTTCGTAAGCGATCAATACGCCGAGAACGATAGCGACCGCCAACATGATGATCAGCGTGACCGTCCGTCGACTTATTTTCTTTTTTGTTGCCATTACTTGTCCTTAGCCCTACTCGACGATCCGCAACGGCGGCTCCGTCTGTGTCGAATTTCGGCCCGTTTTCTCCTGCTGTGGCGGCAATTTACGCTTTCCGCCGCCCCGTGAAGCGACGTCTATTATATCAAACGGCTTCAGCATCGCATCTTTGGTCGGGTCTGTCTTGGCTGCGATCAGGTCAAGGTCTATCGACCGCGTCTCATCGCCATCTCGCCGCAGGATCGTCACCCTCCGGCCATCCGCTTGCTTGGCAAGTCCGCCGGCTGTCGCTATCGCATGGCTGACCGTCATCTCCGATCGGGAATATATCGGCCGCGGATTGTTTACAGCCCCTATTACATAGACGGCCGGCGCCTGCTCAACGGTTATCACGTCACCGCTCAAGATCACAGGATCCGCGTCCGACTTTCCCGCGATCAGATCTGAGATCTTGATCTTAAGAGTTCTTGATACCGCTTCGCCTGTGCCCGGGTCATCTTCACAGCCCACATCCCCGGGCCGAAAGATAGTTATTTCACCGCTCGCATCGTCAGTTAGGCCGCCAGACATGACCAGCAGTTCCCTGAGCTTCGGTTGACGCATTAATTTAAAACGCGACGGCGTCCGCACGGCTCCGAACAGGCGTACGACAGCGCGATTTGAGCGGTCCACGATCCTGACGTTCACTTTTGGATCGCGAAGGATCTTGCTGTAGGCCTTTTCAATGTCGGCTGCGATCTCCATCTCGGTACGACAGAGCGCCCGGATCGGCGGGTCCGCCTCGGCGAGTCCATCGAGGTTGCCATCAATGGTTAGACCGCCGCGCCAATCGAATTCAAATCCACCTACAAAATCGACGTCTACAACGTCCCCAAAATGCACGCGATCTGCCTGGGATGATTGACCCAGCAAAACCGTCGTGGAGCAGATGAGGAGGAGGAGACACAGTCCGCCGAATTGAGCTATCTTCGCCACATCAGACCTTCTCGCCCGCGGCCTTATCTCGCCGGCGACGAGACTTGCTATCGATGGTGCCAGGGACGGCAAAACCCTTGAATTCCCAATTACAAGCGTCGCAGAGCAGATAATATCGAAAAACCAGCTTCGAAAATAAAGGCGTAGGTCGGTAGCCGCGTCGGACACGGGAGCTGCGGCACCTTGGACAATGTTGCGAGATCATAGCTGAGGGCAAATCAGTTGATTCTATCGAGAATCCGTTGGAAACGAAAGGCGATCTATCGCCTGTCTTATTCGATCAGCCGCTCGCCGCCGCTCGAGGCGATCGCCTGTCCCGCCTTCGAGTCGGGCCAATGCTTCGTCATAAAAGCGTCGAGCCGTCGAAGCATCTCCGCCCAAAAGAGCGTTCTCGGCCGCCTCCACGGCGTTTGCGACCTGCACCGACACTACGAGTTCATTAAGTAATGCGCGAGACTCGATCAACGCCCGCTCCGCCGGGTATGCTTCAAGAGATCTTTCGACAATTGCCAAAGCCTCTCGCGCCGCGCGAACTCGATCCGACGGCTCGATCGATGTACGGGCATCATTCGACAACGTCTGCGCCTCTACCTCGGTCCATCGAAGCATGTGCGTCCGGTGCAGATCCGAGACCTTGTTCCGGCTGCGCAAGAGCGCCGCGAGCCTTGGCGAGCCCGCCTGAACGGTCGCTAATTCACTGTCGATCCGCTGCACGAATGCCGCGCACATCTCGTACACCTCACGATGGCCCGATGCCATCCGATCGAGAACGTTCGCGGCATCGGACTTTCGCCTGATCTCGGCGAGTATCGCAGATGCGCGTTCTATCGTCAGCTTATTTGGATCGCTGATGCGCGGAGGCGCAGGCTGTCTGATATATGCATGAGTGCGGCGGAGGATCATCTCCCGCAGTACGACCGCGCCGACGAGGAGGATACTTGCACCGACTCCGGCCGTCTGCCACGGCGCGCGCATGTCGTCAATGTCATCGAGTATTCCCCAGACGACAAAGAAGAATACCAGGGCGACAGCCACGGCGAGAACATAGTAGTTTGAGGCCGGCAGCCAAAACGGCCGCCGCATCCTGTTCATATCAACTGCTTATCGGGGTATTCGGCGCGCTAACAATCTTCTACAATAACGCTGCGAATTGTCAACGTGGTATCATCGGCGACTGTGGCGCGGAAAAAGCGAAAAGCTGCTGAGGAAAGGCCTGTCTTCGACTCCATTCGCAAACCCGTCGCCCCGCCGACCCGCAGATTTGACGATGATGCTCGCGAGGAGAAGGTGCATCCATCGCTTCGCAAGGTGAAACACAAGCGTCCGCCAGACCCTGACCAAGAATGAATACGCGCTCAAAATACGACGACCGGCCTGTGGTGAATATCTGGGCCCGACCCGAGATGCACGTCACGTTTCGTGCCGAGATCATGCCCGACCGCTCCCGCGAGGAACGCACCTATCGGATAGCGACCGTCCTCGCCAACGCGCGCGTGACGCTCCACAACTTCCCCGGAGAATACCGCGAGACAGCCTTTGAGGGCGTAAATTTTCTTCGAGAAAAAGCGTTACGAGATCAGAGATCGTAAACCCGCCCGACATCGAGAACTTCTACGCCATCGAGCCCTGTCGCGCGGATCTCATCGATGACCTTTTGGCGATACATCGGCTTGATGTTGATGACGTAGACAGGATAATTACGCTCGCCCAGCTTTGCCAGCTCTGACGCGAGCTTCGACGGCGTCAGATGGTACGAGGCGGCGGCCAGTCTCGACAGTTCGTCGGGAAATGCACACTCGACCAACACGCCTTTGAGCCCGGCCACATTCCTGCACACCGCCCAAAAATCCTCGGTCTCAGCCGTATCGCCGGTCACCGCAAACGCCGTAGTTCCGTCTGAAATGACGTACCCACTCGCGGGCACCTTATGATTGACGGCGATACTCTGGATGGACAAATGCCGGACGTCGAAACGGCTTCCCTGCTCGATCTCGCGATAACGCACGACATCGCCGTGTGAATTTTGCAGCTCGGAGAACCGCGGATAGATCAACCAGTTAAAGACGTGCTGCTCCAACGTGTCGATCATTTCGCGCGTCGCGTGGATCGTTATCGGCTCCTCGATCGACGAAAAAAGATCGTCGATAAAAAGCGGCAAACCCGCGATGTGATCAAGATGCGTGTGCGTAAGAACAATGTCGCGGACCTGCTCCCGTTGCAGATCGCTGCACGAGAACGCGAGACAGCCTGCATCGATCGCCACGATGTCGTCAACAACGATCGTCAAAAGGTGCTGCCGCGCGGACGCTCGTCCATTCTCATCGATCGTTGATGGCAGCAGTTGGACCTTCATTCGTCTGTTATCGCGCGCAGGTTTGAGCGCGCCCGCCGTCGATTGCGTACGTCACGCCCGTGATCCACGACGCCTTATCCGAAGCAAGATAATGTATTAGCTCCGCGACCTCCTCCGGATTCCCCGGCCGGCCGATCGGATGAGTATTTTTTGCGTTCTCGAGAAATGTCTCGTAGGCGTCATCCGCCATTCCGCCCCGTCGGTGAAGATTTGTAACGACAACGCCCGGATTGACGGCATTCACACGTATCCGTTGCGCCGCAAGCTCGAGCGCCGTACAGCGCGTCAGTTGATCGACCGCAGCTTTTGAAACGCAGTACGCAAGTACATTCGGAAACGCCCGCGTGCCCGTCACACTCGAAACGTTCACGACATTGCCTCGCGTTTCCGCTAGATACGGCACGCACTTTTGAATGAGCAGGAAAACGGAGCGGACATTGATGTGCATCATCTTGTCCCAGTCGTCGAGCGTGGTGTTCTCGATATTCCCGTTCTTGATGATCCCCGCCGAATTGACGAGCACATCGATCTGCTTATAAGCATCGATCGTCTCGGTCACGATGCGGTCAAGCTGTGACAGCTCCATTACATCGGCGAGGTGAGGCTTGATCACCGCGTCCTTTCCAGCCTCTTTGCCGAGCCCGAGAAGTTCCTTCTCATTGCGCCCGACGGCGACAACTTTGGCTCCGTTCTTTGCAAACAGAAGCGCCGTTGCCCGGCCGATACCGCTGCTTGCACCTGTGACAATAACTACCCTGTCTTGCATCTTCTTTGTCGTGTGGATTGTGAAAAAGCATAGCAACCTCAGGTGATCTATGCCAACCTCGCCACTCGCGAATCTGATCATCGCTTTTGGACGGTTTCCGCAGTATCATTCTTTTAGATTCACCTGATGAATAGCGTCCTCGACATTGTGATCGTCTATCTCGCTTGCGGAATGCCCTTTGCCGTCTACCGCTTTGCTCTCAGTGGTGCGAGTGCAACCGAGACCGCGATCACAAGCATTCGAGCTGGATTTCTTTGGCCACTCGACGGTGGAAGGGCGGTAGTAAAGCGGCTTCGCTTGGCATCCGAGGTGCTTTCAAGACCCGGGATCGAGACCATCCGTTCCGAAATGGAGACGCTCTTTGCCCAAGAGATCCCCCGATTTGCCGTATTCCAGTTTCGAGAGGTTTTTGAGCGGTATTCATCTCTCGCTCGCGCATCGAATTCTCCAGTCAGCAGTCCCGAGGCAGCTACTCTTCATGTGTCCGGCGTTCAACTAACGCCGATGGCTGAAGCGTGCCTTCGCCGTATGGCGCAGGCGAGGATCGAGCGACACACCGCATCCGCCAGACGCGAGATCATCCAGTACATCGCCGCATCCTCGTCAGCCCGCATGTTCGACCTGGCTGCCTTCCTTGCAGCCGAGGTATCGGATGAGCCGCTCAAAGCCGAGATCTCCCGGCATCTGGTGAAAAACGATCACCCTGCTACGGCCAACATGCGTCGGTTGTCCCGTCCGGCCTCCTAACGGCCACGGTTCGCATCAAAGTCCGTCAACAAGCGCGCTAAAATAGCTGGAATATTCGCGCCTCAATAGATGAAAGGCCACTTCGCCCGCATCTTGTTGCTCCTGCTGCTCATCGGCGGCATCGTCTCTTCCGCGACAGCAAAGGATGAGTGGATACAGGTCCGCTCAAAGAATTTTCTCCTGATCGGCAATGCGTCGGAACGGGATATTCGAAATGTCGCGGAGCATCTGGAGCGGTTCCGCTCAGCACTAAGCAAATTGTTCAATGGTGCGGACCTAAGCTCACCGATTGCGACCAACGTCATCGTCTTCCGCGACGAGGCGAGCTACATGCCGTACAAACCGCTGCGCCGCGATGGGAAGATTGACGCTAGCGTGCAGGGGTATTTCAAGTCCGGTGTGGACGTCAACTACATCACGGTGACGGTCGGCCGTGGCGAGGAAGAGACTTATCGCACGATCTTTCACGAGTATGTGCATTTTGCCGTCAGCACTCTCTACCCAAAGGCTGAGGTGCCGACGTGGTTCAACGAGGGCCTCGCCGAATACTATTCCACCTTTTCGCTTCGCAACGGCCGCACCGCGGAGATCGGCGCTCCGATAAATGATCACGTCAGGTTGCTTCAGGACAACGCTCTTCTTCCGCTCGACATTCTTTTTGCGCAGCATGGCAGCGATGTCAGCGACAACAGCGTCTACTTTAGATCGCTCTTTTACGCGGAATCATGGGCGCTCGTGCATTACCTCATCGAGACCGGGCGAGGTGACCAGCTAAATAATTTTGTGAAAGCGACCCTCGACGGCGCGTCGCTCGATCCAGCGTTCAAAAGCGCTTTTCGGCAGGATAAGGCGTCAATGGAATCGGCGTTCAAGACCTACATCGATCACAAGTCATATCGGGTGAACCAGTTAGATCTTGGCAACCCCACAAACGCTGATCCGCCCGTCAATGCAACGGCCTTGTCGCCCGCGTACACGAGTGCATACCTCGGAGATCTGCTCTATCACCTCGATCGTCTAACTGAGGCCGAGCCGTTGTTGCTCTCCGCACTTAAGGATGATCCGACGAACGACATTGCGAACGCGGACCTCGGAATGATCCGTTTCAAGCAGCATAAATTTGATGAAGCCCGAAACTATCTCGAGGTCGCCGCCAGCCGAGAGCAAACGAGTGCTCCCATTCTTTATCAATATGCGTATGTGCTAAGCCGTGAGGGGCTCGATGCGTCCGGCAACGCTATCGATTACGATCCTGCGACGGTCAAAAAGATGCGTGACGCTCTTCATCGGGCGATCGCGATCGCCCCTGCCCTTACGGAAAGCTACGACCTCTTAGCGATCGTCGATCTGGCCCAAAACGAAGATCTCGATGAGGCTGCGAGCGCAGTACAGACCGCCCTGCATTACGAGCCAGGCCGCAGTGATCTCGCGCTGCGGCTCGCCGAAGTATACGTCCGCCAAAAGAATTACGATCCTGCTCGTGAGCTTGCCGAACGCGTTTCACAGACCTTCGCAGCGGACCTAAAACAGCGCGCGAACGCGATCCTGACCTACATTCGCGACCAAAAGATCGAGAAAAACGCGACCACGTCCCATGAAAGCGAGGTGGCACCGCTCGGGCCAAGGACGGATCCGCCCATGACCCGCGCCGAGATCGCGGCGGCGAATGAGCTCGCGACTCTCCGTTCCATCAATGCTGATCTAAGGACCGCAAGAACTGGAGAAACACGCATCGTGGGCACGATCGAGCAGATCGCCTGCTCGCAGGGAAAGGTGCAATTCGCTGTGCGGTCCAGCGACAAGGATATCAAGCTGTCGAGTGCTGATTTTCAAAAACTGGTGCTCCGGACCTTTGATAAGGACGCCATCGGCAGCCAGATCGGCTGCGATACACAGGTCAAAGCTCGGACCGCCGTTGTGACATACAAAGAACCCCGCGATCTGATCGCGATCGAGTTTGTGCCCACAAGTTTTCGTCTCCTCACAGCCGATGAGATCATGCAGCCCCGCGCGCATTTGGTCCGCCAGGACCAGGTTGATGCTGAGGGTTACTCACTAAAAGACCGCGCCGCTCCGGCGAATGAACACGCGTCAAACCCCGACGCATCGCGCGTCGACATAATAAAAGCACTCGGCACGCCTACCGACGGAGAGAAGCGCGATATCGGATATCTCCAGGCTATCGAATGCGGTACCGACTTTTATCTTGTGATCCGCACCTCTAACGGGACACTGCGTCTGCAAAGTCCCTTTGACAAAGCTCTGCATACTGCCAGCTTTGTTGCCGAGATCCCTGCCGCCGATCTCACCTGCTCATCAAGACCGGGCGACTACCAAGTCGTTGTAACTTACAGACCGATGGCGAGCGGCTACGGAACGATCGTCGCTCTCGCGATCGTCCCTCGAGACTTCAAACTTGATTGACGTCTGGTTTTGTCGAAAATAGTTCCTTATGACAGAACATGCACCCTCGTCGGCAGCCATGCCGCCCGAAGCTCAACTAATGCAGCTAACGTCAGGCTGCCTCGTCGCTCCCGCGATCTATGTCGTCGCCAAGCTCGGCATCCCTGACATTTTAAAGAACGGTCCAAAGACTGCCGCGGAATTGGCCGTCGCCACCGGCACCAACGCCGATGCTCTGTATCGCGTCATGCGCGCCACAGCCAGTGTCGGCGTGCTCGAGGAACGCAGCGACGGATCATTCACGAATTCGCCCATCTCAGACACCCTCCGCGAAGACTGGCCGAGCAGCACAAAGGCGATGACGCTCTGGATGCTCGAGCCCGCGCACTGGCGCGTCTATGGCGAGTTAATGTACAGCGTCAACACCGGCAAGACCGCCTGGGATAACGTCTACGGCGAACCGATCTTCGAATCGCTTTTTGGATCGATGCGAGACCTGGGCGAGGTCTTCAATCAGGCGATGACGAGCTTTTCGCGGCAGACGATCCCGGCGATCCTGGCGGCGTATGACTTCTCCCCATTCGGCACCATCGCCGATATCGGCGGAGGCCATGGGCATCTGCTGGGAGCGATACTCAAAGAATATCCGGCTGCGAATGGCATTCTCTTCGACATGCCGGTCGTCCTTGATGGGGCGCTCCCGATGCTCGAGTCGTGCGGCGTCCGAGATCGCGTCGATCTAGTAAGCGGCGACTTTACTGAGGCTGTCCCGGTCGTCGCCGACTGCTACCTTCTAAAACACATCATCCACGACTGGCTCGATGACAAGAACAAGACCATCCTCGGCAATATCCGAGCGTCAATGCCCGACAGTGCTCGCGTTCTGATCATCGACGGCATCATCCCGCCCGCGGGCGAGCCGAGTTTCGCGAAGTTGCTCGACCTCGAGATGCTCATGCTCCCAGGTGGAAAGGAACGTACAGAGGAAGAATTTCGCACTCTGCTCGAGAGTGCAGGATTTAAAATGACCCGCGCCATTCGGACGCCCTCTCCGTCGAGCATCATCGAGGCCGTAAAGGCGTAAGAGAGATTGCCACCAAACACACGAAAGACACGAAAAAGATGCTTTGCTCTTCCCAGCTCCTTTTCGTGTCTTTCGTGTGTTTCGTGGGCTAATGTCTTGTCTTCCCGCGAATGAGGTCGATCGCGTGAGAGAGCACCGGCCGGATCACTTCAAAGCACTCCTCGACAGCCTTAGGTGAGCCTGGCAGGTTAATGATCAGCGTCTTGCCTCGAATCCCCGCGACTCCTCGCGACAGCATCGACATCGGAGTTTTGGCAGACGTCTCGCGCCGCATCGCCTCGGCAATTCCCGGAGCTTCCCTCTCGATCACCGCCCGCGTCGCCTCGGGCGTATTATCCCGCGGAGCAAATCCGGTTCCACCAGTCGTCAGTATCAGATCGACATCCTCACGCTCCGCGAGCGTAAACAATGTCTGCTCCAGCGGAGCCAGTTCATCAGTCACAATGGCTCGCTCCACGATCTCCGCTCCTGCACTCTCCAGTAACTCAACGAGGCGGTTGCCGGAAAGATCGTCCGCCTCAGCCCGGCTATCGCTGATCGTCACGACCGCAGCCCTGATCAAATTCATATCTCAGTGTCCTCCGTGTTCTCTGTGGCTAAACAACTCACGCCGCCGTGACCTCGATCGCCGCCAGCCTTTGTCTTCGTCGTCCGTACATCACGCTCATCGGCACGCCGGCGACGACGAGCGCCATTCCTCCGATCGACGCAAGCGACTGCGGCTCACCGAATATTATCCATCCGACTGTGATGGCATAGATGAGCCCGCTGTAAATGATGATCGCGACGCCCGCGACAGCCTCGGTGGATAACGCTTTGGTCAAAAACACCTGCCCAAGCTGCGAAAACACTCCGACGCAGATCAAAAATATCCAATCCCACCCGTGCGGCGTCTGCCAGTCAAAGAACAAAAACACAAACCCCACGACCGCGCCCACAGCCTGAAAATGGAACACGATCGTCAACGGATGCTCTCGCCCACGCATGCTGCGAACGAGGTTGTACGCCATCCCCGAGCAAAACGCCGACACGATCCCGAGCGCCATATAAAAGGGCGAGATCCTGTCATCGACCTGATCCATCAGCAGCACGCCCGCAAACGCGATCGCGTAAAAAGCTATTTGCGGGATCGCGATCCCCTCCTTTAAAACAAAGATCGCAATGACCGTCGTGAATATCGGCGACAGGTATTGCACCGTCTGCGCGGGAGCGAGCGGAATGTGCTGAAGCGTCGTGAAGAACGTATACAGCGCCGCCGTCCCAAACAACCCGCGCAGCAGCAGCATCGCGTGGTTCGACCCGACGACACTCGCCCTCGCCCGCCTCAGCCCCACCAAACAGATCGTCGTCGCCACAATGCACCGAAAGAACACGATCTCCATCGCCGGGATATGCTCGACCGCCTTTACAAACGAATTCGCAAGGAAAAAAAAGAGCGTCGACAAAAACATCGCACGCACGCCGGGGGTTATGAAGTCAGTGTTCCGAGTCAAAGTACTACCGTAAAGGCTTTCAATCCGAGCCGCAAGCATCCAACCGGGCCGTCATCGGATCGGTAACAAGCCGACACGGGCAGATCACACCCGAACATCGCGCGAAAGGAGGTTGACATCGCTCGGTCGCAACTTTGCACGGCTTAGTAGCAGGTTGACATCGCTCGGTCGCAACTTCGCACGGCTTGGTAGCAGATTGACGTCGCTCGGGAGCAGGTCGACATCGCTCGGCCGCAACTTTGCATGGCGTGGTAGCAGGTCGGCATCGGTCGGTAGTAAGTCCGCATCGCTCGGTAGCAGGTTGACACTGGTCGGTAGCAGGTTGACATAGAGAAAAGACAACTCCCGCAAGGTCGATGGACGCTTGCGGGAGCTGTTTGTAAGGCGGAGAAGGATTCGCAGACGGTTCGCGGGTGTTTATATCTTGCGATCGCGGAAGGATATTCCTTTTACCTGCTTGTATTGTTGGGAGGAGGCACCGAAGAGGGCTTTGACATACTCTTTTGCGAGGCGAGCGATGGCGACGAGGCCGGCGGTCGGATGATATATCTCGTCGTTGCGGGTGATGCGGGCGCCATCCTCGTCGGTCTCGGCATTCATAACGCCGGTGTTGGAGTTGTGAAGCTGCGTCGAATACGCCGTGAGGGTCGCGAGCTTAATCTCGATCTCATTCGGGTCGTAGAGCGAGTCATTCGTAAAGACCTGGATGATCCCATCGAGGTGCTCAACCTGCTGAATATAGCCGGTCTGGGCGGACGAGATATTCTTGGGGGCGTTCGGGTCGTTGGGGTCTGGCGGCGTGATCGCTTTTGCCCTGCGGCCGTCGATCTTTCGCTTAAACTCCTTAGCGTCCTCGATCTTATTCGCGTCCGTGCCCGTCGACGAATAATAGCCGACGGCCTTTGTGACGCGGCCGGGGAGCTGATTGAACAGATTCTCGCGGTCGGTCCTCGCGGAGTCGGTCGCCGCACGTTTGGCAACGAGGCCGTCAAGTGCCGCATTCGACGAGGTGAGCTTGGCGTTGAGCCCTAAGAGCTTGAGGTTTACATTCGATGGATCGTATGCCGCCCCGAAGCCCGTGAAGATCGAGATCAACTGCTGGAAATTGGCGATGTTAACAGCGTCGCCCGTGTCAGCCATAGGGATTTCCTCCTAGTGAAATGGGTTTTTAGGTAAAACTTCCCGCCTTGGTGGTACTGCTTAGTTGTTTTTTGGTAGTGCTAAAAAACCTTCGCAGTATAAGAGCAGTCCGCGATCAAGGTCAAACTGGTACTCGGTGTTTTTACAACACCAGAAAAGTTGGCCTGCTGAAACAGAATGGACTTTCATCATCGGCACGAGCCAAGCACCCATGATCCAACCCACGCAATTCCCCCGCCCGTTTGCAAGCTAATCCGAGAATCGCAGTGCCTGACCCTCATCACTCATCACGCATTGAAGACGTCGTCTTTCATTGGTTCACAACTTGTGTTGATCGTAAGCCAATACCGAGTTGGCCTTCGCCAATAAGACCATCTTTGAGACATTCGGCGATTACGTTCTCAACGGTGGTCTTCACGATAGGTCCACTGCGGTCGAAGCCGAAAAGTGATCTGACGTGGTTGATCAGGATGGGCCGCTCGAAGTGATGGCCGTCCGCAAGAATCCTAGCTATCGCAGCTTGAATCTCCTCGGGAGCGACTCTATTGATCGGAATTCCAGACCCGCTTCGTCGACGCAACGCGATAGCAGTATCAGGGACATAGACAAACCCGTCTCGAGACGTGATTGCGCCTCTGCCGGCAAGATAGTCGACTAGGCCCTGTATGCGCAATGCGATTCGCCTTCCGGACCGCGAACCGAATGCTCCGGCAATTCGAGAACAAATATCATCAATGTGCACCGGAGCTTCAATTTGAATCACCTGCAAAATCATCCGGGCGATATTGTCGCTCGGCGTCTGGTGAAAGCTCAGAAAGTTACTCGCGTCGACGGCGGCGATGTCATAATCTGGCACCGATGGAAGCACGAATTGGATCGGGCTCGATGAGCCGATCTCAAACACGGGAAGTGATGCTTCTCCGTTAGGCTCGTCTTCCCGTTCCTTAGGTAAATGTAGCTCTGTGTTCTTCGACCGCGCTAGCTCCCTTGAGAGATCGATGGAATTAAGCAGTCGGGAAATCTGTCCTTCGCGATCTTTGAACCAATCCGTTGACCATACTCTGTGAATCGTCCATCCACGACGCTCCAGCACCTGTTGACGTAACCTATCTCGGTCACGAGCTGTTTCGGACGAGTGGTACGAGACGCCGTCGCACTCAATACCACACACGAATCGGTCGGTAACCTCGTCGTCGAAAACGCCCAGATCGATCTTGTAGCCAGAGACTCCGACCTGAGGCTGAAGTCGCAGCCCCCGACGGGTGAGTTCTTGGTAGACTTCATACTCAAATGGCGAGTCAGTTTCAGCCGAGGCGGAAATATGTTCGCTATCGAGTAGCCTGTGCTCGGCATACCTCAGAAAACTATGCAGAAGTTCCGCACCCTTCGAGGTAGTTTCCTCCAAATGAATATCCTCGGAGCGGATCGACGAGAAGACTGTCATTCGCTTACGCGCTCGTGAGGTCAGGACATTCATTCGTCTCCAACCGTTTTCAGCATTGAGCGGCCCAAAGTTGTATCTGAGCCGACCGTCCAGCGCTTTTGCGTAGGTTACACTGAGCAAGATCGTGTCTCGCTCATCACCTTGTATATTTTCGAGATTCTTAACGAAAAAAGGTTCGTCTACGGAGCGATCAAATAGCTTCTCTAGCGAAGGATCTTCGCGCCTACGAATTTCCAGCTCGTCTAAGATCGCAAGCTGTTGTCTCAAGTTGAAGGTTCCTACGCCAATGGAGTCGTTTGGATAATTTTTGAAGAGCTTGACCACCGCGTCAGCCACACGTCTTGCTTCAACAGCATTGAGACCTTTTCCCTCATAAACGCCATTTTCAACGTATTCGAAGGTTAATCCGCTCTGGTAGGCATCGGTTTCGTTACTCGGGAACGTGAAGAGATCCGACTCATAGAAGCGAACATTTGAGAACGTAATGAGGGACTCGTTGGAACTGCGATAATGCCAACGGAGACGTGAGCTTGGGACTCCGCTATTCTGGACCTCTTCAAGAATGCTTTCCGATTCCTGAAAAACTAATTCCCCGTCCTCATCCCGCTCGACATTAACTTGCCCGTTCGCGACGGCGAAGAAATTTGTCGGCGGCAATTGCTTCGGATCACCAACGACTACGAGCTGATCGCCCCGAATGATCGCGCCGACTGCGTCTTCAGTCGGGAGCTGTGACGCCTCATCGAAGATAACCAGATCAAATTTCGCTCGATCCTTTTCCAACAGCTGAGCGACAGTCTGAGGGCTCATCATGAAGCAGGGCTTGATTGCATTGATCACGTTAAAACAACGCTTCATAAGTACCCTTAGCGGCATTATTCCCCGCTGACGCCTTAGTTGGGACCGGAGGTCCAGCATCTGTTGGGAAATTTCAGGTGTTTGCAGCGATCGCTGAAGGTGACTCCGCAAGGTACTGGTGATATTCCTGCGGTTTTGCAGGAGAATTTTTTTGTCCAGTTCTTGAAATTCCTTGATTCTTTGCTCGTGCGTCACCGCATGGAACTCCCGTAGCTGTGGACGTGACTCGAAAACATCGCTTAGCCATCGCTGATAAAACGCACGCTCGAAGCAGGGAGATATGTTGGAAAGGCTCACCTGACCCGATGCGATCCAGTCCAAGATTTCGGAGGCAAAGCTTGCTTTTACCTTTTGGTGGATGTTTTCAAAGGCAGCCCAGCCGTGACACTGGTGGAGATGCGTCAGGATTTCCGTGATCCTGTTTTTGATTTCAGAGACACTAGCGGACGAAAAGTATTGCTCAGGCCAGCCAACAACTCCACAAATCGCAGCGACATCGCTTTTGATCGACTCGGAAATCGACTTAAGTTCCTGAAGGAACTGGGTATCTGGAGCCTTTGCCGAGGCTGTTAGCACAGCGTGTTCATCCAGTCCGCGTTGCAAATATACTTCCCGAAACTCTAAGACCCATCTAACATACGCGTCGAGTTCATCCCAGTTGGACAAATCAGCGTTCCAAAGAGCGCCAAAGAGTTCGCGGGCCAGAGCCTGTTGATTGTTCAAAGATTCTCTCTGACCCAAGAATTCGGTCACCGAGCGGAGTTCCTGGGCTTGGTCCAGAAGTGAACACTCATAGTTGTCCCGTCTAAGTGAGATCCAGCGTTTTTTGAGCGAGCGGAATCGTTTGTCTAAAAATGCGAAAAACCCTTTGAAACCTGAAAGCTTTCGCTCGACATACTCGATTTGTTCAATTGGATCGTTTTCAAATACCCCATCGAAATGGGTGGTGAGGATACGGGCCTTGAGCTGAGAAACACGGCGACCCAGTTCTATCAATTGATTAGTTTCCGGAGGTGCAGAATTCCAGGCGTTACTACGGAGAACTTCAGCTGGGGCTCCTGGGGATCGAGCTAGAACCGAGGCGACGGTGGTCGCCGTCATCAGATCATCAAAGGTTCTTACCGGAGGGAGGCCAAGCACATCTTCGATCTGTCGCGCTGACGTTAAAAAACTCTCGATTGATTCAACTGTCCGGCGGATCGTCGTGCTCAGAGAATCCAGAGTGTGTTCCGAATAG
>Ga0207639_10001474_pt1 | contig 15839 bp, 21 predicted proteins | sample KBSCornC32_FD_184299 | JGI IMG/M metagenome (GOLD analysis project Ga0207639, IMG submission 184299) | Corn rhizosphere microbial communities from Kellogg Biological Station, Michigan, USA - KBS Corn C3-2 (SPAdes) (version 2) | ecosystem: Host-associated > Plants > Roots > Rhizosphere > Soil ...
CGAATCCGAGCCCCAGCTCGCCCGGCCAAACCTTTTGATGGAACGCATCGGACAGACGCCGCCCCTCCTCGACCATGAACAGCCGCTCCGCGACACTGGCGACGCGATATTCGAGACGGCGGTCGTTCGCCGCCCAAGTTACGGTTGGAACGTCGAGCTCGCCTACGAACAACACGTAGCTGTCGGAGACCGGGCTTCCGGTTGCCGGATCAATGCAACCCATGGCGATCGTGCAGGTGGCGCCTTGCACTGCCGGATCGATCAGAGTCGCCAGCGCCGTGTTGCTCGCCGGGATCAGCCCAAGGGAAACCGTCGGTGCCGAATCGTTCAGCGCCTCGGCCAAGCCCTTGATCGTATCGAGCGTGCCATAGAGCGGGTCGCGGCCGACGAACTTACGATCGCCGACCATTACCTCGCCCGACCCGTCAAGCAGGCGAAGCGCATAGCCGCCGGGTAGGATAATCTCCACGGATCCAAACATCAGAGCCCGATCGGCACGGAGCGCCGCCGCGAGGCCGATCGGCAGTTCTGCCATCGCTATTCGTCCTCTGTGATCGTGATGGTGCCGAACTGGGTCCAGGGCTCGGATAGGCGGTCATAGGCGACCTTGTTGCCCGACAAGCTTCCCTGAATCATCGGCCGGCCAAACTCGCAGACGTCGGCGTCGTCCGGAATCACCCGCAGCATGGGAAAGATCGGCAACGCCATCTTTCCATCGGCGCCGGCGATGCCTTGCTCGGCTGCGAAATGCAGATAGCGTCGGCCCGCGTGGACCAGGCTGAAAGCTTGACCAAGGCGCACCGCATACCAGGGTCGAAAGCCCTTGAGCGCGATTGCCGAACCCGACTGGCCGCTGCCATCGATCAGCGGCGCGCCCGGAGCGCCAATATTTAGGCCGTCCTGACCGAACGGAAGCAGCGCGCCATAGAGCTTGGCCATCCGCAATTTGGCTGACCAGATCCTGCCGTGAGGCTCGGTCTCCATGGGCGGGACAGTGAAGTCGAGCGCATGCCGCGTGCCCAGGCGCAGAAGCGTCTGGGTTGGGCCGCCATTGGGCGGCGTCAGCGAACCGCCCCAGTCTAGCATGGTGGGCGTGTCGGTTTTCAGTGCCGGCTCGCTCGGCAGCAGAATGGGGCCCGTCATGTCGGGATCGCCTGCATCCGCTCATCGGCGAAGTCCTCGCGCGCCAGGCGAGCTCCGCCCAGCATCGCTGCCTGTGCCTGCGGCGCTGTTGCGCGCTGGACGTGCACATCGAATAATTCCGACTTGTCGACGGCGACGTAGATGACGTCGGCGCTCCGTTCACCATGGCCCCGCATTGAGCCGGCCGAAGGGATGCGCGGGTAGGACAGCCGCGGCATCACCATCCCGGTCGCAAAGCCAGGCAGCCGATTGTCGTTCATGGCCTTCAGGAGCGGCCCGAAGCGGCGCGTCGCCTGCGCCGTCATGATGCTCTCGCCGTTGGAGACGCGGATCGCTCCGAAGCCCTCCATAAGGGCGAGAATGCTGTCCGACGTACCATTGCCTGCGCCGTGGATAATGCCGCCGGCGAATCCGGGAATCCTGCCGCTGGCAAAGCCAGGGCTGCCTTGCCCGGACCCGCCGACCGTGCCGCCCGCGAAGCCCAGGATGCCGCCGCCGATTGCCTTGACAATCAACTTCTCGATCGCGATCCGTGCCAGGTCGGCGATGATCGACATCGCCATCTTTTTGAAGGCGCCGGCGACCGTCTCGGTTCCGTTGACCACGCCGAGCAGGCCATCCTCGAGCGACTGCAGGCCGTGAACCTGGACGTTCTGCAGGGCAGTGTCCATGTCACCGGTCGCGTCCTTCAGCTGGCGCCGATACTGGTCCATCGGGCCCTCGTATTGACGATTCACCTGCTCGCGGCGGAATGGCTCCTCGCGGTTGATCTGGTCGAGGTCGGCCTGGCCGCGCGCCTGGTCGTCCGGATTATGACTCTTCAGCAGGTCGTTGGCGCGCTTGCGGCGTTCCTCGAGGTCGAGGTCGAGTAGCTGCTGCGCAATCGCGCGGCGCTGGTCTAGCGTCTTGGCCTGGTCGAGCTGCAGCTGCAGGATCGCGGCGCGGCCGTCGAGCTCGCGGAGCGCCGTGTCCAGCTCCCGGGTCCGCGTGCGTGCGATGTCCTTATTGCGCGCGACGTCTTCTTTCGCCTGGGCGAGCCGGCCGGCCGAGGCCTTCAGCTGGTCGCCTTCGGCCGTGGTAAGCTTCCCGGCGATCACCGCGCGGTCAATTTCCCTGTCGCGCGTCTCTCGCTCGGCCGCGATCGCCGCGATCGCGACGTCCAGACGATCGTCGGCATTCGCTGTTAGCGACGCGGCGACGCGCAGATATTCGGCGTTGGCATCGGCGATCTGGCGCTGGGCGTCCGCTGCCCGAGCGTCTTCCTTCGCCTGCAGCTCGCCTTCGGATTGCGCCGAGCCTGGTGCGCGGCGATAGCCGAGCACATCGGAAGGCTTGTAGGAGGCGACACCGACCTTGTTGCCGGTGTTACCGCCCAGCACCTGGACGTTGCCCTTTTTGTCGTAGCCCTCGAAAAAGCCGACATGGCCCTGGGCCGGGTTAGTGCCGCGACGAAGCACGACGATATCGCCCTTTTGCGGCGTGTCGGTTTTTGATCCGTAGTTGAGAAAGGAGCGCGCCGCGTTGCTGCCGGTGCCCTTCAATCCCTTGGTGGCCAGCACAGCGTTGACGAAAGCCGCGCACCATGCCGTCATTTCCGGGTCGATGGTGATCCCGGCCTGCTTGAACAGCGTCTGCAGGATCTCGCGGCCGCTGCCGCGCTCGCTCGCACCCTTGTAGCTCTCGGCGGTCTTTAGCAGTTCCAAGGTTGGCGTGGGTTCGGGACCCTTCCGCTTCTCTTCCTGGGCGGCCTTGATCGCATCGTCGCGCGCCTTTTCGGCGATCCGCAACCTAGTGCGATACTCTTCGACGCTGATGCCGGTGAGCGTCTGCGGCTTGAACGTGCCGTCGCCCTGCATCACCGCGACCTTGCCGGTTTTACCAGCGCCGAGCGCCAGCTGGGCATTCAGCTTGCCGAGCGCTTCGGTATAGCGGAGGGTGGCGGCCGCGCGCTTGTCGAGAGAGGCGGTGACCTCCTCCTGGACGAGCGGCGCCTGGGCCTTGTTTACGTCGATCTCGCCCTGGGCGATCGACGCGTCCAACGCAGCCTGCTGGCTCTTAAGGTCCGCGAGCTTCTGCTGAGCGTCTTTTACGCGCTGTGCATAGGCCGTGTTGGCCGCGACGTTGCGGTTATCTGGCGGGGCGGCGAGCAGATCCTTTAGTGCCTTGTCAGAATCGGCGATATCCTTGACCAGTTTATCCCGGCTCTTTTTCTCATCGGCCAGGTTGTTCTGGGCATCGAGAAGCGTCTTTTGCGCGACCTGACGCTGCGTCCGGAGAGTGCGGTCCAGTTCGTCATTCAGGCGCCGCTGCGCGTCGATCTGGCCCTCGATCGTCTTGGTGAAGGCTTCCTTCGCCTGGCGGTCGATATCGGTCTGGTGGGCATCGTCCTTAAGTTTCTTGACCGCCTTGTCGAGCTCGGCGTTGCCTTCGATCAATTTGCCGACGAACGGGAGCAGTACGACTGTCGCCGCCGTCAGCGCCATTCCCCAGGGGCCGCCAAGGAACCCGAGCACGCCCTTGCCCTCGGCGCCCATCAGCTGCAGCGCCTGGATCACCTGGCCGCTCTGCTGAGCGAAAATGATCATGACCGGAGTATTTGCCGACCACTGAGTCGCAATATCGGACAGCTGATAAGTTAGCTGTTGCAGACCCTGCTTCTGCTGGCCGGTCGCGGCAGTCACGCGGCCGCCGGCGACGACAGCGTTTCCCTGTGCGTTGCCCAGCTTGTTCAGTTCGATCTCGACCTGCTCGATCGCGCCGGCCTCGCGCATCAGATCCGCCGCATGGCGCTCGGCCTCGATCGTCGCGGCGCGGGCGCCGTTCAGATATTGCTGCATCTCGGCCGTAAGCACGCCCTCGCCGGCGGCCGCCTGGCGCGCGGCCTGCTCGACCAGGCGCACCGCACCCGCGTAGCGCTGGGCTTCCTCGGCTGCAGCGCGCGCGTCGGCCGCGCCGAGCGTAACCGTGCCGTCCTTGAAGCGCGGCGTGGTGATGGCCTTGGCGGCCATCTTCTCGATCGAGCTGAAGCCGTCCTCGAACGCACGCTGCGCGCGCGAAGCGGCGTCCTCGGCGAGCTTGGCGAACGGGCCGAACTTCGCGCCCATCGCCGCGATCGACGCGTCGACCGACTTGGCCATGGTCTCCGCCTTCGCGGCGAACTTGTCGAGCGGCTGCTCGCCCTCCGCCATATGCCGGCGCAGCAGTTCGACCGACGCGTCGACCTGAAGGAACAGGGCGTCGGTGCTGTTTTCAGCCATGCGCGGCCCCTCCCATCTTGTCAGGTTTCATCGGATGACCGGTTGAAGCGCTCGAAGCCTTCCACCGCGGCCCAGAATTCGCTGGGCGTCGACGACCAGAATTCACGCGGCCGCCATCCCAGCGCGGCAGCCGCCAGTCCGCTCAGGCGGCGTCGGTATCGAGCGGGGTCGTCGTCGTCCCCGCTGCCGCCTTGAGCTTTCCCGACGAGTCGTATCCCCCCGTCGAGGCGAGCGCGAGCATACCCGCGATCTGCCCCAGGACCGCGAACAGGCCGGGCCCGTCCTGGATCAAGCGGCCGACTTTGACGGCCGTCGCGCCGGCTGCGTTCTTGTTCTCGGCCTCGCGGCCCCAGGCCCGGACGCATTCCGTCACGACCTGCGCGGTCTCGCCCAGCTTCAGGCGCCGGTTAAGCGCCTCGCCGGCGAGCTGCAGCAGGCCCTTGTCGGTCAGCCCCTCGAATGCCTCGATCGCCTCATAGGACGGCCGCAGCGTCAGTTCCTGGCCGCCGAGCTCGAGCACGATCTCGCCGCGCTCGCTGACTGCCGGCCGGTCGATATCGACAGCCGCCGGCGTTTCGACCGGCGCCGCGGTTTCGTTGGTAGGCTTCTTCGCCATGGTCGATCCTTACGAGAGGGTATCGACCGACGGCGCCGCCGCGTACAGGAACGACGCCTTGGTCTTGGCGATGTCGTTCATGTCGGCGTTGTCGTCGAACTGGCCGCACGTCACCGAGCAGGCGAATTCGACGTCGGCGCCGGTGCCCGCGGTGCCGCCCTTGCGAACCTGGATGTTGAACGGCACCTGCGGCTCGGCCTTGCAGAGCGCCTCGAGGCGGGCGTAGCCGGCATCGGGCAGATCAGGCATGAAGTCGCACGAGGCCGAGCCCTTGGGAAGGCCGGCGCGCTCGGTGTCCCAACCGGACGCCTTGTTGACCGTCGAGATGTTGGCGCGCGATCGCGAGCGCTGAAAGCTACCTTGACCACCGACAATGATGAAGGTGCCCGGGGTGGCGGTTTCCACCCAGAGCATGCGGTCGTTACCGAGGCGAGTGCCCATCGTTCAATTCTCCACGAAAAAGCCCGCCAGGGGCGGGCCGAAAGGTTGCTGTTGAGGGGGAGGCGTTAGGCGGCGCCGATGATCACGACGTCGTAATTCGCCGATCCGCCGGCCGCGTTGGCGATCTTCAGCAGATCCGCCGTGGCGTCGGTGACGGCAAAGCCGGCCGCGCCCGGATTGGCAACCATGAACATGCCGCCGGGCGGAACGCTGATGCTCTGCGTCGCCGCACCGAAGGGCGCCACGATGCCGTTGGCGACGTTGCCGACCGTGAGCGTGGTCGTGTTGGCCGGATCGGCGACGATGATGATCGCCTTGATCTTCGACAGCGCAATCGACGCGCCAAACGAGTCGGTGAGACCACCGACCAGGTCGAGGTTTTCGCTCGTGTTGCTCGCCAGGGTGCGGGTGTCGCTAAACACCTTGTTCGCCTGGTTGGCGCCGTTGCCGTCGCCCAGCACCATTCGCCAGATCTTGTCGATCTTCGATTCGAGACGCTCGATCTTCTGAGCGCCGGTCATGCTGGTCTTGAGCGACAGCTCCATGGTCGCGGAAAGGGGCATCGATTTTCTCCTGCAGGGATCGCGCTACGCGGCGATCGAATAGATCTTGAGCTCGGCGAGCCCGATGTAGCCGAGGCCATCCTCGGCCAGGACCGACGACGATCGCCGGAATTCGAAGCTGACGTTGAAGCCGGCCGCGGTGACCGTCTTGCGATCGAGCAGCTGCTCGACCTGGTCGAGCAGCGCCGAACATGGCGCGCGCTCCTCGCCTTCCGTCACGACGACGATCGACAGCGTGCCGGCACGATTGCGCGACGCCGCCTTGCCGCCGAGCGAGTAGACCTCATCCAGGTCCCCGATGATCACCACCGGCGGTACCTGGTCGGCCGGCGTGTGCTGGTGCACCGTCGCGCCGACGATGCCGGCATCAAGGAGGCCGAAGGCGGCGATATCGACAGCGGATAGCGCGTCAGTCACCCTTCCCTCCCAACGATATCGAGCCCAGCGCGCGCTTCCATATGCCCTGCAGATCCGCGCGGATCCGCGCGCGCAATTCGGGAAAGCGGCCGGTGATGAACTTCTTGGGCGCCATCGGCCGGACGTTCATCCGGTAGGTGGCAACGATATCCTCGGCGCGCTTCTTGCCATGCCTCGTGCGGAGCGCGTTGAGCTTCCGGCCATTGACGGTGAATCCGACGCGGCGCCGGCGCTGCACCAGGACGGTTTTGCCCTTGCGGCCAAGATCCTGGATCCGGCCATAGAATAGGTCGCGCCGCTGCGCCTTTGTGCCGAGCAGGCCGACGCGCAGGCGGAGCGTCTTTGGCAGCACCTTGTAGGTGATGCCGGCGATGACCGCCCCCGTCTTACGCGGCGCTTTGGCTTTCATCGCGGCCGCGAGCGCCCGCCCGCCCAGGTTGAGCGCCACGACCAGCTGGCCGCGCACCGCGTCGGGCATTGCGCGCAACAGGCGCTTGGACCGGGCGATGCCGGTCAACCGCGATCGCGCCATCAGGTGTTGACGCCGCTTTCGCAGGTCATGACCAGCTCCTGGAACATACCGTTAGGATCCTGGCAGCTGCGAATATTGAGCGGCTTGCCGAGATATTTGATCCGGGCGTCCGAATTGACGTCGGCGCGGTACCGGATCGTGACCTTCCAGAGCTGCTGCTCTTTCAGGATCATGTGCTCGAGCGCTTCCTTGCTGCCGCGGATCGTCTGCATTTCGGCCCAGACCTTGATCGGCGCGGCCCAACCCTTCTCGAAGCCGCCGGCGCCGTTAGGGGTCCTGGTCGGGAGTTCGATCTCGATCCGGCGATTGAACCGCCGCGGCCTGGCCAAGGGCATCAGAGCCAGATCCGGTGATTGACCAGCTGCTCGTCCAGCGCCGCCGGCGTCCCTTCGGCTTCGGCGCGCAGCACCTTGTAGAGCGCGAGCACCAGGTCCGCCGGCAGCGCGTCGATCGACGCGCCGTAGCCGACGACCAGGCGCACGGTTATCGCGCCCTTCATGGTGCCGGCTCCCGGCCAGGTGGCACCCGGTACCGGACGGATGCCGTTCTCGAGCCCGGCGCCGAAACGCTCATACACGGCGCTGTCGATCGTGGTCGGCGCGCCAGCGCTGTCGCGAAACGCCACCGATGTGACGGAGATCACGGGTCCGATCGGCAGATGGTCGAGATCCGCGAAGCTGTCGGCCGACAGCTCCACGGTCTGCTCAATCAACCTGGTGCTCGTGACCCGCTCGACCTCGGCGCGCGCGCCGGCGACATAGACCGCGATCTCCGCATCCTGGTCATCGCCATCGATGCGCAGGAACACCTTGGCCGTCTCGGTGTCGATCGGCTCGGCCGCCGGCGGCGTGATGGTGACCGCAGCGCTCCAGGGCATGGTCAGGCCTGCTCGCCGCCCGCCAGGATCGCAGCGACGTACGCGTCGATCGCCGCGGCATCGGCGTCGCCCTTCGGCTTGGCGATGCCGGCGGCGCGCATGCGACCGCCTTCGGCCGCGCTGCAGCTATAATCCTCGCCGGGAACATAGGCGCGGACGCCGCCCATGCTGGTCAGCAGCACCATCGTGACGTCGGGCCCGAGATCGATCTCGGGCGCCGGCTCGTTCACGACTTCCGCCACGACCGGAGCGGTCTCGATTTCGGTGACGGGTTGCTCGACAGGGGGCGTCTCGCTCGCCGGCTCGTTCACGACCTCCGCCGCGACCGGAGCGGTCTCGATTTCGGTGACGGGCTGCTCGACCGGGGGCGCTTTGCTCGCCGGCGAATTCTTCGAAGGTGCTTTGGCCATCGTCTTCTCCTCAGCGAGAGGCAGGCTCACCTGCCCCTTGCAGAAGAGGCGGGCCGTTTCCGGCCCGCCCCGCTGTTATCGCCGATCAGGCGAGCTTGAGGTGCTTGACCGCCGCGGCGTCCATCAGTTCGCCGTCGAAGCGGATCCAGCCGGCGATGCCGAAGCCCGGCCAGAAGTCCTTGTCCTGGATCGCACCGATCAGCGGCGAGCCGACCTTGCGGACCAGATACTTGGACAGGTCGCCGAAGAGCATCAGCTTCTGGCCGGTCGTGAACGCCTGCGACATGGCCTGGTTGATGTGATAGCGGCGACCGTTCAGCGTGCCCGGCGTACCCTGCTGGACGTTGCCGGCCTGCCACAGATAGTTGCCCTGGCCGTCCTTGAGCTTGCGCACGGCCTGCAGCACGGGATCGGAGAACATGTACGCCGCCATCGGCGCACCGCGATAGGCGGGATCGATCGAGTGCTCGAGGTCGATGATCTCGTCATAGACGATCGCGGTGGTCGACGCGGCGGTCTTGCCGGTCGCCGAGGCGGTGACGATGCCGTTCGGAGCGCTCGAACCCGAGCCGGTGGTCAGCTGCAGGTTGGCCAGACGGCCGAGGCGTTCGCCGAGCAGCGAGCCGAGCAGCGCTTCCATCGCGAACAGCGAATCGTCCGCCAACTCCTTCGACACGCGCAGCCACGGCGTCGCGAAGCTGAAGGCGTCGAGCTGCTTCTGCCCGAACACGACGTCGCCCGAGCCGTCATCGGTCAGGGCGACACCCTGGGTCGACGCGGCAGCCGAGTTGGCGGTGTCATCGACGGTCGGGAACGGCAAGCCGTACCCGCCCGAGGTGACGATCTCACCGGTGACGCCCGGATCGTACATCGGTCCCCACATCTTCATGGTGCGGAAGATGATCGCCTGCAGTTCGGTCGGGACCGTATAGCCGCCGGCGGCATTCGCGGTCGTCTGGGCGCGCTGCTCGTCCTTATCGATCGCCTGGAAGCCGCGATGAAGCAGCGCGCGCTCTTCGTCGTTGAGCAGGGCGGTGTTGCCGGCCGACTGCAGGTAGCGGTGGAACGCCGTACGATAGGTCAGCTCGCCCTGGCGCTGCTCATCGGTGTTCGTCTCGCCATAGGGCGGGCGACCATCGCGCAGCTGACGCTCGCGGGTCTCTTCGACACCACGCTCCGCCGCGGCGGTGCGCTGTTCCCGCGCGATCTTGGCGTCGAGCTTGTCGAGATCCGCCATGATCGTATCGTGGCGCTGCTCGAGTTCGGCCGCGCGCGCCTCGTCGGTGTTCTTGTTGATCTCCTCGAGCGCGGCGCGGGCCTGGGCGACCAGCTTTTCGCGGGCCTCCTGCATTTCCTTCAGTGTCATGGTGCCTCCTGGGCATGAAAAAGCCCGCCGAAGCGGGCGACCAGGGCGGGAAGCGCGAGCTTGCCTGCCACCTCCGGCGATCGCCGGGTAAATTCAGTGAATGTTGCGCTCGGCCTGCGCCTGGCGCGCGCGGCGCTGCGAAATCCGGATGCTCGCCGCGACCTTGTTGTGCTCGCGGCGTTCGGCGCGCGCCGATTCGAGTGACCGCATCGCGATCTCCGTATCCGAATAGGCGGGGAACGCCGTCACCGTTACCTCGTAGAGCTCGACCTGCAGCACGGTCCGCTTGGGCAAATCGCCGGTCTCGTCCCACTCTTCCTTGGTGGTGCAGAAGCCGAACGACATGCCGCTGACGTCGCCCCGCTTGATCAGGACATAGAGATCCTGTCCATCGGTCGTCTCCGGCAGATCGATCTCCACCGAAAGACCCCTGTCGTCTTCGGCGAGCCGCAGCGTGCCGATCGACGAGCGGCCGATCACGCGGGCGCGATCGTGGTGATAGAGCGCGATGACGTCGGCCGAGCGAAGCGTTTCGGTGAACGCGCCCTTGGCGATCGTCTCGATGAAATAGCCGCCGATGTTGGTCGGACTGTCGAATACGACCGCATAGCCCTTCACCGTGCGCGAGCCGTCATCACCCGCCTCGAGCGCGCGAACCTCGAGCTTTAGCGGGCTGACGCGCGTTTCGCGGCCGTCAGGCGTCTGTGGCATCGCTGGCGTTGCCATCGACTGCGTCTCCGTTGTTTGGGGTAGCGGGCGCCGGTTGTGCGCTCGGGGGAGTGCCCAGCGGCACGGTCGCGCCCTGGATCAATAGGTCGTCGCCGTGAGGCTTGGCCGGGCGGCCGTCGAGCGCGCGCCCCTCATTGGGCGTAAGCAGCGCGGTTTGCACGCCGCGGGCCAGGCCTTCGATCCGGGTCTTGAAGTCGCCGCGCATCAGGCTGTCGAGGTTGTGACGGACATAACGGCCGTTGCGCATCTGCCCGAACAGCTTGAGGTTCATTTCCTGCTCGAGCGCAGTCGCCCATTGACCGACCAGGTGCTTGACCAGGTGCAGATCCTGCTGCTCGGCGTTCGAGAAGGTCGCCTTGCTGAGATCCTGTAGAAAGACCGGCGGCAGCTGAAAGACCCGCGCTATCTCCTCGATCTGGAGGCGCCTGGCGTCGGTCATCTGGCCCTTGGCCGGGTCGAAGCCGATCGGCTTCAGCTCATGGCCCGCGGGCAGCGGAATGATTGGTTTGTCGCTCTTGCGGGCCACGTCGATCGCTCGGCCGACGTCGTTCATGGCGCGCGTGATGCCGTCCCGACCTTCCGGGAGTGGTCCGACTAGTGCAAGCGGCGGCACGCCGCCGCCGGCGAAGAAGTTGGCGCCATAGTCGCCCATGGCGATCGCCAGCTGGAGCGCCTTTTCGCCCAGGTTGAGCGGCCCGGTCGACGTGCACATGTCGTCGCTGAGCATGAAGGGAACGTCGATGACGTCGGCCGCATCATAGGTGCGCGTGATGATGCCCTCGCGGCCGCCGGTCACGGTATAGGTCCGGTGACCATAGGCGTCGATCGACACCATGACCGCGTCGGCCCTGACCGGCCACAACTCGTAAGGCTGGCCGTTCACGCGGACGATGATCATGATCCCGCGGCCGACGCGCGAGCTGAACACGTCCTGCCAGAATGACACCCGGGCCTGGTAGCTCGACCATTCCGGGTTGGGCGCTTCGCTCACTATCACGCCCAGGCGGCCGCCGATCGCGGCCGGCCCTTCCTTGGCCTTGCGCCAGGCGCCAAGGTCGAGCGTCGCCAACGTGCGCGACAGGAACAGCACCGCGGCGGCGAACGCCGGTACGCGGAGCGCCGAATGCCGGGAAACAGTCGGCAACCGTGCGCCATCGAGCCCATAAAACGCCAAAATCTCGTCGCGCGAGGCGTTTTGCGTGATTTGAATGGCGCGCTCTTCAAGCGGCGGGCCACCGTTATGGCCGATCGCGGCCGGTTGCTCGCCGGCGCGCCTGATCTCGTACCCGAAGAGCCTCACTGGGCGCTGCCGACCAGGCTGAAATTGGGGTCATCCCAAGGTGAAACCACCACAGGCGCCTCCTCTTTTGTCATTGCGACGCCGAGCGCCATGATCAGCGCGACCGGATTGTCGATTTTCAGGTGGTTCTGCCCGACCGGCTTGTTCGGGTAGACGTTGTCCTTCTTGTCGATCGCCGCGACGACGTTGGAGATCTCCCACTCCATCACCGGGCAGCCACCGTGCGCGATCGTGCCGGCGCGCGACAGCGCGTCGAGCTCCTTCATCGGCGCCGACATATTGGCGACCGTCATGCGGTACTCGAGCATCGGGACGCCTTCGGCGATCATCCGCTGCGCGAGCTGCGTTGCCTGCCATGGGTCGTAAGCGACCTGCTCGACCTCGAACAGGCTGCCGGCCTCGGTGATCGCGAGCTCGAGCTCGGAAAAGTCGGTCACGTCGCCGTCGGTGACGTCCAGTAGCACTTGGGCGTCCCATCCCTGGTAGGATGGGACCTCCTCGACCTTGGCGCTCGGCAGGAAATACCGGCCGATCCGGATATAGGGGTCGTCGATCGTGGCTTTCTCGCCGATCGGCGGGAAAAGGTACTCGATCGCCGCGATGTCGCTCTTCGTCGCCAGGTCGAGCGCCATGATGCAGCGCCGGCCTTTCAAGCGGGGAGCGCCAGGGCGGTCCGCGGCCCGCACCGGAATCTCTTCGTCGCGGCAGCGGCGCCAGGATTCGACGTCGAAGAAGGCGGTCTTCGCCGAAACCCAAAGGTTGAGGTGCTTCGTCTTGAAGACACCGGCCTTGCGGGGCGTCGAGATCGCGTCGCGCTGCCGGGCCCGAAGGAAGTCGGGCTCGATCGAGACGCCGAAGTTCGGGTTGGCCTTGCGGAGCGAGGCTTCGCTCTTCCAGTCGTCGCCCTCGTCGATCGAATATTCGACGAAGAAGACCTCGTCATCGAGCGGCGGGCCGCCATTGTGGCCGATCCCGGCCAGCTTCTTCCTCTCGTCGTGGATCCGCGCGTAGCACGGACCGGCCAGGTTATCGCCGGCGGTGGTGATGAGCACCTGCAGCGGCTGGCTGCGCGCGCCCATGCCGGTCATCATCGTGTCGACCTGGCCGTCGTCGGCGTGCTCGTGATATTCGTCGTGGATCGAGCAGCTGGGCGACTGCCCGTCGCCCGGATCCCCGGTGATCGTCTCGAACTTGCTCTCGTCCTGGACGCGGACAAGCGACCGGGCGTTGACCTCGATGCCGAACCTGGCGAGCAGCGCCGGCGTGCGCTGCGCCATCAGGCGCGCCGGCCGGAATACCTCCCAGGCCTGCTTCTCGTTGGTCGCGCCCGAATAGACCTCGGCGCCGAATTCGTTGTCGGCGCACAGCATGTAGAGGCCGATGCCGGCCGACAGCGCCGATTTGCCGTTCTTGCGGGGAACGACGACGAATAGGACACGGAATCGCCGCGTTCCGTCCGATTTGCGGAGCCAACCGAAGGTGCAGGCGAGGATCCAGATCTGCCACGGCTCGAGGCGGATCGTTTCCTTCTGGCGCGCCCACTTTCCCTTCGAATGCGGCAGGCGCTCGATGAATTTGCAGACCCGGCCGGCCTGGTCGCGGTCGAAGACGTGCGGGAAGTCGCGCTTCTTTTGGAGTTTGAGCTCGTCCAGGAAGCGCTGGCACTGCAGCCGGATCGACTGCCCGGCCGGAATTGTCCCCTTTACGACGTCGCGGGCGTACCCCTCGGCGATCGCCGCATAATCGCGCTCGGCCACATGCCCTTAGGCGACGGTTGGGCTGTCAGCCGGCAGCGGCAGTTCCTGCACCAGCAGATCCGCGCCACTGTGGACGTAGAAGGTCCGCGTGCTCTCCGGCTCGACCTCGGCGACCTTGGTCCATTCTCCGTCGGGCGCCGGCTGGCCATCCACCACAGGGAAAATGCTGACACGCACCGGCCAGCTGCAGGTGTTCACGGTGACGCTGGTGGTCATGGCATTCTCCTAGAAGTCGTCGAAGGCGCCGGCCGCGGGCTTGTGGCCGCTAGCCAGGCGAAGCGCGGCCGAAGGATTGAGCATCAGCTCGCCCAGAAGCGACTGCGCGTGGCGCATCGCGTCGGACAGCATGGCGGCCTCCGGCCGGGCCCGGATCATCTCGAACACGATCTCTTTGCCGTCGACCTTGCGCACCGTCTTGCTGGTGAAGGTGTCGCCCTCGATCTCGATCACTGCATTGAGGCGCTGGATCTGCGCCAGGCGCATCGCGAGCAGCGCCACATGTTCCGCGAAGTGCGGACTGGCCCGCTTCTGCTGCTCGAGGATCGTCGCGATCGAGCCGAACAGCAGCTGCTCGAGATCGCCGAGATACATCGGCGCGACCATCGGACCGAGCTCGACCTCGTCGGGCAAAGCCAGGTCGCGATCCTTGCGATCGGTTCCGGCGAGCTGCTTCAGAGCCGGATCCTTGCGGCGCCGGCCGGAGCCTGGCCTAGATCCGCCGCTGGCCATCGACCGGCATAACAATTTCCCCTTTGATTATGACCGCGTAAAAAAGTGCCGGGGCGTCGGTGTCCGGCCTCGGCGGCTCCGAGCCTCGACCCCTCCCCCCCCGTCCGGCGTCAGTCGTGCTCGGCGCGGGCGGCCGCGGCCGCGGCGCGCTCGGCCTTCGACTTGGCGTCGTGGCATGGGTCGCAGAGGCCTTGCTTGTTCTCGCGATCGTCGCTGCCGCCTTCGCTCAGCGGGATGATGTGGTCGGCGACGTCGCTGGCGACGCGCAAGCCGCGCTTCAGGCACTCACGGCAGAACGGCTCTTCGGCGAGCACTTGGGCGCGATCGCGCTGGCCAGCTCGGCCGCGCTTGCGGCGATCGCGAGCGCCGGGTGCCGGCGCCCAGGCTTTGCGCGGAGGCCTGGCGTTGAAGGCCGGCGGCCGCGTCGGCACCTAGAAGGCGCCGGCGTGACCCAGCTCCACCTTGCGGCGCAAGCGCCGGTGCAGCTTGTTCGACCGCGCCTCGTTGCGGACGCGCAGTGCCTCGGCGAACAGCGGATGCTTGGCGTTGCACTTGAGCCGAGCGAGCAAGTTGCGCAGCTGGCGTACCGTAAGCACCGGGATCTTGGCGGGTAGGTCGACAGGTGCGTCGGCCGAGGTGGCCATCGTCCGGGCTGGAGCTTCCATGGTGGTTTCCCCTGTTGGTGATGTCAGCCCGAGACCGTGCCGGCCTGGCCGACACGCTCGAGGAAGAAGCGGTCCTCGCCGGCCACGCGCTTGAACCCGAGCTCGGCGAGCTGGGCGGCATGGCGGCCGTTGGTCTTCGGATCGAGCGCCTTCAGCGTCTCGGTGCGGTCGACCGAATAGGTGACGCGGACGTATGGCTTCGCCCACTTGGCGGCACGCAACGCGGCGACGGCCGCGGCATCGTCGTCGAACTTATGCTCGAGGGATGCCCGGCTCAGCTTAGTCCCGATCACGCAACCGGCGAGTTCGATCGACTTCCGCTTTCCGCCGGTCAGATCATCCCTCGCCGTCGGCCACCACTGCTCGAGCGCGGCGACGATCGCCACCTGCTGCTCGACGACTTTGAGCGCCATGGCGTCCGCAACGGCATTGGTCGCGGACAGCGCCTTTTCCCGGTTTTCCTCGATCACGGCGATCTCGCCGGCGAGCTTGCCGTAGGTCTCGAGCAATGCGACGGCCTGGTCGCGGCTCCTGGGCGTGCGGATACGTGCCATTAGCCGGCTCCTGGAAGAACGATCTTGCCGATCGCGTGCATGATGCGGACTTCGCGCTCGACCGGGCCCGGCGCCTGGGCGGGGCTCACGTCGACGAACGGCGTGCCTGACAGCGCGCGGTAGACGCCCTGCAGCCATTCCCGGTCGATGATGGCCATCGGCGTGGTGCCGCCGTAGGCAGCAGCCTGCAGCTTCTCCAGGTCGATTGCCGCCGCGGCCGTGCTCATCACCAACAGGCCTTTGCCGAGCCGTCGGCGCGGCGCTCGAGGAATCGGGGTGGTGCCACAGGCGCCGGCGTTTTCCGGGTCGTGCCGTCGATTGTTGCCGCAACGCGGCGCACGCGATCGACGATGACGTCGTGCCGTGCCTGGGACGGGCGGCCCAACCGCAAATCGCGGATGATGTCGTCCAGGTCGGCGCTTGCGCGCTCGAGCCTGTCCACCATCGGCAGGGATTGCGGTTGGGCCATTGGAGACCTCCAGA
>Ga0207639_10001475_pt1 | contig 15831 bp, 11 predicted proteins | sample KBSCornC32_FD_184299 | JGI IMG/M metagenome (GOLD analysis project Ga0207639, IMG submission 184299) | Corn rhizosphere microbial communities from Kellogg Biological Station, Michigan, USA - KBS Corn C3-2 (SPAdes) (version 2) | ecosystem: Host-associated > Plants > Roots > Rhizosphere > Soil ...
AGAACACCTGCGACCCCTGGGAGTCGGGGACCGTGAGCAGCACGCCTTTGGTGCGGCGGCGCGCCGGCTGGGGGGTGCTGACGCTCGCGCCCGCCCCTTCGGTCATCAGGCCCACCGTCATCACCAGGCGGTCGTCGTGCAGCCCGGCGCCGGTGATCCAGCGCCGCGTCAGCGGCAGCGGCGACGTCTCGTAGTCGATGATCTGGGCGACGTGCTCGACCGGCACGATGATCGGTGCCTTGCCGATGCGGCACTCCAGGCCCGCCACCAGCCCCGGCTCCTGTACGACGGCAGGAGGGGAAGCCGCGCCTCGCGTCGCGCTGGAGGGCGCCGCTGGCCTGGACTCCGCGCGGGGCGCTCGGGATTGCGATCCCTCGCCGGCCTGACCTCCGCGGTCACGCGCTTCGGTGACACCTTCGTTCGAATGGAACGATCGCGCCTTCTCGTTCTTCATGCATCCCCGCTTCCCCGATTGGCAGCTCGGGGGAACCACGACGGTCCGACTGAACCGGTCAATCCCCGCCGCACGAACGCGGCCAGCTGACGCCTCGACCTGCCGAGAACACCTGCGACGGTTTCTGGAGCACCCTGGTCGAAATCGGCCAGCTCGACCGAAGCGACCCATTCACCCATCCCTGTCGCCTACCCCCGGTGCCGTCGTGGCGGTTCACGTTCCCCATTCCGAAACCCTCCCGTTACTTCCCTTTCAGGCCGAGACGTCAACTGTCCCGTGGCGGACTAGATCGGCGGCCCGCCAAAAACCTGAATCGAAAAGATCGGAAGTTGAAAAATGGGGAATCCGGTCGGCGGATGTCGGCGGGGGCCTGGCGTGCTCGTGTCCGTGCTCGGCGGGCGGGGCGGGTGTGGCGGGGAGCGATGGCGGCTCGCGAGACGGCCCGCGCTTCACGAGCTCCGCTCCCGCGTATCGCCAGTCGGACACGAGCTCGAGCCCGGACACGCGCTCGCCAGCCGCCCACCCGACCCCCGAAATCTCCCGGAATTACCCCGTCAAGCACTTGTAAGAAGCGCCGATGAGAGCCGCGTGGCCACGGTGGAGCCGGTGATGGAGGGCGCGCCCGCGGAAGCGGCCGCCGGAACCGCAGCGACGGTCCCGGGCGCCGATGGCAGCCCCGAGGACGCGGAGGGGGCCGGCATACCCAGCCCGGCCGACGACCCGGCCGACGACCCCGCCGCTCCCAGCGAGTTCACCGCCGAGGACACCGCCGTCGAGCTGGCGCCGGCCCCGGTCCCCGAGCCCCCGCCCGCCACCCGCCGGGCCGAGCTGCCAAGCACCATCCTGATCGTCGATCCCGACGCCGTCTCGCGGCGGTTCGCCGAGATCGCCTTCGGGCGGCGCGGTGACGTCCGCATCAAGGCCGCCCTCGACGGGGCCGCGGCGCTCGAGCTCATCGCGAGCCAGCCGGTTCACCTCATCATCTCCGAGACGGACTTCACCGACATGAACGGCCTGCAGTTCCTGCGGCGCCTGGTGAAGGAAGGCCGCCTGCGCGGCGTGCCCTTCATCTTCCTGTCCGCGGACGCGCGCGCGACCACCAAGAGCGCGGCCTTCGCCGCCGGCGCCGACGACTACCTGGTGAAGCCGTGCGACGGCGAGGTGCTGTCGACCCGGGTGCGCGGCCTCATCGCGCGCGAGCGGCGCGTGGCGGCCGAGCGCCAGACGCCCACCTTCGCCCTGACCGGGCGCTTCTCGGAGCTGGCCAGCATCGACCTGTTCGCGTTGCTGGAACATGGGCGGCGCAGCGGGACCGTCTCGATCGCGTGCGACGACACCACCGGCACCTTCTATGTGGACGACGGCCAGGTGGTTCATGGGGTGTTCGGGAACCTGGTCGGCCCGCCCGCCTACACCGAGGTCATGGGCCGCACCGAAGGCCAGTTCGAGTTCACCCCGGGTCCCTGCCCGATCAAGCCGCCGCGCTGGACCATCGCCGCCGGGAGCAGCGTGCCCGCCCCCGTCGTTCGCAGCGTCACCGCCAAGTACTTCGCGCCGCCCGTGGACGCGCCGACGATCGTCGTCGGCTTGCCGGGCGGCCCCGCCGGAACGCTGACCCCGGGCCGCGGCCGCGGAGACGGAGCCGCGGCGCGGCTGCCCGCCTTCGTCCCCGACCCCGGCTCGGCCGCCCAGATCGAGCACGCCATCACCGACGGCTTCTCTCTGGGCGATCTGATGAGCTTCACCGAGCGTGACCTGGCGAGCTGGACCGCCGCCACCCCCGTGCGCGAGCGGTTTCACGTCGTGCTGGCGGCCGAGCTGGCGCAGGGGGCCCAGGCCATGCTGGCGCTGGCCGGATCGCCGACCGAGGACTGGATCCTGAGGAGCCTCGACGCCCGCATGGCGGCGGTCGGCCTCGAGTTCTACCTGCGGCGGGCCCGGCTGCTCGACGTCCTGCTCATCGACGTCCGCGAGCCGGGCCGGCTGATCGAGTCCCTGCGCCGCATCCCCAGCGTGGTCATCGTGGCTCCACCCGCCGGCGATCCGCTGGCGCTGGGGGTCAAGGCGCGCCTCGAGATCGTGGACCTGGTGTCGCGCCTGTCGCCGCCGGCGCTGCTGGTCCTCGGCAACCCCGGCCTGAAGAAGGTGTTCCGCGCTCTCGGGCGCGAGACGGCCATCCGGTGCCTGCCCGGCAAGCTCGGCGAGGGCGGCACCGACCTGCGGTCGCTCCTGGCCGAGGGCATCCGCCTGTGCGCCGGCGCGACCCGCTGACGGCGGCCCGAAGGCCGGGGCTGTGAGCGGGCGCGGCCCGCGCCGCCGCATCTCTCCCTCGTGCGTTCCCGACCCTGCACCGTCCGGACCTCGCCGTCCCCCACATGGTCAACGGGTGCAGGACGAAATCCAGGCCCGGTCCGCCGTCGCTGCTCAGGAATCCGCGGTGATCGCGAGCGTCCAGTCATTGAAGTGCAGGGAGCTGAGCTCCTTCGGAGGCGGAGCGACTTGCGGCGTCTCGATCGGAACTGGGTCGATGTACTCGAGGCCGCGCTCGGTCAGCGCCGTTCGCCACTCCCAGTCGACGAAGCGAGACCGACTCGCGGCGCTCGACCAGAAGAGGAACAGGACATCCCGGCTCAAGATCTCACGGCGAATGTTGGCCCGCCAATCCGATCCTGACCGGAGCGAAATCACGTCCAGGAAGAAGTCGACAAAAGGCGCGACCTTCTGGATCCCTTGGATGCGGGCCAGCACCGCCCGTCGATCCGAGGTGGCGTAGGACGCGAAGGCGGTCCGAATCATTCGTATCGGGGCGTTGACCTCCGCGCGAGGACCCGTTTCACGAGCGATGGTGACGACAAAATGGGTCGTCGCGATCGTCAGGCCATCGACGCTGAAGCGCGCCCTCCCCGGATGTGAGCCGTCCACCGCGCCCGGCGGCGCGCTGCAGGCGAAGTTCGCGACCGCGAGCTTGCCGTCCCAGACGAGGTCGGCCGCGCCTTCCTGGACCTCGATGCCTTGGACCTGCACCGACACGGTCACGGTGGCTCCCCGCGGTGGTGTGCGGCCGGTGCTGGTGAAGATGCGCGGCTTCTCGAGCGAGCTCAAGAAGAGAAGCTCGCTGCGCAGGGACTTCGCGTAGATGGCCGCCTCGATCACGAAGTGCTCACCGGCGCGCACGCTGGTGGGAGCGAGGACCGAGAGGCAGGTGTTCGCCTCCAGCGAAACGGGCCGGGCCTCCTCCCGCGAGGGTGTGCTCACCCCGCCCGCGAACACCGGTTCCGGAACGTCCCTCAGCGTTCTGCGCAGCGCGGGCCGGTCTTCGCCGCGAAAGTCCAGGTACTCCAGCAGGAGACGGCTCAGCCCTTTGGCATCAATCGTCAGCTTCTTCCACCTCTCGAAGATATGCGGATTCGCCTCGATCTCGGGGAGGAGGCGGGCGATGAGCTCGTCCATCTGCTCGGCCGAGAGGTGAGACATCCGCCAGAGCACGCGTGAGAGCACGAACGCAAGGCAGTCCGTCAGCGCGGACGCATAGTGCTCCTCGATGGGCACTTGCGTCGCCCAATGGAAGTCGCTGGAGCGATCCAGGCACTCGGGAAGAATCTCCAGAATGAGTTTCTTCTCCTCCAAAGAGCTGCTGTCGAAGGCCCGGCGAAGGATGTCGCCGAGGCCCGTGTTCCCCGTGGTCCAACGCGCATGACGTGCGAACCCCCGCAGCCCTTCGAGCGCAAGTTCCCGGAGCCGGCCGCTCTCCCGCGCCAGCAGGGATACGAAATGATCGCGGAGCCCCGCGGGTTCGAACGTCGTCAGCAGCTCGAGAGCGCGGACCGCCAGGGTCGAGTCGTCCCCGAGACTCGCTGCGATGAGCTGCGGGACGGCCTCCTTTTCCAGCCGGGCGAGCCCCTCCGCGCTCGCGGTCGCACGCACGTCCTCTTGACCAAGGCCCCAAATCAGAGTGGCGACCGCTCCGCTTCCCAGGCAGGGGACGAGCGCGGCGCAGTTGTCCGGGGGTGGCTCCGCCTTGAACGCCCGGGTCACGGCATCGTCGACGATCTGCGTCCCTCGCCGGCCGAGCCAGGTATCGGCACGATGTTTATAGAGACCGGCGTCGAGCAGCTCGAGGGCGAGGCGGCCGAGCTGATCCTCGCCCACCGCGAGGATCAGCCTCTCTCCCGCCTCGTGCGGGTCCGAGGAACCGTACGCGAAGGCCCGCCTCAGATACTCTCGAGCGGTCGCGACCCGATCGATGGATCGTCGCCCGATCTCTTCAATCGCAAACTCGTACGTGGCGGGCGGCCAGTGACCGCGGAACCGCGCTTCCGCGTCGAAAACGAAGTCGAAGAGCTCCCCGATCGCGGACCTGGAAAGCAGCGCGCGGAGGCTATGGTCCAGGTCCGGAATCCGTTCGGCCTCCGCGCCGGCCGCGCTCTCGTAGGTGCGCTGCCGGTTGTAGAGCGAGATCGCCGTCGCGCGGTCGTCGGATGACCACGCGGAGCCCTCTCCCGCGTCGAGCGCCTGAGCAATCCAGCTGCACGCGGCACGTAGCGACCACGTCTCGTAGTGCAGGGATCGATCGTCGTCGAGCCGACAGAAGCGGCCGAGGGCCGCCGGTGACCAGGGAAGTCCCTGGATCAGCTCGGGATCGGACAGGTATCGAGCGAGCAGCGCGAGAATATCGGCGCGTCCTGCCTCTGGGGCTTGGCCGGCCTGACCCTGCAGATCCTGGAGGAGCGCGTAGGCCCTCCGTTGAAGCCGCTGTTCGGCGACGCTCCTCCTGGAGCGCGCCATGAAGACGAGCTGGCGGATGGTTCCCAGACCAGGGAGGAGGGCTCTCCCGACGACGACGCAGGCCACGATCGTCGGATGATGCAAGGACGGCTGCCATCCGAGCGATCGGAGGTCCTCCTCCGCCAGTGGACCGTCCGACCGAGGAAGTCGCTCCGGCGGAAAGCCTGGGTCCTGTCGCGCAAAACGGTCCACCAGCCCCGGACCTGTCTCGGCGGTCAGCAGGGCGGACAGCGCGCCGGTGCCGAGAGAACCGGGATAGGCCAGCGCTGCGAAATGTGCCAGGGAGTCACGCTCCGTCTCCGACAGCTCCATCCTTGCGGAGCCTACCGAAGGCGGCGGTCAGCAGGCCAGCCCCGCGCCGAACGCGCCGCGAGAACTCCGACCTTGGCCTGGCATGAGCCACCCGGCGAGGGCGCCCCGAAGGCGCGGGCTGCACGCGGGCCGTCCTTCGGGTAGATTCGGGCGCGCCATGCCGAGCCGGTCTGTCTTTCGATGTATTTCCGGGTGCGAGGGGGAATACCCCCTCGACCAGATCATCTACCGCTGCCCCAAGTGTCAGGACCTGCTCGAGGTGGTGCACGACCTGGAGCACCTCAGGTCGCGCAGCGCGGCGGCCTGGATCAAGCTGTTCGACGAGCGCTACCAGCGGACCCAGTGGCCCTACGGCTCGGGTGTGTGGGGCAAGAAGGAGTGGGTCCAGCCCCACATCGCCGACGAGAACGTCGTCTCGATGATGGAGGGCGGGACCAACCTGCTGTGGGCCGAGCGCTACGGGCGGGAGCTGGGCCTGCACGACCTGTGGATCAAGCAGTGCGGCGTGTCCCACACCGGGTCGTTCAAGGACCTGGGCATGACCGTCCTCGTGTCCACCGTGAAGCAGATGATCGCCGACGGGCGCCCCCTGCGGGCCGTCGCCTGCGCGTCGACCGGCGACACCTCGGCCGCCCTGGCCGCCTACGGCGCCGCCGCGGGGATCAAGACCATGGTGATCCTCCCGCGCGGCAAGGTCTCGACCGCGCAGCTCGTCCAGCCCCTGGCCAACGGCGCGCACGTTTTGGCCATCGACGGCGACTTCGACGCGTGCATGGCCATCGTGCAGCAGCTCGCCGAGGAGGAGGGCGTGTACCTGGCCAACAGCATGAACAGCCTGCGCATCGAGGGCCAGAAGACCGTGTCCATCGAGATGGTGCAGCAGTTCGACTGGGAGGTCCCGGACTGGGTCATCATCCCGGGCGGCAACCTCGGCAACGTGAGCGCGCTGGGCAAGGGCTTCCTGATGATGCGCGACCTCGGCCTCATCTCGAAGCTGCCGCGCATCGCCGTCGCGCAGACCGCGGCCGCCAATCCGCTGTACCTCAGCTACCTGACCAACTTCGAGACCTTCAAGCCCGTCGCCGCCAAGCCGACGCTGGCGTCCGCCATCCAGATCGGCAACCCCGTCAGCATCAAGAAGGCCGTACGGACCCTGCAGCAGTTCGGCGGCGTGGTCGAGCAGGCCTCCGAGGCCGAGCTGGCCGACGCCGCGGCGCGCGCCGACCTGACCGGCCTCTTCAACTGCCCCCACACCGGCGTGGCCCTGGCCGCCCTCGAGAAGCTGGTGGCGCGAGGTCTGATCGAGTCGCGCCACCGCGTCGTCGTGGTCAGCACCGCCAGCGGCCTGAAGTTCACCGACTTCAAGGTGCAGTACCACGAGGGCACCCTGCGCGACGTACCGAAGCCCCGCCACGCCAACCAACCCCACCACCTGTCGAACGCCTACCCGGAAGTCCGCGACGCCGTCCGCAAGATTCTGGGGGAGTAGGGACGTTTCGGCGCACACCAGGTGGCCCTGGCGGTGCATGCTCCGGTGTGTAGCCTTCTACGGCGGTTGAACGAGGCGCTCAGGGTCGGAGGTCAGCGGACGAAGAAGGACACGGGGAGCGGAGGTCAGCGTGCGAAGTGGAGAGCGCGCTGGCCGCGCGGAGCGGGAGGAGGGGGGACATGTCCCCCGCGCGCAGTTTCGCAGTGGTCCCCCTCGCGACCATCAAACCCGAAGGTCATCGCTCGAGGGGGACCCGAGAACTGTCTGAGCACGGGGGACATGTCCCCCCTCCTTCCGCCCCCAAGGCCAGCGCGACCGGAGCGGAGCCCCCGGGGCACCCCCGCGTTCGCTATTTCGCCGGCTCGCTCGCGGCCGACGTCGAGCCCGTTGCCGATCCGCTCGCTGCTCCTGGCGCTGGCCCTGGCGCCACCGCGGTCGCCGACGCCGCCGGCCCCGCCGGGCGCGTCTCCGCCTCCAGGTCAATCGGCACCGCGGGCGCGCCCGCCACCACCCGCCCCGGAGCCACGTCGCGCAACAGCACCGAGTTGCCGCACACGATGGCGTCGTCGCCCACGTGGACGTTGCCCGTGATGCACGCGCCGGGGCCGATCTCGACCCGGTTGCCGATGGTCGGAAAGACCGTGTCGTTCAGGCGGCGCAGCCCCAGCGTCGCGTGGTGGCGCACGTGCACGTCGTCGCCGATCTCTCGCGCGCCCATCAGCAGCGCCCCGTGGTGATCGATGCGCAGCCGCCGCCCCACCTTCACGTTGTAGGGCATGTCGATGCCCCAGAAGTTAAGCACCCCGCGATAGGCGACGTCGTAGACCAGCGTCAGCGGCGCGCGCAGCGGCTTCGACCGGACCCCCATGCGCCAGTTCCCGAACCGATGCACCGCCAGCGCCCAGAACCCCGGCGACGTCAGCCGGCTGCCGTTCGTCCGAAAGTCCTCCGCGACCAGCGCGCCCAGCCCGATCCCGCGCGGGTTCTCGTTCGTGTCGCCGACCCGCACGTCGTGGCGGCGCGCGCGAGTCGCCGGCCCGTCCTTCATTTCGAGACAGCTCGCGTAGGAAGGCCGAACTGCGGGATGGCCCGCGCCGGCACGCCCAGCACCGACGTCCCCGGCGGCACGTCCTTGACGACCAGCGTGTTGGCCCCGACCACCGAGCCTCGCCCGACGGTGACCGGCCCCATGACGCACGCGCCGGAGCCGAAGTCGGTGCCGTCCTCGATGATCGGCAGCGCGCGCTCGCTGGTGTCCGTCCCGCGCAGCGGCCCGAACGTCGTGCACTGCCGGATGTGCACGTCGTTTCCGATCGAGCGCGCCTCCAGCACGATGCAGCCGTAGTGCCAGATCCTCACCCGCCTCCCCAGCTTGACCTGGCGAGGCAGCCGGATCCCCCACACCCAGTCGATGGCCGTCGACGCCGTCTTGTACGCCACCTCGGAAGCCGTCCGCAGCGACGGCGACCGCAGCTCGCCGATGCGCTTGCCGCAACGGTGGGCCGCCACCGCCCAGAACCCCGGCTCCATCAGCAGCCCGTCGTGCGTCTTCAGGTCCTCGCGAAGCACCTCGAGCAGCCGCATCTGCTCCGGCGAGCGGCGATCGAGCCGCTTACCGTCCGCGCCGGCCTCCGTGGCGCGGCCCTCGATCACGCAGTCGTCCGGCTCGGGCCGATCGCCGCGCAGCAGGTGCCGCGCGCTGCTCGCCACGAAGTCACGCAGGAAGTGGGGTCGCTCTTCTTCGTTGGAGCGGCCGAGCGCCAGGTTCTTGGCCCGCCTCAGGACGACGCCGCTCGCGAAGGCGACGTCGCTCAACGTCGCGTAGGCCGTCCCGTGGTGCTTGACGAAGTAGCGGTTGCGCGAGTCGAACCAGTACCCCGGCATGCGCGTGGGCTTCTTGCCGTAGAGGCCCGTCGACGCCGAGCCGATGTGCGTGATCGGCGCGTTCACGACGCAGTACGATTTCCAGCCGGCCCGCAGCGCTCGCCGGCAGAAATCCAGCTCCTCGAAGTAGAGGAAGAACCCCTCGTCGAAGCCGCCGATCTGCTCGAAGACCTCGGTCCGGATCAGCATGGCGACGCCCGGAATCCAGTCCGCCTGGTGCGAGACCTCCGAAAGCGGCAGCGACACGATGGCCCGCGGGAACAGCTTGGTGATGAGCGAGTTGCCCGCCTGGATGTTGAAGTCGCTGAGCGCCGTCGGGAACCGGAAGGCGGACACGCGGTTCACCCCGTCCATGTCGGCGATCGGGCAGCCCGCGATGCCCACCTCCGGATGAGCGTCCATGAACGCGACCAGGTTGTGCAGCGATCCCGGGACCACGAACGCGTCGGAGTTGAGCACGAACACGTAGTCGGGGCGGTCGCCCCTGCGCAGCGCCGCCTGGACGCCGGTGTTGATGCCGTAGCCGAAGCCGCCGTTGCGAGGCGACTGGATGAGCGTCACGCGATCGCCCCAGCCCGCGCTCGCGCCGTGCTGACGCAGCTTCTCGGCCGAGCCGTCCTGCGAGTCGTTCTCGACGAGGAACAGGTGAGCCGGGCCCACCGTCTCCATCTCGGGCAAGAACGCGGTCGTGACCTTGGCGGTCAGGTCCGCGGTCTTGTAGTTGATGATGATGCTGGCGACTCTCAACTGGATAACCCGCCGTCGATGACGATCGTTTGGCCCGTGACGTACGTGGGCGCGTCGAGCACCAGATAGCCGACCAGCCCGCCGACCTCGTCGGCGGTGGCGAAGCGGCGCATGGGGACGCGGCCGAGCGCCGCCGTGCGCTGCGCATCCGTGAAGCCGCCCAGCATGTCGGTCTCGACGAAGCCGGGCGCCACGGCGTTCACCGGGATCCCCCAGGGCGCCATCTCCTTGGCCAGCGAGCGCGTGAAGCCGATGATGGCGGCCTTGGCGGCCGAGTAGTTGGTCTGCCCGGCGATCCCGATCAGCCCCGACACCGAGGTGAGGTTCAGGATGCGGCCCGAGCGCTGCTTCATCATGCGCAGGGTCGCCGCCTTGGTCGCGCCGTAAAGGCCGTTCAAGCTTGTCTCCAGCACGCTCGACCACGCGGACGGGTCCATGCGCGGCAACAGCGTGTCCGCCGTGATCCCGGCGTTGTTGATCAGGATGTCGATGCGACCCAGATCCGCAACTGTCTTCTCGACCAGCGCGGCCGACGCGTCGACGTCGCGGGCGTCCGCGGCGACGGCTTGCACCGTGGCGCCCGCGCCGCGCAGCTCCTCCACGACCGACGCCGCGGCGGCCGCGTCGGTGCGGTAGGAGAAGCAGACGGCGACGCCCGAACGGGCGAGGCGCTTCACGATCTCGCGCCCGATGCCTCGGGAGCCACCGGTGACCAGGGCGACCCGGCGCTCGGTGGCCTGGGGCGACTTGGGGGAAGTACTCTCGGCTGTCATTCGTTCCTAAGCTAAGGCTAGAGTTGCTCGACAACTATAGCTGAACAACTTCCGACGTCGCTCGTCCCGGTGACGAGGGCGACCCGCCGCTCGGTGGCCTGGGGCGACTTGGGGGAAGTACTCTCGGCTGTCATTCGTTCCTAAGCTAAGGCTAGAGTTGCTCGACAACTATAGCTGAACAACTTCCGACGTCGCTCGTCCCGGTGACGAGGGCCGCTGCCCCCGACACCGCCGTCGGCGCCGTGGCGTAGCGCAGGCCGGACAGCGCCGGCTGCTCCAGCCCTGCAACGGGCGGGATCATGCGGCGGGCGAGGCTGTCGAGCGCCAGCACCACCTGCACCACCCCGGACGCGTCGACGAGATCTCCAAGCCCGGCCTTGACCGCCGTGACGGGGACCGAATCGGCGGGCGCTCCAGAGCCAGGATTGCCCGGACCAGGTTCCCCCGAGCCGGGCGCGCCGCCCGCGAGCAGCGCGTGCAGAGCCCGCGCCTCGACCTCGTCCGTTCGGGGCAACGCGTTGGCGCCCGAGCTGACGAACGCCAGGTCGCGCGACGAGCGACCCGCTGCCTGCAAGGCCTCCTCGCAGGCCCGCCGGAGCGCATCCTCTCGGCGCGTTCCCGCGGGTGCGAAGACGGACCCCTGGCCGGAGAGGATCCCTTTCACCACGGCCCCCCGCGCCCGCGCGACGTCCGCGCGCTCGAGCACCACCGCCGCGCCCGCCTCGCCGAACGCGCGACCGCGGTGGCGCGCGTCGAGGACCCGCACCTCGCCCGCCGGCGCGAGCTGTCCGGCCCGCGCGCTCGAGAGCGAGAGCTCGCGACAGGCCGCGAAGGCGCCCACCACCAGGCACGCATCGGCGCGCCCGGCCGCCACGAGGCGCATGCCCATCCCCAGCGCATCGAGCCCCGAGGCGCCCTCGCTGGCCAGCGTCACCGCGAACGCCTTGGCAGAGAACGCCATGGCAATGGCCGCGCCCGGGGCGCTGGCGATCGCCAGCGGCATGAGCGCCGGGTTCGTCTGCTGGATCCCGGCCGCCACCAGGCTGCGGTCGTACTCGATCAGCGTGTCGAGGTGCGCGTACGTCGAGCCGACGACCAGGCCCAGGCCCGGACCGCCAGCGGGCAACGACGCGCCCCCTTCCAGCCCGGCGTCCGTCAAGGCCAGCTTTGCCGCGCACAGCCCGAGCGACGTCGTCCGGTTGTAGAGGCGCATCCCCCGCACGTTGGCGTAGCGGGTCGCCTCGAAGTCGGCGATCCGGGACTCGCCCACCTCCGGCAGGTCGGCCGACGCCGCGATCGAGGTCCGTCCCTCCCCGAGCGCCGCGCCCACCGCCGCCGCCGTGTCGCCGAGCGGCGTGATGAGCCCCAGGCCCGTGATCACGACGCGGACATCGCCCCCTCCCGCGGCCGTCATGCGCCCCTCCGAAAGACGGTGCACACGTTCGAGCCGCCGAAGCCGGAGCTGAGGTTCAAGCACGTCTCGACACGCGCCGCGCGCCCCTGGCCCGGAACGAAGTCGAGCCCGAACTCGGGATCGGGCTCGACGAGCGTCGCGGTCGGCGGAATGGCCTGATGAACGATGGCCAGCGTGCAAGCGACGGCCTCGATGGCGCCGGCCGCCCCGTTCGTGTGACCGATCATCGACTTGATCGAGCTGACCGGGATCCGGAGCGCGCGCTCGCCGAAGGCAGCCTTCAGCGCGCGCACCTCCCCCTGGTCGTTGAGCTGCGTCCCCGTACCGTGGGCGCTCACGTAGTCCACGGCGTCGAGCGACGTGCCGCTCGTGCCGAGTGCCTGCAAGATGGCGCGCTTGACGCCGTCACCGTCGGGGTGAGGCGCGGTGATGTGGTTGACGTCGTTGCTGAGCCCGAAGCCCGCCACCTCGGCCAGCACCCGGGCCCCCCGGCGGCGCGCGCTCTCGAGCTCCTCGAGGACCAGGAAGCCGGCGCCTTCCCCGAACGACACGCCGTCGCGGCTCTTGTCGAACGGCCGGCACACCGTCTTCGAGAGCGCGCTCATGCGATAGAACCCGCAGTACGTCAGGCGGGTGAGCGTGTCGGCGCCCCCGACCAGCATCGCGTCCGCCGCGCCCGATGCGACGAGGTCGTACCCCCACGCCACCGCCGCGTTCCCCGAGCTGCAGGCCGTGGCGTTCAACAGCGCCGGCCCGCCGAGGCCCAGCTCGTCCGCGATCACCGACGTCAGTCGGTGGTTCCCGGCACGAACGACCAAGCTCGGCTCGACGGCGTCGGGGCCAGCCTCTTTCCAGCGCTCGCTGAGGTAGCCAATCTGCCGCTCCTCACCGAGCGTCGTGCCGACCACCACGCCCGTTCGCGCGAGCGCCTCCCTGTCGCCCCCCAGCCCCGCGTGCGCGGCCGCCCGGCGCGCGGCGCCCAGCCCGAGCCGCGCGCATCGCGCACGACGGGCGTCGTCGTCGAACTCGGGGGGCAGATCATCGACCGGGCCGCCGTCCAGGTCGGCCTCGGCGCCCTTCAGGTCGGGCAGGTCGGCGTACGAGAACCCTTCCAGCCCCTTGATCCGGGTCACCCCTCCGAGCAACGTCTGCCAGAAACCGTCGAGGTCGTTCCCGGCCGCGGACACGACCCCGCATCCCGTGACCGCCACGCGCCTGCCCACGACGCGCCTACGCCTTCTTCAGCGACTCGACGATGGTCAGCAGGTCCTGGAAAGTGCGGACCTCGCCGTAACGCCCCTCCGGGATGGCGACGCCCAGAACGCGCTCGATCTCGAACACGACCTCGAAGGCGCGCACCGAATCGACACCGACTTCGTCTCGCAGGTTTGCCGTCACCGGAAAATCCGGCTTGGTCTCCGCGATCTTCGCCACGATGGCCCTCAGTTGTTCCTCAATCACGGCTGCCCTCGTTTCTATGGTTAGTGGTTAATGGTTCAGGCGGGCGACTGCGCGCGCTTCTGCTGCACCAGCCCGGCGATCGCGCCCACGCTCTTCAAGCTCTCGGCGTTGATCTCAGAAGGCTCGATCTGGATCTTGAAAGTCCCCTCGAGGAACGAGATCAAGGACAGCGTCGAAAACGAGTCGAGCACCCCGAGCTGGTGGAGGTCGGTGTCGTCGTCGAGACCCCGGCCGTCGCCGCTCAGCCAGGTGCCGACGATGTAATCGTAAATAGCCTTCTTGACGTCCGCTTCCACTGGAATTCCCTTTCCTGGCTCGTCTGTTCGTCTGCTGGTCGTTGTCGGGGGCGGCTCAGGCGGGCGGTCGAACGGGCTGCAGGACCGCCGTGTCGCCGGCGATCACGGCGGCCTTTGTGCGGACGCGGTCGGCCTTGCCGCTCGAGGTCTGAGGAAGCGCCGCCACCAGCCGCACGTCGCCCGGAATCATGTAGCGAGGAAGCTTGCCGGCGCAATGCCGTTTCACGTCGAGGACCGTCACCGAGGCGTCGACCGGCACCGCGACGGCCACGAGCTGCTGCTCCACGGCGAACGCCACGGCCGCCTTGATGCCGGAGTGCGCCGTCAACGCCGCCTCGACCTCACCCAGCTCGACCCGGAAGCCGTGGATCTTGACCAGGTGGTCCCGGCGCCCGTGGTACATCAGCTCGCCGTCCGACCGCCGCGAGACCAGATCCCCCGTCGGATAAGGGTGCGGCGCCGGGGTCCGCTGCCCGCCGTTCCAGTAGCCGAGCATGACGGTGGGCCCCTCGATGAACAGCTCCCCGATCTCACCGTCGGGCACGGGACGGCCGTCCGGATCGACCACGGTGGCGACGTCGCCGCAGCTGGCGTGCCCGATCGGGATGGCCGTGGCGTCGGCCGCCGGGAGCCCCGGCAGCTCGTACGCCGTACAGACGTTCGTCTCGGTGGGACCGAACAGGTTGAAGAAGCGCGCCTGCTTGATCGCCTCCATGGACCGGCGCAGGTGCTTCATCGGGAAGACCTCGCCGGCGAAGAACACCACCCGCAGCGACGGCGCGCCCCGCTCGGGCAGCCCGCCGGTGTCCAGCATCAGCACCAGCGCGGTCGGGACCGAATACCAGACGGTGATGGCCTTGTCGTGGATGCGATCCAGCATCTTGCGCCCCGACAGGACCGTGGCCTCGTCGACGATCACGATGGTCGACCCGCGCGACAGCGACGACCAGATGTCGAAGACCGACAGGTCGAAGTGGAACGGCGCCACGCTGGCCACCCGATCCGCCGCTGCGAGGGCGATCTGATCCGCCGCCCAGTCCACGAACGCCAGCGCGTTCCGGTGCGAGATCATCACGCCCTTCGGCACGCCGGTCGAGCCCGAGGTGTAGAGCAGGTAGGCCAGCTCGTCGGGAGAGTCACCGACCGGGGGCGGCGCGGCCGGGCTGGAGGACTGAACCCGTCCCCAGTCGTACAGGACCGCCGGGGCCGGGACCTCGGCGGGACCTCCCGGTGCCGAGAGGATGAAGTGCTCGATGGGCGCCGAGACACCGGCCGCGTTCCAGGCCGCCATCAGCGCAGGCGAGATCACGACGTGGCGCAGCCCGCAATCCTTGGCGATGAGCTGGATGCGCGACGGGGGCGAGCTGGGATCGAGCGGCACGTACACGCCCCCTGCCCGTGACGTCCCGAGCATGGCCGCGATGGCCCGGCCCGACCGCGGCAGGTGGACGCCCACGCGTTCGCCCGGAGCCAGGCCGATGGCCCGCAGCAGGTTCGCGAACCGGTTGGCCAGCGCGTCCAGCGCCGCGTACGTCAGCGCCTCGTCGGCGCCGTCGACGGCGAGCTGGTCGGGCGTGCGTTCGGCCCACGGCCTGACGAGACGGTCGATCCTCATGGCGCTCTGCTCATCTCCGCGTCTCCTGGCGGCTCGGCGGTCGCTTCACGACGGAAGGCCCAGCATGCGGGCGACGATCATCTTTTGCATCTCGGAGGTCCCCGAAAAGATGCGCGCCGGGACCGCGTCGCGCATCAGCGCGTCGATGCCGGTCTCGGCCACCACCCCGGTGCCGCCGAAGATCTGGATGGCGTCGAGCCCGGTCTGCAGGGCCGCGTCGGTGATGTGCAGCTTCGACAGCGCCACCGCCTCGTCGCAGCGCTTGCCCTGCCGGTGCAACTCCCCCGCTCGGTAGAGCAGCAACCGGCTCGTCTCGAGGCGCAGCTTCATGTCGACGATGCGGCTCGAGATCATCTGGTACGAGCCGATCTTGTGACCGAACTGCGAACGTGTCTTCACGTGCTCGATGCAGCGACCGAGCACCCGCTCCATGGCGCCCACGTAGTAGGCGAACAGGCACCCGCGCTCCCAGATCATCGACTCGTTGAACAGCAGCGCGCCCGAGCCTTCGGAGCCCACGCGCGCGCCCTCGGGCAGGCGGCAGTCCTCGAGGTAGATGGTGCCCCACGGCGACGTGCGCAGCCCGGTCTTGGCGTGCTCC
>Ga0207639_10001476_pt1 | contig 15830 bp, 19 predicted proteins | sample KBSCornC32_FD_184299 | JGI IMG/M metagenome (GOLD analysis project Ga0207639, IMG submission 184299) | Corn rhizosphere microbial communities from Kellogg Biological Station, Michigan, USA - KBS Corn C3-2 (SPAdes) (version 2) | ecosystem: Host-associated > Plants > Roots > Rhizosphere > Soil ...
GCCTCGCGATAGCGATTGCTTCACCGCGTCAGGAAGATCAAGCAATCTCAATAGGTTGGCCACGTGGCTTCGCGACTTATGGACGATTTGCGACACGCCATCCTGCGTGTGTCCGTGACGTTTGATCAGCTGCTTATAGCCCTCGGCCTCTTCCAGCGGGTTGAGATCTTCGCGCTGGATATTCTCGATCAGCGCGATCTCGGCGACCGTCGATTCATCGATATCGCGAACGATCGCGGGGATTGCATGAAGCTGCGCCCGCTGCGCCGCGCGCCAGCGGCGTTCGCCGGCGATGATCATGTAAACCTCGCCTTCGGGCCGAAGCAGAATCGGCTGCAGCACTCCACGCTCGCGAATCGAATCGGCCAGCTCGTCCAGGGCTTCTTCGTTGAACTCGACGCGAGGCTGGTTGGGGTTGGGCCTTATTCGAGAGACCTCGATCTCACGAACGCCGCCGCGTCCTTCGTTGGATTGCGTCTCGGATGTTGGCGCTCGCGCCGCCTCACCGAGCAGCGCCTGCAGCCCCATGCCGAGGCCCTTTGCCGGCCGATCGGCGCTCATGCAGCTTCCGCCAACTGCGGCAGACGACCGATCAGCTCGCGGGCAAGCCGGATGTAAGCTTCCGAGCCCGGGCAGCGAAGATCGTAAATCAATGCAGGAAGCCCGTGACTCGGCGCTTCTGACAGCCGGACGTTTCTCGGGACGATCGTATCGAAAACAGCGGCGCCAAGGCATGCCCGGACATCTTCCGCCACGGCTTGCGACAAATTGTTTCGGCGATCGAACATGGTCAGCGCCACACCGAGGATCGAAAGCTCGGGATTGAAGGCGACGCGAATCCGCTCGACAGTCTGAAGCAACTGGCTCAACCCCTCGAGGGCAAAGAATTCGCACTGAAGCGGCACCAGCAAATGGCGGACGGCGACGAGCGCGTTCACCGTGAGCAGTCCGAGCGACGGCGGGCAGTCGACCAGACAGATGTCCCATTTGCCCGGCCCCGCCGCGCCGAGCGCCTTGTCAAGCCGGTGCGCACGATCTTCCAGGCCGACCATCTCCACTTCGGCGCCCGATAGGTCGACCGTCGCGGGAAGGAGGTCGAGCCTGGGCACTCGCGTCGGCACCGCAGCTTCACTGGCAGTCGCTCGGCCGATGAGGACGTCGTAGCTCGACCGTTTTCGCTGCGACGCCGCGACCCCGAGGCCCGTCGAAGCATTTCCTTGTGGATCGAGATCGACGAGCAGAACCCGCCAGCCGATCGCGGCGAGCGCCGTCGCCAGGTTGATGCAGGTCGTGGTCTTCCCCACCCCGCCCTTCTGATTGGCTACCGCAATGCGGATCATTTCCTTGCCCTCACCTCAGTCCCGACGACGATAAAGCTCGCCGTATCGGTGACACTCGGCTCCACACGAAAGTCACCTTGCCACGTACGCTGCGCTTCGACCAGTTCAGCTTCGGCGCTGCGCCCCTTCGGAAGCGCCCAAACAGTTTTTCTTGTGGACAGATGTGCGGATATCTTCAGCAGCTGCGTGAGGGGCGCGACGGCGCGCGCCGTGATTACGTCGAACTTTCCCTCGACCCGCTCAGCTTTAGAACAGAGGACATTTCCTCCGAGTGCGAGCGATTCGGAGACCTTGTGGAGAAATTCGGCCCGAAGACGGCGCGGTTCAACCAAAGTGACCGGCCCTGAGACGATGCAGGCGATGACAATTCCGGGCAATCCGGCCCCTGATCCGATGTCGATCCAGGAAGCGCCTGCGTGCGGTTCGTATCTGGCCAGCTGAACCGAATCGATGATGTGACGGTCCCAGATTTGCTCGAGCGTCGAGGCGGATATGAGGTTTTGCCTGCCACTCTCGTCACGAAGCAGCGCCACATAGGTCTCAAGCTTCTCGAATGTTTCACGTGAAACAGGCCGGCGGGCGGCCTGCTCCAGCTTTTCCATCATGCTGCAGCTCGCTTGCTGACAGCGACGTAGAGCGCAGAAAGCGCAGCCGGTGTAACCCCGGAAACTCGCGATGCCTGGTCCAGCGTTTCAGGCCTGGCGGAGGTCAGTCGCTCAACCATTTCGTTCGAGAGCCCCGGGACAACCGCATAGTCGAGCGACGACGGAATCCAGACGCTCGAGTCGCGTCGTACGACCTCCCACTCGCGCTCTTGGCGCTCAAGATATGGCCGATAGAGCGCATCGGCCCGGCCCTCCTCCGTTTCACACCAGCCTGAGCTCGTCCTCAGGGAGAGACGACTCTCGATTTGCTCTCGGCGCCTTTCAGAAACACAACCCGCTAAGAGCGCGGCCTGCCCTAGGCGCGTCGTTGCATTGTCCGCACGCAGCGCCAGCCGATATTCGGCGCGCGCCGTCATCATTCGATATGGCTCGGTGACACCCTGCAACGTCAGATCGTCGATCATCACCCCAATATAGGAGGAGCGTCGATCGAACCGAAGTTCGTTAAGATCGAGTGCGGCGGCCGCCGCATTCAGCCCAGCCGCCAAGCCCTGCGCGGCCGCCTCTTCATAGCCAGTGGTTCCGTTGATCTGCCCCGCGAGGAACAGGCCTTGAATGTCACGAACCTCGAGCGTCTGGTTGAGCCGTCGCGGGTCGACGAACTCATATTCGACCGCGTAGCCTGGGCGCACGATCTCCACGCGTTCTAGGCCGGCAACACTCCGGACAAATTGCTCCTGGACATCCGTCGGCAGCGAAGTCGAAATCCCGTTCGGATAGACGACGTGATCGCCCAAGCCTTCGGGCTCCAGGAAAATCTGATGGGCGTCACGATCGGCAAAGCGACGAACCTTGTCCTCGATCGACGGACAATAGCGCGGTCCCCTGCCCTCGATCGCGCCGGCAAAAAGCGGGGAGCGATCGAAATTGGCCTGAATAATCTCGTGAGTGCGGGCATTCGTTCGAGTGATCGCGCAGCGGAGCTGCGGCGGCGTAGCGCCGTCACACAGGGCAGACATGGCCCAGGCATCGGCATCGCTGGGCTGTTCTTCAAGACGCACCCAATCGACCGTCCGGCCATCAAGTCGCGGCGGGGTTCCGGTCTTCAACCGCCCCTGGCCGAGGCCGACGCTGCGGATCTGCTCGGCTAGCGCAATGGAAGCGCGCTCCCCGCGACGTCCCCCTTCAAGCACCCGCTCGCCAACAAACATGCGGGCGTCAAGGAAGGTGCCGGTTGCGATGACGACGGCCCGACTTCGCAACTTTCCGGCGGCCGTCTCGACCCCGCTCACGCGGCCGCCGGCCACGATTAGACTCAATGCTTCCGCCGCAACGACCTCGACCCCGCTTTCCCGAAGCAGATCACCGATAGCGGTCCGATACAGCTTGCGGTCAGCCTGCACGCGCGGACCCCACACCGCCGGCCCCTTGCTTCGGTTGAGCATCCGCCGATGGATCGCAGCCCGGTCCGCAGCGCGCGCCATCATGCCATCGAATACGTCGAGCTCGCGCACGAGATGGCCCTTGCCCACGCCGCCAATCGATGGATTGCACGACATTTGACCAACGTCTTCGGCACGGAAGGTAAGCAGCCCAACGCGCGCGCCGCGGCGGGCCGCGGCGGCCGCAGCCTCGCACCCGGCATGGCCGGCGCCGATCACCAGAACATCATGCATAAGAGCAACCTTAGCGGATCAGTGTTTCACGTGAAACACCGCTCACTTTCCGAGACAGAAGCGCGAGAAGAGAGAATCCAGAACGTCCTCAACACCCGCGCGTCCGGTCAGCCGATCGAATCCACCCCGGGCGCGGCGAAGGTGCTCCGCCAGGAGAATGACGTCTTTGGCAGCAGACGCTTCCCTTAGCGCCTCAGCGGCCGCGCCGAGCTGCGCAGACTGGCGGCGGTTCAACGGGATTGCGTCCTCCGCAGGCAGCGACCTTCTTGCCAGCGCTTCGATGCGTCCAACCAACTCGGCGATGCCCGCGCCCGTGACCGAGGAAACAACAAGGGACCCTTCAAGTGCCCCATTGCGCTCCGGCAGGTCGGACTTCGAGTGAACTTTGATTACGCCCGCCTGGTCAGGCGCCTGATTCGGCTCGCCGAGCCAGATGAGCACATCCGCGGCCTCGACCAGCCGGCTGGCACGCTCAACGCCGATGGCTTCGACCCGGTCGGCAGAATCGCGCAGACCCGCGGTATCGGTCAACAGGATCGGGACGCCCCCGAGCGATAGCGGCACCTCGATATGATCACGCGTTGTCCCGGGAATATCGGTTACGATCGCCCTTTCTTCTCCAGCTATAGCATTGAGAAGACTGGATTTCCCAGCATTCGGCGGACCAGCTACCACGACCCGGACGCCGTCCTTCAAACGCTCCACGCCAGGGCGGTCGAGCCACTCACTCAATTCCTCTGCAAGCTCCGCGCACTCGCGCTGGAGCGCCGTATCGACCGCTTCGTCTGCCTCGTCATAGTCGATCGCCCGCTCGGCCTCAGCGGAAAACCCGAGCAGCCGATCCTGCCAAGCAGCAATCTGCTTTTTTAGCCCGCCCTCGGCCAAGGCAAGCGCGGCTTTTCGCTGCGATTCGGTCTCGGCCTCGATCAGGTCGGCAAGCCCTTCCGCCTCGGTCAGATCGATCCGGCCATTCTCGAATGCGCGCCGCGTGAATTCCCCCGGCTCAGCAATCCGAAAGCCGTCTAGTGACGTCAAGGCGTCAAGCACGGCGGCGACGACCGCTCGTCCCCCATGACATTGAAATTCAACGACATCTTCGCCCGTTGAGCTGGCTGGCGAGTCAAAGCGAAGGACCAAAGATTCGTCGAGCAGCTCTCCGGATTGAGGATGGCGAAGCGCGCGAACGGCAGCCAAACGAGCCTCTGGCAGCGAACCGGCAATCTGCCGACCGGCGGCGTGCGCGCGCGGGCCGCTGATCCGGATGACGGCGATTGCGGCTGGCGGACGACCGCTCGAGACCGCGAAGATAGTGTCCGGCGACACGCCCTTCAGGTGAAGAGCGGCGCGATGTGCGGGGCGACGTGCCCCGCGCCCTCGTAGATCATCTTGCAAGCGACCCAAAGGATGACCAGCAGGCCGCCCCAGGCGATCCAGCGATAGCGGTCGATGTATTTCGCGATGATGTTCGCCGCAAGCCCCATCAGCAGCACCGACAGGACCAGGCCGAACACGAGCACATAAGGATGCTCCCGGGCCGCTCCTGCGACGGCGAGGACGTTGTCCAGGCTCATGCTGACGTCGGCGAGCGCTACGCCCCAGGCAGCGCTCGCGAAGCTCTTCGCCGGCTTCAGTCCCGAATGTTCGTCGCCGGCGACCTCGTCGGAGCCTTCGCTTTCATCCTTGTGGCGAAGCTCGCGATACATGCGCCAAGCGACCCACAGCAGTAGGATTCCTCCGGCGAGGACCAGGCCAACGATCTGGAGCAGCTGCGTGACCAGCAAAGCGAAGCCGATTCGCAGCACGAGCGCCGCGAGAACTCCGATCAGGATCACTTTCTTGCGCTGTTCGACCGGCAATCCGGCGGCCAGCGCGCCGACGACGATGGCATTGTCGCCAGCGAGCACGATGTCGATGAAGAGAATTTCGAAGAAGGCCGCGAGTGCGCTAGCGGTGATCAATCCCCCGTCCATGACTTACGCCTAGCCGAGGCGGAGCACTTGCCTCAAGCCCAAGACGTGCTCGCCGCCGGCCCAGCCCTCATAAATCATGTTGCCAGCGACCCAGACGATCACTGCCAGGCCAATGTAGTTGAGCCAGGAATAACGCTCGATCAGCCGGGCTACGTAGTTTGCCGCGAGCCCCATGAAGAGCACCGAGAAGGTTAGCCCGATAAACAGGAGGGCCGGATTCTCTCGAGCGATCGAGGCGACCAGCAGGACGTTGTCGAGGCTCATGCTGAGGTCGGCGACTGCGATGCCAATGGCGGCGTGAAGGAAGCTCTTGCTCGGCGGCGGCCCTTCGACCGTTGGCGTATCGGGGTCGTCGACAGTCACCTCGGCGCGGCGCGGCCGAAGCTCGGTCCACATGTTGTAAGCGACCCAGAGGAGCAGCAGCCCGCCGGCGAACACCAATCCCGTCACGCGCAGCAGCTGAGTCGCAATGACTGCGAAGACGATCAGGCAGACCAGAGCCATGCTGACGCCGAACAGGAGCACCTTGCGGCGATCCTTCGGCGGCAGCCCCGCGGCAAGCGACCCCATGATGACGACATTGTCGCCGGCCATCGTGAGGTCGCCGATGATGATCTGCACGAGCTTGGCGAGCCCCGCCGCGGTGAAGATCGCGCCGAAGTCGAAGCCGTCGAGCATCCCTAGGGCTTAGCCGTCATTCCGCCCGCCGGACAGGCCCGCGAAAGCTCACTGGTTCATCGACGCGAAGAAGTCCTCGTTGGACTTGGCGTCCTTCATCTTGTCGAGAAGGAACTGCATCGCGTCGACCGTGCCCATCTGCATGAGGATCCGGCGAAGGACCCACATCTTGGTGAGCGTGCCCTGCTCGACCAGCAGCTCCTCCTTGCGGGTGCCGGACTTGCCGACATCGAGCGCAGGGAAGATGCGCTTGTCGGCGACCTTGCGGTCGAGGACGATTTCACTGTTACCGGTGCCTTTGAACTCTTCGAAGATGACCTCGTCCATCTTGGACCCGGTGTCGATCAGCGCGGTGGCGATGATCGAGAGCGATCCGCCTTCCTCGATGTTGCGCGCGGCGCCGAAGAATCGCTTCGGCCGCTGCAGCGCGTTGGCGTCGACACCGCCCGTCAGCACCTTGCCCGAGCTCGGAACCACCGTGTTGTAGGCGCGCCCGAGGCGGGTGATGGAGTCGAGGAGGATGACGACATCCTTCTTGTGCTCGACGAGGCGTTTGGCCTTTTCGATCACCATCTCGGCGACCTGGACGTGGCGGCTGGCAGGCTCGTCGAAGGTCGAGGAAATGACCTCGCCATTGACCGAGCGTTGCATGTCCGTGACCTCTTCCGGCCGCTCATCGATCAACAGGACGATGAGGATCACCTCGGGATTATTGTCGGTGATCGCCCGTGCGATGTTTTGCATGAGCACCGTCTTGCCGGTGCGCGGCGGCGACACGATCAGCGCGCGCTGGCCCTTGCCGAGCGGAGAGACGATGTCGATCACCCGCGCAGACTTGTCCTTGATCGTCGGGTCAAGCGTATCGAGCTTGAGCTTCTCGTCAGGATAGAGTGGCGTCAAATTGTCGAAATTGACGCGGTGGCGAACGGTCTCGGGATCGTCGAAGTTGATCGTCGTCACCCGGGTCAGCGCGAAGTAACGCTCACCCTCCTTGGGCCCGCGGATCTCGCCTTCGACGGTGTCGCCTGTGCGAAGACCGAATCGCCTGACGATCGACGGAGCGACGTAAATGTCGTCCGGACCGGCGAGATAATTGGCTTCCGGCGAACGGAGGAATCCGAAGCCATCGTTCAGCACCTCGATGGTGCCGGAGCCCATGATCTCGACCCCATTCTCGGCCTGAACCTTCAGGATGGAGAACATGAGGTCCTGCTTGCGCATCGTCGATGCGCCTTCGATGCCCATCTCCTCGGCCATTGCGACGAGGTCGGCGGGCGTTTTCTTTTTCAGTTCTTTCAAATGCATGAGTTTGTCTTTTCTTGGGGAGTTGTTCTCGAGCTCGTCAGATCAAAGCCGGAGGGCGACAGGACGTCGCCATGAGGAAGCGGGGCCGGCGAATTCAGGAAAACTGGCCGGAGCCGCTTGCGATTCGAGGTATGTCTGACGCGCCCGACTGTCAATCAGCCTTAATCGGCTGAAGCGGCGAAGCGACTAGAATGGCTTGACGATCGCCAGGACTACGATCAGCGCCGCCGCTATTCCCGGAACTTCGTTGAGCATTCTCACCGCCTTCGAGGAGAGCGGTCGTTCACCCTTCGCCAACTTCTTTCCGTATGAACCCAGCCAGCCCTGGTAGGCGCTCAACCCGACGACCAGGACCAACTTTGCGTGAAACCAGCCCTGGGTCCAGGCGCCAATGTCGAAAGCCAGCATCAGGCCGAGCACCCAGACTACGATGATCGCCGGGGTTAGGATGATCGATCGGACGCGACTCTCCCGTTCGATCCACGCCCGGTCTTCGGGCGAGCCGACAGCGCATTCCTGATGGTAGACATAAAGCCGCGGCAGCAGAAACAGGCCGGCCATCCAGAAAATCACAAAGGTGACGTGTGCGGCCAATACCCAATAATGGGCCGGGCCGAGCCAACCGATGTAATTGCTCACCTGTCCCCCTTCACCTCAGCGATCAGCTGCTCGACATGGTCGATCGGCGTGTCCTGAAGGATGCCGTGCCCGAGATTGAAGATGTGAGGACGGTCGGCGAACGCGTCAAGGACCTGTCTGGTGGCGCGCGTCAGCGCTTTGCCTCCCGCCGCAAGCGCCAGCGGATCGAGATTGCCCTGGACCGGCAGGCTCTTCGGTAATTGCTTCGCCGCCCAGAAAGGGTCGACGGTCTCATCGAGGCCGATCGCAGTGACGGCCGTCTCGCGCGCATAAGCGGCCAGCTTTCCACCTGCGCCTTTTGGGAAACCGATTACGGGCACATTCGGATGGCGCTCATGGACCGCAGCAACGATACGGGCGGTGGGCGCAATCACCCATTGCTCGAACTGCGCGGGAGAAAGGCTTCCCGCCCAGCTGTCGAACAATTGCACGACATCGGCGCCGGCTTCGATCTGCTTCGACAGATAGTCGATCGTGATCGTCTCGATCCTGCCGACGATTTCTCCAAACCGCACCGGATCCGCATAGGCCAGCCGGCGAGTCTCGCCCTGGTCTCGGCTGCCCTGTCCGGCGATCATGTAGGTTGCGACCGTCCAGGGGCTTCCGGAAAATCCAATCAATGTCTTTCCGCCACCAAGCCTGTCGCGGACTTTCGAAACGGTCTCATAGATCGGTTCGAGCCTCGCCAGGACCGGCGTCAGGTCGACCAACGCCGAATCCGCCAGCGTCGGCGTGAGCCGGGGTCCCTCGCCCGCGACGAAAGTCAGATTCTGCCCGATCGCGAAGGGTACGATGAGGATGTCGGAAAAAAGGATCGCGCCATCGAGCGCGGGGAAGCGCTCGAGCGGCTGAAGGGTGACCTCGGCCGCCGCCTCTACATCGTAGACCAGCTCGAGGAAGCTTCCCTTGTCCTGGCGCAACTTGCGATATTCCGGAAGGTAGCGGCCAGCCTGGCGCATCATCCACATCGGGACCGGATCGCGCCGCTCTCCGTTCAGCACCGCCAGCAACGGCTTGTCGACACGCGGCTTCGGAGGCTTGGCAGGCACGGAAGCCACCCTTCTTATTCTCCTTATATATTTAGTTTCTAAGATTGATGATGTGATTGGGCGGAGGGTTGCGGGATTTAGGCGCGGCTCCCGGAATTGCCAACAAGGGCGGGATAATCGCCCTCTCGTGAAGTAAACGAGTCGCGCGATTCCTGCCCATGATTCACAAGCTGGTGATGGATTTTGTCCCCGTGGATGAATCGTCGAAATGGGGCGCAAGGTCGGTCTGGAAATGACCGGTTGAGATGCTCCCCAGCACCGCGCTAGCTTTGCTTCGCGGCTTTTCCACAAGGTTGTTCTTTTGACCCTGATTCTCGCTTCGACCAGTTCGATCAGGCGCCGGATGCTCGATGCGGCGGGCGTCGAATATCAGGCGACGAGGCCGCAGGTCGACGAGGACGAGCTGAAGCTCGGCCTGACTCACCTCGAGGATATGGCTTTGCAGCTCGCTAGCGCCAAGGCGGTGAGCATTCCGGGTGAGTGGGTGATTGGAAGCGACAGCGTCGTCAGCGCCGGCGGACGCCTGTTCGACAAGCCCCGCGACCGGGATGAAGCCGCCGAGCATCTTCGCTTCTTCTCCGGCAAGCCGATGCGACTGACCAGCGCGGTCGCGCTTGCACATGGCGGAACGCTCGACTGGTCGCATGTGGAAAGTGCAACGCTGCAAGTCCGGCCGCTCTCCGAAGATTTCATTGCTGAATATCTCGATGCCGAATGGCCCGAGGTCGGCTACACTGTCGGCGTGTTCCGTTTGGAAGCTCGAGGCGTCCAGCTGTTCGATCGCATCGACGGCGATCACTTCACGATCCTCGGCATGCCGCTCATACCACTGCTTGGCGCGCTCAGAACGCGCGGATTGCTGTCTTCATGATCAAGATCGCGCTCACCGGGTCAATCGGCATGGGGAAGTCGACCGTCGCAAAGATGTTTGAGAAAGCGGGTGTACCGGTGTTCGACGCCGACGCGGTCGTCCGCCGATTGCAGGGCCCGGGAGGCGCGCTGGTCGAAAAGATCGGCGAACTATTTCCGGGGACGGTGCGCAGCGGAACGCTCGACCGCGAATGCCTCGCGCACATCGTGCTCGCCGACCCGTCGAAGCTCAAGGCGCTCGAAGGCATCGTGCACCCGACGGTCCAGGCCTGGCGCGAGGCGTTTGTCGAAGAGCATTCGGAAGCATCGGCCCTGATTTTCGAAATCCCGCTGTTGTTTGAGACCGGCAGCGAAAAGCAGTTCGACAAGGTCGTAGTGGTCTCGGCTCCGCTTGAGGTCCAGCGAGAACGCGCCCTCGCCCGGCAGGGAATGACGTCCGCCAAACTCGATTCAATCCTGGAGCGGCAGACGCCCGACGAGGAGAAAAGGCGTCGCGCCGACTTCGTCATCGACACCGGCACCGACCTATCCACAACTGAAGCCCAGGTGCGCGACATTCTGGCTTGCCTCGGAATCGCAGCGAGTGGATAGATTCCAACGTGCGGGAAATCGTCTTCGATACTGAAACCACCGGCCTCAATCCCGCGAGCGGCGACCGGATGGTCGAGATCGGCTGCGTCGAAATTTACAACCGCGTCGAAACGGGCCGCCATTTCCATGCCTATTTCTTTCCCGAGCGCGACATGCCGCACGATGCAGAGCTCGTGCACGGCCTCAGCGCCGCGTTCCTTTCCGACAAGCCTCTCTTCTCGGAATCAGCGGAGGCGTTGCTCGATTTCCTCGAGGATTCGCCGCTGGTCGCCCATAATGCCGGGTTTGACTTCGGCTTCCTTAATTTCGAGTTGGAGCGGTGCGGGCGGCCGGCAGTGTCAATGACGCGGATGGTCGACACGCTGACCCTCGCGCGTTCGAAGCACCCGGGTGCAAAGCACAGCCTCGACGCCTTGTGCGTGCGCTTCGGGATCGACCGCAGTCATCGAATCAAGCACGGCGCCCTGCTCGACGCGCAGCTACTTGCCCAGGTTTATGTCGAGCTGACCGGCGGACGGCAGATCGGGCTGGGTCTCGTCGCCGATACCAGCAGGGTCTCCGTCCAGGCCTCGGCTAGGCCGGTCACGATTCGAGAACCGCGCCCTGCGCGTCCTCACTTCGCCGCAGCGGAGGAACTGGAGCGGCATCGCGCGTTTATTGCTCAACTCGTCAATCCGCTCTGGGCAAGCTTCGCCGTCAGTTGACGGCGGCTTTTGGCGGGTCCTAAGCGGCCGCCGGTCGGAAGGAGCAGGGTAGTGGACGTCAGGGTCGCAGACCATCAGGTCGATACCAGCGAATCGGTGCATCAATATGCGCAGCAGCGCATCGAGGAGATCACCCAGAAATATTTTTCGCGAGCGGTCGGCGCCAACGTTACCTTTGGTCGAGCCGCCGACAACGGATTCACCTGCGATATTGTCGCGCCCGTCCTGCAGGGGGTGGTCCTCAAGGCCTCGCACAGCGCGCGTGAGCCGCAGATGGCGTTCAACGGCGCGGCCGATCGAATCGAAAAGCAGCTCAGGCGCTACATGCGCCGGCTGAAGGACCGGAAGGCCGAAGACAATAGCCAGGCCTATGTCGAGAATGCCGCTTACACGATCTTCTCGGCGTCCCAGTCGGACAATGATGAGGAGGCCGCGCATCCGGCGATCGTCGCCGAAACGCGCGTTGATATTCCCGAAGCGAGCGTCTCCGATGCGGTCATGATGATGGACCTCAGGAACACCAACGCCCTGATGTTCAAGAACAGCGGCACTGGCGAATTCAACATGATCTATCGCCGTGAGGACGGAAACATCGGCTGGGTTGAGCCGCACGGCGACTGAACCCACTTCTCTTTCTTGAGCGGCAGTGCGACAGCCGCGGCGTTTCTTAGAGTTTGACGATGCAACTTGCCGACTTCCTGGATTTCGACGCCATCAAGACAGCCCTTCCTGGCGGCAGCAAGAAAGCCTTGCTGCAGCAGCTGGCTAATCTTGCGGCGCAGAGGCTGGAGCTCGATTCCGGCGCGATTCTCGCGAGCCTGTCGGAGCGCGAGCAGCTCGGCTCGACCGGATTCGGTCATGGAGTCGCCATTCCTCATGGAAAAATCGATGGCCTGAAGCAGATCTATTGCCTCTTCACGCGCCTCTCGGAGCCGCTCGACTACAAGGCGATCGATGGCGGACCGGTGGATCTCGTCTTCCTTCTGCTCTCGCCACCCGATGCCGGCGCCGGGCATTTGAAGGCCCTTGCGGCAATCAGCCGGGTGACGCGCAATGCTGCAACCCTCGAAAAAATGCGCGGCGCCCGGACCCGCGATGCGCTTGCCGCCGTGCTGATGGGTGCCGACGAGCGGGACGCAGCCTGAGCGACCGGCTCCCAGCGCACGTAGAGATCGCGAGCATCCTCCGGCGCGCCGCCGCTTCCGGAGATTTTGCTACGGTAATGAGAAAAGGCGATCCCGACCGCGGGTCGCTACTTCTTCTGGTGGCCAGCAGGGGCCGCCATTTCGCTTGCCTGGAGCGCGTTCTCAGCCTCGATGGAAGCTATGCCTGGCAGACTGTCGGACCCGGCGATTCGGCGAGTTCCACCGATGTTAGTGAATTCATCGGACGCCGCGCACGCTTCGACGAAGACCTCTGGGCGATCGAACTGGATATCGCAGAGCCGGAACGATTCATCGCTGAAACGACCGGTTTGGGTTGACCCCCGACGCGGGGCGGGTGAAACCTTGGGCAACAACAAGAGCGGGGGGCATCCTGCTCGGCACAGAAACGCCAAGGATGCCACGCGAGACGGGGAGTCGCAGCGGGCGCAAGCGGGAGTATTCGCAAGTAATGCGCGTCTGATATTCTGCGGTTTGCCGCAATTTCACGGTAAGACTGTTGGCTTCTTTTCGCACGGCGTTGCTGATCTGTGCTGCGCTAACCGCAACGACGATTGCTCCGGCGGAAGCCGGACCTGCCAACGAGACCTTGGTCTCGACTGCCAACGCGACTCTGGCCAAGGCGTCGATTCCCGAACTGATCGACCCCAACGGGCAGCCGCAACTGGCGCAACCGGACGCAGATACGCCCGAGACTCCGACCGACGAAGATACCGACCAAGCGGCAATCGATCCGTCGGAAGATCTCGCTTCGATGGTAGCCGATCTCCGTGGCCCCGAAGCCGGAAGTCGCGAGCTCGAATGCCTCGCCACCGGGATTTATTTCGAGTCCAAGAGCGAGCCGCTCGCCGGCCAACTGGCAGTCGGTCAGGTGATCGCCAACCGCGCCGACAGCGGCGGGCGCTTCCCTTCGACCTATTGCGGCGTGCTGTTCCAGCGCGGCCAGTTCTCTTTCCTCCATGGCGGCTCGCTGCCGCACGTCGCGCACAGCAACCGCCAGTGGCAGACCGCGGTGGCGATCGCGAAGATTGTCGACCAGCACCTCAAGGATTCGCCGGTCGGCAACGCGCTGTTCTTCCATGCGCGCTATGTGTCGCCGGGCTGGCACCTGAAGAAGGTCGCCTCGATCGGCAACCACGTTTTCTTCCGCTAATAATATTTTAGAGTTGCGGGCGGGCTGGCGGGCGAGTTCATTCTCGCCCGCCTTTCCTTTTGTTGCCATTTCGTTCTAGCAAGGAGCGATGGCCAGTCAGCTCGAGTCCCTCTGTTTCACCGATGAGCCGCCGATCGCGACCGATGTCGCGCGCGGAGTTACCCGGCTGTTCTGCCGCCAGGACCTGTTCGCGATCTGCGAGATGCCGCTTCCAAACGGCCGCCGCGCCGATCTCATGGCAATCGACGCCAAGGGCGGGCTGACTATCGTCGAAATCAAGGTGGCGAAGGCTGACCTGGTCGGCGACTGCAAATGGACCGATTACCTCGATTATTGTGACCGCTTCTTCTGGGCGGTGCCCCCGCACCTCGCTCATGTCCTCGAGGAGGAGCGCTATCTTCCATCGGATGCGGGCTTGATTGTCGCCGATCGCTACGATGCAGCGGTCGTCCGCCAGGCAGCACACCGGCCGCTTGCTCCGGCGCGCCGCAAGGCTGAACTGTTGCGCTTCGCCCGGAGAGCGGCGCGGCGGCTCGCAGGACAGATCGACCCGTCTCTCGGCGAGGCTAGTTAGCCGCGGACCTGCTCGGCTTTGGTCTCTTCCGTTCGATCACCTGCAGAATATCGCGCGTGTGCGCATCACGGGCCGCATAGTCCCGCGCCGAATATCCAGCCGCGGCGTCGGTGCGGTCCGGATCGGCGCCATGGTCAAGAAGCAACCTGACCAGCCGTATGTCCCGTTGCTGGACGGCAACGATAAGCGGCGTCTCGCCCGCCTTGTTGGTTTCGTCGACCTCTGCCCCGAGGCCGATGAGCCAATCGGCAGCCTCGTCGAAACCCACCCTCGCCGCCGTAATTAGGGGCGTATCGCCGTTCGCGCCGGCCAGATCGGGGTCGGCGCCCTTTTGAAGAAGAAAGCCCGTCCAATTCGGATCGCCGCCGCGAATCGCGATAATCAGGCCCGTATCGCCATTTCCGTCCCTGGCGTTAACGAGCGTCGGGTGGTCGGTGAGTAGCTGGGTGGCTTTGTCTCCATCACGCTTTTGCACCGCATCGATGAACTGGTGGCTGTCGGGCCCCAATTGAGCCTGGACAGGCGCCGAAAGGAACCCGATTCCCGCCACGGCAAGCACGATCTTCAACGACTTCATGGGCTTAGCCTCTTGCATCCCCGCTTGATTGCTCGCGGTTAGCAGAGCAAGGCTCGCCTTGTCATGAACAGCGAGACGCCATTTTGGGAGAAGCCGCTGGTTTCGCTGAACCGCGGCGAGTGGGAAGCGCTGTGCGACGGCTGCGGACGCTGCTGCGTTCACAAGCTCGAGGATGAGGAAACGGGGCTGCTCTATGCAACCAACGTCGCGTGCAAGCTGCTCGACCGCCGAAACGGGCGCTGCCTCGACTATAAGAACCGGATGAAGCGCGTTTCCGATTGCGTGAAGCTCGATCGGAAGAATCTGCGCGCGCTCGACTGGCTTCCGGAAACATGCGCCTATCGCCTTCGCGCCGCTGGCAAGTCATTGCCCGATTGGCACTATCTCATTTCGGGAAGCCGTGAGACGGTGCACGAGTCGGGCCAGTCGACGCGCGGCTGGACCGTCAGCGAGGACGACGCTGGAGAGCTCGAATATCATGTGGTCGAGCGACCGCTCTGAGGCCTCGCTCGAGGCCGCACTCGCCGCCCCTGTCGAAATACGACGCGTGCGAAATGCGCGGCGACTCCGGCTTCGCTTCGACGAGGCGGCCGGGATGCTCAAGCTGACCTGCCCGTGGCGTACGAGCCGGCGATCCGCGTTGGCCTGGGTGCTGGATCAACGCGACTGGATTGAGGCGCAAGTTTCGAAGGTGAAGCCCGCGGAGCCGTTTGTGGAGGGCGCGCTCATTCCAATTGAAGGCCGCGAAGTCCGGATCAGCTGGCGTGAGGATTGGCCCCGCGGTCCGCAACTGGCGGGCGATGAGCTTCGGTGCGGCGGACCGCGAGCCGGAATCGAGCGGCGGATCGAATCGTTCCTCAGGCGGCGAGCACGCGATGTCATGTCGAAGGATATCGCCGAATATGCCGCAGCCGCTGGCGCAACGCCCCGCTCGGT
>Ga0207639_10001481_pt1 | contig 15793 bp, 16 predicted proteins | sample KBSCornC32_FD_184299 | JGI IMG/M metagenome (GOLD analysis project Ga0207639, IMG submission 184299) | Corn rhizosphere microbial communities from Kellogg Biological Station, Michigan, USA - KBS Corn C3-2 (SPAdes) (version 2) | ecosystem: Host-associated > Plants > Roots > Rhizosphere > Soil ...
GAGACACGCTGCTCTTGTGTCGCGTCGAGGATCGCCGTGGCATATCGCATCTCTGCGCCGCGCGTTCAGCTAACGGCATCGATGGATGGCGAATCGACCCCGAGCCTACCCTCGTTGCAAATCCGCGGGAGTATCCGGAAGAAATTTGGGGTATCGAAGATCCACGCATCACTTACGTGCCGGAACTTGAAAAGTATGCAGTGGCATACACGTCCTTTGCCCGCGGCGGCCCGGGTGTTTCTCTCGCACTTACCAAAGATTTCCGAAGCTTTGAGCGATTCGGCGTGATCATGCCGCCAGAGGACAAGGATGCTGCCCTGCTGCCCAGGAGGGTTAACGGTTATTGGGCCATGATCCATCGCCCGGTGACGACACTCGGAGCGCACATGTGGATCTCCTTTTCGCCAGACCTGAGACATTGGGGAAGTCATAAAGTCATTCTCGAGGCGCGCCGTGGTGGATGGTGGGACGCGAACAAAATTGGGCTATGTTCGCCGCCCATTGAGACGGCGAAAGGATGGCTGACGATCTATCACGGTGTGCGCCACACAGCGTCCGGCAGTATCTACCGTCCGGGTCTCGCGCTTTTCGATCTTGAAAGGCCGGATGTTTGCCTGCAACGAGGAGAATCCTGGATGTTCGGCCCTGAGGCCCCGTACGAACGAACTGGAGACGTAAACGATGTTGTTTTCCCTTGTGGGCAGACAATTGACGAGGATGGAGATGGTATCAAGCTCTATTACGGAGCCGCTGATTCTTGCGTCGCGCTCGCCACCGGAAGCGTTAACAACTTGCTCGCGTGGCTGGAAGCGAACCCCAGTTCAGGCGATGGAATCGCGCGTTAAAGATTGCATCGGGAAACGGAAAGGACATCTAGGATGAATGTTGCAGCAAGCACAATACGGCCTAACTGGCTGCCGCGGATACTGTGGTTCCGGCGAGCATGTCCGTGCTGCAATTCAGTCCAATTTAAGCCAGGCGAATCACATTCGCTTGACGGGCTTCTCGCCTTGTTCGCACTTCGGCCGTTTCGCTGCATGTTTTGCTGGCGACGTTACTACTGGTTTTCACTCCGAGGCGCGGAATGAGCATTCTCATTTCAGATTGGATTCACACGTCAAACGATGTTCTGCGACGCCTTATGTCGAAATACTCATCCCCAACTCTGAATTATCAGATCGTTGCTCAGAGTGCAGAAGAGGTGCAGAACATTGAGAATGCACCGGCCGTCAGCATCGCACCCTTTCTTCTCGCGTCCGGGCAAACAGGCCTTTTGAGGACGATCAGCATCTACAGCCTGCGGGGTGAGAGTCGCGAGCAAATACGGCTTCTGTACATGAATGCTCCTGCAATTCGAGTCTGGAGAAGCATGGGGAAAGCGCCAAATGTCGTGGGCTCGCAAGCTCGTCCGCCACATACGGCGCTCCTCACATTTGGTGTTCCGTTTAGCGAATAGATAGGCGACGGAGAGTGGTTGCCAGCGACACCTTGTAGCAATTGCTGGCGGAGACAATTATGATGTGATCGTTTCCTCTTCGCGGTTGATCAACTTCGGAGAAACAGCCAAAACTGTTCAAAATTGACCAGTCTGGCGATCCGTTCGGCTGGAATCATCACAGTAGTGAACTGCGGCTGTTCCCTGTTCTTTATTTCACTTTTCTGCGAACTCCTGAAAACACGCTCCTGGGTTCATAGAGTATTGGCGGCATTATGCGAAATCCAGGATTCTTCAAACGTGACCGGACGTTCAAGCAGCCGGTCATTTGGGTAACGACGTTCTTCATGATTGTTTTTCACGCCGGCGCAGTGGCAGCGCTGTTTGTATTCAGCTGGAAGGCCCTGCTAATGGCCGTGCTTCTGTGGTGGGTCGCCGGAAGCCTCGGCATTGGCATGGGTTACCACCGTCTCTTGACGCATCGCGGATACAAGACCCCACGGTGGGTGGAGTACTTGCTGTCCGTGTGCGGCACGTTAGCTTTGGAAGGCGGACCGCTTCTCTGGGTTGCGACCCACCGCATGCATCATCAGAACACCGATAAAGAGGGAGATCCGCATTCTCCCCGCGACGGCGGTTTCTGGGCGCACATGGGCTGGGTCCTCACGGGGCAAACCATGCGACAGAATTCAGCAGAGCTCTTGCCGCTCGTTCCCGAGCTTCGCAAAGACCGATTCCAAATGTGGATCAGTCGCTGGCACTGGGTGCCGATCACCCTACTGGCAGGTCTGCTCCTTGGCGTTGGCGGGTGGCGTTACGTTCTGTGGGGCATCTTCCTCCGCACGGTGATCGGACTTCACTCCACCTGGCTGGTCAATTCCGCCACGCACATGTGGGGTAGGCGGCGCTTTCAAACTCGGGATGACTCTAGGAACAGCTTATGGGTGGCACTGCTCACATTCGGCGAGGGCTGGCACAACAATCACCATGCCTTTCCTCAATCAGCCCGTCATGGCATGGCATGGTACGAATTCGACCCAAACTGGTACGGAATCCTGGTCCTTCGAATCTTCGGTCTTGCTTGGGATGTGAAAGCGAAAACGATTAATCAGGCCGAGACGCAGAGTGCTGCGTGAAGTCAGAGATCCTAGCTGATCTGCCCGGAGGCGATTGATGGCGAGAGCTGTTTCGATCTCGCAGTTCCGGGGAACCGCTTCCAACATAAAGAAAGCCGGCCGAAGGCTTATTGCCGTGGCGGTGTTGTTCATCATTCTCGGAATCTTTGCGATTGCGGAGCCCGCGATCGCTCGGTTTGGGTTGCTCACTCTGCTCGGGTGGCTCCTGGTCTTCGCCGGGGTGGGACACTTGAGCCTCGTGAGCGGAGAGAGTCGCAGCATTTGGCAGCTGATCCTCGGCACGATCTACATGATAGGTGGGGTCTTTCCCCTGACGCATCCGCTCCTCGGACTTGGCGCAATCACACTGCTCCTGTCGATAGTTATCTTCGTAGAAGGCACGCTGGACTTGACCGCATATTTCAGGACACGCAATGAACGTGGCTCTGTGTGGCTGCTGGTAAACGGCGTGATCACGCTGATGCTGGGCGAGCTTATTTCAATTCACCTGCCGCGGAATTCGACAGGGGCTATAGCGGCACTACTTGGCTTGAACCTGTTGACGACAGGGATCTCGCGCCTAATGCTAGGGATAACGGCGCGAAGCCCTGCAACCAGAGTGGCGGGATAGGAGATATTGGTCTTTCGTCCCAAGTCCTTACCAATGCCGTAATCGGCTCGCAGGAGCGCGCTTGTTCGAGTCTGGCAGCTACATGCAAAAACGCGCGTTCGTGCGGCTCGACGGGAATGCTACTGGTGCTTGCCTATCGTCAGAGTCCGCCCCAGACAACCTCGCCGCCCCGCGTCGCCGGCCACTAAACTCGCCAAGTGAGCAATTCTGGACAGTCAGGTATTTCCATCTCGCGTAGATTCACGTCTATGAACGACGGAATCCGACTACTTAATGTCGAGCTAGATGGTGACGACGGAGTTGTGGTGGTATTTTCGGACGGGACAACTGGCGCATATGTGGCTGAGGAACTACTAGAGCTAAGACCATATCGAGAACGAATCAGAAAGAGGACGATCTTTACCGTTCCTACTGAAGGGCCCAATCATGACAATTCCCCAGGCGAAGGTCAGCAATCCGAACGCAAACAGGCACAGGATAAAGCCTCACACTCTGGTCATTGATGACGACGTTGCAGTTGCGGATACACTCGCTATGGTCCTGAATTCGGAAGGATTTGATGCTAGGGCCGTGTACAGCGGTGAAGAAGGAGTCGAACTTGCGAGGAGTTTTGAGTTCGACTTCCTCGTCACGGGTGTCGTGATGACGCAGATGAACGGCATTGATGCCGCGATTCAGATCCGCAAGCTTCTTCCCAAATGCAAGATCCTTCTGGTCTCCGGGGACAACGATTCCAGCGCGTTATTGCACAATGCTCAGTCTCAAGGCTACAGATTTGAACTACTCGCCAAGCCCGTGCATCCTCTGGTGCTCTTCCAGGCGCTTCGCTCAGTCGAGCCCTGATTAAGGCGCCCACAGTGTGCCTCTTGCGATGTTGAATTACCAAACACCCAATCTAGCAAGCCGCGACCAAGAGCATTCCTGATTGCAGCATAAGCTAGTGACTCCGGGCTACTTCAGGAATTCCGCGTCCATCGTCGGCAAAGAGGATATGGTACACAGTTGTAGCCCGTTCCACGCGCTCTTTTCGCACTGGTTAGCTGAGCTTGTTAAGCCTGTTTCGAAGTCACGGCCCTTATCCTGCTTCTCCCAATTCGTACGCAGGCAACGTGGTCAAGCGCACGTCTTCGACTGGATTGCCTACGGTGAAATGGTAAAAGCTCTGCCAATCGCGCGACGAAATGCCAAAGACCTCGTGAACCGGATCATCGAAGTAGCAGCCGATTCCGGTGGCACGAATGCCGGCCTCCTCGGCCTCGAGGTAGAGCACCTGACCAACAAGTCCTGCTTCCCAGTAGAGATTTCGGTAGAAACTGGCGCCACAGACAACCAGACTGTCCATGTACTCGGCGATCATACTAAGACTGAAGGCACCGTCTCCCGCAATGTCTTGACCACATGAGACGTTCGCGGCGAGAGCACGACAGTCGCCTTTTTTCAACAGGAATAGCGGAAGCCCTTGCGGACACGACGGGGGACGCTGCCACAGAGACTCAGGCCTCATCGACTCCCGGAGTGACGTGACCTTTTCCGGATCTCGTGCGAGCACGTAGACGCCGGGAGCCACGTCCTTGACGCGATGCACGAAGAGGCCGAGGTGGATGCGCGGGCGCCAGGGCAGCACGTCCCATGGCATCGTCCGTTCATCTCGAGTGGGTACAAGACGAGCCATCATCCGAAAGAAAGTTGCCGCAGAGATTGCCGTGGATGCGTCCATGCTGACCGCACTCCGGCGCCCCAGGATGACCTTTTCTGCACTGAGGGAACCGGACCGAACTGGCGTTGCGAACAGCTCTGCTTCCGAAGGGAAACTGAAAAATTCTTCTTCTGCTAGAGTCTTCGGGTTCCTAGTGGCGGTGGCCACCTCGTCGATCACCGACCACTCCACGCCATGCTCACGACTCAGCTCGTTTGCAGTGCCGCACCACTGAGAGCTGGCCAACTGGGTCGTCAAGTCTTTGGATAAGATTGAGGCGCGGCCGCTGCTATCTTCCTCTCCGACCACAACCGCCATGAGTTCGGGATGCTCCCGCTCTGCTCGCCCGTAGTCGGCATCGCGGTCGAGTCCGAGAAGCCGGGCCTGGGCGGCGCAACCCACCCGGTCGAGAAGCCGGACCTTCCACCCGAGGGCAGCTGCTGCAAAGCGCAGCGACCCCAATGCGTGACCAACATCAAGTTGGCAATACCGGAACGCACGCTCTCCATACTTCCAGGCCTCACGCCAAAAAATCGACGACAACCCTACGAGGAATGAACCCTCTGAGAACGAGGCCCAGAAAGAAGGATCAATCTCCGCTCGAAGCTCGACGCCGTGTTCCTTTGGCGCATAATGATATACGCCGGGACGGTTGTGGAGCCTCTGCATGGACGGCAACAGCACGTATCCCTCGGTCGGGTGGAGGTTGCCGCTGGACGGATTGGCGCGCAAGGGCCATGAGGCTCCTTGGAACTGTTTCCAGGCCGTTAGGGAGAGTGCGTATCGCAGGAAAAGCGAGACGGATTCTACTGAGAGGGGAGCCGGCGTGACGGAGTCCCGGGCATAGAGCTTCCAGAACGGAAGTCCACGCCCCTCAGCGGGCATAGGTAGGCTGACCAGCGGTGATCCATCGTAGCGTCGGAATGGATCCGGCTGTTTAGCCCAATCCAGGTAGCCGAGGGAGGCTGCATAACGGTGGTAATGGTGCTTCGTTCTTTCGTGGTAAGCCACCACGATTTCTTCGTCGGACGGGTCGCAACTGCCTGTCTTTGTGTCCACCGAGAAGTCAGGAGAAGTATTTGGTTCCATGAAGATCGTTGCCTTGCAGACAAGTGCGAGTGAGTGCGCCGTACGAATATGTCGAGACCATTTGTGCGGAAGCTGTAGGCCTGAGGGTGATTAGCCACAATGTCGAGTTTGGGCTTCACATCCTCAGATTCTTCCACTCATCATCCTTCGGGATCTGATCCTGTTTATACACCTTTGTGTATTAGACATCTAATTTCCTAAAGCACGCGGCAGATGGCTATGGAAATGATAGAAGGTCTTCGCATTTACCGCCCGCATCCGTCAACACATCTCTCCAATATGAGCTAGATTGCACGGACGTATCTCCGTGACGGGAATATTCTCTCCTCAGAATACCTTCGCCCCTGCTTCGAAGAGGTTCGCAATGCATTCACTACTCACGGCAACATTCCCACATCGACACAACGCTGATGGAAGCCACGTTGCGATCTGTCGACGCTGTTTCGCAACGCTGGCTTCAGTCAAGAATGAAGGTGAACTAGAGCGGTATGAAGTGCAACACAAATGCGACCGTCGACCCCTCTACCAAAGTCTTTTCCCTGCGCCCAAAGCTCAGCCAGTTGTAACTGGGCAGCTGCTCGTATGGTAACCAACAAAACGCCGACCTCGACCTCAGTGCGCCTCAGGCGGGGAGAGGTCTGCGAGGAGGCTGCCGTGTCGCTGCGACCTTACCGCTTTGTCACATTGATCTGCCGCGTTTATTGCTTTGACTGATGCACGCTGCTCTGAGCTGCTCAAGATCAAGGGGCCTGCACTCATCGCCCACCTTCTGAAGGAGCTCTTGTTCGTGAGACTCACACCATGCAACCAGATCACCGGCGATCGTGATTCGATCTCCACCATGGCCAGCGTTAATTCTCTCCTCACAGCCGCCAACAGCCTCTTTGCCGCATCCTGGCATATCACAAACAACGTTTCTGCGATCACTGCTCAGCATGCGACCATTGTACGCGCGTTGCGAGCAGCTCCAGCCCGCAGGAGTACCCGGTATTCGGCCAACTATGGGTTGAGCTTCGCCGCACTATTCCTCTTGCTTCAAGTGCGATCTGCTCCCAAGACGATGCAGCGTCCAGCGGCCACAAAATGTGTGGGCGGAAGTACCGATCTCGAGCGTTTGATGCTCAATAAAGGAGTCTTCTCATGCAAAGTAGAGTAGTCGCATTCGTCCTAGCCGGGGGCAGGGGTAATCGCTTGCTGCCGCTGACTCAGGCGCGGGCAAAGCCTGCAGTCCCTTTCGGAGGCAAATATCGAATCATCGACTTTGCTCTTAGTAATCTCATCAATTCCGGCATCTACTCGATCTATGTGCTGACCCAGTACATGAGTCACTCGCTCTTGCGGCATCTGCGCAATGGATGGCAATTCGGTGGCCTATTGAAGGACCACTTCATCATCCCGGTCGCCGCCCAGGTGCGTTCTCACGACGACACAGGGTATAAAGGTACGGCTGACGCGATCTTCCAGAACCTCAATCTGATTGACGATCTTGATGAGCATCTTATAGCCATCTTCGGCGCAGATCATATTTATCGCATGGATATCTCTCAGATGATCGAATTCCACCAACGCATGGACGCCGACGTGACCATAGCCGCAATTCCCGTTTCAGCTCGCTTTGCGAGCGAGTTTGGAGTCATTGAAGCTGGGGCGGACGGAGCCGTCCACGGTTTCCATGAGAAGACAGTCCATGCGCCAGCCATTTCAGGTAGGCCAGACACAGTTTATGCGTCAATGGGCAATTACATCTTTTCCGCTCGCGCTCTGCTGAATGCGCTGAAAGCAGATGCATTGCGGCCCGAGAGCAAGCATGATTTTGGGCACGACATTCTCCCTTCACTGCTTGGAAAAGCACCAATTTATGCGTACGACTATCAGACGAATGTGATCCCCGGAGAGGCGCTGCCGGCTCCGGTGTATTGGCGGGACGTCGGGACCCTCGAGGCATACTTCGACGCACAGATGGATCTCTGCGGACTCGTACCTTCTCTCAATCTCTATAACCAGCATTGGCCGATCCATACCGCCAGCTATTCCGATCCCAGCGCGAAGTTCACCTTCGATGAGGAAGGCAAGCCTGGCCAGGCAGTTGGTTCCATTGTCTCCGGTGGATGCATTCTTGCGGGCGGGACTGTTCGCGACTCAGTGCTTGGTCGGAACACTTACGTCAAAGGTGGAGCTGTCGTCGAAGATTCGGTCGTGCTCGACAGCTGCGTCATCGGACGGCATTGCAAGATTCGGCACGCCATCTTGGACGAGAACATCACAATCTCAGACGGAGAGCGCATTGGCTACGACTTGGAGCATGATCGCAACCGCTACCATGTCACCGATACTGGAATCGTGATTGTGGCCAATCATCGCAGCAAGTAGGCCGCGCTCCCAATCAACTCTCTTTGCAAGTCGGGTCCGGCAAGATAAGGCCTTGTTTGTCATTATGAACCGCGAAAATGCGCGGACTCAACTGTGAATCCGCGCATTTTCTAACGACGCAACCCTAGCGGAGACTACCTGTCGTCTGTGTGACTGGGGTTCCGATGATCTCACCGGACACGACGAGTTCGACTCTTCGATTCTGCTGACGTCCAGTTGCGTCATTGTTTGTAGCCACCGGCTCGGTATTGCCGTAGCCCCTAGCTGTAACCGAATTGGGATTGACACCGGATTCCACGAGGTAATCACGGACCGATCCGGCTCGCTGTTCTGAGAGCGCCTGATTCATTTCGTCACCGCCGACGTTATCCGTGTAGCCGCCAACCTGCACATTGATTCCAGGGTAGGCAAGCAGGATACCTGCAACTTTGGCTAGCTTCTCGCGGGCTCCGGGTTTCAATGAGTATTTGCCCGTATCGAATAGAACGTCAGACATGTTGACGATCAGACCCCGAGCGCTGTCCCGCGTCTGCAGAATGAGATTCAATTGTGTTGAAAGGCGGGCTCGCATTTCAGCCTTTTCGCTGTCTGCCTGCTGGGCGTGGAGATTGGCTTTGGCAGCGTCCTGTTGAGCGTCTGATACGGCGCGGACTGAAGATGCCTGACTGGCCGCCATGTCCAGCCTGGTTTGCGCCGAATCTGCTTGTGCACGGTTGCTCTCTACTTGCGCGTTCGCCTGATCGGCAAGCGCTTTGTCTCTTTGGCGTCTGGCGGCCTCAATTTGCGTCTGCGTCTCGGCTTGGGCTTCCGCAGACGCCATGCGCTCGCTATCTCTCTGGGCTCGCAGGTTTGCATTGTCTGTTTCAGATTGTTGAGCCTTGTTATTCGCAAGGGCGGCGTCCGACTGCGCATTGGCCGCATCGGCGTCGGAGCGTTCAGAACGGCGCGTTGCATCGGCTGTTTGGGCTTGCGAATCGACTAGCGCATTATCCAACTGGCGGCGCTCCTCATGATTGCGGGCCTCGTCCATCCTTTTGACCGCGATTGTGCGTGCGTCTTCCGCGGTCTGAACCACCTCACGGGATATCGCAATCAACTGTTTGTTGTGATGATGCCTGTCGATTGCGTATTGATCCGCGTTGTCCATCAGCTTGAGAGCATGGCCGTAGCTTTCGTCTGCGTATTGCTCGGCGCCCTCGGATTTAGCGATGCGCATGGCGTTGCGTGCTTCGTAGAACTCGAGAGGCAAGCCTGCATTCAGAACGATGGGATCAATCTTGTATCCCGTCGGAAGATAACCGCCGCGTTCCATCAGTTCAAACTTTGCGTGGACTTCTTCTGTTGTTCCACGAGTGTCTGGGCGGACGGCGTTTTCGAGCACAACGACATTACTGGGCTGCTGCACAGCATAGTAAGGCTCCGCGGTAACGATGAGAGCAAACGCCTGAAGCGTTGTGGTCACCTTGAGCTTGCTGCGGCTGTTATCGCCAACCAGAACTTCGCCAAGATTGACCGGTCGGCCCTCAGGCGAGATAGCCCAGAGAACGTAGGTCAGATACTCGCTACCAAAGCTGGTCGGCTTATCGAGGTTAGAGAATTCAGCCTCGATCGCAGTCGATCCGCGTTTGCTCTCGACCTCGGCCTCGCCTCTGGCCGACAGCATCAGCTCGGTGCCGGCGAAATCAAGCTTCGTGCTTCTACCGCGGTGCTGGTAATTCACAGCCTCAACTGTCCGGTTGATTGTCCGGACGCGGAATGCCGGAACACGATCTTCCTGGAGACCAGATGGCTGTGTTTGCGAATTGATCTGAACAAAACCTGTCACGCTAATTACTCCGGTTAATGCCAACGACAATGCGAGATTCACTAGTTTTCCTTGGGCAGTTGCCTGCCGTGTTGCGGTTTTTGTTGCGGTTAATTCAAGTGCTCGAAGATCACTCATCTCTGCCTGGGTCTTCCGGCCCGATACTGCGAAAGCAGTGCCGTAGTGCCGATGGCATTTACGCAGGGGCAGCAACATGGAGCTTATGCCGGTGCACCACTTCATCGACGAGGGGAATCTCGTGGAGAAGGGGTTGCGCGACTACTGGGGATACAACCCGCTGGGGTTCGGCGAGATCCCTGCGACCGAAGGCCAGCTCTATCCATTGGTCTGCCTCTCTTCGTTCCGCTTGGGTAGGTGGATGGACTTGAATGAGACCTGCCTGGTCGGGCAATCTCTGAAAGCTTTTCTCCTGTCCTAAGATCAGCACCAAGTTATTGCTGAGAGCGTCGGAGTGGAAGTTATTTTCAAACCGTAGGCCGGTGGCGTGAAACCAAAGCGGCCGCATCCACAACTCACACACGAGTTTCCATGTGCCTCTCGCTATCGAGCTCCATACTTTGAGGAACTCGACGACGCCATCGCTCCCGGTTTGATATTCGAGGTGAATCAATCCGGCGGTTCGATCAGGCATCAGCTCATCCCAACCTTGGATTACTGCGTATTCCAAGGCGCGATCGAGCGAAACGGATTGCATTGTTTGTGAATCAGCGATGGCCAGCAAATTTCCCCCTCTGCTTTCTTTTCCGGACTAGATTTCAAGTTGCGGCAATAGATCCGTCAGACCAACGAGAAGTGATAATGGGAGGCGGATTGTCTGTATGGTGGGATCGCTTTCGGTAGTCACGCGAACTGCCACCCAATTGCCGTCAATGAATGGATCGGAGGCTATTTCGAAATGTTCTCCGTATAGTGCCACGCGCTTGCCTGCAATGTAGCCGAGGTCCCTTAGCTTCTCGCAGCTCCTGAAATGTATCTGGTTGCTTTTGCTCGTACCATCGAAGATAGAGGAATGCGACAAAGGCCACCTCGGCGTGAGAAGTAGATGTGACCACCGTGCGCGGTCGCACTCGGTTTATGGATACTTAGTCAGACCGGATCCACGGCTTAATATCTGCTACGAAGCGCACTGACTTCTCATCTATATGTTCTGACTTTCGTCAGAAGATAGCTGACCCATATTGCTCACCATCACCGTTTTAGGCGCTGGCACGCTTGCCGCAAGGAAATAGAAGGCCCTTATAGGCGAGACTTGCAGTGTCGCCCTGCGGAAGTTCTATCGGGGAATCTGGGAAGTCGTTCAGTCCAAATCGTCTGCGCCTCTGAATTGTGGGAACGGGCCCGTGAAACCTCTCAGGGAACGCCAAGTCGTTTAGACAGAACGTGTCGCTTCCTCGAGTCCATTCAAATTGGGGAGTGGAGCATCCACCGGAGCGCCGGAGGAGCCACCCTCATCATTCATTCGTGCCATGGCCTCTTCGTCCAAGAGTCGCTCAGTGGAGGACATTAACGTCGAAGTGTCAGCCTTTCGCCAGCAGATTGTTAGTAACAGCGCACTCTCCTCGAGTGCTTCGACGTCATGCAGAACTCCGCAATCGAGTACCAGCAGATGCCCGGCACATAGATATATCTTTCGACTGGCGTCCAAAATGTATTCGGGTCTGTCCCTTCAGCTGTTGTATGGAAACCCTGCCTTCTGCTCTGTGTTGGCGCATTCGTGAGCCGCCCTTCATGAGAATCAGAACGATTCTTAGATCTGGATATTTCGCAAGCGTTTTAGAACTCCGCCCCGTCTCACGCTGTAAGGAGTCTTCCTGCCGTAACTGGCACAGCTCTCCTTCCAGATCAATCTCCAGGATAGGTTCCGCCAGACCGGTCGTTCGTATCAATGCTTCTGTACCTGTGCTGGGTGGAAGAGCGCTGAAATCTGCAGCCATGATGTGCACCTTCGACTCAGCTCCTATTCGCTGTGTCAGAATTGCCTGCACTCACCGAGCAAGAGTTCCAGAGCATCAGGCCGCTGAGTAATGAGCCATCTCCATGATCGGCCTCCTGTTGGTGCAAAGCTGATCAACATTGCACAGCCTGCCCGGGACATCACCGGCTCCGGTTTCTTCCTGAACCACCTAAACGTTGAACACCTTTCCGCCGTTGCCTCGAGAGTTCTGAAGGGTCTAGCGATGAAACAGCTAACAGACAGTGGGCCAGATGAGCAATTGTGAACAGCTTTAGCTGCCTGTCAGCGCGCGATCATTATTGATCACGCTCGATCGCGAGATCTCCTAGTCGCAATAAGTTCAGCGCCATGAGGGAGGGAGCAATGCGTAGCTTTTGGGAACAAACTGGCATCTTGGGCCCGATCTATGGGTTACTGGGTAGAGGCTTCAATAACGACGATATTGCGGCGAGACTGAACATTACTCAGGAAAAGGTGGAAGGGTGCATTGCTCGGCTGCTCCATTTCTTGACGCTAAAGGATCGCCAAGATCTGGTTCTATACGCCTCCAGAGGGAGATGATCCTTCTTCCGCTCGGCGCCCCCGGGTTGTGCGTCCCAAGCCAACAAATTCCGGGAAGTGACAAGGCTGGCAAGAAGAACCGGCAGCAGCAGAACGATCTGCTCACGAGGCAGAACCAGGAACGCCAAAGCCATTCAGAGCACCTAGGGATGGCTCAGCGGGCGGTCAGCGATGCCAGGACGCAGCAGCTGGAGCAGAGGCACCAGCATCCTCCGGTAAGCTGACGAAAGAAGATGGCAAGCACTCGCCTGGAAGTACCACATTGCTTGATCCTCACTTGGACCCTAACTTGGGCCCAATGGCAAAAAGATCGAAAAGACGCTTCCTGTGTCGTTGGATTGCGCCCTGCTTTTCACCTGAATCGTTCCTCCGTGCTTGCCGACAATCTGGGAGCTTACCCAAAGGCCAAGACCAGTACCAGTATCCCCCTTCGTGCTGACAAATGGCTCAAAGAGCATTTTCCTGATTGCAGGCTGAATTCCGCATCCGCTATCCGCGAAGGTCAAACGGATGCCCGGGCGGGATCCATTGCTGCGTTCATGTGCATTGGCTGCACGAATCCTCAAAGTACCACCTCCCTGTAATGCATCCAGAGAATTCGAAATCAGATTTAAGATCACCTGGCGCAACTCTCCGCCCACGGCAACGATTGGGGCGCACTCTCTGAAATCCTTCTCAACTGCAACCCCTGCGTTTGTCAGCTTCCCACGGTAGAACAGGAGAGCGGAGTCCACGATATCCGTGATCTGCACGACGGAGGGCCTGCTCTGCTCCCTGTAAAACCTGAGTGTCTGGGTCACGATCTCAGAAATGCGCGCTAACTCCCCGGCTGCAATATCTCTGTGAGCTTTTGCTTCTTCCAGTGAAGTTGAAGTGCCGATCAAGTAAAGCAGATTGGTGACAGAAGCGAGCGGATTGTTAATCTCATGCGAAATGCTAGCCGCGAGGCGCCCTGCCACCAACAGTTTCTCCGACTTTCGAAGTGCCTCATCAGCCGCGCGGCTCCGGGATAGAAAGTCTCTGACCTGGTACTGCCGGATCCGCGCCCTAAGCGCGGCCTGGACAGTGCTAAGAAATGTCTCAGGCCGAACTGGCCGCTCAAGCAACACCAGATTTCCGAGCGGCTCCAGCACGCGACTCCTCTTTTGATTCTCCTGATCGACCTCTCCCCGGACGGTAAGGAGAATAAGAGGAATGTCTGACCACGAAGGTTGTTGAGCAATCTGCACTGACCATTCGTCAATGTCAGACAGCTTGAAGGCTTCTTCCGCCAGAATCACTGCGCCTGCGCCGAGGCTGAGTTCGAGTCGGGCCAACTCAGGGGTCGCAAACATGACACAATCGAGGGCTCTGCTCCTGAGAAGGTTACAAATGAGCACACCATCTCGCCCAGTGGGGGCAACGACCAGAACGCGAAGTTCCTGTTCCGCGCCCGTCATACCGCAGCAGGGAGATCTTCTATGGGTTGTGGTATCTGAAGACTCTCCATAGCACCGCGGTAAGTAGGTGCGCCAGTCAAAACGCCATCGAACTCGGTGAGTATCCTGCCAACTGCGATCGTACCCTTCTTCATGACCAATTCGCGGATGGTGCGTTCATGCTCCCCGCTGCGCTTCTTGATTACGGAAAGAGCTTGGCGTACCTCGCCGGCCGCTTCGAAGTAACGAAACAGAAGTACGGTGTCGGCCAAATAGCTCACATCGACCGGCGTATCGATGTTGGTTCCGACGAAACCGTGCTGCGCAACGGTCATCAACGTCGCCACCCCTTTCTGGCTCAGGTACGCGAGCAATTCGTGTAGCTGCATCGCCAGAAATCGCTCTCCAGGCATCGCATTGAGAAAGCCGTTCAGGCTATCAATGATCAAAAGCTTAAGATCGTGCTTGTCGACGAGCTGCCTGACCTCGTGGACAAACTGCCCAGGCGAGAGCTCAGCAGCATTGACCTGGCGGAGGGACATCTTTCCGGATTTGACATGCTTCTCAATGTCAAGTCCCAACCCCTTCCCACGAATCAGCAGAGTAGCTAAAGACTCGTCGAAGGCGAAAAGTGCAGCGGTTCCACCGGACTCAACGGCGGATACGGCGCAACGGACAGCGATGGTGGATTTGCCGCATCCTGCGGGTCCAAGAAGAAGCGTGCTGGTGCCGCTATCAATACCGCCCCCGAGCAAATCATCCAGGGCTTCAATGCCGCTTCTCAAGTGCGTTGGATGTACGGCGAGAAGGTGCTCGGCTGCAATGAGGCGCGGATAAAGATCCACACCACCGCGGTTGATGCTGTAGTCATGGAAGCCCTCGCGGAAGCTTGAGCCGCGCAACTTCTTTATCGCCATTCTGCGTCGTTTGACCCCGTACTCCCTCTCTGCGCTTTCCAATAGAATCACCCCATGAGCAATGCTCTGAAGTTGCAAGTCATGGCGTTCAGAGGTGCGATCATCCAGCAATAGGACGGTGCATTTGCGCCCTGAAAAATACTGCTTTAGTCCAAGGATCTGTCTACGATAACGTAGCGAGTCACGTGCAAGGAGACGGACTTCTGAGAGGGAATCGATGACCACTCGAGCCGGTTGCAGTCTTTCCACCTCTGCAAGCAGAGCATTGGTCGTATCGGCGAGTTCAACCTCGGTAGGATTGAACACTGTGTACTGAGCTTCGGGCTTCAGATCACTCTCGTCCGCCGCCAGCTCAAAGACATCAATGCCATCGATAGACCAGCCATGTGACTCCGCAATTTCAAGAAGCTCTTCCTTCGATTCGGAGAGCGAGACATACAGACATTTTTGACCACACCTGACACCTTCCTTGAGGAATTGCATGGCGAGTGTAGTCTTTCCTGTCCCGGGATCGCCTTCAATGAGATAAAGGTGGTTACGCGCCAGGCCGCCACCGAGCACATCGTCGAGTCCTGCTATTCCCGTGGCGAACAATTCAATTGGTGCGCCCTTCCTCGGTGTTTGATTTGCGGAATCGAGTCCGGATTCCGAGATGGAATTGCTGTGGGCAGTCTTTATATCCACGAAGTACCTCCGAACACCTGTGCCGGCAAGAGCTCTGAATCTCGTGCGCTATCCGATTGCGAATTTCTTCAGAAATCGCGGGTGCTCTCGACTTCACT
>Ga0207639_10001485_pt1 | contig 15773 bp, 17 predicted proteins | sample KBSCornC32_FD_184299 | JGI IMG/M metagenome (GOLD analysis project Ga0207639, IMG submission 184299) | Corn rhizosphere microbial communities from Kellogg Biological Station, Michigan, USA - KBS Corn C3-2 (SPAdes) (version 2) | ecosystem: Host-associated > Plants > Roots > Rhizosphere > Soil ...
CGAGAGACGCTGGCGGGCTCCCGACTTGACGCGTAATCGATCTGTTACGTACAGTCGTAACCACCCTGTTACGCGTTAAGAGGCGAGCGTGACGCCTGCGCTTCAGTTCTCGGCCTTGGCCGACGAGACCCGCTGCCGGCTGGTCGACCTATTGCGAGAAAGGCCGCGTGCAGTGCACGAGCTCGCTGCTGTTTTTGAGATCAGCCGCCCGGCCATCTCGCGGCATTTGCGGCTACTTAATCATGCTGGGCTGGTCGAGGAGGAACGGCGCGGCAGGGAAAACATCTATTCCCTGCGCCGCCGCAAGCTCAAAGCCCTCAGCGCCTGGCTCGAGCTCTATTGGTCTCAGCCAGTGTTGGCCGCCCAACAGGAAGGGAGCTCGCCCCAGCTGGACCTCGATCTATGAGCCGTTCCATTGAGAGACGTCGAAGCGCCACACATTGTGCGGTGAAATAGTCCCAAGCGGATATTCGAAGTCCTCGGCGGCAAGGGACTCGAAACCGAGGCCGCGGCAAAGGCCGTTCGAGGCGGCATTGTCGGACGTCGGGAACGCGAAGACGTAGCGATGGCGCGCAACCGGCTTGAGCCGCTCCAGCATCAACCGCAGCGCACGTTTGCCAATGCCCTTGCCGTGGAACGCCACCAGAAGCTCCCATCCCGCCTCATAGGCTGGGCCGTCCGGCCGCTCGATGGTCCAATATCCGATCGATCCGGCGACGACGCCATTGACGGCAATCCGCAACATCTCCGTGTCGCCCAGCTGATCATAGGTCAGGTATCGAGCCTGGCGGTCGGCAAGCTTAACCTCGGATTCCGGGCCTCCAAGATGCCGCTTCTGTTCCTGCGTATTGAGCGCGCGGAGCAGGGCGGCCCCACTCTCGTCCCACGGTAAAAGCACGATGTCGGTGTGTTCAGCCATCTCGGCCATGCGATTTTTGGCGACCCCGGCGTGACTCGAACACGCAACCACCTGCTTAGAAGGCAGGTGCTCTATCCGGTTGAGCTACGGGGTCGTCGGGCTGCCTTTAGCGGCTTTGGCGGGTTTCGTCACGAGTGGAGCGCAGCCGTGCTCTCCCTGACTACAAGCTCGGAGCGCAGCACGATGCGCACGGGTTCGGCGGTGGCAGCGGTGCCTTCGATCAGGTTGATCAGCGTTTCGGTCGCGAGCCGGCCGATCTGATCCCGCGGCTGCCGGAGAGTCGTCAGGGCCGGATAATAGCTGCGGGCGCCCGGAACGTCGTCGAAGCCGATCACGGAGATGTCCCGCGGACACTCGATGCCGGCCCGCCTTAGTCCCGAAATCACGCCCATCGCCATTTCATCATTTGCCGCAAAGATCGCGGTGGGACGCTCCTTGAGCGAGGCAAAATGAGCCGCGGCCGCAACGCCGCTTTCCATGATGTAGTCGCCGACAAAGGTCCATTCCTCGCGCAGGTCGAGCCGGTGCTCGAACATGGCCTTCCGGAATCCCACCAGGCGCTCATTGGGAAAGCTGTTGCGCGACAGGCCGCTGATATGGGCGATCCGCCGGTGTCCGAGGTTCACGAGATGCCGGACCGCGCGTTCCGCGGCCTGGAGATTGTCGGTGATGACGGAGTTGATCTGCGGATCGGGCAGCTCGTCGTAGGCCGCCACCAGCGGCACTCCGCCCATCCCGTGCAGCTTTCGCGTCTCCAGCAGGCCGTCGAAGATCAAGAGGCCATCGGCGCGGCTCGAATGGAAATAGTCCGACAGAAAGTTCGCCGGGTCGTCGCCGATCCGGCTTGTCACCAGCACGCCATAGCCACGCTCGGCGGCGGCCGTGATCACGGCATCGAGAACGACCGAGAAATAAGAATTGCCCACCCCGGGGACGGCGGCGAGGATGGTTCGCGCGCGCTGCATTCGCAGGGAGCGCGCGGCCTGGTTCATGGTATAGCCGGTGTCGCGAACGGCCTGCGCGACACGCTCGCGTACGCTTTCGGAGACCTTTTCGGGTGTCGACAATGCGCGGCTGACAGTCGCCGCGGAGACTTTGGCCTCGCGCGCAACGTCCTGAATCGTCGGTGGTTTCTTCGGAAAATCCATCTCGCAGCGCCCCTCTCGCTGCTATGGGGAGAGGCTATGTCGGGCGAGTCGGACGCGCAAGCGCGCATCCCCCAGACCAACAGCCAATGCTCCCCGCGAAGGTCGCAACCGCGTATGCGTGCCGCCTCTTTTCTCATGAGCGGCCGGCATGCGATGAAATTCGCGGCCATTACGGGTGCCGCGGAGGAAAAGGGTTACGGATGGACTTCTCGCTTCAGCTCTACAGTGCGCGCAACGAAGCTTCTCTGGTTGACACCCTGAGGACGCTCAAACGGCTGGGGTACAGCCACGTGGAGGGATGGGGCGACCAGTTTGATGACCCTGCGGCGCTCGCCGCGGCGCTTGCCGAGACCGGGCTCAGCATGCCCACGGCTCACATCGGCTATGCCCGGCTTGAGGATACCGGCGCCGTGATTGCTATTGCGCGCAAGATCGACATCAAGACCATCTACTGCCCAGCGCCTCCGACCAGTGACTACCGCGAGGGCAAGGCGGACTGGAACGTCCTCGCGGCGGGCCTCGCGCGGATCGCGACAGCACTGGACGCAGCGGGCATCGGCTTCGGCTACCACAACCACAATTGGGAGTTCGGCAAGACCGCCAGCAGCAAGCGCCCGATCGAAGTTATCCTCGGCGCCTCGCCCGTGCTTCAGTGGGAGATGGATCTGGCCTGGCTTGTGCGGGCGGGTGAGGATCCGCTCGAATGGATGGACCGGCTGGGCGACCGCATCACCGCCATCCATGTCAAAGACATCGCTCCCTCGGGGCAGGCGCTGGATGAGGACGGCTGGGCAGACGTCGGCTACGGAACGCTCGACTGGAAGGCACTCCTCGCCGCCGCCCGGCAAAAGACCAAAGCAAGATATTTCGTCATGGAGCACGACAAGCCGCTCGACGCGATCCGTTTTGCGCGCCGATCCATCGAATCTGTCCGGAAGTGGAGCTGAGCATGGCGAGGACCTACGGTATCGGGATCATGGGCGCGGGGAACATCTCGACCGCCTATCTCGGTCTCGCGCCACTGTTCAAGGGGATCGAGGTGCGGGCCATCTCCGATCTACGCCCCGAAGCGGCACGCGAGCGGGGGCAGGAGTACGGCGTCGCCGTCATGACGCCCGACGATATGCTGGCCCATTCCGAGATCGACGTCCTGGTCAACCTCACCGTGCCGGCCGCCCATTTCCGCGTCTCGATGGATGCCATTTCAGCGGGCAAGCACGTCTATTCCGAAAAGCCGTTCGTTCTGTCGCTCAAGGACGGCAAGGCTCTCAAGAAGGCCGCCGATGCACGCGGTCTTCGCGTCGGCTCGGCGCCCGACACGTTCCTCGGCGGTGCGCATCAGCAGGTGCGGGACATCGTCGATCGCGGGCTGGTCGGAAAGATCACCCACGGCACGACCCATGTGATGGGGCGCGGGATGGAGCACTGGCATCCTGACCCAACTTTCTTCTTCCAGCCCGGTGGCGGTCCGGTGCTCGACATGGGCCCCTACTACGTCTCCGACCTGGTGCACTTGCTTGGACCAGTGGCGCGGGTTACGGCCTTCACGGGCAAGGGCGTCACGACCCGTACGGTGAGTACGCCCAATTCCCCGGTCCTCGGCAAGAAGATCAAGGTCGAGGTGGCCACCACCGTTCATGGTGTCCTGGAATTCCACTCCGGCGCGATCATCACGATCGGCGCTAGCTGGGACACGCGCGGCCACGGCCATCACAACATCGAACTCTATGGCACTGCCGGCTCGGTCTTCGTGCCCGATCCGAACTTTTTTGCCGGCGACATCTTCACCACCGATGCCAACGGGACACGCAGCAAGGTCGAGCCCTGGGATCATCCGCTCGGGCGGATGAACTTCACCGACAGCAACGGCGTCCAGCGCGCGAACTATCGCGCCGCCGGCCTCGCCGACATGGTTCAGTCGATCGAAAAGAACAGGGCCGCCCGCTGCGGCATCGACGTGGCCCTCCATGTCGTCGACGTCATGACGTCGCTGCTGCGCGCCGGCGAGACGGGCAAGGTCATTACACTCACCACTACGTGCGAGCGGCCGAAGGCCCTCAAGCCGAAGGAAGCGGCGGCACTGCTCAAGTGAGCATCGGCTAGAACGCGGCTTCGGCGCTTGACCAGCCCCGGCGCGGGCGTCAAGTTACGCGCAAGGTTTACGTACATCAGAGGCCGTTCAACCGGCCCGTAGGGAGCGCATCATGAAGACAGTAAAGGGCCCAGCGATCTTTCTCGCCCAGTTCGCGGGAGACAAGCCGCCATTCGACACGCTCGATCATATGGCCAAATGGGCCGCGGACCTCGGCTACAAGGGCATCCAGATTCCGACCTGGGTTTCGCATTTCTGCGACGTGGAAAAAGCTGCAACCTCAAAGACCTATGCCGACGAAGTGCGCGGCACGGTCGAACAGCACGGCATCAAGATCACCGAGCTCAGCTCGCACATCATCGGCCAGCTCGTCGCCGTCCATCCGGCCTACGACACGCTCTCGGACGGCTTTGCGATCCCGGAAAAGCGCGGCAATCCGAAAAATCGGCAGGAATGGGCCGTGCAGCATCTCAAATGGTGCGCTGCGGCCTCGAAGAACCTCGGCCTTAACGCCCACGGCACGTTCTCCGGTGCACTTGCGTGGCCCTATCTCTACCCCTTCCCGCAGCGCCCGGCGGGTCTGGTCGAGGAGGCCTTCGACGAGCTCGCCAAGCGCTGGACGCCGATCCTCAACGAGTTCGACAAGCACGGAGTGGACGTCTGCTACGAGATCCATCCCAGTGAGGATTTGTTCGACGGCGCGACCTACGAGATGTTCCTTGAGCGCGTGAAGAACCATCCGCGTGCGTGCCTGCTCTACGATCCGAGCCATTTCGTGCTGCAGCAGCTCGACTATTTGCAGTACATCGATTTCTACCACGAGCGCATTCGCATGTTCCATGTGAAGGACGCCGAGTTCAATCCGACCGGTAAGCAGGGCGTCTATTCGGGCTATCAGCCGTGGCTGCAGCGCGCCGGGCGCTTCCGTTCGACCGGCGATGGGCAGGTCGATTTCCCGGGCATCTTCGCCAAGCTCGCGGGCTACGACTATGCGGGCTGGGCCGTGCTCGAATGGGAATGCGCGATCAAGCATCCCGAGCAGGGCGCCGCGGAAGGTGCACCGCTCATCGACAGCTACATCATCCGCGTCACTGAAAAGGCGTTCGACGACTTCGCGGCGTCGGGCACTGACAAGGCCGCGAACCGCAAGATTCTCGGCATTTCGTAAGGGCAGGGGGCAGCAATGGCAGAGACCGGAAAGCGACGGATTCGGCTCGGCATGGTGGGCGGCGGCACGGGAGCCTTTATCGGCTACGTGCACCGCGTCGTGTCGCGGCTCGATGGCGACTACGAGCTGGTGGCGGGCGCGTTCTCGTCACGGCCAGCGGTGTCCAAGGAGTCGGGACGGAACTTCGGCATCGACCCCAAGCGCACCTATGCCTCGTGGGAGGAGATGGTCGCAAAGGAATCCGCGCGGGAGGACGGCATCGAGGCGGTCTCGATCGTCACGCCGAACAACGTCCATTTCGGCCCGGCCAAGGCCTTCCTTGAAGCGGGCATCCACGTCATCTGCGACAAGCCGCTGACGGCGACGCTCGCCGATGCGCGCGCGCTGGCCGACGTGAAGCCGGCCAAGGGCGCAAAATTCCTCCTCACCCACAACTACACGGGCTACCCGCTGATCCGGCAGGCCCGCGAACTAGTGAAGTCCGGCGCTCTCGGGAAAATCCGCGTCGTTCAGGCCGAGTATGCGCAAGACTGGCTTTCGACCGACGTCAGCAACAAGCAGGCCGACTGGCGGACCGACCCCAAGCGCTCCGGCGCTGGCGGCGCCATCGGCGACATCGGCACGCACGCCTACAATCTCGCGCGCTTCGTCACCGGACTCCGAACGGACTCGGTCAGCGCCGACCTCCAGAGCTTCGTGCCTGGCCGGAAGGTCGACGACAACGTCCATATCCTCCTCCGTTTCCGGGGCGGTGCCCGCGGCATGCTCTGGGCCAGCCAGGTGGCGCCGGGCAACGAGAACGGCCTCAAGCTTCGCGTATATGGCGAGAAGGCCGGCATCGAGTGGTGCCAGGAAAACCCGAACCAGATGTGGTTCAACGAGCTGGGCAAGCCGCGCGTGCTGCTAACTCGTGGCGGCGCCATCAGCACGCCGCCCGCGGCGTCGATGAATGTCCGCATTCCGGGCGGCCACCCCGAGGGATACCTCGAAGCATTCGCGACGCTCTACTCGCAGTTTGCCGCGGTGATCCGCGGCGAGGGCAGGGACTTCGCACCGCTGCTGCCGACGCTGGCGGATGGCGTCGAGGGCGTCGAATTCATCACTGCGTCGATCGCGTCCAGCAAGAACAACGGGAAATGGACGAAGTTCAGCGAGGTGTGAGGGCTAGCTGAGCTTCGCCGCCAGCTCGTCCAGTCTCTGGATCAATCCCTGGATCTCGGCCTTGAGGCCGCGCTTTTCCGTCGAGGAGAGTGCGGTCTTTGCTTTGGGACCCGTGCTCACCGCGATCTCCTCATTCAGCGAATCGAGGTCGCGCTTCAGCCGGACAAGTTCAGACGCAACGGACATGATGCTTCCTACTGGACGCGCGTGACGGTGTAACCGGCCTTGGCCAGCAGATCGAGAACGCTGCCGGGACCCGCAAGATGCGCCGCGCCGACGACGATCACGTCCTGCTCATTGTCGGCCAGCAGCTTTTCGATCTTAGGGACCCAGTTGGCGTTGCGATCGAGGAGGAGCTTCTTGGTGTCCGCCTCGTCGGCAGACGATTGCGGGACATTGGTTGCAGCAATCGCCTCGACGTCCCCCTTCGCCCACGACCCAACGATCGCATCGAGCGTGGGTGAGTCTGCGCTCGCACCATCGATCGCGTCGAAGAGCCGCTTGATCTGCACATCGAGCGGATCGCTCGCGAGGAAGTCGAATTGCTGTCCCGGCGTCTCAAAGAAGCCTTTTCGCTCCTTGGGCAATTCCCATTCCAGAGTTGGATCGACGCCCTTGAAGGGATCAAGCTTTTCGTTGCTCGGATTCATTTCGGCCATCTGCAGCTGAACTCCGAGCGCCCAAGGGGGCGTGATCTCGGCGGCTTCCATCTTGATCCCCACCTTGTCGAGCGCCGCCTGCAGTTTCTGCAGCTGCTCTGGCCTCAGCGCTTCGGTCCAGTGCTTTCCCATGTAGCCGATCTCGCTGCCGAGCAATTTCAGCGTCAGCGCGAACTCTCCCCACGGCCCGATATCGGTTTCGAAATAGACCTTTGGCGCGGCGTTCAACGCGGCATCGAATGCCGGCGTTCGCCAGTCAGTGCCGGGTGGGAGCACGTGGACGGAGCCGAAGAGGTAGACCTTGCTGTCGGCGTCGCTGACCTCCCACATGGCGGGAGCAGCGGTCGCGACGCCGGTAAGGCCGAACGTCAGCCCCGCCGCCAGCAGCAAGCGCCGCAGCGCGGACACCATTCAGTGCGTCCAGGGCGTCTTGCGGTCAGACCGGAAATTATCGGAGTAGTTCGAGCGCTTCGGCGTCGAGCTGTGCGGCGGCTGCACCGCATACGGGATGCCGTTGGCGCGCGCGTAGGCTTCGGCTTCTTCGAGCGTCTCGAACGTGAGCCGCACCTGCGCCTCCGTATCGGTCGTCGAGGTGTAGCCCATCAGCGGCTCGATACCCCGTGGACTGGCGGGTTCATGTACGAGCACCCAGTCCTTCGACTTCCCGCGGCCTGATTGCATGGCATTGGGGGAGGGGCGATAGATGCGCGCCGTCATGTCCCGTCGTCCTTATGATGGTCGGGGTAGCGTGATTCGAACACGCGGCCCCCGGTTCCCAAAACCGGTGCTCTACCAGGCTGAGCTATACCCCGAAATCCGTCCGATCCGTTACCGGACGCGACCAAAAAGCACAAGGGATTCGGGGCAATTGACCACTAGCCCGAAGCCCTAGACGATGCGCTCGTGACCGACCTTTCACGACCCTGGCCCTTTCGTATTGGCACCCGGATGTGGTGGCTGGCGGTGCTCGGGTGCATCGCCGCGCTCGGGGCCGCGGCATTGCTCGATGCTCCCCTTTCAGCCTGGGCGCTGGGCTGGCCCGTGCCGGTCCAGAGCTTCATGAGGCTCGTGACCAATCTCGGACTGTCGGACTGGATCCTCATACCCTCGGCGGTCCTGTTCCTCATTACGGCCGCCTTGGCGTTCGCCGTCCGCTGGCGGCTCATGCGGACCATGCTTTGGCAACTCGCCGGGCTCTACGGTTTCTTTTTTCTCGGCGTGGGATTGCCCGGACTTATCGCGGCCCTGCTCAAGCGCCTGATTGGCCGCGCGCGGCCCGTCCACCTGCTTGATAGCGGGTTATTCTACTTTCGGCCGTCCTGGATTGACTGGACCTATCAAGGCTTTCCCTCGGGACACGCAACAACCATCTTCGCCATGGCGATGGTTACTGCGTTCGTGTGGCCACGCTTATTCTATCCGGCACTGGCAGTGGCCATTCTCGTCGGCATTTCGCGCGTCGCGGTCGGCGCGCACTACCCGACTGACGTGGTTGGCGGCGCGATCCTGGGTGTGCTCGGTGCCTACGTGGTGCGCTGGGCTTTTGCCCGTCGCGGCTGGCTATTCGTCGTCGGTCGTGACGGCCGGATTCTCCCGCGGCCGCTCGCCTCCATCCAGCGCTACGTTGCGCTCAAGCGCCGAGATATCGCGCCAGTCCCGCGGCCAGATCGGCCTTGAGGTCGTCGAGTCCTTCGAGACCGATATGCAGTCGCAGCATTGGACCGGGCTCGTCCCAGCGCGTGGCCGTGCGGATTTTTTCGGGATGAATGGGCAGGCAGAGGCTCTCGAAGCCGCCCCAAGACCAGCCCATGCCGAAAATCTCGAAGTCGTCGACCATCGCGGCGAGTGCGGCGCGGGGCTTCGGCTCGAGCAGAGCTGAAAACACGCTTCCGGCGCCACTGAAATCCCGCGCGAAGATCGCATGATCGGGGTGGCTCGGCAGGGCAGGGTGGATCACCCGGCGGACTGCGGGTTGTCCTTCGAGCCAGCGCGCCATCTCGATCGAGCGCGCGCCGAGCTCCTTCATCCGGATGGCGAGCGTGCGGAGCCCTCGAGCCGCAAGGAAGCAATCGTCGGGTGAGGCGCAGAGGCCGAGCTGCAGATGGGTCCGCTTCAGCGCCTTGAACCATTTCTCATTGGCCGACGCAGTCCCGAACATTGCATCGGAGTGTCCGACCAGCATTTTAGTCCCGGCATGAACGACAATGTCGGCGCCGAGGGCGAGTGGCCGATGATGAAGCGGCGTCGCCCAGGAATTGTCGACGATCACTGCAATGTCGCGCGCCGCGGCCAGAGCCACGATCGCAGGCAGGTCCTGCATCTCGAAGGTGAGCGACCCCGGGCTCTCGACAAAGATCGCCCGTGTCTTGTCGGTGATGAGTTTTTCGAGCCCGCCCCCGATGCGCGGATCGTAATAGCGCACCGTCACGCCCATGCGGGTCAGTACTCCATCAGATACTCGCCGCGTGGGCTGGTATGTGCTGTCCGTGATCAGCACGTCGTCGCCGGCCTTGAGAACGGTCATCAGCGCCAGCGAAATGGCCGATAGTCCGGATGGCGCCAGCACGGTGCCCGCCGCCTCCTCGAGTTCGGTGATGCATTCCTCAACCGCCGCCGAGGAGGGATTGCCGGTTCGCCCGTAGTCGAAGCGCGGCTCGGTGCTTTCGAGCGCGTCGAGCGTGGGGAAAAGGATGGTCGAGCCGCGATAGACCGGGGTGTTCACATAGCCGCGGTTCTGGTCGGGGTGGCGGCCGGTCCGGGCGAGCACGGTTTCCGCGGAGACTAGCCGCGGCGGTTTGTCGTTCATAACGGTAATCCTCAGGCGCTTGACGTATCCCGCAAGAGCCGTTTCGGTGCAACCAGCCCAGGGAATGATCCGATGTTCGGCCGAGCCGCCGCAGTCTTGGTCTTGTTGCTGCTGTCGGTCGTGCCCGCTTCCGCGGCGCGGCTCGATGATGTGAAGACGCGCGGCTTCCTGCAGTGCGGCATAGGGGCGGGCACCCCTGGTTTTGCGACCATCGGGCCCGGCGATGCGTGGTCTGGCCTCGAGGTCGACTATTGCCGCGCGCTCGCCGCCGCGATTTTCAACGACCCGCAGGCCGTGCACTTCATCCTGAGTACGACCGAGGATCGATGGCAGAGCCTGACCTCGGGCGCCATCGACGTCCTTGCTCGCCCAAGCACCTGGACGATGGAGCGGGACACGGCGATGGGCGTCAGCTTTGTGGGGACGCTTTTCTACGACGGCCAGGGATTCCTCGTGAAAAAGGGCGCCGGTTACGCCTCAGTCAACGATCTCGAGAACCAGTCGGTGTGCATGCAGGCGAACACCACCACCGTCCTCAACGCCGAAGATTTCTTCGCGACCAACAAGATCGGCTACCACCCGCTCACCTTCGCCAGCCGGGCCGAAACCATCCAGGCTTTCCTCGACGGCAAATGCGCTGCCTACTCCACCAATGCCGCCGGGCTTGCCGGTGACCGTTCCACGTTCGCCACGCCCGCCGACTACGTGATCCTGCCCGAGATCATCTCCAAAGAGCCGCTGGCCGTCGCCGTGGCTCAGGGCGATGACCAATGGCTCAAGGTGGCGCGCTGGGTCTATTTCGCGCTGCTCGATGCCGACGAGCTCGGAGTCACCCAGAAGAACGTCGATGAGCTCGTAGGATCGGACAATTCCGAAGTGAAGCGGCTGCTGGGCCTCGCCGACGAGGATTTCGGGACGCCCATCGGTCTGACCAAGGACTGGGCCTATCGCATCGTCAAGCTGGTCGGAAACTACGGCGAGATCTTCGATCGCAATGTCGGTCCGAACTCGCCGCTCGCCCTCTCGCCCGGCCTCAACGCGCTCTGGAAGGACGGCGGCATTCAATACGCTCCGCCGATCCGATGACCCCGATGCAATCCTCAGTCCGGCATTGCTTTCAGTTGCTCGCGGCGGCGTTCATCGCGGTGCTCGCGGCTTCCGATGCGTTCGCGCAACAGGTGGCATCCGACGGGCCGACGTTGGCCGCCATCCGCGCCCGGGGCCATCTGATCTGCGCGGGGGCCGATCCGCTGCCCGGCTTCGCGCAGCTCGATAGCAAGGGGCTGTGGACCGGCTTCGACGTCGACTTCTGCCGTGCAGTGGCCGCCGCCGTGTTCGGCGATCCGTCAAGGCTCGAGTTCCGCGCGCTTGAAGGCGATGCGCGATTTGCCGAGCTGCAGACGGGCGACATCGATGTCGTTGCCCGAGACGCCGATTGGACCATGCGGCGGGATACCCGCTATTCCGTGAGCTACGTCGCGCCCAGCTTCTATGATGGCCAGGCTTTCATGGTGCCGAGCCGGCTCAACATCGTGTCGGCCTATCAGCTCAACAACCTCAAGGTCTGCGTGCTGGACCAGGGCGACCAGCTGGCGAACCTCACCGATTTCGCCTTCGTCAATCAGGCGACCTACACCGAAATTCTCTACGAGGACCGCCAGGATCTCGCGGTAGCCTATGGCAAGGGGCTGTGCGACGCCGTTTCGGCCCCGGCGAGCTGGCTCAATGCCGTGAGGCGTACGCTCGATGCGCCGGCCAGCCAGGTCATCCTGCCCGAGCGCATCAGCAAGTCAGTATTCGGTCCGGCGGTCCGGCAGGGCGACGACCAATGGTTCAAGATCGTTGAGTGGACGCTCTACGCGCTGATCGATGCCGAGGAGGCAGGGGTCACCAAGAGCAATATCGACTCTCTCGCATCCGCCAAGACCCACCGCATCCGGCGGCTGCTGGGGCTCGAAGGCTCGTTCGGTCCGGCAATCGGGCTGTCCCCGGATTTCGTCAAGAAAATCGTATCGGCCGTGGGCAATTACGGCGAAATCTTCGATCGAAACTTCGGGCCCGACACCGGCGCCGGAGTGGCGCGCGGCCAGAACGCGCTGTGGAAGAACGGCGGGCTCATCTACGCGCCGAGCATTGAAGCCGGGGACACGGGCGACTAGCCGAACAGCAGGCTGACGCGCCGGTTCTGCGCGCCCTTTTTCTCGATCTTTCCCAACTTCAGCGGACCGATCTCGCCGGTCCGCGCAACATGCGTGCCGCCGCAGGGTTGCAGGTCCACATCGCCGATCCGCACCAGCCGCACGCGACCCTGGCCCGTGGGCGGCTTCACTTTCATGGTTTTGATGAGGCCGGGATTGGCAGCCATTTCATCGTCCGTGATCCACTCGGTCGTCACGGCGTGGTCGGCGGAAACCATCTCGTTGAGGCGTGCCTCGATGGCCGCCAAATCGCTCGGCACCTCGGGCATGTCGAAGTCGAGCCGGCCTTTGTCCTCCCCGATCGAACCGCCGGTCACCGGGAACGGGAACGCCACCGACAGCAGATGCAGCGCTGTGTGCATGCGCATCAAGCGATAGCGACGGTCCCAGTCGACTTCGAGCGTCACCCGGTCGCCCGCGGACAGCCGCGGCGCATCTTCCGCCGGCTGGTGAACGATCCGTGTTTTGTCGCCGTCCGGATGCGCCGTGGCAACGATCGGCACAACTACGCCGTCCGGACCGATCATCCGGCCCGTATCACCCGGTTGACCACCTGATGCCGCGTAGAAGATCGTCCGATCGAGCACAATCCCACCGTCCGGCGTGATCTCTTCAACCCTTGCGTCCAGGGTCTTCAAGTAGCTCTGCTCGCGGAAAACGAATTCGGTCATCAGAGGATCGGGGAGAGAAGGCGCGCGCTCTGCGCGAGAAACCGCATCAGCGCGCCCTGCGAGCCGGGAATGATGCGGTCGACCTTTACCGCATCGTCGAAATCCTTGGTCAGCATCTTTTCCACATCGCTGATCATCTTCTTGCCCGTGAACCACATGGTGATCTCGAAATTGATCCGGAACGAGCGGTTGTCGAAATTCACAGTTCCGACACCCGCCAGCCGATCGTCCATTAGAATGACCTTCTGGTGCAGGAAGCCGCTGGGGTAGCGGTACATATCGATACCGTGATGCGCCATGCGGTTGGCGTAGGCGATGCTGGCGGCCCAGACGATCCGGTGGTCGGGTTTCTCAGGAATAAGGATACGCACATCGACGCCGCGCATCTGGGCCGCAAAGAGCGCTGTCTCCATCGACACATCCGGCACGAAATAGGGGCTGACGATCCAGAGCCGTTTCTGGCTCTGCCCAATCACATCATCGAAGGCGATGGCGCAGCTTTCGAGCTCGTCCGCCGGCCCAGTCGGCATGATCAGCATGGACTGATTGCCGGCGATCTCGGTGGAGGAGGGCAGGTCATTCAGTTCCTCGCCGGTCGCCCATTGCCAGTCTTCCTGGAAGCTCAGCGTCGCCGCGAGCACCGATGGGCCCTTGAAGCGAACGTGCGTGTCGCGCCAGTGCCCGAAGACCTTCGAGCGGCCGACATATTCGTCGCCGACATTGAGCCCGCCGATCCAGGCCTCCTTGCCATCGACGACGACGATCTTCCTGTGATTGCGGTACTGGATGCGCGTGGGCCCGAGCACGCGAAGGATGCGGTGGCGATGATTGAAGCCGTGGACCTTGATGCCCGCGTCCCGCAGCCGGTCCTTGTACGCCTTGGGCAGCCAGAAGCTTCCCACATCATCATACAGCAGGAATATCCTCACGCCCGCTTTGGCGCGTTCGATCAGCCGGTCGGCAAACTCGCGGCCAAGTTCGTCGTCGTGGATGATATAGAACTGCACGAGCAGCGTGTGCTCGGCGCGCGAGATGCCCTCGAAGATCGACTTGAAGGTCGCGTCGCCGTCGACCAGCAGCTCGACATCATTGCCGCCGAGGAACGGCAGCTGCGAAACATTGGCGAGCACGGGGAAGTCGGCGGTCGAGGGCTGATCGAGGATCTTGGCCTTGCTCGCGCGCACCTTGCGCAGCAGGCGACCCGAATGCGTCTGCACCGCCGTGTAGTCGTCGAAGGATTTGATGCCAAAGACCGCATAGATGAAGGTCATCGGGAAAGGGAGGATCAGCAGGCTTATGATCCAGGCAATCGAGCCCTGTGAGGTCCGCGAGCGAAAGATTTCGCTGACGATAAAGGCCAGCGCCAAGAGATAGTTGGCGACGTAAAGCCAGTAGATGATCCCCTTGTTGGGGATCAAATCGGCAAGCCAGGACTCGATGGTCAGCATCAGGCAGGGTCGGGTTCGACGACGGACTGCCAATCTAGCGTTTGCGGGAACTCAAGCCAATGCGGGACCGGCAGTCCCTTGGATTTGAGGAAGGCCGGGTTGAACAGCTTGCTCTGGTAGCGGTTGCCATAGTCGCAGAGCACCGTGACGATCGTCTTGCCCGGCCCAAGCTCTCGCGCCAGCCGCACCGCGCCGGCGATGTTGATGCCCGTCGAGCCGCCCATGCAGAGGCCCTCATGCTCAAGCAGGTCGAAGACGTAGGGCAGGGCTTCTGTGTCAGGGATGCGATAGGCGTGATCGACCTCGACGCCCTCGAGGTTTGCCGTGATCCGTCCTTGGCCGATGCCCTCGGTGATCGAGCTGCCCTCGGCCTTGAGCTCGCCGTGCGCGTAATAATTGTAAAGTGCGGCCCCCTCGGGATCGGCGAGGCCGATCTGGATGTCCTTGTTCTTGCCCTTGAGTGCCATCGACACGCCGCCCAGCGTGCCGCCGGAGCCGACCGCGCAAATGAAGCCATCGATCTTGCCTTGCGTCTCGGCCCAGATCTCGGGACCGGTTGTCTCGAGGTGCGCGCGCCGGTTGGCGACGTTATCGAACTGGTTCGCCCAGATCGCGCCGTTCGGCAGCTCGGCGTTGAGCTTGTGCGCCAGCCTTCCGCTCAGCTTCACGTAGTTATTGGGGTTCTTGTAGGGCTTGGCCGGGACCTGGATGAGCTCGGCGCCGTAAAGCGACAGCGCGTCCTTTTTTTCCTGGCTCTGCGTTTCGGGGATCACGATCACCGACTTGAACCCCATCGCATTGGCGACGAGGCTGAGCCCGATGCCGGTATTGCCCGCCGTCCCTTCGACGATCGTGCCGCCCGGCCTCAGCTCGCCCTTGGCGATGGCGTCGCGCACGATCGACAGCGCCGCGCGATCCTTCAATGACTGCCCCGGGTTCAGGAACTCCGCCTTACCCCAGATTTCACAACCGGTCAGTTCGGAGACGCGGTTGAGGCGGATGAGGGGAGTGTTGCCGATGGCGGCGAGAACGTCGGGATAGCTGCTCATGGCCCGCTTGTAGGTAGCCCGCCAAGGCCCAGCAAGCGCCTAACATGGTTAGCGGTAAGGGTTTTCGGCAAAGCGCGCGGCCTTAGAAATCGGGTTTACCGCGCGCGTCCACGATGGGCGTTCACTTCCTTGCGGCACCGGGTCGTAAAGCGTATCTCCCCCGAATTGCTCTCTCCGGCGCCCTTTCCCGATGACCGAAACCAGCCTCAGCCACCTCAAGGCCCTCGAATCCGAGAGCATCGAAATCTTCCGCGAGGTGGCGGCGAGCTTCGAGCGGCCGGTCATGATGTACTCGATCGGCAAGGACTCGTCGGTCCTGTTGCACCTCGCGCGCAAGGCGTTCTTTCCGAGCCGTATTCCATTCCCGGTGCTCCACATCGACACTAAGTGGAAGTTCAGGGAGATGATCGCGTTTCGCGACCGTATGGCGCGTGAGCACGATCTCAATCTGATC
>Ga0207639_10001488_pt1 | contig 15768 bp, 13 predicted proteins | sample KBSCornC32_FD_184299 | JGI IMG/M metagenome (GOLD analysis project Ga0207639, IMG submission 184299) | Corn rhizosphere microbial communities from Kellogg Biological Station, Michigan, USA - KBS Corn C3-2 (SPAdes) (version 2) | ecosystem: Host-associated > Plants > Roots > Rhizosphere > Soil ...
ACCGAACGGTCAGTGCCCGCGTCGAGCGCGAGCTGGCGCACGATCTTCAGGTCCTTGTGCAGCAGCGCGAGCTTGAAGCCGACCTTGAACTCGTCCTTCAGCATCGTCGCGCCGCGCTTGTCGAGGAACCAGTTGCCGGCCGCGCCCGCGCCGAGCGTCGGCAGCAGCCGTTCGGGATCGAGGCCGAGCCGTTCCGACAACGCGAGTCCTTCGCAAACCGCCTGCGCGATGCCGGCGACGAGCACCTGGTTCACCGCCTTGGTGTTCTGCCCCGCGCCGACCTCGCCCATGTGGCTGATCTTCGCCGCGTAGCAGGCGAGCACCGGCCGCACGCGCTCGAGCGCGTCCGCGTCGCCGCCGACCATCACCGACAGCTTGCCGTTCTTCGCGCCCTCGACGCCGCCCGATACCGGCGCGTCGAGGAACGCGCAGTCGCGCGCGGCGAGGATCGCGTGCGCCTGCTTCGCTGTGACCGACGACACCGTCGAATGGTCGACGACCGACGTACCCGGCCGCGCATGCTCGGCGATCGTGCGTGCGAGTTCGATCACGTCGGCGTCGGCCGGCACGCACAACGCGATCACGTTGCAGGCGCGCACGAGCTCGACGAGATCCCGCGGCGCGGCGACGCCGTATTCCTGCGCAGCAGCGAGCGCCTTGTCGTGCGAGCGGTTCCATACCGCGGCGAGCAGCCCTGCGCGCGCGAGATGACCGGCCATCGGCCAGCCCATTGCGCCGAGACCGACGAAACCGGCCCTGATTTCGTTCATGGAATGCTTCTCCAGGGTGAAAAGCTCAACGATTGAAACACGAAGGACACGAAGCAAAGGCAAGGACGAAGAAGGCAATTGAAACACGGAGCACACGCAACACGCGCAGAGAGCAATAGCGAGCAGAACCAAGAGCTTTGATCGAAGAGTCTTTCCTCAATGTGCTCCGTGTGCTCCGTGTTTCAATCTCTTCTTCCGCTTTTCCTTCGTGTCCTTCGTGTACTTCATGTTTCAGTCCTTGCCTTCCGATCTGCTCACTCCGCGAGGTAGGTGTACCCGGTGAGGCCGTGCTCCAGCACCGCCTCGAGGCGCGCCGCTTCGTCGGCGCCGACGCCGGACGCGGCGATCTTGTCGCGGTAGGCGGCGCGCAGCGCGGCGAGGTCGTAGCCGACGTAGTCGAGCATGAGGTCGGTCGTGTCACCGCGGCGGCGATGGCTGAACGCGTACCCGTCGCCGTCGAGCTTCACGTTGACCGCGTCGGTGTCGCCGAACAGGTTGTGGATGTCGCCGAGCGTCTCCTGGTAGGCGCCGACCATGAACAGCCCGAGCCGGTACGGTTCGCCCTCGCGCGGCGCGTGCAACGGCAGGCTCACGTCGACGCCGTCCGCTTCGACGTAGTGGTCGATGCGGCCGTCGGAATCGCAGGTGAGGTCGGCGATCACGCCGCGGCGGTCCGGCGCTTCGCCGAGGCGCGCGATCGGCACGATCGGGAACACCTGGTCGATCGCCCAGATGTCGGGCGCCGACTCGAACACCGAGAAATTGACGAAGTACTTGTCGACGAGCATCGCGTTGAGCTCGTCGAGCACCTGCCGGTGCGCGCGCTCGTCGGGTTTGAGGCGCGCGCGCACCGCGTTGACGATCGCGTAGTAGAGGTCGTCGAGGCGGGCACGATCCGCGAGCGAGAGCTGGCCGAGGCCGTACAGCGAATAGCCTTCGGCGAGCTGGTACTGCGCCTCGTGGTAGAGCTCGGTGGGCGGCGTCTGGTCGATCTCGCTCGCCACCTCGCGCAGGCGGCGCAGCACGCTCGGCTCGTCCGCGCGCGGCGGCGGAATCGCGCCGCGCGGCGCCTCCTCGATCTCGCTGACGTTGACGACGAGCACCGCGTGGTGCGCGGTCAGCGCGCGACCGGATTCGGTCAGCACGTGCGGCGGCGCGAGCGCGTTCTCCCTGCACGCCTCGGCGAGCGCGCCGACGATCGCCGAGGCGTACTCGTCGAGGCCGTAGTTGATCGAGCATTCCGACCGCGAGCGCGTGCCTTCGTAGTCGACGCCGAGTCCGCCGCCGACGTCCATGTGGGTGATCGGCAAACCCATGCGCGAGAGCTCGACGAAGTAGCGCACCGCCTCGCGCATGCCGTTGGCGATGTCGCGCACGTTCGACATCTGCGAACCCATGTGGAAATGCAGCAGCTTGAGCGTGTGCGAGAGCTTCGCTGCGGCGAGTTCGTCGAGCAGGGTCAGCAGCTGGCGCGGCGTGAGGCCGAACTTCGCCTTGTCGCCGCCGGAGTTCTGCCACTTGCCCGCGCCGAGGCTCTTCAGGCGCATGCGCACGCCAAGCAGCGGCTCGACGCCGAGCACGCGCGCTTCCTCGACGACGTAGCGCAGCTCGGACGGCTTCTCGATCACGATGAAGATGTCGAGTCCGAGCTTGCGCCCGATCAACGCGAGGCGGATGTACTCGCGATCCTTGTAGCCGTTGCAGATGACCGTGCTGCCGCGCTTGGCGAGCGCGAGCACGGCCATGAGTTCCGGCTTGGAACCCGCTTCGAGGCCGAAACCCGGCGCCGCGTTGCCGGCGAGTTCGCCCGCGACGTTGTTCTGCTGGTTCACCTTGATCGGATAGATCAGCGTGTAACCGCCGCCGTAGTCCCAATCGGTCATCGCCTTGGCGAACGCGCGCTGCAGGCGCGCGCGGCGGTCCTGCAGGATGTCGGCGAAGCGCACGAGCAGCGGCAGCCGCGATCCTTGCGCGCAGGCGGCGTCGACGATCGCCGGCAGCGACAGCGCCGGGCCGTCGCCGCGACGCGGTCGCACGAGCAGGTCGCCGTCGTCGCCGACGTCGAAGTAGCCTTCGCTCCAGTGCGGCACCGCCCAGGTATGGCGTGCCTCGTCGGCGGTCCAGCGCTGCTTGCTCACCTCGGTGCTCCATCCGCTCGGGGTAGCGGCGTAGTGTAACGAGCTGTCGCAAAGTTCGTATGTCGGGGCGTGCCGGAACCGCTACAATCGCGCCCCCGGACGATCGCGCCCCCGGCGCCGCGCCGGATCCCCGTCCTTTCCTTTCCGCAGGAAGCACCATGTCCGCGCCCCAGCAGAACGCCACCGCCCAGAACTGGTTCACCGAGCAGCACGCGCGCTCCGGTTCCTCGTTCGGCCTGCGCATCAAGGAACGCCTGCACGCGGAGCAGACGCCGTACCAGTCGATCGAGATCTACGACACGACCGACTGGGGCAAGCTCATGGTCATCGACGGCTGCACGATGGTGTCCACGCGCGACAACTTCCTCTACCACGAGATGATGTCGCACCCGGTGCTGTTCACCCACGCACGCGCCAAGCGCGTCGTCATCATCGGTGGCGGCGACTGCGGCACGCTGCGCGAGGTTCTGCGCCACGAGGAAGTCGAGCATGCCGTGCAGGTCGAGATCGACGAGCGCGTCACGCGCCTCGCCGAGCAGTACTTCCCCGAGCTGTGCGAATCGAACGCCGACCCGCGCGCGGAACTGCTGTTCATCGACGGCATCAAGTACATGGCCGAGCAGGAACCCGAATCGATCGACGTCGTCATCGTCGACTCGACCGATCCGGTCGGCCCCGCCGAAGGCCTGTTCAACGCGGATTTCTACGCGAGCTGCCATCGCGCGCTGCGACCGAGCGGCATCCTCGTGCAGCAGAGCGAGTCGCCGCTGGTGCACCTCGATCTGATCAAGTCGATGCGCACGGCGATGCGCGTCGCCGACTTCCAGGCGGTGAAGACGCTGCTGTTCCCGCAACCGCTCTACCCGACCGGCTGGTGGAGCTGCACGATGGCGCGCAAGGGCGCCGATCTCAGCGGCTTCCGCGAGCGCGGCGCAGCGACCAAGCAGTTCGCCACGCGTTACTACAACGTCGACATGCACAAGGCCGCGCTCGCGCTGCCGGAGTTCATGCGCGAGGCGTTCGGCGAGTAGCACCGCGCCGCACCGTTTCGCCGAAAGGGCGAGCATGGCAGAAGCAGGATGCAACCGGGCACATCCGGGCCCGGCGCAAGGGCGGCCGGATCGAGATGGACTTGATCGAGTGGAAGGGCGGCCCGTTGGAACGCCTCGCAGCACAGATCGACGGCGAGGCGACGTTGCTGGCGATCCATCGTCATGTCACGGGCCACGCTGATGCATTCGAGTCGCATGGCTGAGGGCGCCCCGACCGTTCGCGCGACACGGCCTTGCGCGGCCCAGCTGCACACCGGGTGACGGTGATCGATCCGATGTCCGCGCCGTCCGCGTTCGGCCTCGTCCTCGCCATGCTGGCGGCCGGCCGCCTGCTCGCCTGGCGGCGCATCGTGCCGGCCGACGCGCCCGCCGCGCTCAATCTCGTCGTGCTGTACGTGTGCCTGCCGGCCGCGGTGCTGCTGTACGCGCCGCGCCTGGCGTTCGAGCGCGAGCTGCTCGGCCTGATCGCGCTGCCGTGGCTGATCCTCGGCGCGAGCGCGGGCGTGACGCTGCTGCTCGCACGCGTGCTGCGCTTCGACCGCGCCGCGACCGCGGCGCTGCTGTTGCTCGTCGCGCTCGGCAACACCTCGTTCCTCGGCTTCGCGCTGATCCCCGCGCTCGCCGGCGTCGACGCGCTGCGCTACGCGGTCGTCTACGACCAGTTCGGCAGCTTCCTGATCCTCTCCACGTTCGGCCTGATCGTGCTCGGACTGTACGGCGGCGAGCGACCCACCTTGCGCTCGATCGCGCGGCGCATCGCCACGTTCCCGCCGTTCATCGCGCTCGTCGTCGCGCTCGTGCTGATGCCGAAAGAGAGCCCGGACGTCGTCGCGAAGCCGCTGCGCCTGCTCGCCGACAGCCTGCTGCCGCTCGTCGCGCTCGCGAGCGGCATGCAGCTGCGCCTGCGCCTGCCGCGCCACCACCTCGGCGCGTTCGCGTACGGCCTCGTCGCGAAACTGCTGCTGATGCCGCTGCTCGCACTCGGGCTGTGCGTACTGCTCGGCCTCGACGGCGCGATGCGCGCGGCTGCCGTCTACGAAACGGCGATGCCGCCGATGATCACCGCAGGCGCGCTGCTGTCGCTCGCCGGCCTCGCACCCGAACTCGCCGCGGCGCTGGTCGGCTTCGGCATCGTGCTGTCGATGGCGACGTTGCCGCTCTGGCACTTCGCGCTCGCGCACGTCGCGTAGCAACGCGACCCGATCCGCCGCGCTGCGACGGCGCGCGCACACCTACGCTTCTTTACATCCACGCGGCGGGGCGCGGCGTATGCTCGGCGCTTTCCGGCCAGGGGAACCACCATGCGTCGCATCGCCCTCGCGCTCGCCGTCGCCGCCTGCACCGCCGCTTCCGCCGCCCATGCCGGCGACCGCATCACCGGCGCCTCGTTCGCGACGCGTTCGGAGGTGATCGCCACGCACGGCATGGTCGCGACTTCGCATCCGCTCGCGACGCAGGTCGGCCTCGACGTGCTCAAGCAGGGCGGCACCGCGATCGATGCGGCGATCGCGGCGAACGCCGCGCTCGGCCTCATGGAGCCGGTGTCGAACGGCGTCGGCGGCGACCTGTTCGCGATCGTCTGGGACGCGAAGACGAAGAAGCTCTACGGCTACAACGGTTCGGGCCGTTCGCCCAAGGCGCTCACGCTGAAGTGGTTCCAGGAACACGACTACACGGCGATCCCCTCGCTCGGCCCGCTGCCGGTCAACGTGCCCGGCTGCGTCGACGCGTGGTTCGCGCTGCACGACCGCTTCGGCAAGCTGCCGATGAAGGACGTGCTCGCGCCGGCGACCGCGTACGCGCGCGACGGTTTCCCGGTGACCGAGCTCATCGCCTACTACTGGAAGGCGTCGGTGCCGCGCCTGGCGAAGTTCCCGGGCTTCACCGAGCAGTTCACGCATCAAGGCAACGCGCCCGCGAAGGGCGCGATCTGGAGGAACCCGAACCTCGCGCACACGCTCGAAGCGATCGCGAAAGGTGGTCGCGACGCGTTCTACAAGGGCGCCATCGCGCACGTGATCGCCGACTACATGAAAGCACAGGGCGGATTCCTCGCCTACGACGACCTCGCCGCGCACAAGGGCGAATGGGTCGAGCCGGTGTCGACCAATTATCGCGGCTACGACGTGTGGGAACTGCCGCCGAACGGCCAGGGCCTCGCCGCGCTGCAGATGCTCAACGTCCTCGAAGGCTACGACTTCTCGAAAATCCCGTTCGGCAGCACCGAGCACGTGCACCTGTTCGTCGAGGCGAAGAAGCTCGCGTTCGAGGACCGCGCGAAGTTCTACGCCGATCCCGACTTCGCCAAGGCGCCGATCGACTGGCTCGTGTCGAAGGAGTACGCGGCCGAGCGGCGCAAGCTGATCTCGCCGGACCGTGCGATGAAGGCGGTCGAACCCGGCACGCACAAGCTCGACGGCGACACCATCTACATGACCACCGCGGACCGCTGGGGCAACATGGTCTCGCTGATCCAGTCGAACTACCGCGGCATGGGCTCGGGCATGTCGCCGCCGGGTCTCGGCTTCATCCTGCAGGATCGCGGCGAGCTGTTCGTGCTCAAGGACGGCCACGCGAACACCTACGCGCCCGGCAAGCGCCCGTTCCACACGATCATCCCCGCGTTCATCACCAAGGACGGCGCGCCGTGGTTGAGCTTCGGCGTGATGGGCGGCGACATGCAGCCGCAGGGCCACGTCGAGATCGTGCAGAACCTGATCGACTTCCACATGAACCTGCAGGAGGCGGGCGACGCGCCGCGCATCCAGCACGAGGGCTCGACCTCTCCCGAAGGCCAGGCCGAACCGATGCAGGACGGCGGCTTCGTCGACCTCGAGTCCGGCTTCCCGTACGAGACCGTGCGCGGCCTCATGCAGAAGGGCCACAGTGTGCGCTACGCGAACGGGCCGTACGGCGGCTACCAGGCGATCGGCTGGGACGCGAAGAACCGCGTCTACGTCGGCGCCTCGGAAGGTCGCAAGGACGGCCAGGCTGCTGGCTACTAGGGAGCCGGGCAGGCTGGTGTTTGGCCGTTGCCGGACCGCGGTGTAACCTTCCCGCCACTTTGCGTACCGGCGGAGGCGTTCATGCTGAAGGTCCTGGTGGCGAGTTCGAAGGGCGGCGCGGGCAAGAGCACGCTGGCGACCAACCTGGCCGCGTACTACGCGGTCGACGGCAAGAACACCGTGCTGGTCGACGCCGACCGACAGGGCTCGTCGCTGCGCTGGAGCGAGAAGCGCTCGGTGCACCCGAACGCGGTGCTCGGCATCTCCGGCCTGCGCCGCGACTGGGAAAAGCAGGTTCCCGAGGACGCGCAACGCGTCGTCATCGACAGCGCCGCCGGCATCCGCCCGGGCGAGGTCGGCGACTGGCTCGAGAACGCCGACGTGCTGATCGTGCCGGTGCTGCCGTCGGCGATCGACCTCGAGGCGACCCAACCGTTCCTCGCCGAAGTCGCCGCATTGCCGCGCGTGAAGAAGGGCAAGGTCGCGGTCGGCCTCGTCGCGAACCGGCTCAAGCCGTGGACGAACGCGTCGCAGCTCGCGGTCGACGAGATCAAGGGCTTCCCCTTTCCGCTCGTCGCCGAGCTGCGCGACACGCAGGGTTACGTGCTCGCCAACGCGCTCGGCAAGAGCATCTTCGACTACCACTCCGAGAACGTGCGTTCGCACCAGGAGGACTGGGCGAAGCTGCTGCGCTGGCTGAAGAAGCACGCCTGACCGCCGCTTCCGGCGGGGCGGGGCGCGCGCACCCGCGTTAACGCGCCTTTGCGCCTTCTTTGCAAGGCGCCGGTCGGCGCTCGGCGGCGCCGTGCGTTGTGGGGGAGTGCGGCCGCCCTGGCCGCAGCGAAGAGTACCTCCCATGCGCACGACCATTCCCCTCCTGCTCGCCCTCGCCTTCGTCGCCGGCAGCGCCGGCGCCGCCGACACCTCGAGCGACACCACCTCGCGCGCCGCGCGGCGCGCCGAGTTCCAGCAACGCTTCCTCGACCAGATCGACACCAACCACGACGGCGTGGTCAGCCGCGCCGAGTACCAGGCCTGGGTCGACGCCCGCTTCGCCAAGCTCGACACCAACGGCGACGGACACGTCGACGCCAACGAGATCGCCGCCTCGCCGCAGGTTGCGCAACGCGTGCAGAAGCGCGCCGAGCGCTTCGTGAACCGCTACGACACGAGCGGCTCGGGCAATGTCAGCAAGGCCGACTTCGAAGCGAAGGAGATGGCGCGTTTCGACCGCCTCAGCGGCGGTTCGGGCACGCTCGATGCCGACCAGCTGCTGCCTCGCCGCGGCGCGTTCGGCCGCCACCACGACGCCACCGCCACGCCGGACGACAAAGGCTGAGCGGGCACCCCCGACGGCTGGCCGGTCGAGCAATGGCCGGCCGGCCGTCGCTTTCGCTTGACCGCCGCGGGCACGAATGCGGCATGATCGCTCATCGCACTTACGGAGGGAGTCGCCGATGACGATGCGCGAGATCATTCTGCTGCGCCACGCGCACGCGGAGGCCGCGACACCGGGCCAGGATGACGCCAGCCGCCCGCTGAGCGCGCAGGGAGAGGCCGAGGCCGATGCCGCCGGCGTGTGGCTCAAACAGCATGCGGCTGCGCCGGTTCGCGTGCTCTGTTCGCCGGCCGCGCGCACGCGCGTGACCTGCGAGCGCGTGCTCGCTGCGCTCGGCTACGCCGACCTGCGCTTCGAACCGCGCGTCTACGATGCGACGCCGGCCACGCTGATCCGCGTGCTCGACGACCACGCCGACGCCGACACCGTCCTCCTCGTCGGCCACAACCCCGGCCTCGAGACGCTCGTCGCGCTGCTTACCGAAGGTGCGTCCGATTCGGGCCGCGGCATGCCGCCGGGCGCGGTCGCCTGGCTGGCCCTGCCCGCCGGTTCGATCGAACCGGGCACGGCGCGCGTGCGCCATTTCTGGTGGCCTTGACGTCCGCGCGATGGGCGGCGCACGCGCCTTGCTGTTGGCCTGCGGCCTGCTCGGCGGCGCCGGCTCCGCATGCGCGAGCGATCCCGCCCCCGACGGGATCATCCGCCTCGACGCGAGCCGTTCGGACGTCGGTTTCCGCGTGAAGGTGATGTGGCTGCTCGGCGTGCGCGGCCATTTCGGCAAGGTCGACGGCACCGTGCGGCTCGACCCGTTCCGCAACGAGTTGCGCGTCGACGCGCGCATCGACGTCGCCAGCGTGCACATGGGCAGTTCGTCCTACGAGGAATGGGTGAAGTCGCCCGAGTTCTTCGACGTCGCGGCGCACCCGCAGATCGAATTCACCTCCGACGCGTTCCCGCGCGCGCGGCTGCGCGCGGGCGGCGAACTGCCCGGTGAACTGACCGTGCGCGGCGTGCGCCAGCCCGTGCAGTTCGACCTGCAGCCGGCCGAATGCGAACGACCCGCCTACGACTGCCCGATCCGCGTCGCCGGCACGATCCGCCGCTCGATGTTCGGCATGGGTTCGCACCGCGGCACGCTCTCCGACAAGGTCGAACTCGACTTCATGGTGTACGCGGTACCGCCGCAGCACGACGCCGCGACCGCACCGACGCCGGGATGAGTCCTCCGTCGCGCCGCCGCGCGCGCCTCGTCGCCTGGGTGGCGTTGGTCGCCACCGTGCTGCTCGCCGGCTGCGGCGTGAACCGGCCGCTCGCGCGCCGCGCGGACGCGATCGTCGCGGCGACGCGGCCGCAGGCGACCGACTGCACGCGCGAGGACCACTGCGCGATCGCATCGCCGTACCACGAGCTCGCCGCGCGTGCGCGCGCCGACAGCACGGGCGCGGTGCCGGTCCACTACGTCGACGTGCTCGAGCGCGGCGAGGATTCGCTGCTGCTGCGCGTGCACCTGATCCGCGCCGCGCGGCACAGCATCGACATCCAGACTTTCATCTGGGCCGACGACGACGCCGGCTGGCTCGTGCTCGACGAGCTTGCCGCCGCGGCGCGCCGCGGCGTGCGCGTGCGCGTGCTCGCCGACCAGTTGTTCTCGCTCGACGACGTCGAATGGCTCGCGCACATCGCACGCGCCCACGCGAACCTCGAGTTCCGCCTGTACAACCCGACCTTCGACGAGGCCGTCACGCAACCGCTCGAGTTCGCCGCCGGCCTGCTCTGCTGCTTCTCGCGCTTCAACCAGCGCATGCACAACAAGCTGCTGCTCGTCGATGGCGAGATCGGCATCGCCGGCGGGCGCAACTACGAGAACCGCTACTTCGACTGGGACCAGGAATTCGACTACCGCGACCGCGACGTGCTCGTGCTCGGCCCCGCCGCGGGTGCCGAGATGCAGGCGTCGTTCGACCGCTTCTGGGCGCACCCGCGCGCGGTGCCGCTGACCCGGCTCAACGACGTCAACCGCCGCCTCGTCGCCGATGCGGGCATGGACGCGCCGCTGCAACCGCGCAGCAGCGTCGACCGCGAGCGCATCGACTCGCTGCGCTCGCGCGCCGGCGATCCCGCCTACGTGCAGGCGCAGTTCGCCGCGCGCGCGCTGCGCGTCGGTCGCGTCGACTACTTCTCCGACGCGCCGGACAAGGCGGCGCGGCCGAACGACGCCGCCCTGCTCGAGCTCACCACGCGCATCAGCGGCCTGCTGCGCGGCGCGCAGCAGCGCATCGTGTTCGAGACGCCGTACCTCGTGCTCAGCCGGCGCGCGCGCGAGGTGTTCCAGGAGTTGCACCGGCGCAAGCCGCCGGTCGAGGTGCTCGTTTCGACCAACTCGCTCGCCGCGACCGACGCGTTCTACGTCTACGCATTGTCGTACAAGTACAAGAAGCGCTACCTCAAGCGTTACGGCTTCGAGATCCACGAGTTCAAGCCGTTCCCGGACGACGCGCCCGCGTTCGTCGCCGACTACGAGCGCCTCTCCGGCGGCGGCAATACCGGCCGCTACCACCGCTACGAACGCACGCCGCTCGTGCGCGGCGGCGTGCGCCTCGGCCTGCACGCGAAATCGATCGTCATCGACGACCGCATCAGCGTGATCGGCTCGCACAACTTCGACCCGCGCTCGGACGACTACAACACCGAATCGGGTTTCATCATCTACGACGCCGCGGTCGCCGCGCGCGTCGGCGCGGCGATCGAGCGCAACACCGCGCCGGGCAACGCATGGACGATCGCCAAGCGCCGCCGCGCCGGCCTGCTCGGGCGCATCAACAACGCGATCGCCGACCTGTCGACCTCGCTGCCGCTGTTCGACCTGTGGCCGTTCCGCTACGCGAGCAGCTTCGAGCTCGCGCCCGGCTGCGCGCCATCGCGGCCGGGCACGCCCGAGTTCTACGCCTGCCACGTCGACGTCGGCGATTTCCCCGAGGTCGACTTGCCGCTGAAGACCATCTACACGCGCATCGTGACCGCCTTCGGCGCCGGCCTCGTCGGCATCCTGTAGGCGTCCGCGACGCCCCGCGCCGGCACGTCGAGCCCGCAAGCCCGGCGATTGACGCCCCCCGCCGGGGTGGCTAGTCTTCCCGTCCGCTTTTCGGTTGGAGCTGATCCATGTCGCTGGCCATCACCATCGAGCTCGGCGATGCCGACCTCCAGCACTTCATCGACGCCATGCAGCGTTCGCAGCAGGAGTCGAAGAACCTGTCCGCCAAGCAGGTCACCGAGGCCGCTTCGCGCCTGCTCGTCGACGGTCACGCGAACAAGCTGCCGCAGTTCATCGCCGATCGCCTGCAGAAGCTCGACAGCATGATCGCGATGGTCAACGACGAAGGCTTCGCGCTGCCCGACGAAGACCGCCAGCGCGTGCTCGCCTGCCTGACCTACTTCGCGAACCCGCAGGACATCATCCCGGACAACGTGCCGGTGCTCGGTTTCCTCGACGACGCGATCATGATCGAGTTGTGCGTGAAGGAGCTGCAGCACGAAGTCGAGGCGTACGAGGACTTCGTCGCCTATCGCAAGCAGGAAGCCGCCGCGCACGGCGTGGACCCGGCCTCGCTGAAGACGCAGCGCGTCGAATGGGCCGAGGCGCGCCGCCTCGAACTGATCGATCGCATGCGCAAGCGCCGCGGCCAGAGCTACCAGAGCTCGGGCGGCTGGAGGCCGGTGCTGTTCTCGTTCCGCGGCTGAACGCGCCGCGTCATGCATCCCGAAGGGCCGCCTCGCGCGGCCCTTCGCGTTCATGGGAAGGCTGAAGGCACTTCCCTGGCGCGGTCCGGGCGAACCGCCCTCGCGATTCCCCCTGCTTTCAGCCCTGCTGCAGCGAGGCGAGCACGCCCGGGAACATCGCGAACGCGAGCACGATGGCCGCGACCGGCAGGCCGAGCAGGACGATGTTGATGAGCCATGCCCACCACGGCATCGGCGGTCGCGCCGACGGAACCGTCTGGCCCGGCTGCACCTCGCCGAACACGACGAGCGTCGAGGCCATGAGGTCGTGCAACGCCTGCTTGCGCTCGGTGAAGCCCGCCATCAGGAAGCCGACGTAGAAGATCGCGCCGGAGATGATCTTGCCGAAGTAGCGGCCCGTCGCGCGGCCGAAGCCGATGCGTGCACCGAGCTCGTCGACGACCTTGAGGCCGAGCGCGCGCTTGCCCGGCGTCGCCTGCATCGCGCTGCTTTCGAACAGCGCGAAATACAGCCACTGGCCGACGAACGCGAGCGCGAAGAACAGCAGCATCGAGCCGACCACGGCCGACAGCGCCGCACCCGGGTCCCCGGCGGCCGCGAAGCCGCCGACCGCGCCGACGCCGAGGACGACCTGCAGCACGCCCATCACGAGGCCGATCAGCAGGCCGTCGATGAGCGTCGCCGTGACGCGCCGCCAGAATCCGGCATGGATCGCGTCGCCTGGGGGCAGGCGCTGCGGCGCTGCGGCGGTCGGTGTCGCGACCGCGGCGAGGCTGTGGCCGTAGTCCGCCTTCGAGGTCGGCTTGTGCGCGCGCGTGGTGTCGCGCGAGGTGAATGCATTCGCGTCGAACGCGGCTGCCGGCGGGTCGACCGGTGCAGCGGGCGCCGGTGCGGGCGCGGCGAGATCGGCGTACGGGCGCCATGCCGAGGAGCCGACCTCGGCCACCGACAGGCGCGTCGCCCACAGGCCGCGTTCGATGCGGTCGTCGACGAACACGCGCGGCATCGGCCCGCGCGGCGTGTTGGCGAGCACGACGAACAGGCTCGCGCGTTCGTCGGGCGCGCAGACCTCGGCTTCCGCGCCGAGCGCGGCGATGCCGGCCTGCAGCGTCTGCAGCTTGCCGAGGTCGTCGCCCTGCTTGATCGCGAGCGGTGCGCGCGCGACGAGCTGCGAGCGCAGCTTGTCCAGATCCATGCGGAAATACGCGGCGAGCGCGGGCCAGACGGCTTCTTCGGCGTGGCCGGGCAGGACGTCGCCGGTCAGGACCAGCGCGTAGGTGCTGTTTTCCATCGAGTTCCTCGCTTGCGGCTCGGCGCGGGTCGTCCGCCGACGATCACGCCGGCCTCCAGTCTAAGGCCGTTCGAGGATCGCCGTGACGCCCATGCCCCCGGCCGTGCAGATCGAGATGAGCCCGCGGCCGCGCCCCTTCTGCTCGAGCAGCTTGGCGAGCGTCGCGACGATGCGCGCGCCGGTCGCCGCGAACGGGTGGCCCGCCGCGAGGCTCGAGCCGTTCACGTTCAGCTTCGCCGGATCGATCGTGCCGAGCGGGCGCTCCAGGCCGAGGCGGTTGCGGCAGTACTCGGGCGACTCCCACGCGCGCAGCGTGCACAGCACCTGGGCTGCGAACGCCTCGTGGATCTCGTAGAAGTCGAAGTCCTGCAGGCCGAGGCCGGCTGCCGCGAGCATGCGCGGCACGGCCACGGTCGGCGCCATGAGCAGGCCTTCACCGCGCACGAAATCGACCGCGGCGACCTGCGCATGGGTGAGGTAGGCCTGCACCGCGAGGCCGCGTGCGGCGGCCCATTCGTCGCTCGCGATGAGCACCGCGGCGCTGCCGTCGGACAGCGCGGTCGAGTTGCCGGCGGTCAGGGTGCCGTGGCCGGACGTCCGGTCGAACGCGGGTTTGAGTGCGGCGAGCTTCTCGAGCGACGTGTCCGGCCGCAGGATGTTGTCGCGCTCGACGCCGCGGAATGGCACGACGAGGTCCTTGAAGAAGCCGCGCTCGTAGGCCGCGGCGAGCTTCTGGTGGCTCGCGAGCGTGAGTCGGTCCTGTTCCTCGCGGCCGATGTTCCACTCACGCGCCATGAGCTCGCAGTGGTCACCCATCGACTTGCCCGTGCGCGGCTCGGCCACGCCCGGGAACGACGGCTTGAGGTCGCCGAACGAAAACCCCTTGAGCGCCGCCTTCGCCTTGTCCGCGGGCGTCTTCGCGCGGTTCACCGCGAGCAGGCGCTGCTGCAGCGCGCGCGAGTAGACGATCGGCACGTCGCTGGTGGTGTCCGCGCCGCCGGCGATGCCGGCCTCGATCTGGCCGCTCGCGATCTTCTGCGCGACCAGGATCGCGTTGTCGAGCGAGGTGCCGCACGCGCGCGCGGTGGTGAGGCCGGGCGTCGTCGGCGCGAGGCCGGACGACAGCGTCGCCTCGCGCGCGATGTTCCAGTCGGACGCGTGCTTGATGACCGAGCCGTACGCGACCTCGCCGAGCTCGACGCCGTGCAGGCCGAACTTCTCGACCAGCGCACCGAGCGTCTTGACCGCCATGCCGAAGTTGCCGACCTCGGCGTAGGCGGTGTTGTTGCGGCAGAACGGGATGCGTACGCCGCCGATGATGCCTGCGCGGATTGGACTTCGATTCATGGCTGGTTCCGTGCGACGGGCGCGCTGTCGGAGAGCCTACCTTCTGCGGCTTCGTTTGAGAACGCCGCCGCATGCAATCCCTCCGCATCGCGCTGCCAGCCCGGCCATTCGTTCCAGAACAGCCACGCCGCGGGGACGGAGCGGATCAGGCCGTCGAGCATGCCGGCGAGGCGCGCGAGCACGGCGTCCGCCGGCTGCGGCGACATCGCCTCGCCGATCACGAGCGTGCGCCGCCCGCGGGCGAGGTCGAACTCGACCCAGTACGGCACGATCGGCACGCCCGCCTCGCGCGCGAGCTCGATCGAGCCGTCCGGCAGGCACGCGGGCCGGCCGAGCAGGTGCACCGGTCGCTGCCCGCGTGGCGCGAGCCGCGGCGGCATGTCCATCACGCTGACCACCGGCACGCCATTCGCGAGCGCGCCCATGAGGCGTTCGCGGATGCCCGGGCGGTAGGCGTTCGGCTGGCCGCTCAGGCGCTCGATCTCGGCGAAGCGCGCCGAACCGTAGCGGTAGCGCACCGGATGCGGGCCGAAGTCGTCGCGTTCGAAACGCGCCGCGACGAGCACTGCGTCGCGGCCGCGCCGGCGCAGGTCGCGGAACACCCACAGGCCGGTGCTGTAGTGGAAGCTCACCGCCACGAACGCACCCTGCGGCCACTCGCCGCGCACCTCGACGTGCGACGGCAGCCAGTCGGCGCGATGGCGCAGCGACAACTGCAGGTCGGCCGCGTCGACGAGCCATACGGTGCGCACGTCGCGCGCGAACGCGGCGCGATCGGGAATCGCCAGGTAGTCGGGCGCGACGGCGACGGCGGCGGTCGTCGGCTCCGGATAGACGTGGGCGAAACGCGCGAGGAAACGGTAGCAGCGGTAGGCGATCGGCCACGGCAGCCACGACGGCAGCCACGGCGCCAGGTAGAGGATCCAGAAATCGTGCAGATGCCTGCGCAGTGCGCGTGCGGAGTTCACGGTTCGCCGCCCAGCCCTTCCTTCTCGAGCAGCAGGTAGTGCGTCTGCGCCATCCCGAGCGCGGCGTAGGTCGCCTGCGCCGCGCGGTTCTCGCGCTCGACGTACAGGCGCAGGCCGACC
>Ga0207639_10001490_pt1 | contig 15761 bp, 11 predicted proteins | sample KBSCornC32_FD_184299 | JGI IMG/M metagenome (GOLD analysis project Ga0207639, IMG submission 184299) | Corn rhizosphere microbial communities from Kellogg Biological Station, Michigan, USA - KBS Corn C3-2 (SPAdes) (version 2) | ecosystem: Host-associated > Plants > Roots > Rhizosphere > Soil ...
GCGGCCGGGCGGCGTGGTCATCGCCATCTCGCACGTGGGCGGCATGCCCTCGCTGCTCGACGCGGTGGACATCGCGCGCGGGCAGGGCGCCAAGGTGGTGGCGCTCACGCGGCCGGGCACTGCGCTCGCGGCCAGGGCCGACTTCCTGCTGGGCCTGTCGGTGCCCGACGACGCGGTGATGCACGTGGGCATCGATGCCTACCTCACGCACCTCACCGTCATCGAGATCCTTACCGTGCTGGTGGCCCAGCGTCGCGGCGAGCCCGCGGTGCAGCGCCTGCAGCGCGCGCGCGAGGCCTTCCAGCGCCACGGCATCGACGCCACCACGCATCCGCTGCAGAGCTGGGATGGCGGCGGCGTGAACGACGGAGGGAGCGCATCGTGAGCGAAGACAACGGCAAGGCGATCCTGCTCGAGGCCGGCCTGGTGGTCGACGGCTCGGGTGGCCCTTCGTGGCCGGGCGACGTGCTGCTGCAGGGCGACCGCATCGTCGCGCTCGGCGAGGGCCTGCGCGAGCGGCTGCCGCAGGGACTGTCTCTGGCCGACGTCGAAGTCGTCGACTGCCGTGCGAAGGTCATCGCCCCCGGCTTCATCGACGCGCATACGCACGACGACGCCATCGTGCTGCGCGACCCGCTGTGCCTGCCGAAGGTGTCGCAGGGCATCACCACGGTGGTGACGGGCAACTGTGGCATCTCGCTCGCGCCGTACCGCACGCCGCAGTCGCTGCCGCCGCTCACGCTGCTGGGCGCCGATTCGTTCAAGCACGCGACCATGGCCGAGTACCGCGCAGCCGTCGACGCGACACAGCCCGCGCTGAATGTGGCCGCCCTGGTCGGGCACACCACGCTGCGCTTCGCCGCCATGCAGGCACTGGACCGCCCGGCCAGCGCCGATGAACTGGCACGCATGGAGGCTCTGCTCGACGGCTGCATGGCCGACGGCGCGCACGGCATGTCCTCGGGCCTGTTCTACGAAGAGGCCTTCGCGGCGCCGGCCGAGGAGGTGACCGCGCTGGCGCGCGTGGTGAGCCGCCACGGCGGCGTCTACGCCACGCACCTGCGCAGCGAGATGCAGCAGATCATCGAGGCGCTGCACGAGGCCGGCGACTGCGCCTTCGACGCCGGCGTGCCGCTGGTGATCTCGCACCACAAGTGCGCGGGCCCCGCCAACTGGGGCCGCACGAAGGAGACGCTGCCGCTGATCGAATCGCTCGCGCAGCGCCAGAAGATCGCGATGGACGTGTACCCCTACGTGGCCGGCTCCACCGTGCTGCGCGAGGACCTGGTGGACGGCGTGATCGACGTGCTGCTGACCTGGTCCGACCCGCATCCGGAGATGACGGGCCGGCTGGTGTCCGACATCGCGCGCGAGTGGGGCGTGAGCGAGCAGGATGCCTGCCTGCGGCTGAAGCCCGGCGGTGCCTGCTATTTCCAGATGCAGGAGGAAGACGTGGAGCGCGTCATCTCGCACCCGCTCACCATGATCGGCAGCGACGGCCTGCCGCACGACCGCCATCCGCATCCGCGCCTGTGGGGCGCCTTTCCGCGCGTGTTCGCGCGCTATTGGCGCCAGCGCCGGCTGTTCACGCTGGAGCAGGCGGTGCACAAGATGACCGGCATGACCGCGCGCAACCTGCGCATCGCCGACCGCGGCCTGCTGCGCGCCGGCACCATGGCCGACGTGGTGGTGTTCGACCCCGAGACCATCGCCGACACCGCCACCTACGACAAGCCGCACGGCGTGAGCCTGGGCGTGGAGCGCGTGTTCGTGAACGGCGTGCTGGCCTATCGCGGCGGCGAGGCCGAGGCCCGCGTGCTTGCGCGCGCGGGGCGGATGCTCACGCGGGGCAGCGCGAGCTGAACAGGGGCGCCCGGCCTGTAGTTGGCCGGAGGCCGCCCGGAGCCGGGGTACCGCCTCCAAGTATCCGAGGCGGCTATAACCCCATGACCTCTAAAGTTCTAACATTTTTGGCAAAAATCAGTCAAACTGGCGCATTGACACCGGCCGTCGAAATTCCTACTGGAGCAAAGATGGACAAGGATGCCGAAGGCCTTGGCGCCGACTTCGAGTTGTGGCAACAGCTCACTGACGACTACGAAGCCGCCTTGGGCGCGCTCGCCCGGGGCGAGCCGGGCGCGCGAGAGCGGGTGGTCCGGCTGTCGCGGGCGCTGCAGCAATTGCACCCGGATCTTTCTCCTGTCGGCGACGGCGGTTGACGCGGCCTCAGGATGGGCGTTCCGGCGGCGCGCTCAGGTCGGGTCTGATCCCCCGAGTTCCTCTTTCTCTTCTTCTCCCTGCGCCTGGAACATGCGCGTGAAGTCGCAGCATTCCTGCGCCAGCATCACGATGGACGAGGTGAGCGCGCTGCGGTGCTCGCCCTTGTGCATCGCCACGTAGCGCACCACCGGCAGGGCAGGCGCCACCTCGATCACCGAAAGCATGCCGGCCGCCACCAGCGGCTGGAGGCATTCGCGCGGCAGATAGCTCACGCCCAGCCCTGACACGGTGAGCCCGGTCAGCGCCACCAGGTTGCTCACCACGATCACGTTGGCGGGCTGCACGCCCTGTTCCTTCATCCACGCGTCGTAGGCGCGGCCGGTGCCGGAGTTGTTGCCCTGCACCAGCATGCGATGGCGTGCCAGCTCGTGCAGCCGCATGGCGCTGCCATTGCCTGGAACCACACCGGGCTTGCACATCCACGCGCTCTTCACCTGCCCGATGACCTTGTGCGGCATGCGCGAGTCGGCGAAGGTGTCGGGCACGATGACAAGGTCGAGCTCGTCGGCCTGCAGCTTGTCGCGTAGCTGCAGGCTGTCGTCCACGTCGGGCTCGAGGATCACCTTCGGGTAGTGCTGCTGGATCAGGCCGACAAGGCGCGGCAGCCATGTCATCGCCGTGAGCTCGGTCACGCCGAGGCGGATGCGCCGTTCCACCACGCCGGGCTTGCCGAACTGCTCGATGGCCGCGTCGCGCTGATCCAGCAGCTTGCGGGCAAGCACGAACATTTCCTCGCCCTTCTCGGTGAGGCGGGCGGTGCGCTGGCTTCGGTCGAAGAGTTCGGTCTCGAACAGCTGCTCCAGCTCGTGCACCCGCTTGGAGATGGCCGACTGCGAGGTGTGCAGCTGGTTGGCCGCCTGCGCGAAGCCGCCAAGGCGGGCGATCCAGTACAGGGCTTCGAGCTGCTTGAAGGTCATCACGGTGGATTGGGCTCCAAAAGAACGCTTTTTCTCATGCAATTCGATCACAAAAAATCGCTTTTGGAAATTGATGGCGAGGCAGAAGATTCGCCCGATCCACCGTCATCGACTCTTCTTCAAGGAACCCGCCATGGACTTCAGGAAACTCCCCCTCGCGCTCGGACTGGCCCTCGCCTTCGCCTGCGGCGCCGCCAGCGCCCAGGACGGCGGCACGCTGCAGAAGATCAAGGACAGCGGCACGATCCAGATCGGCGCGCGCGACAGCCAGATCCCGTTCTCGTACAAGCTCAGCGCCGACAGCGCCCCCATCGGCTTCACCACCGACATCTGCCTGAAGATCGTCGACGCCGTGAAGGCCAAACTGGGCCTCGCGAAGATCGATGTGCGCTACACCATGCTCAACTCGACCAACCGCATTCCGCTGCTGCAGAACGGCACCGTCGACCTCGACTGCGCGACCACCACCAACACCACGCAGCGCCAGCAGCAGGTCGACTTCGCGCCCAGCCACTTCGTGACCAACATCACCGCCGCCGTGCGCAAGAACTCGGGCATCAACACCTTTGCCGACCTCAACGGCAAGAACGTGGCCACCGTTTCGGGCAGCACCTCCATCCAGCTGCTGCGCGGCGCGCGCAAGAGCGGCACCATCGAAGTCAACGAGATCGCGGGCAAGGACACCTCCGACGGCTTCCTGCTGCTGTCCACCGGCCGCGCCGACGCCTACGTGCTCGACGACGTGCAGCTCGCCGGCATGATCGCCAGCGCGACCAACCCGGGCGAATACAAGATCCTCAAGGAATCGCTGCGCCAGGAGCCCTACGGGATCATGCTGCGCAAGGACGACCCGCAGTTCAAGGCGCTGGTGGACGAGACCGTCGCAGGCCTGATGAAGTCGGGCGCCATCGAGCAGCTCTACACCAAGTGGTTCCTCTCGCCGATCCCGCCGAAGAACGCGAATCTCAACTTCCCGATGACGGACGCGGTGCGCGAGATCTACAAGAACCCGAACAACAAGGGCGTCTGAGCGATGGATTCCAAGCTGTCCTCGATCCATCCGAACGGGTTGGCCTTTTCCGACGCGCTGATGCGCGAGGTGAAGAGCCGCTTCCTGCAGGTCGACCACGACCACAACGGCCGCGAGCGCCTGTACTTCGACAACGCCGGCGGCTCCTTCCGCCTGAAGGCCGCGGCCGAGCGCTTCGCGCAGGTCGATGCGATTCCCGACAACGCCGAGCGCATCCACGCCACGGCCGTCGAGCTGCAGCAGATCCAGGCCAAGGGCTGCGCCGACCTGCGCACCATCCTCAACGCCAGCGGCGGCAGCGTGTACGCCTCGCTCACCGCCTCGGGCGCGATGTTCGACATGGTGCGCGCGGTGGCCGAGAACGTGCCGGGCACGAACATGGTCACCACCGTGCTGGAGCACCCCTCCGCCTTCGATGCGATGAGCCTCTACGCCCAGCGCCTGGGCCGTGAGCTGCGCGTGGCGAAGAGCAACCCCGTCACCGGCGGCGTGGACGTGGACGAGATCGTGCGGCTGGTCGACAAGGACACCTGCCTGCTCAACGTGATCCATGCGTCGAACATCTCGGGCGCCAAGCTCGACATGGAAGCCATCGTGCGCCGCGCGCGCGAGATCAAGCCCGACCTCTACATCCTGGTCGATGCCGTGCAGCACGCGCCGCACGGCCTCATCGACCTGCAGAAGACGCCGGTGGACGGCATCAACCTCGCGCCCTACAAGTTCTTCGGCTGCCGGGGCTCGGGGCTGTCGTGGGTATCCGACCGCGCGGCCGTGCTGCCGCACCACAAGCTCGCGGGCAAGAAGCCCGACTACTGGGACCTGGGCAGCTCCGCGCCGTGGCAGTTCGCGGTGCTCACGGAAATCGTCGACTACGTGTGCTGGCTGGGCGGGCATTTCACAGACGCCGCTGACCGCCGCGTGCTGTTCGTCGCGGGCATCACGCACATCGAGCTCCACGAGCGGGCGCTGCTGTCAGCGCTGCTCGACGGCAACGCGAACGCCACCGGCATGCGCAAGCTGGAAGGCGTCAACGTCTTCCTCGACTACGAGGACCTGAGCAAGCGCGACCTGATCCTGGGCATCGGCTTCGACCGCATCGACTGCACGCAGGCGGTGGTCGAGTACGCCAGGCGCGGCGTGACGGTCTACGAGCGCGTGGCCAGCAGCATCTACTCGAAGCGCATGCTCGAGTCCTTCGGGCTGACCGGCACGGTGCGGGTGTCGCCGCTGCATTGCCACTCGATGGCCGACATCGAGAAGTTCCTGCGCATCACGCAGGAAATCGCCACCGACATCTGACTGTCATAAACCGTCATATTCGATAGTTAGCATGTTTCTCTACCCCCGCTCACAGGGGGAGAGGAGCATGAGATTTGGAAATCCGCAAGCTGATCGCACCAGCGCTGGCCGTCGTCCTGCTGGCCGCGGTCGGAGCCGGCGTCTGGTATTCGAACACCCGGCTGCACGATGACTCGGCCACCGCCACGGCAGCCCGCATCGAACAGGAGAAACAGGTCACGCTGCGCGGCCTGATCGGCTCCGAGAAAGAAACCTTCTTCGCCGATCCGCGCGTCCAGAAGGCGCTGGCCGCGCAGGGCATCACCGTCACAGTCGAGAAGGCCGGCTCGCGCGCCATCGCCAGCCGCTACGACGCCAGCAAGTTCGACTTCGGCTTCCCCTCGGGCGCGCCCGCAGCGGCGCAGCTCAAGACGCTGGCCAAGGCTTCGAACGTCTTCAACCCGTTCTATACGCCCATCGTGCTGGCCAGCTGGCGGCCGATCGCCGAGATCCTGGTGGCCAACGGCATCGCGCAGAAGCAGGGCGATTTCTACTACGTGGTCGACCTGCCGGGCCTCATGGCCATGATCGAGAAGGGCACGCGCTGGAAGGAGCTCAAGGCGAGCAGCGCGTTTTCCACCAGCAAGTCGCTGCTCATCAACTCGACCGACGTGCGCACTTCCAACTCGGCGGCCATGTACCTTGCGCTCGCGAGCTACCTGGCCAACAGCCAGCAGATCGTGCAGAGCCAGGAAGACGTGGACCGCGTCATGCCCATCGTGGCGCCGCTCTTCCTGCGCCAGGGCTTCCAGGAGCAGTCCTCGGCGGGCCCCTTCGAGGACTACCTCGCGCTCGGCATGGGCAAGGCGCCGCTGCTGGTGGCCTACGAATCGCAGATGGTCGAGTTCTGGCTCAAGAACCCCGACCGCCTCAAGAGCGACATGGTGCTGCTCTACCCCAGGCCCACCGTCTACTCGAAGCACGTGCTGGTGCCCTACACGCCCGGCGGCGCGCGCCTGGGCGCGGCGCTGGAGAACGACCCGGCCCTGCGCGAGCTCGCGCACGAATACGGCTACCGCACCGGCGGCGACACCAAGGGCCCCGAGACCTGGACCGCGCGCGGCGTGAAGGTGCCCGAGGTGCTGGTCGACGTGATCGACCCTCCGAGCTTCGAGTGGCTCGAACGAATGACCACGGGCATCGAAGCCCGCTTCAAGTGAAGAAAGAACACAGGAACGCCATGAACGCACCCGTCACGTCCACCACCACCGCACCCGCTTCGATCGACCTCCAGCCACCGCAGTCCTTCACCCTCGAGCCGCCCGCGCCCGTCGCGGCGGTGCCGGTGGAGTCGGCCAGCGGCAAGTTGCGCCTGAAGGCCGAGGACGTGGCCGAGCTCGACGCGCAGGTGGACCGCTTCATCGAGGACATCACCGCGCACGACAGCCAGCACCCGCAGTTCAAGGAGGCGGTGGAGCGCATCCACTCCATGGGCAGCAAGGACATCGAGGCCTCGGCGTCGGTCTCCAACCGCATGCTCGACCGGCCCGTGGGGTCGCTGCGCAATGGCCTCTTCGACAAGGGCGCGCAGATCGGGCAGTCGCTCATCGACCTGCGCCACCAGGTGGAAGACCTCGACCCGTCGAAGCAAGGCGACCTGTTCTCGGCGCGCAAGCTGCTGGGCCTCATTCCGCTGGGCAACAAGCTCATCGCGTACTTCGAGCGCTACCAGTCGTCGCAGACGCACCTCAACGCCATCATCGAGTCGCTCAAGCGCGGCAAGGACGAGCTGCTGCGCGACAACACCGCCATCGAGCAGGAAAAAGTCAACCTCTGGACGCTGATGGAGCGGCTCGAGAAATACGTGCACATCGGCAAGGCCCTCGACGGCAAGCTCGATGCCAAGGCGCGCGAGCTCGACGCCACCGACCCCGAGAAGGCCCGCGTGATCCGCGAGGAAATGCTCTTCTACTCGCGCCAGAAGGTCACCGACCTGCTGACGCAGCTGGCGGTGAACATCCAGGGCTACCTGGCGCTGGACATGATCCGCAAGAACAACCTGGAGCTTATGAAGGGCGTGGACCGCGCCACGACCACCACCGTGGCGGCGCTGCGCACCGCGGTGATCGTGGCGCAGGCGCTGTCCAACCAGAAGCTGGTGCTCGACCAGATCAGCGCGCTCAACGCCACCACCGGCAACCTCATCGCCAGCACCAGCGAGATGCTGCGCGACCAGAGCAGCGCCATCCACCAGCAGGCGGCATCCAGCACCATCGAGATCGCCAAGCTGCAGCAGGCCTTCGCCAACATCTACCAGACCATGGACACCATCGCCGACTTCAAGAGCCGCGCGCTCGACTCCATGCAGACCACGGTGGACACGCTGACCAACGAAGTCGCCAAGAGCCGCACCTACCTCGACCGCGTGCGCCGCCAGGAAGCCACCGAGGCGATGAGCCAGCCGCGCGGCGAGGTCGCGCTGTGAGCCTGTTGAAGCGTCTGTTCGCGCTCGCGGCCCTTGCGGCCATGGCCGTGGGGCTCGCGGCCTGCGGCAAGGAAGACGCCAGGCAGGCCACGAGCGCTGCGCCGGCCGTGGCGGCCAGCTCAGCCTTCACCATCCTGGCCGGCTCCGAGCTCAAGGATCTCGAAGCGCCCATCGTCGCCGCCGCGCAGTCGGCCGGCGTGGAGCTGAAGCTCTCCTACGCCGGCACGCTCGACATCGTCGAGCGCATCAACGCCGGCGAGCGCTTCGACGCCATCCTGCCGCCCAACGGCGCCTACCCAGCGCTGGCGCTGCAGGCGAAGCCGCTGGCGCGCGACAAGCTCTTCTATTCGCGCATAGCGCTCGGCGTGAAGAGCGCCAAGGCCGCGCAGCTCGGCTGGAACAAGCGCCCGCCGGGCTGGGCCGAGATCGCCAAGGCGGCCGGCGCCGGCCAGCTGCGCTACGGCATGACCAATGCCACCAGCTCCAATACCGGCATGAGCGCGCTCTTCGCCGTGGCCTCCGCGCTGGCCGGCAAGACCGAGGACCTGACGGCGCAGGACGTGGACGAGAAGACGCTGAAGGCCTTTCTCTCGGGCCAGAAGCTCACGGCAGGCAGCTCGGGCTGGCTCGCCGACTCCTACGTGAAGGACCCGTCCGCCATCGACGCGATGGTCAACTACGAGGCAGTGATCCTGCGCGCCAACGAGAAGCTGCCCACCGCCGACAAGCTCACGCTGATCTACCCGCGCGACGGCATGATCTCGGCCGACTATCCGCTGATGCTGCTCAACGCCGACAAGCGCGATGCGTACACCAAGCTTGTCGCGACGCTCAAGGCCGCGCCGTTCCAGCGCGATGCACTCTCCGCCGCCTTCCTGCGCCCCGCCAATCCCGAAGTGGCAGCCGCCGCCGCACTGCCCACCGCCGCCGTGGCCGAGCTGGGTTTTCCCAACCGGCTGGAGGTGATCGACGCGGTGCTCGGCACCTACCAGTCGCAATGGCGCAAGCCCGCCACCTCGATCTTCGTGCTCGACCTCAGCGGCTCCATGGCCGGCAAGCGGCTGGCATCGATGCGCGAGGCGCTCAAGCTGCTCTCGGGCGCCGACGAAGCGGCCAGCGCGAGCGCGCGCTACAGCGCCTTCCAGAGCCGCGAGCGCGTGGTGCTCATCACCTTCTCCACCGATGTGCAGGAACCGGTTTGGGTGCGCTTCGACGCCGACCACATCGCAGCCGCGCGCGAAGAGCTTCGCCGGCTGGCCGATTCGATGTCGGCCAACGGCGGCACCGCCATCTACTCGGCGCTGGCAGCGGCCGAAGACCTCGCGCGCAAGGAACAGCAGCGCGAGCCCGACCGCTTCGTGAGCATCGTGCTGCTGACCGATGGCGAGAACAACTCGGGCCTGAAGCTACGCGACTTCCGCGAGCGCTACGCGGCAGGCGGTTTTCCGGCGCGCATCTTCCCGATCCTGTTCGGCGAGGCCAGCGTGAGCGAGATGCAGGAAATCGCGCAGCTCTCGGGCGGCCGCGAGTTCGACGGCCGCAAGCTGCAGCTGGGGCAGGTGTTCAAGGAAATCCGGGGCTACCAGTGATGCCGCAGCGTTCGCTGAAGCTGCGCGCGCTGTTGTTCCTCTACGGCAACGGCAACATCCTGGGCTGCGCGCTGGCGCTGCTGGGGCCGGCGCTGCTCTTCGCCGGCGTTATCGATCGGGGCTGGCTGCTCATCACCGCCGGCCTCTACGTGGCCGGCTGCCTGCTGGGCCGCAAGGCGCCCGAGCTGGAGCGCCGCATCGAGGACAGCCTCAGCGTCGAGCAGACGCTGGAGCGCCTCGACCGCGTGGTCGCGCAGGCGCAGCCGCACCTCACCGAGGACATGCGCAAGAGCCTGGACAACGTGCGCGGCTCGGTGGGCGAGGTGCTGCCGCGCCTCGTGGGCGCGGGCTCGCACGGCGACGACCTGTTCACCGTGCGCGAGACCGTGCTGCGCTACCTGCCCGAGACGCTGGCCAACTACGTCGCGCTGCCGCCGGCCTTTCGCATCACGCACGCGGTGAAGGACGGCAAGACCGCGCGCCAGCTGCTCGGCGAGCAGCTCGGCCTGCTCGACGCCAAGCTGCGCGAGATCGTCGCCAACGTGGCTTCGAGCGATGCCGCCGCGCTGGTGGCCAACGGGCAGTTCCTCGAGAAGAAATTTCGGCAGCCCGATTTTCTGGCGGTCTGACGCCGTTCGAGCGCTCGTCGGGCTGCTCACGCAGCTGAAGGCACCGCGTCGTCGACGCTCCACGGCGCATACACCTCGGCGTGCAGATCGGGCGAATTCACCTTGGCCAACAGGTCGCGCACGTCGTCCTTCACGCGCGCCAGCGACAGGCGCACGCCGCGCACGCGCACATAGGCCGCGAAGTCGCACAGCGCCTCGATGCTGGTCGCGTCGAGGTCGGGCGATTCTTCCAGGCTCAGCACCATGCGCTGCAGGCCTGGCGTGGCGTCGATGCGCGCGCGGATCGATGCGAACACTGCATCCGCGTTGCCGAAGAAAAGCGGCACCTCGGGCCGCGCGATGAGCACGCCCGGCGGCACCACCGCTTCGGGGTGGCGCGCGGTGTCGACAAAGTCGTGGCTCTGGCCCAGCCGCCCGAGCCAGCTCACCGTGGTGCGCGAGAAGCCGCGCAGCAGCAGCAGCAGGCTCACGCCGATGGCTGCCAGCAGGCCGTTGAGCACGCCCAGCACCAGCACCGCCGCGACCGCCACCAGCGCCACCAGCCGATCGCGCCGCCAGTGGAAGTAGGGCCGCAGTGCAGCAGGGTTCAGCGTGTGGCTCACCGCGTGGATCACGATGGCCGCCAGCAGCGGCTCGGGCGTATGCGCGATCCACGGCAGCAGCGTGAGCACCGCCACCAGCACCACCAGCCCCGCCACGATGCCCGCCGCACGGCTCCTTGCGCCGGCCGATTCGTTGGCCGAGGTGGCCGAGTAGCCCGCGCCCACCGGCATGCCCTGGAACAGCGCCGACAGCAGGTTCGCGCCGCCCAGCGCCAGCAGGTCGCGGTTGGCCGACACGTTGTCGCCATGGCGCATCGCGAAGGTGCGGATGGAGCCGTAGGACTCGGCATAGAGGATCAGCGCCATCGCGAAGGCCAGCCCGCCGAGGTTCTGCCACTGCGCGCGGTCGAGCTGCGGCACCGTCGGATGAGAGAAGTCGAGCGAGATCGGCCCCACCGCCGCCACGCCCCATGCATGGCACAGGCCGTGCACGTCGAGCACGATGCCGGCCACGATCACCAGCAGCGCGGCAGGCACCGCGCGCCAGCGCGCAAGGCCACGCAGCAGCACCAGTGCCACCAGCGCCATCGCTGCGCCCGCGATGTTCCAGTGTCGCCATTCGGCCACCAGCCCGGCGAAGAGCCTGAAGAAATCGCTGTGCGCCGGATGCACGTCGAGCACCTTGGGCAGCTGCTTGACCACGATGGTGAGCGCCAGCCCCAGCGCGAAGCCGCGCAGCACCGGCTTGGCGATCAGGCTGGACACCGCGCCAAGCCGGGCGGCACCCGCGATGACGAAGAACACACCAGCGAGAAGAACGATGCCCATGCCCATCGCCAGCCGCGTGGCGATGTCCACGCCAACGATCGAAGTGGTGGCCGCGAACAGCACGGCGGCCGAGGAAGATGTGGCGGAAACGATTGCGAAGCGGCTGCTGCCGAAGAGTCCGTAGACCAGCAGCCCCGCGAAGAGTGCGATCACTCCGGCCTGCGGCGGCAGCCCCGCGATGCCCGAATAGGCCACAGCCTCGGGAAGCAGCAGGCCTGCGATGGAAATACCCGCCACGATGTCGGCGAAGCCGGGGCGGCGGGCGTTGGCTGTCGGTGTCGGCGAGGTTTCGGCGGCCATGGGCAGGCAAGTGTGCTGTTGTCGCCTCATGCTGGCAATGGCTTGCGGACCGGAAGCTGACTCATCGGCAGGGCATACTCGCGCGCGCCCCGAAAACCATACTTCTTCTACAACAAGGATCCCATGTCAGGACACGGCTTTCACGTGCACGGCCCGCACGACCACGAACTTGAACACGCCGCATCGGGCGCCCACGGAGGCGGCCATGGAGGCAGCCACGGCCACCATGCGACGGAGACGACAACGGCGCACGAGCATTCCGGCGGCATGAGCACGACGAGCAAGATCGCAATGTGCACCGCCGTCATCGCCACCTTCGGCGCCATCTTCGCGTACATGGGCGGCGCCACCCAGGCCAACGCCGGCATCTACAAGAACAACGCCGCGATCAAGAAGACCGAAGCCTCCAACCAGTGGAATTACTTCCAGTCGAAGAGCACCAAGCAGGCCCTCGCCGAGTTCGCCCGCGACACCGCGACGGACGATGCGCGCAAGCAGGGCTGGCAGGCCAAGGTGACGCGCTACGAGCAGGAGAAGACCGACATCCAGACTGAGGCGAAGAAGCTGGAGGCGGAGGCGAGCCAGTGGGATGCGAAGTCTGATGAGCAGATGCATCAGCATCATCGGTGGGCTCAGGCGACTACTGTGTTGCAGGTTTCTATTGCGCTGGCTGCTATTGCGTTGTTGACCAGGCGGAAGTGGCTGGAGAGGGCGATGTTTGGGGTGGCGGTGGCGGGGCTTGCTGTGGGTGGGTTGGCTGCGTTTCACGTTTAGGAGTGACGGCGGCGGGCAGACGTGGCCTCCACTGCATGGTGTTTTTGACGGATTCGTCTCTCCGTGTCATTGGGCCGTCGTTGCCCGTGTGTGGCCCTTCCGCTAACCTGATATCACTGCGACAGATTGTGCTGCTTGGCAGTGTGCGTCACCTGAGGGGGTGATCGACTGTTCAGAGAATACTTATCGTCATGGCATCGCGAAGATGCCGATAGACGTTCAGATACACCAATGAGAAAGCATGAGGGAGCGTGCGATGAGTCTTCGGGAAGCGCTGCAAAAGATCCGCAAATTGGTTGCAGTTTCGAGAGGGGCGACAGATCGACGAGATGGATCACTGGGATTTCTATTGAGCCAGAAGAAATCTTTGCTCAAGATGTTCCCCAATTTGATAGTTGGGCTGACGTTGGTATTTGGATCGAGCGCTGCTAGTGCCGTGCAGCCAGTTGCTTCTTCGTCGTGGGTAGGCTCGCAAACTGGCGCGAGCTATTCAGATCCGGGTGTTGGATTGGAGGCAGAAAAGGCCGCATGGGATGCCCGGTACCGAGACTACGTGTCCTGCCGTATTTGGATTCCGGTCAACTGGGTGAACGCGACGACGATTTCTGTCGGCGCAGCTCTTTCGGGTTGCGCTGGTGGTGGTTTGGATGTGGAGGCTAGTTGGACCAACTGCCCAGAGCATTCAAAAAGGGTAGGCAATTCATGTGAATGTGATCGGGGTTCGCAGGAAAGTGCAGATGGGCGCTCGTGCAGTGCGCCTACAGCTTCTGAGCCGATAGCAGGCCAGTCGTGCAAGATTCCTGAGGGTCTTGTTCTAGGTCGACCTATTCTTCCCGCAACGGCCGAAAAGTACCGCTCCGAGATTGATTGGTCAGACTCCGGTTCCAATGCCCTTTCCCTCACGCGCACGTATCGCAGCAATTGGGCGAGCGATTCGACACGCGCTGGGAATCCACTCGGTCAAGTCTGGTCGCACGGCTTCAGCGCAAAGTTGGTCGCTACGCCCAGTTCAGCTCCCGTGGCCGTTGCAATCACTGCCGGCGAAGGCTATGTGCGGACCTTCGGCAAGGCTGCGGGCGCCGCTGTTTGGAGCGCCAGCAACAGTGCGGACACGCTGGCCCAACTCTCCTCCGGCGCCTGGACCTATTCCCGCGCGGATGACAACACCACGCTGAGCTTCGACAGTGCCGGCAAGTTGCAGACCGAGACGGATCGCAACGGCTGGATCACCACCTACACCTACAACGGTACGGGCCAACTGGCCTCCGTCACCAACCACTTCGGCCGCACCCTCGTCTTCGGCTACAACGGCGCAGGCCAGCTGACCGTCGTCACGACCCCGGATGCGCGAGTCATCACCTATGCCTACGATGCCTCGGGTCGCTTGGCCTCGGTCCTGTACCCCGATGGCAAGGGCCGCAACTTCGTCTACGAGAACGCGTCGTTCCCGCAGGCCCTGACCGGCATCGTTGATGAAGCCGGTATTCGCTGGGGCACGTTCGCCTACGACAACGCTGGCCGTGCGATCAGCACGCAGCTTGCGGGCTCTGTGGATAGCTATCAGGTCAGCTATCCGTCCTCCAGTTCTGCGACCGTGGTCGATCCCTTGGGCACGAGCCGCAACTACAGCTATGGCAATGCGCTGGGCAAGCTCGCAGTCACTGCAGGCTCCCTGCCTTCGGGCGAAGGCAAAAGCGATGCCGCCAGCCGCGTACAGGACGCTAATGGCCTGATCACCTCAGAGACTGACTTCAATGGCGTTGTGACCACCACAACCTGGGACGTGGCCCGGCGTCTGCCAACGACTGTGGTCTCGGCCTCTGGCACCCCCGATGCTAAGACGGTCACGACTCAGTGGCATGCGACCTTCTCGCTGCCTGTGTTGATCACCGAACCTGGCCGCACCACTGCCTACACCTACGACACCGTCGGCAATGTCCTGACTCGCACAGTCACGGACACGGTGACCAACAAGGCCCAGCTGTGGCAGTGGACCTACAACGCTTCGCAGCTGGTCGATACCGCCACTGAGCCCAACGGTGCAGTGACGAGCTATACCTACGACACCCGAGGCAACGTCCTCACATCCACCAATGCGCTGGGCCATGTGACTCAGTACGGCTATGACCTTGCCAACCGCATCGTCAGCTCAACCGCCCCCAACGGCCCAATTACCACCTACACCTACGACCAACGTGACCGCCTGCTGACCCAGACCGTCGGTGGCCAGACCACTGTCCTGACCTACAAGCCCTACGGCACCGTCGAGACTGTCTTGTTGCCCAGCGGCCTCGTCCTGACCTACGCCTACGACGCAGCCCACCGCCTTACGGGTTGGAGCAACAACCGAGGCGAGTCCGGCACCTACACCCTCGACGGCATGGGCAACCGCACCGCCGAACAGATCAAGGACTCTGCCGGCAACGTCGCATGGAGCGTGGCACGGACCGTTAATAACATCAACCGCCTCTCGGGCAGGACCGAAGGCACAAACCAGAGCAGCACCTTCGGCTATGACGCTAACGGTGAACTGATCACCACGTCCAACGGCCTGAGTCAGAGCACCAACTACGGCCTGGACAACCTGCGCCGCGTCAAGACCGTCACCGATGCGGCCAACGCCAGTGCCAGCCTGAGCTACAACGCCCAGGACGCGGTGACCTCGGCCAGTGACTTCAAGGGCGTCGTCACCAACTACACCCGGGACGCGCAGGGCAACGCCACCACCGAGAGCAGCGCAGACACCGGTGGCTCCAGTACCCAGTACGACAACCTCGGCCTGCCCAGCCAGATCACCGATGCCCTGGGTCAAGCAACGACGATCACCCGAGACGCCCTGGGCCGCCCCACCGGCCTGGTCTTCGCCGACGGCAAGACCACCACGCTGCGCTACGACCTCTCGGCCAACAGCAAGGGCTACCTCTCCGAGATCATCGACCGCAGCGGCACCACCGAGTACACCCGCGACAGCTTCGGGCGCGTCACCCTCAAGAAGCAGACTCTGGCCAACGGAAGCGTCCAGCAGGTCAGCTATGCCTACAACGCCAACGGCACCCTCGCGAGCATCGGCTATCCCAATGGCGGCACGCTCAGTCACATCTACGACGCC
>Ga0207639_10001491_pt1 | contig 15759 bp, 15 predicted proteins | sample KBSCornC32_FD_184299 | JGI IMG/M metagenome (GOLD analysis project Ga0207639, IMG submission 184299) | Corn rhizosphere microbial communities from Kellogg Biological Station, Michigan, USA - KBS Corn C3-2 (SPAdes) (version 2) | ecosystem: Host-associated > Plants > Roots > Rhizosphere > Soil ...
AGTGCTGCATCAAGCATCCGAAAGCTGGGGCAGCGGAGGGTTCTGCTCTGATCAAGCAGTGGATCATCCGCGTGACCGATAAGGCATTCGATGATTTCGCTGGATCCGAGGCTGACGAAGATAAGAATCGCAAGATACTGGGGCTGTCTTAAGCAGAGGCGTTAGCAGAATGCAGTACCCTAGAGCGAGCAATCGCCCAGGACGCTTTACGGCCGCATTAATTTGGAAGGGAACCGGCGTAGCTCCGGGGGACATGCGCCATCCCTCAACTCACCAGTCCCGTGCGCTTTCAGTCAACGTGTATACCATTCCCTAGATTTCGATCCGATGATGCAGGAAAGTTTCGCATTAGACTGTGCCATTTGCGAGATGGCGAATAACCAACAGTTGAGTCTCGGATTCGGACCTGCATTAGGACGCAAAGCCGTCTTCTAAGCAGGAAACAGCTCTAAGCATTCAAGTTGGCGCATGACCGATTCTTGGTAGATGCGGAGGCTGTTGCATCTACGATCCCCTTACGATAGAAGCAGTTACGACCAATGGCCGGAAAGATGGCGTTGCGTTCCATGGCTGTATCGTTTTGTTGCGTGATAACGTTGACCTCCCCAAGCTGTCATGGAAGGTATCCTCCCGTTGGTTCTGGTTAGGTTTACTTGATCAAAACTCCCTCATGAACCAAGATGCCGTCATTCGATGGAACAGAAGATACGATGAATTCGCTCACGGATCCTGAATACAAAGCCGACGTTTTGAGGGGCGGAAAGTAGCGTCAGAAGTTCACCGGTATGTCGCGCATCCCATTTACACTTTCCCTCGGCAAATGCTCGGCGCACCAAGCGACCTAAGGCGCGTTCCTCCCTTTCGCTTTTGACGCTCTCCATCCTGTCCTTGGCACCGCGTTCTAGGAATTCCAAAGTTTCTAGGACGTGAAGATACTGTAGATTCGAGCGCTGGCCATCAGGGCCAAGGCCGTCCGAGTGTCCTACTCGAACGAGATTGTCGACGTCTTCGGCCAGGATCTTTTCGACGGTGCCATCGTCCATCCATCGGACTTCAAGGTACTCCGGAGCATGACTGACCACGAAGCAGTTTCTTTCAAAACCCCTGGTGCACACGTCGCCGCGCTTCCAAGGGCTTTTGCGCGGATCGAGTGATTGAGTAGTTGCCATCTGAAGGACACCAGTATATCCCGAGAATATATAACTATAGCTATGATTCCCTCACTCTCGTCCTTGGTTCCAAACGTCGACGATTTGCTCACTCTCGAAGTAGAAGAGCTCGCTGGCGTTCTGCTAATTTATCTCAACGACAACGAAGACACCCGCGTGAATCAAGGCGAGTTTAACTATCACAACTTCTTCAACGCACCTGGCCGCCGCCCAGATTACGGCAGCCGGCAGCCTGAGGTAGACCTGGCACTCTTGGAGGCCTTGGCCTGGCTTCGGAGTGCGGGACTACTCGTAGAAAAGGCGAGTGTGATGGGCAACTGGTTCTTCATTTCAAGGCGGGGAAAACAGATTACGTCGCGCGACGACTTTGCGGCCTATCGTAAAGCAGGCCTCTTACCTAAGCACCAGCTACACGCACTCATTGCCGCCAAGGTATATCCCGCCTTTATGCGCGGTGAATATGATACTGCCGTTTTTCAGGCCTTCCGGGAGGTGGAAGTCGCCGTTCGCACTGGTGGCCAATTCGGCCCCAATGACTACGGCACGGATCTGATGCGCGATGCATTTAGGCCAGCGTTGAAAAAAGGACAGCCTAATCAGCCTGGCCCACTCACAGATCAGCAGCTTATAGCTTCCGAACAGGAGGCCATGGCGAATCTCTTCGCAGGCGCGATTGGCCTTTATAAGAACCCACAAAGTCACCGCCACGTCCCCACGCATCCCGAAGATGCGGCCGAGGTGATCGTCTTTGCTAGCCAACTCATGCGAATCGTCGATCGCTTGAAACCCTAACCGTGAGGTCGGAGTCAAAATCGGCTATGCAAAGCAAGGTAACAAACAGCCATGATGCCGACCCATTGGATGCTTCCCGCCATCCGAGTGCAGAGGGCATAGCTTAAGAATCAAAGTCCTCGAAGCAGCTGCGCCAAAGTGAGCTTGAAACCATCGGCAATCGTCTTGAGGACCCGAAGGCTTGGATCCTTCTTTCCGGTTTCGATCTCCGACAAGTAACTGCGATCAACACCGAGAAATTCGGCCATTTCTACTTGCGTCCAGCCCTGTTTACGGCGCAGGTTTCGAACGCGATTACCGAGACGGACACGGATGTCAGTGGACACCCCTAGATAGTCGCGTGTAGGCTATTGCCAATGTGTCGGCAATTGCCTACAGAGGGAGCGTGTGATGACAGGGAAGGGGATAGTCACAACGGACATTCCGGCATCGCTGCAACGAAGGACAAAAGAGCCCCAAAAGATGATTCAACTCCGAATTCCGCTCTCCTGGGCGGAGGAGCTTACCGCCCTTAGCCGAGAATTCGATCAGGATGTCTCTACGTTTCTCCGCGAGGCGACAGAGGATTGGCTACAGCGAGCCCGAAAGATCAGGCCGCAGGCCTAATCTGCTTAAACTGATTTGGGCAGCTCGAATGTTTTCACTTCTGCTGAGGGTAGAGCCCCAATTCGAGCCAGCTCCTGACGAACGCCGCCGTAGCTTTCATACAGTCTGAGGAGCTTACTCATTCCTCCCATTTCTCCCACCGCGCGGATCATCGTTAGGTGCGCAATCCGCAGCAGTTCGACCTGACGTTCCAGATCCGTTACCTGCAGCTCCTTCTGCGCAAGTTGCGCGGCCAATCCCTCACGCGAACGTTTGCGTGTTCGAGAAAGCCACTCTCGGCGTGCTTCCTGCTCCGCTTGGTACGCCTTCAATGCCTCCGATCTCGAGCCGTTGCGAGTGATGGACGATGCGTGTTTCAGTGCGGGGTGCCTCCGCGTCACTTCTCGCGCGGTGATTGTCACATCAGCTTCGAGCAGTTCCATTAGGATTTGTTCCATTTTCGGATCTGAGCAGTTGATCTCATGCATCGAGCACCGTACCTTTCGAAGTCCCTTTTGATAGATCGACTCCCTCGGGAAATACCAATTGTCCCGCAGGGGTCGCAATCAGCTTTTGCACCCCTTCCAACCGAACCCTTGCGTGCGCTAGCTGATTGTCCAAACCGATACTTCGGATCTTCGCCCGTTGAGTGGGAAGGGAAGCTGCGGTCTGGAGTGTCTTTGCAGAATCATCGGCCATACCAGACTCGCCAAGCTGTAGCTGGACGGGACCGCCGATCGCGTCTGCTTTTCTGACCTCGATCGCTCGCACTGCAGTTTGCAATCGGGCTTCCAATTGAACGAGGTTGTGGCGGTTCTGCGCAAGATCGGTCGCGGAGAGATGTTTGCATCCGGTGAAGCACTCGAGGTGCTTGGGACAGGGGTCAACCATAAAGCTGTTGATGCAATGGCCATACGGAGTGGAGTGGAACCCGTCCGCCTCAGCTCTTAGGTACTCAAAGGCTGCGTCTTCGCCGTCCGTGTTTTGGATGTTCTTGAACGCGTCCACGATGGGCCCACGCGCTTTCCCGGACTTGATCAGTCGCGCGATCGTCGCCGACTTCTCTCCCAACCGCGCTTCCACTTCTGGCTTCAGCTCGATCTGATCGAGGTCCTCTGCCAGGCTCCGATGATCGTATTCGTAGCTCTGAGCCACCTTTCTTCGATTGAATCGCTTCGTGATTATCGTGTCGGCGATCCCCAGCCGGAACAGCTCTGTGTTCTGGAGATGGCGAAGGCTGTGGGGGCGAAGCGTCAGAGTACGATCCTCATCGGTTTGTCCGTATACGGAGAACAGCGTTTGTTTGTCAGGACTACTGAGCGCGTTCGAGATCATCTGCCTGTCCATTCGACCTATCGCGCTATATCGAGCGACGTCGCACATGCCTTCATTCCGGCCATCAGAGAGGGCTCGCTTCGGCATTAAAAACATCAATTCCCACGCCCGAAGTTCCCCCGTGCCCAACTTGATTGAGGTCATATCGGATTGTTTGGTTGCGAGTTCTTTCTTCCAGAATCTCTCAACCTCTTTCACGTTCACGTAGATCTCTGACCATACCTTACGACCATTCCAAAGTCGTCCGGACCAATCTCTGAATGGAGTCATATTGAAGCGATGCAGGTAGACGTAAAGGGTCGGGTTGAGCTTGCACCCGGCCCGCAATTCAGCTAACTGCTCCGAACGAAGTTCTTCGAACACCGTGGGATTGAAATTCCGCTGGTATCTCTCGACAAAGCGTTCGCAAATGTCGTCAGGCGTTTCCACAATGAATGGGTTTCCGGTCAGATACGTGTAAAGTTCAACGACGCGCACCAGTTCTTCATGTTCGAACTCTGGCAGGACCAAACCGGATTCAATCTGCCGTCGAAGCGTTCTACGGAGAGGTTCTGTCACGACAACTACTTGATCAAGGGTTTCGGTGAGAGCAGCTTCGAAGCTCGAAGGGACGTGTTGGACGGTCTCAAACAAAGCAATGCTGTCTTCGTAAACAACCCGCTGTTTCTCGGCAAAGTGCCGCAACATCAAGGAACGGGATACCCCACCTGCTTCGCCTGCGGGGAGGTCGTTGGAGTCGAAGTGTTCCCGGTATCGCTTCCAGTCTGCCGGCAGGAGGGTGCATTCGCCGTCACGAAGGCCCGTCAGGATTAGGGTCTTTGCTACCGCAAACCTCAGTAAGTCAAGGAAGCTTCTCGGTGTCTCTGTGAATACGATCCGGACTAGTTCCCAAAACGCTCGCCGCTCCGGCAGCTTCTCGGCATTCTTTCTTTCCTCGAGATCTGGGCGGATTTCATCGTGCGACTTAGAGAACCTTGAAGTCCTCACGTGCACGCGTTTGTCGCGTTCCAAGCCGGAGAACAATGGGCCATTGTCAATGAGATGATTTGGGTCGAGAACGCTTCGGACAACGCCGAATATCAAGTCCGCAAGCTTTCCGGATGCTTGCACTTTTCTAGCCGTCTCGACAGCAAAATTGACGTCGTCAACCGTAATCTCCCAGGGTTCCTTGTGTCCTGCACAAGTAGCGAGCACACGCAGGGGGCGCGCCACATTGCAGACCACGTGGGCGCAGGTATTTCGGCGAACAAGGAGTTGATCAATCGCTGTCGCCTTGATCAGATCCTGCCAGTGGTCTGTCAGTGGCTTCTTGCTGTAACACCGTAATGGACCAGGGGGAGGGGAAGCATTGAGGATTTCGATCGTCTTCGCATCCGTACCGAAGTCGTTGAGCCAATCGGTGGGCGGTGGCGAGGCGTTCGCCATCTGAGTGAGGTTCCAACCCCAACCCTTGGGAGCTACTCCGTCCGGCCCAAGCCGGATGTTCCAGGTTATTGCGCGCTGCTCGGCAATTGCTCGGGCATCGCGAATGAAAGATTCAAGACTGGAGTTCATGATGCTGACCTCCGAGATCATCGAGAACAGCCTGGACTTCAGAAATCGTTCTTGCGAGCTGGAACGCCGGCGATCCACGCTCAGCGTGGGATGACGAGTAGAAGAACTTCATCACATCGCGTAGGTCCTCTAACACTTGCTGGTGAACAGCGGAGACTGCGATGGGCATGAAGCGGCCACACCCATAGCAAGACATCACCGGGTTGTATGGACAACTCGGTTGGCCCAGGGAACACCCGCCGATGCCGGCAATTGGGATTCCGTGTGGCACGCCACCGATCTGCTGATCACCTTTCAGCTCTGCGAGTTCGTGCGGAGAAATGAATCTGTTGTGGGCGATTTGGGATACGCGCTGATAGGTGCCGGAAACGCCAAGCGCCTGGTTGATCCTCGCTGCCTGCGACGGCGAAGAACTGAAGTAGATAAGACCGGTATTCAGGTCCGTATGCCCCATGAACGCGGCAAGTTCCTCTTCGGATGCGCCAGCATCGACTAGTCGTTGCGCTGCGGTGTGGCGAAGCTCTGTTGTGCCCCTTCGTTGTTGCGACAACGATTCCGTCAAATCTGCAACCGTTCGCGAAACCTGCTCTGGAGTGCGCTGAAATACACGATCTGCTCCAGCCAGGCCCTTCCGGTTCGCTCTATCAAACAGCTCAACGAGAAGCGGGGACCATTCGCGTTTCACCCTTCGGAGCATTGGAAAGACTCGCTTCATCGAACGCTGTTTGATCATGCTGAACGTCAGATGAACGGCAGGAATAGCATCAGCGCCATCGGCCCATATCCGGATATCTCGCATTTTCAGCATTGCGATTTGCTTGGCCCGCAAACCAAATTGGAAAGAACACACAAGAATGGCAGTTCCCTGAAGCAACTCGGTTGAGATCGAAGAGGCGCTCGTTTGGATCTGATTGCAGATTCTATCGATGAACCGAACTATCGCGGCTTCTTCGTCTGCGGTCAGAAAAGCATCACCGGAACGGACACGTGCATACTTGTCGACTTTGGGTAGCTGCAACTGAGAGGTAATATCTAGCCATTCCGGTCTCCAAGCGCCAATGCCGAATGTGCAAGAGAAGGACAGGAGGCTCTTCAGACTCTCCAATGATGAGTACGTTAATCCGCTAGTAAGAGCTGTATTCCAGTGCGATCGAATCACCTGAGGAGTGGATGTAAGTAGGCCCTCGACGATCTCAGCTGGAACAACGCTGATTGAATAGCAGTAAAAACAGGCGGTGCGCGGAGAGCACCTTGCGAGCAAATAGGCACACCAACTCTTCACGACATCTCGAAGTTTGCCAGCGTAGAAATCCAAATACAGGATCTTGCACGACCCATCAAAATGCACCTCCCATCGATTTGATTTGGTCGGATCGAAATCGATATACGAATCAGAGAAATCGTCGTAATAGCGAATGGTTGCTGGAAGCGAAGGAATGTTGGCAAGGTGCACCTCACATGAAAGAGCCTTTGCCTTCTTCATGAGGACCTCCGTGGCAAAGATCGCAGGACTGATATGCGGACATCAAATTCATCCCTCCAGACGGATGCCAACCGGTCTTCGAAGACCGCGCGAGCATACCGTAAGGGCATATCCGAATCTCGAGACCAGCCAAAGAAAACCCGCATTCGCTGTAGAGCATCGTCCATGGCGACGCCTTCGGCAAGGAACTGATTGAGTCGAACTACCGCGCAAGTATGTCTCAAACCATGAGGTGTTACCGATTCGTTACCTGTCTGGCTTTGGAGAATGCTTCGGAGGCTTTTGGGTAGGGAACTGGAAACCTTCTGGAATATCTTCGTCACGCCCTCAGTCGACATCGGACGGTGCTTTTGGGAATTCAACAAGAACGAGTGGTTAGCCCTGCCACGGTAGCTTGATGTGTATTCCTGAAGGACAAGTGCGATCATTTGGCTCACTGGTGGTTGGCGGATGGAGGACGCCGTTTTGATCCCCGGCATCGAATACCTCTGATCGTCCTCATACTCGTTGTATTTGACCGTAATCCAAGAACGATTCTCTTGCAGTCTTCGGTCGAAACTGGTTTTGATCGCATCGGTTGGCAGCAGCAAGATCTCTCCTCGACGGAGACCTTGATGAAGCATAAGGATGAAGAGAACGAAGACCCTCCAACGGGATGCGGCTGATCTAAATGGATTGACATTAGACACGGGATCAAGCAGTTCATAAAGGAACTCAACGACTTCAGAAGGTAGGGATCGAATCTGCTCTGGGCGATGACGACTTCCAACGTGCAGTTTCGAATGGAGCAGTTCAAGCCGCTCGAGCCGGCCGTGGAGTTCCCAGATGCTCTCTTGATCCGGCTGGCTTCTGGTTACGCGCTGCAAGATCTCAGTGACAAACCGGAGTGTAGTTTGCCATCGATCCTCAGATGCTGGAGACGTTCTGGACTGGTTCCTTATCACAAAGAAAAATCCCTCTAACGCCGCGTTCAGCGCCTCCAGATCGAAAGCAGCCAGAGCGTCATCGAGCTGTCCTGGACCGAGAATCTCGTCGGAATGTTGGTAAAAGCTCTCGATATGAGAAAGCTTCTTGCGGACCGTCGACTCCGCGAGGTCCACTGGAAGAAACATCGACCAGACCGTGGCCCAATACCTGGGAAGACCGCAAGAATCGAGCAAGAGTGCGGTGTTCTTGATGCCCGAGAGGGGGCCGCTTCTTAAATTAGCCAGCATATAGGCTCGGATCCTAACCCGAGCAGTATGATGCTTGTGGCCCGCGGCGTCAAGTGCAAGCTATTTAGATTCAACGGCATACGAACTAACAGTTAGTCAGTTTGTCTTTGGCGGCGAAAAAGCTATGGAAAAGACGTGCAGTGGAAAAGTCCAAAGAATGGACTTTCCCACCGCACTTGGAAATCCCGCAAAGAACGCGGGATTCCCACTTTCCCACAGCTTCGGCGGCTGCTAGCTGAGAGTGAGTTTTATACCTGGAAAAGCAACAAGAAGAAAACTACCCGGAAGTCCGATAACAGATATTCTGTATACTGAATGCATCCAATTAACTACCCAATCTTAACGAGCTCCTGGACTTAGAGTTAAAGGATTTCGCCGTTTGGGACTTCCCTACATCTTGTAGCGGCCCAGATCTTCGTCATTCAGGCCTTCAAGCCAGCCCCGAAGCTCTTCGGCAGTGGGCCCTTCGGGCGGGCCGTTCATATTCAACTTGGCCGACTGCATGACTTGCTCGGAAACAAATATCGGACAATCTGCACGGAGAGCCAGTGCGATCGCATCGGAGGGTCGCGCGTCGAGCGTCATGAGCTCGCCATCTTGACGGATCCAGAGCATTGCAAAAAATGTATCGTCCCTAAGCTCTGTAATAACAATCTTTTCTAGCTCACCCTTCATGTGGCGCATGAGATTCCGGGTCAAATCATGAGTCATAGGTCTAGGGGCGGCAACTTTTTCGATCTCGATGGCTATCGCATTAGCCTCAAAGATCCCAACCCAGATCGGCATCACCGTGTCAGAGCCAACGTCTTTGAGCACGACAATCGGCATATTGGTGGCTGGATCCATCATCAAACCGCGAATCCGCACTTCGATGTCCATGGGTTCCCTCCGCTACTCGGTTAGACGGCCTCACCCACGAGGCTGTTGGGAAAAGTATTGGTGATTTTCACCTTCACATAAGAACCAGGAGCAGGCGCGATGGGGGCGGAAGTCGTGAAATTGACGGGCTTATTCTGGCTGCTTCGACCGGAGACTTGCCCGCGAGCTGGATTCATACCCTCCACCATCACTTCCATTTCCTCCCCTAAATGCCTGGCATAATTCGCTCTTTGAATCTCTCGCTGCCGATCGAGCACAATCTGGAGCCGTCTTACCTTCTCAGTTTCGGGTAAAGAATCAATCATGGTGAGCGCCGGCGTGTTCGGGCGTCCTGAGTATTTGAAACCGAAGACGCAATCGTACTGGACCTCTTGAAGCAAGTCCATAGTCTGGATGAAATCATCGGAAGTCTCTCCCGGAAATCCGACGATGATGTCAGTTGAAAGCGAAATGTTTCGCTTTGCAGCTTTGATCCAGGTGATGCGCTCGAGATACCAGTCGGTTGTGTATTCCCGGGCCATCATCTTGAGGACCCGTGAAGAGCCGGACTGGATGGGAAGATGCACGTGGTCGCAAAGCGTAGGGTAAGCGTCGATGGCTTCGACAATGTCGCGCGTGAAGTCACGGGGATGGCTGGTCGTGAAGCGGACGCGACGGATGCCGGGCACCTGGCCGACGGCGGCAAGCAACTCGGCGAAACTTAACTTCCCTTCTGAATCCTTATAGCTGTTCACGTTCTGTCCAAGGAGCTGAATCTCGGTGTATCCCTGGTCAGCGATTCGACGCGCCTCCGCGAGCACAGATGCTGATCCTCGGCTGCGCTCTTTTCCCCGTGTGTATGGGACAACACAGTATGCGCAAAACTTGTCGCACCCTTCGATGATGGTGATGTATCCGCGATACGGATTTTGGCGTGACGTGAATTCCGTCTCGAAGGTCTCGTCTGTTTGGCGGTCGTCGAGTCCGGTGATACGGTTTTCGCCGGCCTCAAGACGCGTGAGCATTTCAGGCAGCTTACGGTAGGAAGCGGATCCAGAGACGAGCGACACGTAAGGAGCGCGATCGAAGATCTTCTCGCCTTCCTGCTGCGCGACACACCCGAGCACGCCGAAGCGTTTGCCGGCTTTGTGAAGTTTCTTGTAGTCGTTGAGTCGGTTGAAGACCTTTTGCTCGGCTTTGTCGCGGATGGAGCAAGTGTTGTAGAGGATCAGGCCCGCGTCTTCCTCGGTCTCGACCTGGCGATAGCCTTCATGCAGCAATGTGCCAATGACTTTCTCAGAGTCATGGGCATTCATCTGGCACCCGAAAGTCTCAAGGTAGAAGGTTTTTTCGGACGCCATATCAAGTTTGAGTATAGAGCATTTGATCTGCTCAGACACTCGATCAGACGTCCCTGAACGGAGTGGATGGATAGGCTAGGCATCGTCCAATTTTGAACATGTCTACCTGAAATCGCACAAAGTGTCGCTTCCCTTTCAGCTCGTTTGGAACGTTAAATCAATGACTTGCGTAGATAGAGCATTGGGCTTTTACGTGCTCAAAAAAGGAAACGAAGCTCTCTGTGGGAGGTGTACGTCGGATGCCGATTGAGGTTCAAGGCGTTGCGCCGATGCTGCAGGTATTCGATATGCCTCGATCGATTCGCTTTTATCGCGATCTGCTGGGCTTCAAGGTTACGGGCAGTTCGAAAGCGAAGTCATCGAATCCTGATGACGTGGATTGGGTAATGCTGGAGCTTTCGAACGCGACCATCATGCTGAACACTGCATACGATCCTGGCGATGTTCCAGCGCAGCCCGATGCCGGGCGGTGGTCGGGGCACCAGGACGCTTGCCTTTACTTTGGCTGTCCCGATGTGGACGCTGCATATCAACACCTTGTATCGAAGGGGGTGGAGGCCGATCCGCCCAAAGTGGCCTGGTATGGCATGAAACAGCTTTATCTCAAAGATCCCGACGGTTTCGGCATTTGCTTCCAGTGGTCCGCCTGACCATCTCACCTGAAGGAGCGCAGATGAAAACGGTGTTCCAGGATGTTCGTTTCGCCATACGGCAGTTGATCAAGATGCCCGGGTTTACTCTTACCGCAATCGTCTCGCTCGCTCTGGGCATTGGCGCCACCACAGCTGTATTCAGCGTGGTCTACGCCATTCTCATGGATCCCTACCCCTACAAGGATCCAGACCGCATGATTCATATGCGTCTCACCATGCCCTCCGGGGACTTGAATGGATTCGGCGTCACCGGAACGCAGTGGCAGGAACTCCGCAAGTCCCCCGTCGTAGAAGACACGTTTCTTGAGGATGATTGGAAGCCCTCCATCACCGGCGGCGATTTGCCCGAGGACGTTCAAGGCGTCTATCTAAGCTCAAATGGCTTCAACTTTCTGGGGGTACCGGCTGCGCTGGGCCGGGGTCTACAGCCCTCGGATGCGATCGATGGTCAGGACCCGCAACCGGTTGCAGTGCTGGGCTACAAGTTCTGGCAACGTCATTACAACGGCGATCCTTCAGTGATTGGAAAAACCATCCAGCTGAACCGCAAGAATTTTGCGATTGTTGGCATTGCCGGTTCGCGGTTTACATGGGGGGACGGCGATGTATACCTTCCGCTGAAGATCACTGGCGACCAGGTGAAAGCCTTCTATGCCGGCGTTCGGCTGAAGCCAGGCATCACGCATGCTCAGGCAAACGCCGCCTTGGAGCCGTTGATCTTCCAGTTCGCCAAAGAAACCCCGAAGCACTTCCCGCCGGACCGGCAGCACCTCCACGTGGTTGGACTTAACGAGGACTTCGTCAAGCAACTCGGAGGCACGCTCTATCTCTTGTTCGGTGCAGTTGCCCTGTTGCTGATGATCGGCTGCGGCAATGTTTCTATCCTGCTGCTCGCACGCGCAACGGCGCGGCAACACGAGTTCGCAGTGCGCTCTGCAATCGGCGCCAGCAAGTCGAGAATCATTCGTCAATTGCTGACTGAATCGCTTCTGCTTTCGCTTACAGGCGCAGGCCTTGGTCTCCTGCTTGCCTATAAGACGGTTGATGTGATCGTGGCCAACCTTCCCGAGTTCTCCTTCCCCCATGAGGCTGCCATTCAGATCAACGTACCGGTGCTGATCTTTTCGATCCTAGTCGCAGTCACCACTGGAATTCTGTTCGGGCTCTGGCCGGCCTTGCAGCTTTCGCGACCTGAGGTTAGCCAGATCATGCAGTCGAATACGCGCAAGACGACTGGTGACGTAAGAGGGCGCAAAACCCACGCGATTCTGATCGGAGGCCAAATTGCGCTTACCCTACTGATGATGGCCGGCGCCGGAGCAGCAATCGAAGGCTTTCTGAAAGTGGCGCACACCAACCTCGGCTACGATCCGCACAACGTGATGTCTGTCGGAATTCCAATCCATGATGGTGCATACAAGACCTGGGCCGAGAGATCCCCGTACTTCGAACAGATCTACGCGAAGGTGGCAAGCGTTCCTGGTGTCAAGCTCGCGGCGGTTTCGAGCAATGCGACTCCGCCGGACAATGGGTTTAGAACCAAATTTGAAATCGTTGGCAAACCTTCTTCTGCGGAGCAACTGGTTCGCTTGAACGTCGTCAGCAAAGAATATTTTCCTGTGCTGAAGGTTCCATTGATGCAGGGGCGAATCTGGGACGAAGCGGAAAGCCATCGTGGCGCAGCCGTCACGGTGGTCAACCAGACATTCGCGAAGCGTTACTTCCCTGCCGGCGATGCTATCGGCCACGTGCTCAAATTTCCTGAACTGACAGCTCAGCCTCCTTATCTGCTCCTGGCACCCGGTATTGAGAACGGCATGCTGATCGTAGGAGTTGTGGCAGACAAACTCGACGAAGGTCTCTCCAAGCCCGTTTTTCCCGAACTGTTTGCTCCATTCACCGTGGCAGTGCCGATGTACACGCAGATGCTCGTCCGTTCTGACGGGCCACCGCTGGCGCTTCTTCACTCGATTCGCACTGCAGTGAATTCTATCGATCCTGACCAGCAGACGAACAACGATGTCAAAGACCTCGAACACTGGATTTCGCGAGAGCCGGAGTGGGCCCGCGGACAGCTGGTTGCGTGGCTTTTTGGAGCGTTTGCTGCGCTTGCGCTTGCCATGGCATCGGTGGGGCTGTACAGCGTGGTGGCTTACACAGTTGTTCAGCGCACGAATGAGTTTGGTATTCGAATAGCTCTGGGCGCGAAGAAAGGCCACGTGCTTGGTATTGTGTTCCGCTCGACGGTGGCGAGCGTTGGCACTGGTATCGTGGCGGGAGTCGTCCTCACACTGGCACTCAACAAGGTAATGGCCAGTTGGGCGGCGGAGAGTTCGCGCGATCCCCTGCTCCTGCTCGGCGCCACGTTTGCTCTCTCATTGGTAGCGACCGTCGCCTGCATGGTTCCGGCATGGCGGGCAGCGGGCGTAAACCCGATGAGAGCGATTCGCTACGAGTGACTCATCGGTTCGGATCAAGCGCGCGATTTAGCGCAAGCCCGTATGCAGATAAGCCAGTAGCGCCGACATTTGCGCATCGTCAAAACGCCCGATGAACGCCGGCATCATGCCTTTGCCCGCGAGAATCACGCGCCGGACTTCTACATCCGTCGCCAGCGCGCCACTGGGAAGTACGCTGCTCTTGAACACGGAGTGCAAATCGGGCGGAGTCTTCTTGAGTTGCAGATCGTTCTCTTCGTGGCAGTGGGCGCAACGCACCGCGTAGAGATGCTTGCCTGCAGTTTGCTGCGCAGTCAACGGCGGCGATGTCCGGCAAGCGACGAGCGCGCACACCAAACCGGCCGAGGATACAAATATTGCAGGAGAACGCAGAAGGGTCATCCACCTATATTTTAGGCGTGCGCGGTTCGGTATGCTGGAAGCATGAAACTTCCTACGTTGGCCCAGATCCGCGAGGCGCAGGACGTTCTTTATCGGTACATGCCGCCAACGCCGCAATACAGCTGGCCTCTGATCAATCAACGGCTGGGCGCCGAGGTATGGATTAAACATGAGAATCACACACCGGTGGGTGCGTTCAAGATTCGGGGCGCGCTGATCTATGCAGAGTGGCTCAAACAGACGCAACCTGATTTAAAAGGTATCGTCGCTGCGACGCGCGGAAATCACGGCCAGGGCGTAGCAATGGCAGCGGGAATGCACGGAATTTCCTGCGTGATCGTTGTGCCGCATGGCAACAGTGTTGAGAAGAATCGCGCCATGGTGGCACAGGGCGCCGAACTCCTTGAGCAGGGAGAGGATTTTCAGGAATCACTCGAATGTGCACGAACCCTTGCCGCCAAACGCGGTTTTGTAATGATCGATTCGTTCCACGAGAGACTGGTGATGGGCACAGCCACGTACGCCCTGGAATTATTTGAAAAAGCACCCACACTTGACCGCATATACGTGCCGATTGGCCTGGGGTCATCGGTTTGTGGCGTCTCGGCTGCCTGCAACGCGCTGGGATTGACCACAGAGATCATCGGCGTGGTTGCATCGGGATCTCCGTCGTATGCGCTGAGTTTCGCGCAGCACAAGGTTATCGAGGCGCCATCGCGCACAGTGCTTGCCGACGGTCTGGCTTGCCGGACGCCAAATGCAAGTGCCATGGAGATCATCTGGCAGAACGTCGCGCGGATCGTCGAGGTTTCTGATGCGGAGATTGCCTGCGCGATGCGCGCCGTATACCAGGATACGCACAATGTCGCGGAGGGCGCCGCCGCGGCGGCCCTGGCCGGAGCGATGCAGGAACAGGAAGTAAATCGCGCCAGGCGCATTGGGGTTGTGCTGACGGGCGGTAACGTCGATGCCCCGGTGTTCGCGCGCGTCCTTGCCGGGGAGACAGTGCAATGATGAAGCCGCATTTCGACAATTTGACTCCTCTATCCCATGCTGCGCAGAATCGCTGCTTCGGCTGCGGAGAAGCCAATCCGCAGGGATTGCAACTGGAGTTTTTGCTTGCAGCCGACGGCACAGTGGTATGTCCCGTAGCAATCGGGAGCAGCTTTGAGGGGCATCCCGGCTTTTTGCATGGCGGAATCATCGCCACGCTTCTGGATGAAACCATGAGCAAGGCGGTCCGCGCTCGCGGCCTCACGGCTATGACGCGGCATCTGGAAGTGGACTATAAGCGACCCGTGCCGTCGTGCAAACCGATTCGCATGGAAGGCCGCGTAATTAAGGACGAGGGTCGTAAACACTGGGTTGAAGCCACCATCTTCGGCGAAGATGGCCACGCTCTCGCGCATGGCAAGGGGTTGTTTATTGAAGTGCGTCCTGAAAGATCCGCCTGACTCGTCTTCACTTCAACGTGGATAGCCAGTCGATGATGGTGCTCTCAATAAATATCCTGCGATCAGACCAGCCATGATCGGTGTCAGCGTGGACCGTTTTGATGTTGTGGCCGCCCTTCGCTTGGATTGCATGAATCAACGCATCGGTATCAGGCTCCAGTCCGTCATTCGCAGATAAGACAAGCAGTGGGACATCTTTGAGACCTTCGGCTGCGTTGGCGAAGGCGAATGTTTTGGAATTTTGCGCCACTTCATTGGCCATGGCCTCAGACGTTGTGGCCAGAGATTCCATGTTGTCAGCCATTTCTGCAACTAACTTGTCGTGCGGCATTTGACCTAGTTTGCCAAGGTCCGCTGCGCTGATCAGGATAGCTCCGGCCAGTCTCCGGTCTTGAGCGGCCGTCATTGCTGTTACCCACCCGCCCATGCTGTGACCGGCCAGCACCATGCGCTTTGTATCA
>Ga0207639_10001492_pt1 | contig 15748 bp, 16 predicted proteins | sample KBSCornC32_FD_184299 | JGI IMG/M metagenome (GOLD analysis project Ga0207639, IMG submission 184299) | Corn rhizosphere microbial communities from Kellogg Biological Station, Michigan, USA - KBS Corn C3-2 (SPAdes) (version 2) | ecosystem: Host-associated > Plants > Roots > Rhizosphere > Soil ...
AAAGCTGTTTTAGATCGCGGCCAGCGCCTGATCCAGATCGGCCAGGAGATCTTCCACATCCTCAATGCCAACAGAAATGCGGACCATGCCGTCCGTGAGCCCAATTTCTTTCCTTCCCTTTTCTCCCAGAGCGGCATGCGTCATGGTGGCCGGATGTGAGATCAATGTTTCCACGCCTCCAAGCGATTCTGCCAGAGAGCAGACGCGCACCTTGGCCAGCATCTTTTTGGCGTTCCGGAATGAACCGGTCTCAAATGTAATCATGGAGCCAAAGCCGGTCATCTGGCGCTTGGCAAGAGCATGCTGCGGATGGTCGGAAAAGCCGGGGTAAAGAACTTTCTTCACTTTGGGATGGGTACGCAGATAGTCGGCAATAGCGCGGCCATTTTCATCGTGCTTCTCCATGCGGACCGCCAGCGATTTCACTCCGCGCAGCACCAGCCAGCACTCAAATGGCGAAAGAATAGCGCCGGAGGCTTTCTGCATGAAGGCCAGTTTTTCCGCGTGGATCGGTTTGGTTGCCGCAATAACGCCCCCCAGGCCATCGCTGTGCCCGTTCAGGAATTTCGTGGTGGAGTGCATTACCATGTCCGCGCCAAATTCGATTGGGCGCTGGAAATAAGGCGACATAAAAGTGTTGTCCACCACCACCTCAGCGCCGCTGGCGTGAGCAATCCGGGAAACTTCCCTAATGTCGGTCAACACCATCAGTGGATTTGTTGGCGTCTCAATCCAGATGATGCGGGTGTTCCGGCGCATGGCCTTTTTTACCGCGTCCAGGTCTGAAGTATCGACGTAGCTGAACTCGACGCCATAATTGGCCATCACCTGATTGAAAAAGCGCGGCACTCCGCCATACACGTTGTGTCCGCAGATCAGATGATCGCCTTGCTTCAGAAAGCATTGGGTGACCGCCGTTACAGCCGCCATTCCGCTGGCAAAAACGTGCGCGGAGTTTGCACTTTCCAGAGCGGCGAGATTGATTTCCAGTTGCGTCCGCGTTGGATTGGAAACGCGCGCGTACTCGTAGCCTTTATTCTTTCCCACTTCCTCCTGGACGTAGGTCGACGTAGCAAAAATCGGAACGACGATGGCTCCCGTCGAGGGATCAGGCTCCTGGCCGGTGTGAATGCAAGCGGTGGAGAATCCGAATTTACCGGTTTGGCGTTTTGTTCCACCAGCAGGTTTCTTGGCCATCTAATGTTTGCTCCTGTATTGCTCTGTTATCGTAGCTCTGCTTTTTGCGTTTGGCGGAACCGTTTTATTCGCCGCCTTCGAAAATGTTTTTCGACAGGTAACGCTCGGCTGAATCAGGAATAACCGTCACAACCCGCTTCCCTTTGCCCAGCCTGCTTGCGAGTTGAAGGGCCGCGAATACATTGGCGCCTGCGCTGGAAGCACCCAGGACACCTTCCAAGCGTGCAAGTCGTGCGACCGTATCGAACGCGTCCTTATCGGTGACCATAATGACCTCATCACACACAGATGGGTCAAATGTCTTAGGAATAAAACTTGAGCCAATCCCTTCTACTTTATGCGGCCCTTTAGGACCGCCGCCCAGCACAGAACCCTCAGTCTCAACCGCAGCGCAATATACGCCAGGCAGTTTCTCTTTCATAAAGCGCGCTACGCCGGTGAATGTGCCGCCGGTGCCTACGCCGATCGCAATCGCGTCAATCTTGCCCTGCATTTGTTCAAAGATCTCTTCAGCCGTGGTTTTCTGATGAAAGTCAGGATTGGCAGGATTCTCAAATTGGAGTGCTGTAAATGATCCGGGGATTTTTGCGGCAAGTTCTTTAGCTTTGGCAATTGCGCCCTGCATGCCCGCCTCGTCCGGCGTTCGCACGACTTCCGCGCCGAGCGCCCGCATAATTTTGACCTTTTCCTCGGCAAATTTTTCCGGAACGCAAACGACCACCCGATATCCTTTGTTCACGCCGATCAGCGCCAGTCCAACCCCGGTATTCCCTGCCGTCGCCTCCACAATGGTCGATCCCGGCTGCAAAAGCCCCTGCTCTTCAGCTTTTTTGATCATGCCAACGGCTGCGCGGTCTTTCACGCTGCCGCCGGGGTTCAGGTATTCCAGTTTGGCAAACACGTCCGCCGCGTTCGCTGGCACGATCCGGCGAAAATGGAGCATCGGGGTCTTGCCTACCAGCTCGGTAATGTTTTCAGCTACAGGGAGTCGGGACATAGAAGACTTTTTAGACTACGGGACGGAGAGGGATATGGTCAAACGAATCAATGCTGTCAGCGGTAATTTATTAAAAACAGAGGACTAAGATGGACTTGGTGGTTTTCGGGAAAAATTGACAGAGGCACCTGAAGAGAGTACCTTCAAACGTGAGCAAGTAACCTTCCTTACTCTCCAGACCTGCTGAAACTAAGTCAGTACCTCTGGAGTTCTCACCTCTTAGCCCAAAAGATTAAAAGAAGGCTGTTATGTTCCACGAAATTGCGCCGTTCCACTCAAAATCGGGCATCCAGGCTGAATTACCTGAAGACCATTGCGAAGAACAAGAGTCACCGGAACACCGGTTACACGAAGATGAAGAAGCGAGGGAAAGCTATGAAAACTGACAATAGCACACGGTCCTCAAAGGTTTTTGCAGCGGGCAGCACAATCGATAATCGATTTCTCCTTTGCCGTGTTGCGGCCGTGTATGCCCGGAGATTGCAAAAGACGAGGATCCAGTTTGCCGAAAGTATCAATCAATCTTTGCGCTTGATCTCCGACCTTCCTCACCATATGGACACGACAAATCTCCCACCCTTGCCTGTAGAAGAAGTAACGGTACTTGAGCCGGTAGCAGCCGCGATTAGTCTTTAGATTTCAAAAGCAAATGCTCCGGTAGCCGAAAACAAATGTCTCAGCTCCGGAGCAGATTCTCTTCGAAAAGTCAGCTACTACTGCTTAGCCGCCGTGCGCTTTTCGTCGGCAAAGTAACCATCGCGCGTACGAACCTGCAGGTCTTTATAGCCGGGCGCGCGCGCCTCCACTTTCACCTTGCGATACCCGCCGTTGCTGCGGGGGTTGGTCGGCTTGTAGGTAAGGGTGTACTGGTTCCGGATATCACGCGCCACTTCCTGGCTAATTTCATCAACTTCCATCAAGTCTTTGGGGAAGAAAGCCACGCCGCCGGTCTGGTCAGAAAGACTTTGCAACGCGCGCTTGGCTCTCTTGATTCCTGGCTCGTCGCCTAGAATTCCAATCGTGTAGATAGTCGGTCCGTTATCGTCCTGGACTTTCCTAATTGCGGACTCCAGCGATTCCCTGCTCTCGTTATCAACACCGTCCGTGATCACAAGCAGAACTTTCTTTTCTTTCTTGGCGCCTTTGGCCAGGTGATCGGCAGAAGCGATTACCGCGTCATAGAGCGCGGTGCCGCCGCGTGAATCAACCCGGTCCAGCGCTTCACGCAGTGGCGGTATCTTGTTGGTGAAATCCTGATCAAGATATGGATCGTCATTAAAATTCACGACGAACACTTCGTCCTGCGGATTGCTGGCTTGGATGAGGTTAAGTACGGCTTTGGTCACTGCGGCGCGCTTGGTCCGCATGGAGCCGGAATTATCCACCACGATTCCGATGGAAACAGGAATATCCTGCCGCCTGAAAAACGTTATCTTCTGCGGTTGATTGTCCTCATAAACCGCAAAATTTGTTTCCGCCAGGTTCGTCACCAGATGCCGCCTGGAGTCGAGCACCACAGCGGAAAGCGTGACTTCATTTACCTGTGAGCGAAAGGTATATCTATCGCCATTCTTAGTGACCGCTCCAACTTCACTTCCGGGGATCTGGCCTGTTTGCTGTCCTGGTTGCTGCCCCGGTGGGATAGCAGCCGGTTTGGCAGCAGTAGCTGCTGGCTTGGGCACCCAGGATGGAAGCGCTGGGTCAGAAGGATCAATGTCCGCCGGTAGGGGCGTGGCCTGAACACGCTGCTGGTTTTGCTGCGGCGTGGTGGTCGGCCCCTGAGTTCCCCAAAAAGAGGTGGCGCCCAGCAGCATAAAGAACATTGTTCCGAAAAGCTTTTTATTGCGAAGGCGCATAGTATCCCGTTCTGGCATAGACATTTAGATGCGGCAACCCCTTAGGTGGGTTAAGCTTCACTTTGATCTTGCGCCAGTGACCGTCCTTAACCTTGTTGTTTGGACGGTATCCGAGTACATATTGGTTGCGCAGCTCTATTCCAATTTTTGTAGCCACATCCGCCAGTTCGTTGGGATTGTTGATGGTAAACAGGCGCCCGCCGGTGACACTGGAAATTTCGCCCAACAGCGCTGGGCCGGCAACTTCTTCCGGTTGTGACGGGGCCATGCTGAAAATGCCGATGGAGTAAATCTGCACATCGGCCTCTTTCACCATGGATTTGATCTCATTCTCGGTGTAGCGGCTGTGGTTATCGCCGCCATCGGAAATGATCAGCAGGGCCTTTTTGCTGTTGCGCGCGTCTTTCATCTTGCTCACGCCCATGTAAATGGCGTCCAGCAGGGCCGTACTGCCCTGAGGAACGGTATAGACCAGCTTGCCCTGAATATCTTCAACGGATTTGGTGAAATCGGCTCGCAATTCCGGCCGATCATTGAATGTGATCATGAAAAACTCGTCCTGCGGGTTCGCTGTCTTGAAAAATTCAATGACGGCTTCGCGGGCTTTCATGATCTTGTCATTCATGCTGCCGCTCATATCGAAGATCACACCTAATGAAATGGGAGCATCTTCGCTGGAGAAGTGCCTTACCTGCTGGACTTCACTGCCTTCAAGGACTGAGAAATTCTCTTTATCCAACCCAGTTACGATGCGGTTCCAATCGTCTGTGACGGTTACGTTCACCAGCACCAGATTTACATCGACTGCTATTCCGGGCTTGGCATGGTTCTTCAGCGCGGGATCATTTGCGCCGACATCTTCTTTCGTATCAGCAGTTTTAGGGGGAGCCGTAGGCTTTGGCTCGATGTGGACGTTCACGTCCTGAGCGCCGGTGGCAACAGCAAAAGAAAGAAAACACACGAGTGTTAACGCGCAACGAATCAGCGGCGTAACAGACGCCTTGAATGAGTGCCCGGGGGAACGGTTTGCACCATACCCGCGGCGTTCGAAGCGGGCCATTTGGGAACCTCGTTTTGCCGCGATTTTATCACAGCGACACCTGACGGGAACACGGGAACTTGGACATTGCGCCGTTGCCTTTAGTCTGTGCGGCTGCTGCTTATTTTTAGATGTTTGAGAGCTGGAAACAGTTATCCATGCCGCTTGGTAGAATGCAATAGATCAAATGAAAATGGCTGAACTTATTCCATTCAAAGCGCTTCGCTACGATCCTGACCAAGTAAAGCTGGAGGACGTGCTGACCCAACCCTATGACAAGATTACGCCGGAAATGCAGTCAAAGTATTACGAGAAAAGCACGCATAATCTGGTCAGGATCATTTTAGGCAAGGCTGGTGAAACCGATACTGACAATTTTAACGTATATACGCGAGCAGCCGAGTATCTCCACGACTGGCGCTCCGGCGGCATCCTGAAGCAGGACCCCGATCCCGGTATTTACGCTTATTCTCAGACCTTTACCGTGCCGGGAACGCGCGATCTGCAGGAACGCCGTGGCCTGATTGCCTTGGGGCGTCTTCATGATTATGCCGAAGGCGTGGTCCATCGGCACGAGCAGACCTTATCCAAGCCCCGGGCAGACCGACTGAACCTGCTGCGGGCCACCCGCGCCCATTTCGGCCAGATCTTTACGCTTTATAGCGATCCGTCCCACGAGATTGAAGCCCTGCTCAAATCCCGCATGGACGAAGACCCTGACATTTCGCTACTGGACGAATATGAGACGTTGCACCGTGTATGGCGCATCCACGATCCCACGCTTATTCAGGCGGTGCAGCAGAAAATGCGGGACAAAAAGCTGTTGATTGCCGATGGCCACCATCGATATGAAACTGCGCTTGCGTATCGCAATGAACGCCGCGCCGAGACGGACAACTCCGATCCTAACGCGGCGCATGAGTTCGTAATGATGACGCTGATCCCCATGGAGAGCCGCGGACTGGTGATTCTTCCAACACACCGAATTGTTCATGGTCTATTAGATTTCGACCGTGAGCGCATGCTGGAAGCGGCAGGAGAGTTTTTTGATATTGACCGAATCGATCTGCGCACAGAAAGCCGTAGCGCCACCACGCTGCTGGGGCAGGCGGGTGAAAACGGCACAGCGTTCGTCGCGGTAACGCGTCAAGGCCCATATCTCATGCGGGCAAAGCAGGGGGCCATTCAGCATGCGTTGCGGGATGTTCCTGCATTGCAGCGCGAACTTGATGTTATCCAATTGCATCGCGTGTTGCTGGAACGCGTTCTGGGAATTTCAGAAGAGGCTATCCGCAACCAGGAGAATGTACGTTACGAGCGAGATGCCTTTGAAGCAATCTCCTGGGTCCGGCAAGGCGCCAACGTCGCATTCCTGATGAATCCCGCCAAGATTGAGCAGGTTCGCGACATAGCTTTCGCGGGCGAGGTGTTGCCGCAAAAATCTACTGACTTTTATCCCAAGCTGCTGAGCGGTCTGGCAATTTATGCATTGGAGTAAAACCGGAGCAGCGCTGGCAGTTCTGGCTCTTGGGGCGTTGTGCTGCGCCCGCAGTGAGGTTAGCAAAACGATTGCGCTGCAAGCTCAAATTCCTCAAGCTTCGGCAACACCCCTCCAGACTGAGCCCAACACGCCTGCCGGAATCCAAAAGCACGCTCCCGAATTCTTTGTAATGATCGACCCCAGCCACGGCGGTTACGACAAAGGCGCGACCTTCGGCGGGAAGCTGGTGGAAAAAGACATCACGCTTCGCCTGGCGCGTGAAGTGCGTAAACAGCTGGAAGAACGCGGAATCGCCGCGCGATTGCTGCGCGAATCTGATATTGATCTGGGCCTGGATCGTCGCGCCGAAATCACCAATGAACAGCGCGCCAGCCTCTATGTGGCGCTTCATGCGGGCCGTCCCGGGAGAGGCGTAAGGGTTTATGCTCCCATTTTAACTGACACACAGCAGACGTCGGCGGGACGCTTTCTGCCATGGGATAACGCGCAATCGAGCTCGCTGAGTCAAAGCCAAAACTTGGCCCACGCGGTTTCTGAGGAGCTAAAAAAGAAAGGGCTGACTGTTGCGAGCCTCGGCGTCCCACTGCGGCCATTGAATAACATTGCAATTCCGGCAATCGCTGTGGAGCTTGCGCCGGACGAAAACGATTTGCAGTCACTTGAAAACCAGAAGCGGCAAAATAATGTCGCAACGGCCATTGCGCTAGGAATTGTGCAGGTCCATAGCCAGATAGGAGCGCGCCAGTGATTCCCCGCCATTTTCAGATCACGATTGCGTTGGTTCTTCTGGCAATTCTTGTCAGCGGTATAGTGATCATTCGCATGACGCACAAGGAAGAAGCGCTCACGCTTCAGGCGGCGGAGGCTGCTCCGGCTGCACCGATGTTGAACGGAAAGCAGGAGCACATCCAATTATTGCTGGCATACGATGACGATCAAGCCCTGCGCTGGCGTCCGGCCGACGTTTTTCTTCCAGCAGACCGCAATTTGCGCGCCCGGGAAATGCTTCGTTCCGTGCTAGCGCAGTATCTACAAATGCCCTCCCCGCATCCCTTGGCCAAAGGCGCTGATATAAAAGATGTATATTTCATCAGCGACGACACCATGATCGTGGACACCACAGCACAGTTCGCCGACGGACATCCTTCAGGAATCCTGCTGGAAGAGTTGACGCTGGCTTCGCTCATTGAAACGCTGACAGCCAACGTTCCGGGCATTACCCGGGTCAAGTTTCTGGTGGACGGCAAAGAACGCGAAACCCTGGCCGGCCACGCTGATCTTATGTCCTTTTATCAAACGGCTGCCGTGCATGAATTGGCCAAGGAGTTTGAATAAGAATGCCGACAGTGATTGGAGTTTTTGACTCCGGCTTTGGAGGGCTGACTGTGCTCCATGAACTGCGCAAGGCATTGCCGGCGGCGGATTATATTTATTTTGGCGATACCGCGCATCTTCCCTACGGCGCAAAGTCTGTGCGTACTGTGTGCAAGTACGCGATTTCCGCGGCGCATTTTCTTCAAGAACACGGCATTGAAATGCTGGTGGTCGCGTGCAACACGGCCACGGCGCTGGCGTTTGAAGATATTCAAAATGCAGTAAAAGTGCCTGTGGTCGGCGTGATAGAACCGGGCGCTGAGCGGGCTGCGACAATTTCGAAAACAAGAAAAGTAGTTGTCGCCGCCACTGAAGCCACGGTCGCAAGCCACGCCTATCAACGTGCACTTGAGCGGTACGGAGTGCAGGCCACGGAGAAGGCTTGCCCTCTTTTTGTGCCGCTCGTGGAGGAAGGCTGGGTTGACTATCGCGTCACCGAAGAGGTCGCCCGTATATATATGGACGAAGTCTTTCAGGATGGCGCCCGTGATGCCGACGTTCTTGTGCTGGGCTGTACGCATTATCCGCTGATTCGGCCGCTATTGCGAAGGATCGTTCCACAGGTTGTAGAGATAGTGGATTCAGCGGAATCCACAGCGGCGAAAGTTGTAGAGTTGCTCGGTACAAATCGAGCGCAAGGCGCGCCAGGGGATTTACGCTGTTACGCCACAGATTCGGTAGAAAAATTTAGGCGGCTCGGGAGCAAGTTCCTGGGCTGTCCAATTCAGAAAATTGAGCTGGTAGACATTGAAAAATAATAAAGACAGGTTTTTCCGCTCAGATAATCGCGCGCCGGAGCAGATGCGGCCGGTAAACATCATCCCAGAATTTATTGTCACGGCTGAAGGCTCGGCGCTGATTGAGGTCGGCAACACGCGGGTGATCTGCACCGCTTCCATTGAAGAAAGCGTGCCGGGTTTTATGAAAGGCTCTGGCAAAGGCTGGATTACTGCCGAGTACAGCATGCTCCCGCGTTCCACCCTTACACGCACGCCGCGCGAGGCCAGTCGCGGTCGGCAAAGCGGACGCACGCATGAAATCCAGCGCCTGATTGGACGCGCCATGCGCGCCGTTGTCGATCTTAAACAACTCGGCGAGCGCACCATTACTCTTGATTGCGACGTGATCCAGGCGGATGGCGGCACGCGCACAGCATCCATCACCGGCGCATTTGTGGCGCTTGGACTAGCCATGCAGAAGCTGGTGGAAGCCGGCACGCTTTCCGCCGCGCCGATCCGTGACTTTGTGGCCGCAACCAGCGTAGGAATTGTGGAAGGCGAAATTCTGCTGGATCTTTGCTATGAAGAAGACTCCCAGGCGGAAGTCGATTTAAATTTTGTGATGACGGGAGCGCGCAAAATCGTTGAAGTACAGGCTACTGCTGAGCAACACCCGTTCGACGAAGCCCAGCTTAAGCAGATGATGGACTACGCTGCTACAGGGATCGAGGCGTTGATCGCCAAGCAAAGGACAATTCTGTCCCCGTTACCGTTACGGCAGTAAAAAAATTATTCCTTGGCGAAATCTTCATCGTCGAAGATATAGGGCGCCGAGCGGATCAGCTTGAAGCGCACTTTCAGATCGCACTGATCGCACACGGGAAACAGGTCATCACGATACATGACGGCCTCATGCGCCTGGCGATGGCCTTTATCGTGGATGACTTCATAGATTCCACTTTCCAGCACCGGCTGTCCGGGTAGGAACATTTTGCTGTGCTGGCTGGGCTTGCGGCGATGGCTTCGCTCTTTGTCTCGGCCAGACATCAGGGCCCAATTGATTTTCTTGCGGTTGGAAAGTTGGGTAGCGTTCATTTTGGGTGTAATAGTAACAGGTGCCTTGCGATTCTGGATCCAAAAATGAATTTTTCTTAAAGCCTATCGATTAAACAGCAGGGTGGCAAGCAGCAGCCAAATGTATGCGGTTTGAACCAGGATCTCCGGCTTTGGCTTTTCTCCTCTGCGGAATTTTATGGTTCTTGTAACAGGCACGATGACGAGGTTGAGCAGGAGGACGATACTTAAAAACTTACCCAACCAATCGTAGGTTTTCCAATGCCTCACAATTACTAAACCGACATCGATCGTCACGACAAAAGCGAGGAGAGTAGTTAAGACATTGTGATGGCACCCCGCGATGAAGCCTTGATTCCCTTGCGTTGACGGTTCCATTTTTCACCCAGGTGGATAGGAGATACGTTGGCAGTATAGGCTAACGTTTTCTGACTCCTGAATCTTGCTCATGCTTTTAGTACAATAGGTAACTCGAAGCGGATCTCGCGCATCTCTGAATTGTTGCGACTTGCCTTGAAGATCGATTCCAGATTCGCCACAAAACCCGAGAACAAATTGCACAGAAACAGCACTATTTGAGGAGGACGACCGTGAAACTTACCCCTGGAAAGTTAGCCGGAATGAAAGCCGTCTCTGACAAGCGCGGCGTGATTGCCGCCGCCGCCATGGACCAGCGTGGATCTTTGCAGAAGGCATTGGCCAAGGAAAAAGGCGCAGATGTGAGTTCATCGATGCTCGAAGAGTTCAAATCGATCGTCACCGAAGTTTTGACTCCCCACGCCAGCGCCATCCTCCTTGATCCTGAGTTCGGCCTGCCGGCTTCTAAACGTCGTTCCAAAAATGCTGGCCTGCTGCTGGCGTATGAAAAGACCGGCTACGACAAGACAGGTCCTGGTCGCCTGCCTGACTTGCTGGACAATTGGTCCGTTCGCCGACTGAAAGAAGCTGGCGCTGATTGCGTGAAAGTGCTTCTGTATTACACTCCGACGGATGGCGCGGCGATCAATGACAAAAAGCACGCCTGGGTTGAGCGCATTGGCGACGAATGCCGCGCCAACGATATTCCCTACTTCCTGGAATTTGTGGGATACGACGAAGGCATGGATGAAAAAGGCCTTGAATTCGCAAAAAAGAAACCGGAAATCGTTATTGGATCGATGGCTGAATTCACCAAAGACAAATACGGCATTGACGTAATGAAAGTGGAAGTTCCTATCAATATGAAGTTTGTGGAAGGCTCCAAGGCCTATGGAGGTCAGAAGGCGTATTCCAAACAGGAAGCCATGGAACATTTCCGTAAGGCATCCGCGGTGGCCACACGACCGTTCATTTATCTTTCCGCCGGCGTGAGCAATGCCGAATTCAATGAGGCGCTGGCTTTGGCAGCCGAATCGGGCGTGAAATTCAATGGCGTACTCTGCGGACGCGCCACGTGGAAAGAAGGTATCCCGGTTTACGCCAAACAAGGGGCGAAAGCGTTTGAGCAATGGCTGCAATCAGAAGGCGTGAAGAACATTGAAAATGTGAATGCCAGCCTGAAAGCTGCCACCTCATGGTTCTCATTGTATGAAGTTCGTGAACCGGCGATGGCAGGCGATTAGGATCAGCACTCAGCGCTCAGCATTCAGCCCGGCGCTCCATTCAGATCACTCAGCCAATGGAGCGCCTTTTTTCTTATTGCTGGGTTGGAGTCATAGTTCTACTATTGCGTTGCGACTTTCGTTGGGTTGCCATCGCTTCCCTGTTTCTCTTGCGCCGCGGTCTGCTCCTCAATGTAGCGAATGATATAACTGGCATCCACATCAGCCACGTAGATGTTGGGCATCCGCACGTTGTATTTTTTCAGGAGCGCCGTTGCAACTGGATCCTTTTCATTGAGCATCTGGTCGGGGTGCTGAATGATTTGCGTCAGCCATTGCCGGCTGCGGACGTGGTTCACGCCCAGCAGGTCTGGCCCAACCTTGTCTCCGTGTCCGATGGTATGGCATGCGACACAATCCTTTCCGAACAAATATTTGCCTCTATTGAAGTTTTGCAGCGGGCTTCCGTCACCACTCGCCTTCTCGGCCGGGTTGTCGTGCTTGAAATTATCGAGAAATTCGCCAATCATCCTGGCTTGAAAGCCGGGATTGTCCAGGGCGGAACTACGCACCCATTGGCCGGTGTCCTCATTGCCGATCAGGAGATGGGCAATATGGCCATCTGCGTTAACAGAAGGGGTGGTATATAGTCCCAGCCTTTTGCCCAGAAAAATAATGTCCTCTTTCTTGCCCGTCAAAAAGGTCCAGCCCGGTCCCACATGAAATTGTTTCATGTAAGCCCTCAATACCTCTGGAGTGTCATTGTCCGGATCAATGCTGATGGAATAAAAAAAGATATCTTTGCCTACTCGGTCACCCAGCTTCTTCTGCACCTGCGCCAGGCGCGCCGTTTCCAGAGGACATGAGTATTGGCACGTGGTGTAAATGAGATCAATGGCGACAATCTTGCCTTTGATCAGATCGTCATAGAAATGAACCTTCTTTCCGTCCTGAGTGATGAGTTCGACGTTGGGGAAGTGGCTTGACTCGGCTCCTCCATCGGGGGAGACAGGTTTGGCCGCGACGGCAAATGCAAAGATTGCAATAATAACTAAAGCTGCGTTCTTCCAATTCTTTGAAGACATGCTGTACTCCTTTGCCCGTATTCCAATTCAACATTTTCGTCCCGGCGCGCGCCATTGCTGACGCGCGCCCGGGAGTTGTGTCATGCGTTGGGAAGAATTTCGTCTGGCGTCTCAAAAGTGACGCCAGTCGGTTTTGAAATGGGTGTGGGCAGCGGGCTCAGGAACGGAGTTCCGCTATCCAGGTCCCACCGCAACAGCATGGCATTGTCCTCATGCATGGTGTTGTGGCAGTGTTCCATGAACATTCCACCCCAATCACGGAATTGCATCTTGAGGGTTACTGAGCCATTGTCCCGCAGACGGTAAACGTCTTTGCGGCCACTCTCCGCCGGTGATGGCGCTACGCCGTTGCGGTTGAGGATCTGGCCTTCTTCAAAGTGGATGTGAATGGGATGGTCCCACCCAGAGCCGCCTTGCAGGGTCCAGACTTCAGCCGTGCCAAATCCCGGTTGGGAGCTGATTCGGCCGTAGTCTGCTTCGAGTGTCCCTCCTGTATCGCTGGCGATGATGGTGCTGTCGCCGCCGTTATTATCGGTCTCGATGCCCCAGCGAAAGGAGCCCTGACCGTTCCCCAGATAGGTGGTGACGGGATCATTCTGGTTCTGGCTCCCGTTGTCATCAAATCGGAACGTGCGTTGCCGCGTTGTCGTCGGCAAGATGGGATTCGGAATCAGCGCGGTTCGTGGGTTGGCAGTTAAATTGACGCTCTGGTCCGGTTGCGGAGGGGGCCCCAGGACCTTGAAACGCAGAATTGCGCCCACGGCCGGGTCGCTGGTACCGGCAAGGGCCTGGGCCACGGTTACGATATTCGCAGGTTCACGACCGTCCTGGTGCACCTGCAAGTTGACCATGTCTACGGTTTGCCCAGCAGTGTAGCGGGAGAAATCAATCACGATGTCATACCGCTCTGCGATGCCAAGCTGGTCTGTCTGTTTCAGAGGAACGGTGACAGGCAGCAGGTTGCCGTCATTCGCTATCTGAACGAATTGAGAGCTATCGCTCAATGCCAGAACAAAGAAGCGTGACACGCTGGCGTTCAGGATGCGGAAGCGATACCTGCGCGCATATACGTTGAAAAATGGTTTCCAGGCAAAGTTGACAGTCATCTGGTCGCCCAGAAAACCATCAAATGCGATATTGTCCATGTTGAGCTGACCATTGGCGTCCCAGGCTTTGTCCGCCAGCATGAGGTTGACGTCAAAGTCCAGGTTGCCCCAGCCCTTGCCATTGGAGGAGCCGCTGGGCAAGCGCAGGTTCACGCCATCGTTCACAGTTTCGTCGCCGCGATCGAGCGAGCTGTAGATGTTGTTCATCCCGGCGTTGCACTTGTACACGTTCTGGTCCGTGAAGGTAAACATGTGATCGTGGAACCAGTGCGTGCTCATGGTCTCGCGCCAGTCGCCTGGGACTTTGTTGATGCCGCCACTGTCACTGGGAGCGCCGGCCCGCGGATCGGTGGCGCCGGTATTAATGCTGGTAAATCCTGCCAGCACCCATGGCCAGTGGTAGTCGTAGAACTGATTAGGCCAGAAATAGGCGCCGGTGAAACCATCGTTCTCCGCGCCGTGGTGAGCATTGTGTTCATGCGTGGTGAGCGTGTATCGTCCAAAGCCGCCGTTATTCTTGATGTTAGTAGTCAACCGATTGTGATGGCGGAACAGGACCGGTTCGCCATAGCGGACCTGGGTCAGCTTGGGAGGAAAGGTGCCCTGGAACGTCCATACCCGGTTTGCATTCTGAGTTGGAAAGCTGGGATGAAATTTTGCCGGGATTGGTGAGGCCGGATTGATTCCAGAATTTAAGTCAGAGGTTACAGCCGGATTGTATGTAGTATTCGTGGTCACGGGCTTGGTGGTGACCTCAATCGCTAACTGAGGAGGAAACTGTGCAAACCGCTGGTGCGCCCAGTTCTTTCCTGGGGGACGGCCCTCAATGGGACCGGTGGTTCCAGCGGGAAACCCGAAACCGGGATCAAGCACTTGCTGTGTCTGGTTGGATTGCGCCTGCGGCGCCGGAGTTAAGGTTGACACTGCGTTGCGCGGCAGGACGTCGAAACGCGGCATCGGCTGGGTAAACGGCTTTACACCAAAAGTGGGACTTGCGGGTAGTCCCGTGGGGATTCCCTGGTTGTCGGACTGGCCGGCAAGGACAGCACTCGGTGATAACGCCTGGCCCCGCAGAGGTCTGACAAACGGATTTAAGCCACCGATGGGCAGCATAAGACCGGCACTGGTGAACAGGCCCCATTTGACCAGATCACGCCGTCTAATCTGACCGTGGGATAGTGCTGCAGTGATTTCCGCGCGGTTTCGCCGTGCATTTTCCGCGTCCCGGATACGTCTTTTATCTGAATGTTCTGTCAACCAAATACTGTCATCTCGATCTTTTCGGGACATGCTTTGCTCTCCTATTTAGGAAATCGATTGTTGTTGGCTGTGATTCAAAACGCGGTTTGGCAGGGGGGACTGAAAATTTTTCCGGCAGATCCACAGTTGAGACCTTCGATTCCTTGATTGCGAAATGCAGATGGTGGTTTGGAGTGTGGGAGCCCCTCGCGGCGAGAATGGAACCGCGTGAGGGAACTTCCACGGGCTGACGCTCGAGTATTGTTTGCCCTCCAGGAGGATGACGGGAAGTCCGCTGGAGGACCGAAGTTTTACCGCGCAAGACGGTATCACAGCAGATTCAGCAATTCTCAATGTTTTTTAATTTTGTTTGTAAAGAGTTCCAAAATGGAACGAATTTTAATTTATCCAGGCTTGTAGTTGCATAACCCGCAAAGGGGCCATTGGCAGCACTCCCGTTGCCAATAAAGTGATTACGTATGATTGCTGCGGAGGAACCCAGGGCATGATGATGAATTCCGAATAGGACTCGTTCAGCCGAAGTTGGAAGATGTCGGAACGTCGTCGCACAGGCAGACCATGGCCAGGGTAATGGGGTTTTTCGGTCCAACTGGTAACACTTTGGACGAACAAACCTTTCCTCGTTTCACTCGATTTTGTAATCCAAGAACGCACCTGTCGCCACACGAGATCTGAAGTTTTTAGCGCGAGAAAACACTGCACGGAACTCCAGATAACAAAAATCAACTTCCTTGTTATCCTGTTAGCAGAATGCCTAACTGCCTGAAATGCGGTACAGCCCTTGCTGTGAATGAAGAAGGAGTCGCACCAGTTTTGTGTGACCGTTGCGCCGGCGTGGCCACGGGGCGCGCGCGTCGCTCCATGGCTATGGGAGGGCTGACGACATATCCCGCCACCACTCTGCTGATGGCCATCAGCATCATTGCTTACATTGCGGATTTCTTTCCGGGCATCGATCTC
>Ga0207639_10001493_pt1 | contig 15745 bp, 18 predicted proteins | sample KBSCornC32_FD_184299 | JGI IMG/M metagenome (GOLD analysis project Ga0207639, IMG submission 184299) | Corn rhizosphere microbial communities from Kellogg Biological Station, Michigan, USA - KBS Corn C3-2 (SPAdes) (version 2) | ecosystem: Host-associated > Plants > Roots > Rhizosphere > Soil ...
AACCGCGGTCATCACGTTCGCGTTGCCACGCCCGAGGACCCGGCAAGCTCGCGGCTAGGGGAGAGCTTCTGGGCCTTCCTGCCGCGCACGGTCTCGGGCAGCCTGCGCTCGGCCTGGGGGATCGAGGCCGCCCGGCTCGACCGCCTCGGCAAGTCGCACTGGAGTCTGCAGAACGACATCATCGGCGCCTGGGCGATGACCGTCGTCCTCTTCGCCGCCCTGGCGATCGCCTTCGGCCCGGTCGTGCTGCCCTACCTCGTGCTGCAGGCAATCCTCGGCTTCTCGCTGCTCGAGGTCGTCAATTACCTCGAGCATTACGGTCTGCTGCGTCAGCGCAAAGAGGACGGTCGCTACGAGCGCTGCCGTCCCGAGCACAGCTGGAACAGCAACAACGTCGCCTCCAACGTCCTGCTCTATCACCTGCAGCGTCACTCCGACCATCACGCCAACCCGACCCGCCGCTACCAGGCCCTGCGCCACGTCGACGAAGCGCCGCAGCTGCCCACCGGCTACGCCGGCATGATCGTGCTCGCCTGGTTCCCGCCGCTGTGGCGGCGAGTGATGGACCCGATCCTGGTCGAGCACTACGGCGGCGATCTCAGTCGCGCGAACATCCAGCCTCGCGCCCGCAAGCGCATCCTTGCCCGTTACGGCGGTGGGGCATGAGCCGGTGGCGCTGTCCGGGCTGCGGCTACGTCTACGACGAGGAGCAGGGGCACCCGCGAGAGGGCTTTCCCGCCGGCACGCCTTGGAGTGAGGTCCCCGATGACTGGGCCTGCCCCGACTGCGGGGTGCGCGACAAGGTCGACTTCGAGCCCGACGGCGGTGATGAGTGACCGCTGCTGCTGGCACGATGCCGGCGGTGGCAACCCGCACGCCCTACCCCGAGGCCGCGCGGCAGCTGCTGCGCGAAACGCTCTTCGGCGCCGCCCGCGACCAGCTCGAGACGAAGGCATGGTCCGAGATCACGATGTCGAACATCGCCGAGGTCGCCGGCGTCAGTCGCCAGACCCTCTACAAGGAGTTCGGCAACCGCGCCGAGTTCGGCCAGGCCTTCGTCATCCATGAGGGCGAGCGCTTCCTCGACGGCGTCGACGCGGCCGTGCGCCAGCACCTCGACGATCCCCGCGCCGCCGTGGGCGCCGCTCTCGAACTGTTCCTCAGCTCCGCCGGCGAGGACCCGCTCGTCCGCATCCTGCTCAGCGACGACGGCACCGGCGGCATGCTGCCTTTCGTCACCACCCAGGGCATGCCCGTCGTCCACTGGGCGACCGCCCGCCTCACGGCGACGATCGAAGCGGGCTGGCCGCAGGCCCCGAAGGCCAAGGTGGGGCTTCTGGCCGAGTCCCTCGTCCGCCTCGCGATCAGCTACATCACCGCCCCTAGCGACGACCCCGAGACCACGGCTGCCAAGGCCGGCGAGCTGCTCGGCCCCTTCATCGACGACGCACTGGGCTCGATCTAGCGGGCGCCTTGCCGTAGTAGACGACGAAGCGCTGCTGGAAGCCCTCGCGCTCGTAGAAGCGGTGGGAGTCGACATTGGTGATCGTGGTGGTGATCGCCATGTCCTCGACTCCCCGCTCGGTGAGGTGACTCCACACGGCGTTCAAAAGGGCGGAGCCGACCCCGCCGCCGCGATTCTCGGGCAGAACGGAGAGGGTCTCCAGCTCGGCAAGGTGAGGACCGGTTTGCCATGAGGCGTAACCCCGGCCGACGGTGACGAAGGCGTAGCCAACTGGCTCGCCGGCGATCTCGGCGAGAACGAAGAAGGTGTCGGGATGCTGCAGCCAGTGCTCGTACTTGGAGCGACGGACTCGCCACGCCTCGCCGTGATCACGGCTTGGAGTGCGCTTTCCAAGGTCCGGTGAGATCGTGGCGTGATGGGTCTGGAGCGCGTTCCAGAGCGGCTCGAGGGTATCGATCTCCGCGACCGAGTCGGCGTAGCGCAGAATGAGGTCGCCGCTTTCCACGGGCGGCATTCTGACAAGCTGCCTGGTCTCAGCGCCCGAGATCGAGGCGGAAGACGAGGCGGTTGAAGCCGGTCTCGTCGACGCTGTCGCGCTCGGGCAGGCGCTGGTATCCGAGCGACTCGTAGAGGCGGTGGCCGGCTCGCTGGTAGGGGCGACTCCAGAGGGAGATCGCCGGCCAGCCTTCGGCCTGAGCCAGCGCGGCGCAGCGATTGACCAAGGCGCGTCCGATGCCCTGGCGACGCGCCGTGGAGCTGACGACGAGGCGAGCCAGTTCGGCCTCGTCGTCGAGCGCGACCGCACGGGTGGGCTCACCGGGCGCCAGCAGGGCCACTACCCCGACCAACACGCAATCGCGTTCGGCGACGAGGAGGTGTGTTGCGACGATCTTCGTCTGGTCGAAGTCGGATCGCGAGTAGGGAGTGTCGCGGCCGCCTTGGCCTTCATCGAAATAGGCCTCGGTCCAAAGCGCGACGATCGCCGCTGCGTCCCCCTCGATGGCTGCTCGAATCACAGCTCGGCGCTCATCGGGTGGCCCCGCTCGCGCAACATCGAGACCAGCAGTTCGATGAAGTCCCCGTAAAGGTCCTGGCGCACCGCGTCTGGACTGACCAGGGCTTCGACCGCTAGCCCAATTCCCAGTGCGCGCAGAATCAGGGCCAGCTCAGGAGGGGGGAGGGGGGACTCAGCCCTTTCCTTCTCCTGCTGGTGGGCGATGAAGGCTGCGATCGTCTCGCGCAGGGCGGCGGAGCGGTTGCCGAAGCGCTTGGCCAGCTCGGGCTCGCGCCGGCTGGCGGCGAGGAACTCGAGGTGGAGGAGGAAGGACTCGCGGTCGGAGGCGAACCGCTTCATCCACTGGTCGGCGAGCGCGCGAGCGCGGGTCTCGAGCGGCGCGCCGTCATCGATCCCCACCTGCGTCGCCGCCAGCTCCTCCGCTCGATCCGCCATGTACCGCTCGAAGACGGCCAGGAAGAGGTCGGCCTTGCCGGTGAAGTTGGAGTAGACGGCACCGTGGGAGTAGCCCGCCTGCTCCGCGATCTCCTCCACCGAAGCGCTCTCGTAGCCGCGCTGGGCAAAGACGGTGGCCGCGGTCGCGATCAGCTCCGTCCGAGTACGTGCTTGCTTCTCGGCGCGGGACTCGCGCTTGCGCTTCGGGGTTTTAAATTGTGCTCCCAATTCAAATTATGCTATCAATCCCATATGCCCGTGAAGCGTGAGACTCTGGATGCGCCCTCCTTTATCAACCTCAGGGGTGGGCAAAGGGGGTCGAGTCGCGGTGAGTGAGCCGCTGGCGCTGCTCGACCGCTGGTTGCACGAAGCGCGCGAGGCCGGAGCTCCCGCCCCGGCTGCGATGACCCTGGCAACGGCTGCGAGCGGTCAGCCCTCTGCGCGGGTGGTCTCGCTCAAGCGTCTCGACGGTGACGGTCTCGTCTTTACCACCGCGCTTTGGACCCGCAAGACTGAGGAGCTGCGCGCCAATCCTCGCGTCGCCGCCGTCTTTCATTGGCCGACCCTGGGGCGGCAAGCACGGGTCGAGGGCCGGGCCGAGATCGCGGGGCGGAAATTGGCGGAAGAGCTCTTTGCCGAGCGTCCGCGACGTCACCAGCTGCAGGCGCTCGCCTCCCGGCAGGGTGAGGAGATCGAGAGCCTTGACCAGCTGCGCAGCCGGCTCGAGGCGCTGCAGGGCAAGTTGCGGGGCGGCCCGGTCCCGTGTCCTGACGATTGGGGCGCGGTGCGTGTCATTCCCGACCGCATCGAGTTCTGGCAGGAAGGCGAGGATCGCCTCCACACTCGCCAGCTCTTCGAGGCCGACGCCAACGGCTGGCGCCAGTCCCTGCTCGCTCCGTAGCTTTCGCAGCTCAGGCTTCGACCGTCAGCGTTACCGGGCCGTCGTTGACAAGGGCCACGCCCATGCAGGCGCCGAAGACGCCCTTGGCGGCACCGAGGCGCTCACAGAAACGGTCGTAGAGGGGCTCGGCCTCGTCCCGGGGCGCCGCTTCGACGTAGCTGGGACGGTTGCCCTTGCGGGTGTCGCCGTAGAGGGTGAACTGACTGACGCAGAGGATCTCGCGCTCGCCCAGCGGCTCGTTCATGCGACCCTCGGCGTCGTCGAAGATCCGCAGGGCCCGCACCTTGTCGGCGAGCCGGTCAGCCTGCTCGGCCGTGTCGCCGCGCCGTACCCCGAGCAGGACCAGCATCCCCGGCCCGATCTGGGCGACGCGCTCGCCCTCGACGTCTACCGCTGCCTGGCTGACGCGTTGGACCAGTGCTCTCACCTCTGCCTCCTTATGAAAATGAGTCTCATTTCTGGTTTACTCGCTTCGTGCTCGAGCCCTTTCAGCTGCCCTTCGTCCAGCGCGGGCTGTTCGAGATCCTGATCCTCTCCGTCCCCGCCGGGCTGCTGGGCACCTGGATTGTCCTGCGCGGCCTCGCCTTCTTCTCCCACGCCGTCGGCACCGCCGCCTTTCCCGGCCTGGTTCTCGCCGCTGGCCTTGGCTTCACAGCTCCGCTCGGCGCCTTCGGTGCCGCCCTCCTCTTCAGCGCCGGCAGCGCCCTGCTCGGCCGCCGCGAGGAGGAGGCGACCGATAGCGCCGTGGCGATCGTCCTGGTCGGCTGCCTCGCTGCGGGCACGATCCTCGCCAGCGATGTCTTCGGCTCCGGCGCCAACGTCGAGACGCTGCTTTTCGGCAGCCTGCTGCTGATCGACGGCAGCGATCTGGTCCTGGCCGGGGTGGCGGCCGGGTCGACACTGGTCGTCTCGCTGCTGCTCGGCCAGCGCTGGCTCGCGCTTGGCTTCGACCCCGCCGCCGCGGCGCCGGGAGCGGGCGGCTGGCTCGACCTGGCGCTCTTCGGCCTGATCGCCCTGGCGATCACCGCGGCGCTCTCGGTGGTCGGCGCCCTGCTGGTAACTGCGCTTTTCGTCGTGCCGGCGCTTACCGCGCGACTCTTCACCGAGCGGATGCCGAGCTGGCAGCTGGCCAGCGTCGCCCTCGTTGGCCTCGAGGGGACGGTGGGGCTCTGGCTGTCGGTGAAGACGGACGCGCCGCCGGGGGCGACGATCGCAGTCGTCGCCGGGGCCGTCTTCGCGATCTCCGCTGCTGCTCGGGCGCTGGCCCGGATCGGTCGCCTGGCACCGGCGGTCGCTACCGCCGCCCTGATCTCGGCCGCTGCCCTGCTCGCCGGTTGCGGCAGCTCCGCCTCGGGCGACGGGCAGCTGCAGGTCGTCGCCACCACTACCCAGATCGGCGACTTCGTCCGGGAGGTCGGCGGCAACGCGGTCGCGGTCGACCAGATCCTCCAGCCCAACACCGACCCGCATGAGTACGAGCCGCGGCCCAGCGACGTCGCCGGTGCGGCGGCAGCGAAGCTCGTCTTCGCCAATGGCGATGAGCTCGACTCCTGGATCGACCAGATCGTCTCTGACAGCGGCAGCGATGCCGAGGTCGTCGATCTTGGCGCGCTCGTGCCCGACCGCCTGCCGGGTGAGTCCAGCGGGGCAGAGGCCTCGCGCTTTGACCCGCATTGGTGGCACGACCCGCGCAACGCCGAGGCGGCCGTGGCCGCGATCGAGCGTCGACTCGCCGCTGCCGATCCGAGTCACCGCCGCGAGTTTCAGCGCAACGCCAGCGCCTATCTGGCGAAGCTGCGCGAGCTCGACGCCGGCATCGCCCACTGCATGGACTCGGTGCCCCCGGCTCGTCGCCGGCTCGTCACCGACCACGACGCCTTCGGCTACTTCGCCGACCGCTATGGGATCGAGGTCGTCGGTGCCGTCATTCCCTCGCAGACGACGCAGGCGCAGCCGTCCGCCAAGGACCTCAGCGCGCTCGCCGAGCTGATCGAACGCGAGCAGGTCGAGGCGATCTTTCCCGAGAGCTCGCTCAGCCCGAAGGTGGCCGAAGCAATCGCCGACCAGACCGGCGCCTCGGCCGCCTACTCGCTCTACGGCGACACGCTCGGTCCCGAAGACTCCAGCGGCGCCACCTATCTGGCGATGGAGGCGGCCAACGCCAACGCGATGATGCGCGGCTTCACCGGCGGGAGGCGGGGATGTCAACCGCTGCGCTAATCGAGGCCGAAGGGCTTGCGGCGGGCTATGACGGCGCCGTGGCGATCTCCGGCGTCGACTTCTCGCTGTGCGGAGGAGAGACGCTGGCCCTGCTCGGTCCCAACGGCGGCGGCAAGACGACCCTGCTGCGGGCGCTGCTGGGTGAGCTGGCGCCGCTGGCGGGGACGTTGCGTGTTGCCGCGACCTGCGGCACCGTTCCGCAGACCGAGCGCTCGCGGCTCGACTATCCGGTCTCGGCGCTCGACGTGGCGACGATGGGGACGCTGCCGCGGCTGCCCTGGTGGCGGCGGCCCGGCCGGCGCGAGCGCGAGGCGGCAGCGGGGGCGCTCGACCGGGTCGGCCTGCGGGCGCTCGCCGAGCAGACCTTCGGGCGCCTCTCCGGCGGCCAGCGCCAGCGGGTGCTGATCGCCCGCGCCCTGGTCCAGGACGCCGGCGTGCTATTGCTCGACGAGCCCTTCTCTGGCCTCGACCGGCCCAGCGCCGAGAGCCTGGAAAGGTTGATCGCCGAGCTGGCGGGGGAGGGTCGCGCCGTCGTCATCGCCACCCACGACCTCGAGCAGGCGCGCACCTGCGACCTCGTCCTCTGCATCAACAAGCGCCAGGTCGCCTGCGGGCGGCCGGACAGGGTGCTGGAGGACATCGGCGTGCTGGAGGCGACCTACGGTGGCGCCATCGTCGAGATCCCCGGCGGGGGCGGTCGGGCAATCCTGCCCCCACACCATCACCACCACTGACCGTGTTCGCGCCACTGCAAGAACCGTTCATGCAGCGCGCCCTCGCCGAGGTCGTCCTGCTCGGCGTCGCGGGCGGCGCGCTCGGCTGCTGGGTCGTCTTCTACGGGCTCTCCTACGCGGCCGAGTCGCTCTCGCACTCGCTCTTCCCGGGCCTGGTCCTGGCCGCGATCGCGGGCGCCCCGCTGCTGCTCGGTGCCGTGCCCGCGATCGTCCTCGCCGCCGTCGCGATCGCGCTGGCGGCGCGGGTCGCCGGGGTCAGTCGCGACGCCGCCGTCGCGGTCGTCGTCACCACCATGTTCGGCCTCGGCGCCTTACTGGCGCTGGCCCCGGCCTCGCCGCCGGGGATCGAGTCGCTGCTCTTCGGTGACGTCTTCGGCGTCAGCGACGGCGACCTGCTGACGGCGCTGCTCCTGGCAGTTGGGGTCGCCGTGGCCCTGCGCCTGCTGCACGGCCGCCTGCTCGTCGCCGGCTTCGATCGCGGCACCGCCCGCTCGCTCGGCGTCTCGCCCGCGTTCGCCGACGCCGCCCTGCTGCTGCTGCTCGGCGCCGGCATCGTCGTCGCCGTGCAAGGGCTGGGCAACCTGCTCGTCGTCGCCGTCTTCGTCGGCCCGGCCGCCGCGGCGCGCCGCCTCAGCGACCGCATGCTGCCGATGATGCTGCTCGCCGCTGGCCTGGCAGCGTTCGCCGGAATTGCTGGTCTCTATCTCTCCTATTACGCGGGCACCGCCGGCGGGGCATCGGTGGCCCTGGCGATCGTCGCGACCTACCTGCTCTCGCTGCCCGCAAGTCGCCTCCGCGCCGCCCGCCGGCCGCTGTCACCACCCGCCGGGGTTACGATCGGCTGATGGCGACGAAGACCGACAGTGCCTGGGCCGAGCACGCCCTCGCCGCCCTGCAGGAAGCGGGCTTCAAGCGTGGCGGCGCCCGCACCGCCGTGGTCGAAGCCCTCGCCGGGCACAGCTGCGCCGTCACCGCACTCGATCTTGACGAGGAGCTGCGTCGGCGCAGGCCGGCGGTCGGCCGGGCGAGCGTCTACCGGGCGCTCGAGCAGCTCGAGCAGCTCGGCCTCGTGCAGCGGCTCGAGGTGACTCGCGGCACTGCCGGCTACGAGCGCGTCGAGCCCGGCGGCGAGCACCACCACCACGCGATCTGTCGTCACTGCGGGCGCATGGTCCCCTTCGAGGATTCCTCGCTGGAGCGGGCGATCGCCAAGCTCTCGGCGGAGATGAGCTTCGACGTCACCGACCACGACGTGGTCCTGCGCGGCCTATGCGAACGCTGCTCGAGCTGAATAACGAGAGAATGCCCGTCGGGTGGGCGACCTCGGCCAGATCTTCTTTCTCTCGCTGTTGGCGATGTTCAACCCGACCCTGCTCGCGTCGGTCACTCTGATGCTGCTGACCGAGCGCCCGAAGCGGCTGATGCTCGGTTACCTGCTCGGCGCCTACACGACCAGCATCACGACCGGGCTGCTAATCGTCTTCGCCTTGCACGACTCCGGGGCGGTCAGCACCAGTAAGCGCACTATCGGGCCCGGTGAGGACCTCGTGATCGGCGCCCTCCTGCTCTTGATTGCCTACGTCCTCGGCAGCGATCACGGCGCCCGCCTGCGCGAGCGCCGGGCGCGCCGCAAAGAGGCCAAGCGGGCAAAGAGTGGGGGAGAGGAAAAGGAAGCGCTGCCGCTGCGCCTGCTCGGCCGCGGCTCGCCGCCGATCGCCTTCGTCGTCGGCATGCTGCTCAGCTTCCCAGGGGTCTCCTACCTCGCCGGACTGAGCCGCATCGACAAGCTCGATGCGGCGGCGGTGCCGACCGCGCTGCTGGTGATCGCTTTTTGCCTGATCCAGCAGCTGCTGCTCGAGGTGCCCCTGGTCGGCTACATGCTGAGGCCGGAGGGGACCCAGCGGTCCGTCGATAGCTTTCGCGCCTGGCTGGGCCGCAACGGCCGCACGGCGGGAATCTGGGTCGCCGCCGTGCTCGGCGTCCTCCTGCTCATTCGCGGCGTCGTTGGGCTGGTGAGCTGAGATGAAGAAGTGGAGCGTTCTCATCGTCCTCAGCGCCGCTCAGTTCCTGATGGTGCTCGACCAGGCGGTGATGAACGTGGCGATCTCCCAGCTGGTCGAAGACTTCGACACCACCGTCACCACGATCCAGGCGGTGATCGCCTTCTACGCGCTGGTGATGGCGGGGCTGATGCTGACCGGTGGCAAGCTCGGCGACATCTGGGGGCGCCGCCGCGCCTTCACGATCGGCATCTGCATCTACGCGGTCGGCTCGGGCCTCACCGCCGCCTCCTGGAACGTGCCCTCGTTGATGCTCGGCTGGTCGGTGCTGGAGGGAATCGGCGCGGCGCTTGTGATCCCCGCCCTGATCGCGCTCGTCGCCGGCAACTACAGGGGCGCCGAGCGGGCGATCGCCTACGGCGTGCTCGGCGGCGTCGCCGGCGCGGGCATCGCGGTCGGGCCGATCCTAGGCGGCTGGGCGACGACCGAGCTGAGCTGGCGGGTCGTCTTCGTCGGCGAGGTGGTCGTCGCGATCGGGATCCTGCTCGGCACGCGGCTGATCCGCGAGCCGGAGCGGGAGGGACCGCCGCCCGTGCTCGACTGGGTCGGTGGCGTGCTTTCGGCTTCCGGTCTGGCCCTGCTCGTCTTCGGCGTACTGCAGGCGAGCAACTGGGGCTGGCTGGCGCCGCGCAGCTCGCCGATCGAGCCGTTCGGCTTCTCGCTGACTCCGTTCGTGATCGGGGCAGGCGCCCTGGTGCTGGCCGGCTTCGTCGCCTGGGAGCGCCGCCGCGAACGGCTCGGCCAGGACCCGCTCGTGCACCTGCCGCTGCTGCGCATCCCCTCGCTGCGCGGCGGGGTCGCCATGTTCCTCGCCCAGAACCTGATCCTGATGGGCGTCTTCTTCACGATCCCGCTCTTCCTGCAAGTGGTGCAGGGCCTCGACGCGCTGGAAACCGGCGTGCGCATGCTGCCCGCCTCGGCCGGGCTCTTCTTCGCCGCGATCGCCGGCTCGGCGCTGGCCAAGCGCTTCGCCCCGCGGCCGCTGGTGCGGGTCGGGCTGGCGACAGTCTTCGTCGCGATCCTGCTGCTGCTGACGACGATCGAGCCCGAGCTCGACAACGCCCCCTTCCTGATTGCGATGGGGATTCTCGGCGTCGGCATGGGGTTGATCGTCTCCCAGCTCGGCAACGTCGTCCAGTCCGCCGTCGGCGACGACGATCGCAGCGAGGCCGGCGGCCTGCAGAGCACCGCCCAGCAGCTCGGCTCCTCGCTGGGGACGGCGCTGCTCGGCGCGATCGTGATCACCGGCCTGATCACGGCTTTCACTTCCAACGTTGCCAGTGACGCCCGCATCTCGGCCGATGTCAGCAAGCAGCTGGAGGTGCAGCTGAGCGCGGGGGGCAGCTTCGTCGCCGCCGATGAGGTGCGTGCCGGCGCCGAAGCGGCCGGGATCGACGAGCCGACCACCAGCGCCCTGATCGAGAACTACGAAGACGCCCAGCTGAAGGCGCTGAAGACCGCCTTCCTCTTCGCCGCCTTCCTCACCCTGGCGTCCTTCTGGAGCACCCGCCGCCTGCCCGATCAGCGCTTCGACCAGCTACAGGCCGGGCGGGATCCTCCTCCACTTGACCCGGAGCCCGCTACGGTCTGACGATGCTCGATCCCAAGCACGGTCATCGCACTCCGGAGGATCGGGCCGCCGCCGGCAAGGCCGCCCGCAGCGAGGCGCCGCGCTCGAGTCATGCGGAGTGGAAGCCGGCGGCCGACCGGGCGGACCCGGTCAAGCTGCTCGAGGGCCAGGCGACCTCTCGGGTCGGCCAGCTCGTGCCGCTGCGCTACGCGCGCATGCTGGTCTCGCCCTTCACCTTCTACCGCGGCGCGGCGGCGGTGATGGCGGCGGACCTCGCCACAACCCCGCGCAGCGGCTTCGAAGCGCAGCTCTGCGGCGACGCCCACCTCTCCAACTTCGGCGCCTACGCCTCGCCCGACCGCGAGCTCGTCTTTGACGTCAACGACTTCGACGAGACCCTGCCCGGGCCGTGGGAGTGGGACGTGATGCGGCTTGCCGCGAGCTTCTCCGTGGCAGGGCGCGAGCGCGGCTTCAAGCGTCGTGAGCGCCTGGCGATCGTCGCTGCGATGTCGGCTGAGTATCGGGCGGCGATGCGGCGAATGGCCGAGCTCGGCAACCTCGAGGTCTGGTACACGAAGATGGACGTGGAAGCGATCGCCAGGGGCTGGGAATCGGCCGCGGGCGAGAAGGAAGCGGCCACCTTCCGCCGCAACCTCGCGAAGACCCGCGCCAAGGACCGGATGCGGGCGCTCTCGAAGCTGACCCGTGAAGTCGACGGCGAGCTGCGGATCGTCAGCGAACCGCCTTTGATCGTGCCGATCGACGAGCTGGTCGACGAGGACGCCGACGTCGAAGCCGCCGTGCTGAAGATCATCGCCGACTACCGCGCCACGCTTCCCGAGGATCGCCGCGTCCTGTTCGACGGCTATCGCTTTGTCGACGCGGCGCTCAAGGTGGTCGGGGTCGGCAGCGTCGGCACCCGTGCCTTCGTCGTCCTGATGCTGGGGCGCGACAGCGGCGACCCGCTCTTCCTCCAGGCCAAGGAAGCCCAGCGCTCCGTGCTCGAGCCCTACGCAGAGCCGAGCGCCTTCGAGAACCAGGGCGAGCGCGTCGTTCAGGGCCAGCGGTTGACGCAGGCGGCCAGCGACATCCTCCTCGGCTGGGTCAAAGCGACGGGCATCGACGGCAAGCAGCGCGACTTCTACGTGCGCCAGCTCTGGGACCAGAAGGGCTCGGCCAAGGTCGAGAACATGAGCCCCCATGGGCTCACGACCTATGCCGAGATCTGCGGCACGACCCTGGCCCATGCTCACGCCCGCAGCGGCGACCGCATCGCGATCGCCTCCTATCTCGGCAAGAGCGACACCTTCGACAAGGCGATCGCCGTTTTCGCGGAGACCTACGCGGATCAGAACGAACGTGACTATGCGGCCTTGAAGGCCGCTGCCGACGAGGGGCGGATCGACGTCGCCTGATCCGAGGGATGCGAGACTGGTCGCGGTGCGCATCGCCACCTGGAACGTGAACTCGGTCAAGCAGCGGTTGCCGCGCCTGCTGCCGTGGCTGGACGAACGGCGCCCGGACGTGGTCTGCCTCCAGGAGACGAAGCTCGCCGACGACGCCTTCCACGAGCTGCTCGGCGAGGAGCTGAGGGCGCGCGGCTACGACATCGCCGTTCACGGTGAGGCGAGCTGGAACGGCGTGGCGATCCTCTCGCGCGCGGGCTTGGAGGACGTCTCTCCGGGCCTCGCCGAAGCGCCGGGGTTTCCGCATCAGGAGGCGCGCGCGGTGTCCGCAACCTGCGGTGGGCTTCGGGTGATCTCGGTCTACGTCCCGAACGGGCGCGAACCGGGTTCCGAGCACTATGAGTACAAGCTCGCCTGGTTGGCCGCGCTGCGCGATGCAGTGGCGGCCGGTCTTGAGGCGACGGTCCTCTGCGGCGACCTGAACATTGCCCCAGCCGACGAGGACGTCTTCGACCCGGACGCCTATGTCGGCCAGACGCACGTGACCGAGCCCGAGCGTGCCGCTCTGGCGGAGCTTCAGGACCTCGGCCTGCGCGACGTCGTCCGCGAACGCTGGCCGGGAGAGCGGATCTTCACCTACTGGGACTACCGCGCCGGCATGTTCCACCGCGACCTGGGGATGCGGATCGACCTGATTTTGGCCAGCTTTCCTGTCGCCGGCCGAGTGCGCGCTGCCTGGGTCGACAGGCAAGCGCGCAAGGGCAAAGCCCCGAGCGACCATGCCCCGGTGATCGTGGATCTCGACGAGGCGCCCGACGGGGACATCGGCCCGGTGGTGCCGCCGCCGTCGGCTCCAGTCACCCAGCGCGGGGCCGCCAAGCTGCCGCAGTCCCCGTAGCGTGGAGGTGCCTCTGCGACCGCAAGACGATTCGCCTTCCACAACGGATCTCGCCGGGCTGCGACGCAACGTCGAGCTGAAGGCGAGAGATCCGGATCAGGCCCGATCATTTGCGACCTGCAAGGACCTAGGCGCAGCGTCGCAGGGTGTGTTGATTCAGCAAGACACTTACTTCCAGGCACCGCGGGGGCGCCTGAAGCTACGCGAGGAAAAAGGCGCGCGACCGCATCTGATCGGCTACGAGCGCGCCGACCTTCTTGGCGGTCGTGAGAGCCGATACCGAATCATCGAGACAGACCAGCCCGACGAGTTGAAGGCCGCGCTGCGCGGCACCCTCGGATTGAAGGTCGTGGTGGCAAAGAAGCGATGGCTGTTCCTCTGGGAGGGAGTGCGTATCCACCTCGACCAGGTGGCCGGCCTCGGCGACTTCATCGAGTTCGAGGCCATCGCGGACGCCACCTCGGATCTGTCCCACGAGGAAGCGCAGGTGGCGAGGTTGCGCCAGGCATTCGAGATCGAAGACGCCAACTTGGTGGGCGCAAGCTACTGCGACCTCGTGTCCGAAAGGGAGACCTAAGGTGCGGCTCTGGCTTCGGAATGGTCCAGGTCTGGAGGCTGTCGGCCCACTGCCGTCCGGCGTCGACGTCCATCTCGTTCCAAGCGAGGGTCCGCTTCCGCGCGAGTTCTATGAAGCCGAGTTTCTCGTGCCTCCCTATGGCTCGCGCGGGGTCTTGGCCGCGCTGCCGAGGATGCGGGAGCTACGCGTGATTCAAACCAACTCCTCCGGCGTGGAGTGGCTGCTGCCGCATGTTACGGCTGGCGTCACTGTGTGCAATGCGCGGGGCACGCGCGACGTTGCGGTCGCGGAGTGGGTGATAGCGGCGATCCTTGCAATGACCAAGGACCTTGCGCATTGGCATCGCCGACAAGAGGAATGCGCCTGGACGCCGAGGTTGCTGGATGAGCTGGCGGGTTCGCGGGTTCTCCTCGTCGGCCACGGCTCGATTGGCCGTGTCGTCGAGGCCCGACTCGCGCCGTTCGACGTGTCCGTGGATCGAATCGCAAGCCGCGCCCGGCACGGAGTCCGTGGCGTCGACCAGCTAGAGGATCGGCTGCCGCTAGCGGACATCGTCGTGTTGCTTCTTCCGTCATCGCCGACTTCGGATGGCCTTTTCGACGAGGCAATGCTCAAACGGATGAAAGCTGGCGCCCTGCTGGTCAATGCAGGACGCGGAATGGTCATCGACACCGATGCGCTGGCCGCCGCGGTGGGCGAGGGAAGGATCCGGGCGGCGCTGGATGTGACAGATCCAGAGCCGCTGCCGGACGGCCATCCTCTATGGCACCTTCCCGGGGCGTTTCTCACACCCCACATTGCCGGCGACAGTCATGAGAGCGAGCGCCGGGTCTACCGCCTGATCGGCGAACAGGTGCGGCGGTATGTGGCTGGCGAGCCGCTGGTCAACATCGTCAGGCGAGGCGAGGTTTTTGGCCGGGTGAAGTGACGGGCGAGCCCGCAGGGCTGGCGATCCCCTCTACAGCGCGAAAACGCCCGCTGAGCGGGGGCTTCCGAGTGCGGCTGAATGGAGTCGAACCATCACGTCCCGTTAGGGACACAAGGCCCTCAACCTCGGTCTTCTAGGTGGTCTCAGTTTCATTCAGCGCTCTCAGATCCTTTTGAGGTGCCCTGGGGTGATCTAAGTTACTGAAAAGAGTGTCAGCCAACTGTCCGCTGGCATAGCCGCCGTTTGGGGCATCATCATCACTCAGGGTGAGAGCTTCGTTCCAAAAGGCGACGCACCCCCTGCGAGCACTTGAGGCGTTAGGCCTTTGGTCTCGGCGTGTGGACAGTCGCCGACTACAGGCGATCTTGGTCGTCGAGTTGACTGCCGGGGTCTCCTATCTATTGCTCATGATGGTTTCCTCAGCCGCGCGGCCGGCAGTCGCCGTTGGCATCGCCTTCCAGACCTTCGCTGGATTGCTGGCTACAACGCGGCTCTGGGCTAACGGCGCTACAGATTCGGCGATCAAGTGGACCGCCAGTCAGATCGAGAAGAACCGGTTCGGATTCATTGGATTCTCTGACGGCAGTCCTAGATCGCTGGCGGTCACGCTTGGCTGGTGTTGCGTCGGGGCCTTCTGCGCCGGCGCGGCCCCGACAACCGCTGATGGAATTCTCGATTGGATGTTCGTGGCGTTCGCCGTCGTGGCCATATGGAGCGGCGCGCTCGTCTTCTCGTTTGCGATGCTGGCATTCACCGCAAGGATGCTTCTCATCGGTGTGGGTTCCCCTCCCGATGGAGTGGTGCTCCGGACTTTGGGGGACTGGTTGACCGCACGGGATTGGGTTTGGTCGATGGTCGGACTATCGATCTTTATTGGCTGTCTACTGCAGTTGACTGCGACCTAGGTACCTCGGTCGCTGAGTGGGCGTGAAGCTGGGCGAGAAAGTCAACGCGGCTGAACTGCGGAAGCTTGGCAAGGGTTCTGTCGATGGCTGCATTGGAAAAGATTCTCCCGACAGTTCATTTGGAGCGACGGCGTGGATATGTTCGCGCAAGCGCAGCTGGAGCTATCCCAAGCTCTTGCCAGGGGAATCGAGATCCGTAGCCCGCCAAGTTGGCTCGTCCACTGCGCTTTACAGCGGACGAAGAACCTCTTGGAGAAGCGGACGCGAGCCCCTTCGATGATCTCGGAGGACCGAATCGGACCGCTTAGAAGCGATGACTTGACTCCGGAGGAGGAGTTGCTGGAGAACGAGTGGCGTCGATCTCTGCGTGATGCGATTTCGTCGCTCCGATCACCAGAACGACAAATCATTGAGCTGGTCTACCTCAATGAAATGTCTTGCCGCGCGGCTGCCAGGGCCTTGGGGTGGGCCCCATCCAAAGCGGACCGCAATCATCGCCGCGCTCTTGGGCGGTTGGCGCCCGTTCTTCGGGGCAACGAAATTTGAGAAACCCGGACTTGGGGTCTGAGCCGATCCGATTCGATCAGTTCGACATCGATAAGGCGCGGCGAGACTTTCGCCTACATCTACG
>Ga0207639_10001494_pt1 | contig 15734 bp, 12 predicted proteins | sample KBSCornC32_FD_184299 | JGI IMG/M metagenome (GOLD analysis project Ga0207639, IMG submission 184299) | Corn rhizosphere microbial communities from Kellogg Biological Station, Michigan, USA - KBS Corn C3-2 (SPAdes) (version 2) | ecosystem: Host-associated > Plants > Roots > Rhizosphere > Soil ...
TCGACTTGGACGCTGCGCGGTCGCGCGCCGTATTCGAAGTGAAAGTGCTGTACCTCATCGGGCTGCACGGCGAATTCGGTTCAGTGCACGGCACGCTGAGCGTGGATCGCGCGCGTGACATCGCTATCGTCGACGCGACGATCGATACGAACGCCGTGCACATGCGCAACCACTTATACGAGAACTGGGTCAAGTCCGCCGAGTTCTTCGATGCCACGCATTTTCCACAAATCCACTTTGTCTCCGCCGAATTTCCGCTGCGGCGGCTGACGCAGGGCGGAACGATCATCGGCACATTGACGATTCGCGGCTTCAGCAAGTCCGCCGCGTTCGAGATCGATCCGGCCGCCTGCGCGGATCCGCTGCGCGGCGCCTGCGCTCTGGCGGCCGCCGGCACGATCCGGCGCAGCGACTTCGGCATGCGTTCGCGACGCGGCGCGCTATCGGACAAAGTCGATCTGGGCCTGTCGGTTTTCGCGCACCCCGCGGCGCCATGATGCGCTCGGCCTTCGCGCTGGTGGCGACAAGTCTGGGTCTGCTCGCCGGCTGCGCAGTCGATCCTCTGCACGCGCGCCGCGCCGCCGCCACGGCAGCCGCAGCGCAGGATCACGTCGTGACCTGCGCACACGCCGACGCGTGCGCGATCGCTTCGCCGTACGCGCAACTCGTGGAACGTGCGCGCGCCGACCACGTGCATTACGTCAATCTGCTCGACCGCGGCGAAGACGCGCTGTTGCTGCGCATCCATCTCATTCGCGCCGCGCGCAGCAGCATCGACATTCAGACTTTCATCTTCGCCGAAGACGACGCCGGATATCTCGTGCTCGACGAACTCGTCGCCGCCGCGCGGCGCGGTGTCAAGGTGCGCGTGCTCGTCGACCAGTTGTTTTCGCTCGGCAACACGCAACTGCTGGCCGCGCTCGCACGCGCGCACGTGAACTTCGAATTGCGCGTGTACAACCCGACGTTCCACAAGGCGTCGACGCAGCCGCTCGAGTTCGCTGCCGGCGTGCTGTGCTGCTTTGCGCGCTTCAACCAGCGCATGCACAACAAGCTGCTGCTGGTCGACGGCGTGATCGGCATCGCCGGCGGGCGCAATTACGAAAACCGCTACTTCGACTGGGACGACGAGTTCGATTACCGCGACCGCGACGTGCTCGTTGCCGGCCCCGCCGGCGCGGCGATGCGGGCATCCTTTGAGCAATTCTGGGCGCACCCGCGCAGCGTGCCCTTGTCGCGCTTGCGTGACGTCTCTGCGCGCATCCTCAGCGACGGCCTGGATGCCCCGGTCTACGCACAGCACACCTACACCAATGCCGCGCGCGTGACGGCGCTGTCTGCGCACGCGAACGACAGCGCATACATCCGCGCGCATTTTGCCGATGCCGCAGTGCGGGTAGCGAACGTGGAATACTTCTCCGATACGCCGGACAAGGCCGATTCGGACAGCGCGCAGTCGAATCAGCTCAGCCGCCATATCGTCGATCTGCTCGGCCGCGCGCGCGACGAGATCGATTTCCAGACGCCGTACCTCGTGCTGAGCCGGCCGGCACGCAATCTGTTTCGCGATCTGCACCACGCCCACCCGCGGTTGCGCGTGCTCGTCTCGACCAATTCGCTTGCCGCGACCGATGCGTTCTACGTCTACGCGTTGTCGTACAAGTACAAGAAGCGCTATCTGAAACTCGACTTCGAAATCCATGAGTTCAAACCGTTTCCCGCCGAGGCGGCGGACCTGATCGCCGGCTATGCCGCGCTCGGCGACAGCGCCGAAGCGGCGTTGCGCTATCGCAAGTACGGGCGCACGCCGCTCACGCGCGGCGGCGTGCGTCTGGGGCTGCACGCAAAGTCGATCGTCATCGATGGCGCCGTGACGCTGGTCGGTTCGCACAATTTCGATCCGCGCTCGGACAACTACAATACCGAGTCCGGTTTCATCATCCACGACCCCACGTTCGCGCAACTCGTGCGCGCGTCGATCCTGCGCGACGCGGCACCCGACAATGCCTGGACGATTGCGCGCCGCGAGCACGGTACCTGGATTAGTCGGGTCAACGAGCGCATCGGCGACTGGTCGGCGAAACTGCCGGTCTTCGATCTGTGGCCGTTCCGCTACGCCTCGAGTTTTGAACTCGACGCCGGCTGTTCGCCATTGCCGCCGGACGACCCGCGGTTCTATTCCTGCTATCGCGACGTCGGCGATTTCCCCGAAGTCAATCTGTCGCCGAAGACGATTTACACGCGCATCATCACCGCGTTTGGCGCGGGCTTGCATTCCATTCTGTAGAGGAAACGCGTGCGCAATTGACGCGGCAACGCGGTCTGGCTAGTCTGCGCGGACCCTGTCACGGAATGCGAGACGCCGCCATGTCCCTGGAATTCCATATCGAGATCACCGACGAGGACCTGCCGGTTTTCGTCGACGCCCTGACCCGCGCCGAAAAACGTGCAGCCGGCAAAAGCGCGCAGCAGATTCTCGACGAGGCGTCCAAAACTTTTGCCGGTTCGCAAGGGCAGAAGATGCCCGAGTTCGTGCGCTCGCGCCTGGCCACGGTCGATAGCTTGATCGCAATGGCCGGCGACGAGGGCTGGGCACTCGGCGAAGAAGACCGCAACCGCATCATTTCCGCGCTGACCTATTTCGCCGATCCGGAAGATCTGATTCCGGACAACGTGCCGGTGCTCGGTTTCCTCGACGACGCGATCATGATCGAAGTCGTGCAGCGCGTGCTGCAGCCGGAAATCGACGCCTACGCCGACTTCGTCCGTTTCCGTGACGACGAAGTTCAGCGCCGCGGCGCCGACGCGTCGAAGGTCGGCCGCGAGGAATGGCTCGAGGAGCGGCGCGCGGAACTGCAGCTGCGCATGCGCAACCAGCGCACGAAGTACGCGCCGAGCGGCAATTGGAGCCCGGCGTTCCGCTTCACATAGGATCTCAAGGCGCCGCCGCGCGCGGCACGCGCTGCGCGTCGATCCATGCGGCGACTGCATCGGCGGCCGGCAACGGCGCCGCGGTGGCCCAGCTGCTCGCATCGCCGTCCTCCAGATAACTGGCGATGCGATCGCCGAAGTACACGTCGACACGGTTGCGGTCGTCGCCACGCGCGTGAACGATGTACTGCGCCGGTTGCGGTACGCGGTCGAGAAACAGACCGTTGAACGGCGAGCGGCAATAATTGACGCCGAGCAGGTGTGCGATCGATCCCGGAATATCACTCTGCTGGAATGCGGCGTCGACGACTTTCGGCAAGTCGATCGCGCCGGCAACGACCAGTGGAATGCGGGCAAACGCCCGTTCGCCGAATTGGCGGTATTCCTCTTCGAGCATCGGCGTCATGCTGCGGTGGTCGCCGGTGATCAACAGCACGCCATTGTCGAAGAAATTGCGGCGCGCGAGCTGTTCGTGGAAGGCCGCCAACTCGTCGTCGATGTAGTGGAACGTCGCTGCAACGTCGATCTTGCCGTCGCGTGGATTGGCAAATGGCGGGTGGCTGCTGACGGTCAGCAGCGCGGCGACGAAGCCGCGCCGGTCTTGGCGGGTATCGAGCCATTGCTCGAAGCGCGCGAATAACGCGGCGTCTTCGGCGGCGCCGAACTGCCCGCGCGGCATGCCGGCATAAAACGCCGCTTCGTTGCCCTCGACGCCGTCGAAACCAAGCGCGTTGAGCCAGGTGCCGGTATCGAGAAATGCGAGATCCGCCGTGGTGAAGTAATACGCGCCGTATCCGCCGCGGTGTGCAATCGCCGGCAGCGTGCCGTCGTCCGGACCGAATGCAGCGAGCGAATGCGTCGGCTGGCCGGCGGCCCCGATCGGCACGCGTCCGGTGAACGCCGCAATCTCGCCGCCGTCGGTGTTGAAGCCGTTCGCGTAAAAATGGCTGAAGTAATGATTGTCGCGCGCCAGCGCGTCGAGCTTCGGCAACCAGTCGCGCGGACCGCCGAGCAACGCGCTCTGATAGGCCGAGAGCGATTCGGTGAGGACGATCACGATGTTGCGTCCGCTGGGTTGCTCCTGGTCGCACGCTTTCGGCCAGACCTGACTGTGCTGCAACTCGCGCTGCGCGTACGCGGCCGAGAACGGACGCATGCGGCCTTGCGGCAGATTGGCGCCGACCACGTTCCAGGTGTACTGCTCGTGCGTGTACAGCAGCGGCGCGCGGACGTTCTCGAGGACGGCGAACAGCAGCGCGATTGCAGCCATCGACCACAGCGTGCGCCTGACGAGCGGCGCCGGCGGCACCCCGCGCAGCAGCCCGGCCAGAGTCGCCGCGACCAGCGCGCCGACCAGCGCATAGCCGATTCCGCCGAACGACAGCAGTTGCGGGCGCAGCACGCTCCAGTTCGCGGTCACGCCGCTGCCGAAGCGCAGCAAATCCTCGAGGAACAGGCGCTGGTCGAGCAGCAACAGCAGCAGCACATCGACGGCCATCAGCAGGATCAGGGCGGCAGCGAGTGCGCCGCACAGGCGCGCAAGGCCGCTGCGCACCGCGCTCGTCGCCAGGGCGAGCAGCGCGAGCAGTGCCGCCAACAACCAGGCATCGTGACCGAGCGCCGGCAACGCGAAGCAGCCGCGGCAGGCGTGGTCGTAATCGGCGTATTGTTCGAGGGCCAGTGCGCGCAGCACGCTGAGCGCGAGCGCGAGCAGCGCCGCGATCCCCGTCCATGGCACCCGTAGACGTCGTCCTGACGTCTTCATCGTCTCACCTCAACCGCGTTCGAGAATGGCCGTCACGCCCATGCCGCCGGCCGTGCAAATCGAAATCAGGCCGCGGCCGGAACCCTTTTCTTCGAGCAGCTTGGCCAGTGTAGCAACGATGCGCGTGCCCGTCGCGGCAAACGGATGGCCGAGCGCGAGGCTGGAACCGTTGACGTTGAGTTTGGCCGGATCGATGCTGCCGAGCGGCGCGTCTTTGCCCAGGCGATTCTTGCAGTATTCGGCGCTTTCCCACGCCCGCAACGTGCACAAGACCTGCGCGGCGAACGCTTCATGGATTTCGTAGAAGTCGAAATCTTGCAACGTCAATCCGGCCGCATCGAGCAGGCGCGATACCGCGATCGTCGGCGCCATCAGCAGGCCTTCGCCCTTGACGAAATCCACGGCGGCGACGCGGGCATGCGTGATGTACGCCTGCGCCTTGAGCCCGCGCGCGGCGATCCACGGCTCGCTCGCGAGCAATACCGCCGAGGCGCCGTCCGACAAGCCGGTCGAATTGCCGGCGGTCAGCGTGCCGCTCGGCGACTTGTCGAATGCGGGCTTGAGCGTGGCGAGCTTTTCCAGTGTGCTGTCCGGACGCAGGAAACCGTCCCGCTCCAGACCGCGGAATGGCACGACGAGATCCTTGAAAAATCCGCGTGCATACGCCGCCGCGGCTTTCTGGTGACTGGCCAGCGCGAGCTGGTCCTGATCGCCGCGCGAAATCTTCCATTGCTTGGCCATCAGCTCGCAATGATCGCCCATCGACATGCCGGTGCGCGGCTCGGCGACGCCCGGAAAACTGGGCTTGAGTTCGCCGAACGAAAATCCGCGCACGGCCGCCTTGAACTTGTCGAGCGGCGTCTTCTGCCGATTGACGTTGAGCAGACGCTGCTGCAGCGCCTTGCTGTAGACGATCGGCACGTCGCTGGTCGTGTCCGCGCCGCCGGCGATGCCGGCTTCGATCTGTCCGGCCGCGATCTTGTTGGCGATGATCAGCGTGTTGTCGAGTGAAGTACCGCAGGCGCGCGCCGTGGTTATGCCCGGTGTCAACGGCGATAATCCCGAGGACAATGTGGCTTCGCGCGCGAGATTCCAGTCCGATGCGTGCTTGATCACCGCACCGAACGCGACTTCGCCGAGTTCCTCGCCGTAGAGCTGGAATTTCTCCACCAGCGCGCCGAGCGTCTTCACCGCCATGCCGAAGTTGCCGATATCGGCATATGCCGTGTTGTTGCGGCAAAACGGAATGCGGACGCCGCCGAGAATGGCCACGCGGGGGCTGCTCGTCATGTTGCGATTTCCTTGTGATCGGCGTTGCCGCAATAACGTAGCTTATTCTATGCCGAGGGTCGTAGCTGTGTAACCCGTGCATCTAACGCGCGATGAACATCGCCGGCGCTTCGCGCCAGATCTGCCACGCCTCCGGGGCGGCACGCAGTCGCGCGTCCAGATGCGCGGCGTAGCGTTCGGCAATCTGCTGCACGCTCAAGTTCGCCGGCAGCGGCTCGACGCGCAGATCGCGCCGGCCGTTTTCAAAATCCAGGCCCATGCTGAACAGCGCGATCGGCGCGTCGTTCTCCGCTGCGATCCGCGCCAGTCCGGACGGAATCTTCACGCGCTCGCCGAGCAATTCGACTTGTTCGCTGCGCTGTTCGGCTCGTGCCGGCAGGTCGAGCATGCCGACGACACTGCGGCCGCCGTGCAATGTCGCGGCCACTTCGCCGGAACTGCCGCCGGTGAACACGACACCGCCGCTGCCGGCGCGGCGCATGCACCAGACGCGAAGATGCGCGAACCAGTGCGACAGACGCGTCAGGCCATGCGAACGCCCCTGCGGACGCTGCATCACGAAACAGGCATCGAACCCGCGCTCGCGCAGACGCGGCCAAATCCAGTTGCCGGCGCCCCAGTGATAAGTGAGAAACACGCAAGCGCCCGGTGCAGGCCACGATCCGGCTTCATCGATATTGCGCGCGCGCCAGCTTTGTCCGCGCAGCAATGTCAGATAGACGTCCACATGATCGACCAGCCGCAACAAGCGAAAGCGCGTTTTCCATTCGCGCTCGTCGTGGTCCCCGAGATGCCGTTTTGCGGCCTCCCAAGCCGGATCCACCGCGAGTCGATACACCGATTCCCGGCGCGCAACCCATTTGAGCAGACGAAATCCGAGCGTCCAGGGCAGCAGCGCGATCGAGAGCGGGAGAACGAACAACATCAAGCCGTCCGCGAGAACGTTGCGCACGCGCGCCATGAACATTTGCATGTTCAATCCGCACCGTGCGCGCGCAGGCTTTTTTCCAACATGCAATAGCCCGCATCGTCGATGCCGAGCGCCGCATAGGTGCGCTGTGCATGCGTGTTGTCGCGTTCCACATACAAGCGCACACCGACGACGTCCGCGCGCGCGCTGGCCATGCGCTCGACTTCGGCGTACAACGCGCGGAACACGCCGTGGCGGCGATATTCGGGCACGATGTAGACGCTCTGCAGCCACCACCAGTCGCCGTTGCGCCAGTCACTCCACTCGAACGTGATCATCAGACAGCCGCTGACGGCGCCGTCGCACTCGGCGACGAGATAGAAACCGCGGTTCGACTCGGCCAGAACCGCGGCGACACCCGCGCGCAGCACGGTCAGGTCGAGGACCTTGTGCTCGGTTTCCAGCGCCATCGCCGCATTGAACCGCACCAATGTGTCGCGATCTTCCGCACGCGCGGCGCGCACGTGAATCATTGTCGTCATGATTTTCTTCCCCGGCGCTTGCGCGAGCTGCCCAATTTGCGCGTCAACGTGTTGCGGCCGAGACCGAGTTGCTTGGCCGCGCGGCCGCGCTGATTATCGTTCTCGGCGAGCGCCGCGCCTAGCAGGGCCTGGTCGAATTCGGCGCGCAGGCGCGGATAGATTTCCTGCTCGCCTTGCGCAAGGCGCTCGCGCACAAGGCGCTGCAAGTCGTCACGCCAGGTCGCGACGTTCGCGGCGTTCGCATCCGTCGGCGGCAGGTCTTGCACGCGGATTTCGCGGCCGGGTGCCATGACCGCCAGGCGCCGACACAGATTTTCGAGCTGGCGCACATTGCCCGGCCACGGCAGTTCAGCCAGCACGCCGAGCGCAGCTGGCGAAAACAGCTTCGGCTCCAGGCGCATGTCCGCGGCGGCGCGCGCGAGAAAGCGCGCGGCGAGCAGCGGAATGTCGTCGCGGCGCTCGGCCAGAGGGGGCAGTTGCAAACGCACGACGTCGAGCCGGTGCAGCAGGTCGGCGCGGAATTGCCCCGTTTCGACCTTGGCGTCCAGATCCTGATGCGTCGCCGCGATCACGCGGACGTCGGCGCGAATGAGTTCGCGTCCGCCGACGCGGTAGAACTCGCCCTGCGCGAGCACGCGCAACAGGCGCGTCTGCAGCGCCAGCGGCATGTCGCCGATTTCATCGAGGAACAACGTGCCGCCTTGCGCCTGTTCGAAACGGCCCAGATGGCGTTTGAGCGCGCCGGTGAACGCACCGGCTTCGTGGCCGAACAGTTCGGATTCGAGCAATTCGGACGGCACCGCCGCCGTGTTCATCGCCACGAATGGACGCGCGGCGCGTGCGCTGTGCCGGTGCAACGCGCGCGCAACCAGCTCCTTGCCGGTGCCGGTCGCGCCGGTGATCAGCACGTTCAAGTCCGTCGCCGCAACGCGGCCGATGCTGCGGAACAATTCGCGCATCATCGGCGCCGAGCCGATCAGTTCCTGCTCGTGTTCGGCGTGCGGCAGCGGCACCGGTGGCGGGCGCGTTTCGGCGAGCGCGCGCTCGACCGCGGCCAGCATGTGATCCAGGTCAAAAGGTTTCGGCAGGTAGTCGAACGCTCCGTTGCGGTACGCCGCGGCCGTGGAAGCGACATCGGTGAACGCGCTCATGATGATGACCGGCGCGACAACGTTGCGGGTCTTGAGCTGCTCAAGCAACTTGAGTCCGCCGGTACCCGGCATGCGCACGTCGCTGACGACGACGTCGGGCGTGGCGTCATCGAGCGCCTGCAGCAGCAGCTCGGCATTGCTGAACTCGCGCACCTGCGCGCCGCCCTCGCGCAGCGCTTCGCTGAGCACGTAGCGGATCGCGTTGTCGTCGTCGGCAATCCAGACTTCAGCCATTTGCGTTTTCCAATGGGAGCGTCAGACTGAACACCGTACGCCCCGGCCGGCTCGTGAAGTCGAGCTGGCCGCCGTGCTCTTGTGCAATTTCCTGCGCCAACGCAAGGCCGAGACCGGTGCCGTCGGCGCGTCCGGAAACGAGCGGCAGAAACAACGTCTCGCGCAGCGCATCGGGTACGCCGCAGCCGTTGTCCATGACGTCCAGCCGCATCGCGACACGCACCGGGCGCGCGTTGAGCAGCACACCGCGTTCGGCGCGCGTGCGCACGCCGATGCGCGTGGCCGCCGCCTGCATGGCGTTGCGCAATAGGTTCAGCAGCAATTGCAGCAGGCGATCGGCGTCGCCTTGCAGCGCGGGCAGGCTCGGATCGTAGTCGCGGTCGAAATCCAGCTCCGGCGCGGCTTCGGTGCTGATCAGCGCAAATGCGCGTTCGGCCAGCTCGTGTACGTTGACGGCGATCAGGCGCGATTCGCCACCGGGTCGCAGCAAGCGATCGGTCAAGGTGACGAGCCGGTCGGCTTCGGCAATGATCAATTGGGCCAGGCGTTGTTGATCGGGCTCCGCAGCGCGGCGCTGCAACAATTGCGCAGCGCCACGTAATCCGGCCAGCGGATTTTTTACCTCGTGCGCAAGCCCGCGCAGACTTTGCGAAATGCGCGGCGCACCGCGCACGGAACTGTCGTGCGCCGCGTGCGCGTGGATTTCGAGCACCACGCCGTCGTCCTCGGCCGTCACGGCGACATCGCTGCGCAGCGGTGGATCGCGCGTGGCCAGTTCGAAGCCGCGCACGGCCAGCACCGAATGCGTCGCACGGGCGCGGGCGATCAGCTCAACGAGCGCCGGCGCCGCTGCGCCGAGTGCTTCGAGCGGACAGTCGCGCCAGCGTGCCAGACCGGTGATTTCGATGAACGCCGGATTGACGTAGGCAAAGCGCAGTTGCGCATCGAGGCAGGCGACACCGGTGGTCAGTTTGTCGAAGGCAACGAATGACTTTGGCGGCGCGGCAGGCATGCACCATCTTAGTGCAAAGCCGGCTAACTTTCTGCCCTGCCCGAGGTCAAAATTCATGGTCTACTTTGTGCTTTAAGACGCAAGTCATGGAAAAGCGGGTTCAAGGAAGCACCGGCGGTAAACACCGGCGGCACAAAACGGATGTCGTGCGCTGTGGCCGTGATCGCCACGCGCCCGACTCGCGTTCGCGCAGGAAATCACCACTGCAAAATGCCCGGAGCTGCGCATGAGCGCGGGCGGGATCACCCTGCCCGCGCGCCCGACGCCGGTGGTCGGCAGTGCGCGCCTGCGCATCGCCCAGATCGCGCCGCTCGCCGAAAGCGTGCCGCCGGAACGGTATGGCGGCACCGAACGCGTCGTTGCGTATCTGTCCGAGGCCTTGGTCGCGCTCGGGCATGAAGTCACGCTGTTCGCCTCCGGTGATTCGACCGCGCGCGTGCCGCTCGTGGCTTGTTGCGAGGCCTCGCTGCGCACGCACGGCGCCGGCGCCGATGCGATGATGTGGTCCGTGCTGCAATTGCAGACCGTGCTCGATCGCAGCGACGAGTTCGACGTCCTGCATTTCCACAACGGTTATTTGCACATGCTGTTCGAACGCCGCCTCGATACGCACGTGACGACGATGCACGGCCGCCTCGACCGCGATCCGCCGGCGTTCTATGCGAGCTTCCCGTACGCGCCGCTGGTTTCCGTGTCCGACGCGCAGCGCAGGCCGGTGGCCGATGCGCACTGGGCACGTACCGTTCACCACGGCTTGCCGCGCGACCTGCTGGTACCAGGACCGGGCAAGGGCGGCTATCTGGCCTTCGTCGGTCGGCTTTCGGTCGAAAAGCGCGTCGATCGCGCGATCGAAATTGCGCGCCGCGTCGGTATGCCGCTGAAGATCATGGCCAAGATCGATGCCGCGGATGCTGCCTACGTCGACCGGGAAATCCGCCATCTGCTGAGCGCACCGGGTGTCGAATTCATCGGTGAGGGCGACGAACGTGCCAAGAACGAGCTGCTCGGCGGCGCCGCCGCGCTGCTGTTTCCGATCGATTGGCCGGAACCCTTTGGCCTGGTCATGATCGAAGCATTGGCGTGCGGCACGCCGGTGATCGCCTGGCGCAACGGTTCGGTGCCGGAAATCATCGACGACGGCGAAAGCGGTTTCATCGTCGATTCGATGGACGCCGCGGTCGACGCGGTGCGCCGGCTCGAACGCATCGACCGCACGGCCTGCCGCGACGCGTTTGCGCGGCGCTTCACCGCCGAACGCATGGCGCAGGATTATGTCGATGTTTATCGCACGTTGCTGACGGGCGCGCAGCATACGAATCCATCATGGCAAGCGCAGTCCCTCTGAACCCGCACGATTCGCACCCGCCGGATCCGTACCGCGTCGACGCCGATACGGCGGTGGCCAACGAAAGCACCTATGTGCTCAATCACGCCGACACGTTCGCCGTGATCGATCACTGGGGCGACATCGGCCCCGGCGCGCGCGGCTGGCAGGGGATCTACCATCGCGATACGCGCCAGATTTCGCAGCTGCATGTGCGCCTGAACGGGCGTTTGCCGGTGCTGCTGAACTCCACGGTGACCGACAATAATCTGACGCTGGTGGCCGAGCTGACCAATGCCGAGACCGCCAAGGTGCCGAAGAGCGTGCTGCATCTGCGCCGGCAGGCAGTCATCCATGACGGCCGCTGCGACCTGCATTTCGAATTGTGCAATCACGATATGCAAGCGCACGAAGTGGACGTGTGCCTGAGCGCCGATGCGGATTTCCGCGACATCTTCGAAGTGCGCGGGTTGCAGCGCACGTCCAAGCCGCCGAAACGCACCGTCAACGCGAGTTCGCGCGGCATCGAATTCGCCTATGCGGGCCTCGATGGCGTGCGCCGCACCACGCAGTTGTCGTTCTCGATCGCACCGAGCCACGTCGATGGACACGGCACGCATTTTCGTTTCACGCTGGTGCCGCGCCAACACGCGCGCTTCGGTGCGACGCTGCTGTTCACGCAGAGCGCCAACGCGCGCGAAGCGGCGCCGCATCGCCAGCGGGTGGCGCCCGATCACGTCGAGTTCTGGCAGAGCCGCCTACCGCAAATCGAGACCAGCTATCGGCCGCTGAACCTCTGGCTCAATCGCAGCGCGATCGACGTGTCGTCGCTGATCACCGAAACACCGCACGGTCCGTATCCCTACGCCGGCGTGCCCTGGTACAACGCCGCGTTCGGACGCGATGGCATCATTACCGCGCTGCAATTGCTGTGGGTGTTGCCGGAGCTCGCCGGCGGTGTGCTGCGTTTTCTCGCGGCAACGCAGGCGACACAGATCGAACCGGCGCGCGACGCCGAGCCCGGCAAGATCGTGCATGAGACGCGCCTCGGCGAACTCGCCGCGCTCGGCGAGGTACCGTTCGGCCGCTATTACGGCGCCGTCGATGGCACGCCGCTGTTCATCGTGCTGGCCGGCGAATACGTGCGTCGCACCGGCGATCTGGACCTGATCCGCGAGCTGCGGCCGGCGCTGGATGCCGCGCTGAGCTGGATCACCGAGTACGGCGATCTGGATCACGACGGCTTCGTCGAGTACGCGAATCGTTCCGGCGACGGTCTCACCAACCAAGGCTGGAAAGACTCCGTCGACTCGGTGATGCATGCCGATGGCGCGCTCGCACAAGCGCCGATTGCGTTGTGCGAGGTGCAAGGCTACGTGTTCGCGGCCTGGACGGAAGCCGCGCACGTGCTGCATCTGCTTGGCGAGGTCAGCGCCGCGCGCGCGCTGCGCGAAAAGGCTCGCGCACTGAAAATCCAGTTCAATCGCACGTTCTGGCTCGACAAACACCGCACTTATGCGCTGGCGCTCGATCATGCCAAGCGGCCGTGCGTCGTGCACTCCTCCAATGCCGGGCAATGCCTGTGGACGCGCATCGCGCAACACACGAAAGCCGCGCGTCTCGTGCCAGGGCTGTTCCACGCGCCGATGTTCAGCGGTTGGGGCATCCGCACTCTGGCCAGTACCGAAGCGCGCTACAACCCGCTGTCGTATCACAATGGTTCGGTATGGCCGCACGACAATGCACTGATCGCGCTCGGCCTGGCTCGCTACGGATACACCGATCTGGTCTCGCGCTTGTTCGCCGCCCAGCTGGAAGCGGCGACCGTGCTGCCGCTGCACCGCCTGCCCGAGTTGTATTGCGGCTTCGAACAGGTGCCGAGCGCCGGCCCCGTGCCCTACCCGGTCGCGTGTTCACCGCAGGCGTGGGCCGTCGGCACGGTGTACATGATGCTCAGCGCGTTGCTCGGCCTTGAAATCGATGCGCGCCGCAAGACGATCGCGTTCCATTCCGCGCGCCTGCCGCCCCACGTGGAGTGGTTGCGCATCCGCAACTGGCGCATCGGCGAGAGCGGCTGCCATCTGGAATTCCGCCGTCACGGCGCCGACATCGCGCTCAACGTCAAGGCGAAACCGGCAAGCTGGAAGGTACTGACGATCAAGTGATCAGTAGTCGTACGCGGATTCGCCGTGCGAACTGATGTCCAATCCCTCGCGTTCCTCTTCGTGCGTCACGCGCAAGCCGACGAGCCAATCGGCAATCTTGTAGGCGATCAGCGATACGACGGCCGTCCATACGATCGTGATGCCGACTGCTTTGGCCTGAATGAACAACTGCGTGGCGATTCCGGGATAGCCCATCGTCATCGTCACCCAGTCCTGCACCGAGCCGGGACCGCCGAGACTCGGTGCATTGAAAATGCCGGTCAGCAGCGCGCCGGAAATGCCGCCGAGCGCGTGCACGCCGAACACGTCGAGCGAATCGTCGGCCTTGATGATGCGTTTGAGGCCGGTTACGCCCCACAGGCAGATGAGTCCGGCGAGCATGCCGATCGCGAAAGCGCCCGGAATGCCCACGTTGCCGGCCGCGGGCGTGATGGCGACGAGCCCGGCGACCGCACCGGACGCCGCGCCGAGCATCGACGGCTTGCCCTTGAGAATCCATTCGGCGAACGTCCACGACAGCACCGCGCACGCGGTCGCCAGATACGTGTTGATGAAAGCGAGCGCCGCCGAGCCGTTGGCTTCGAGCGCGGAACCCGCGTTGAAGCCGAACCAGCCGAACCACACGAGCGATGCGCCGATCATCGTCATCGTCAGGCTGTGCGGCTTGAGCACTTCGCGGCCGTAGCCGATACGCTTGCCGACGAGAAACGCGCCGATCAGGCCGGCGATGCCGGCGTTGATGTGCACGACGGTGCCGCCGGCGAAATCCAGAGCACCCATTTGCCAGATGAATCCGGCCGTTGCATTGATCGCGCCGGTTTTCGCCGCGTCCGTGTACGCGTCGGGGCCGGCGAAGAACCACACCATGTGCGCGATCGGCAGATAGCTGAACGTGAACCAGATCGACACAAAAATCAGCAGCGCCGAGAACTTCACACGCTCGACGATCGAGCCGAGGATCAGACAGCATGTGATCGCGGCGAACGTGGCTTGGAATGCCACGAACACGAGTTCAAACAACGGCGTGCCCTTGGAAAAAGTGGCAGCGAGCGAAAACGAACCGTCGGCCGGATTGAACGTGCCGTGGAGAAAAAGCCGCGAGAAACCCCCGAAGAATGCATTGCCTTCGGTAAACGCGATGCTGTAGCCGTACACGCACCAGAGTACGGTGATCAGCGAAAACACGACGAACACCTGCATCAGCACCGAGAGCATGTTCTTGGTGCGCACAAGGCCGCCGTAGAACAGACCGAGTGCCGGCACACTCATCAGCAGCACGAGTGCGGTCGCCATCATCATCCACGCGGTATCGCCCTTGTTCGGCGTCGGCGCGACGGCTTGCGCGTGCGCGACCTGTGCGAGCAGCAGCGCGGCGATGCCGACGAGTGCAGCGGTCTTGCAACGGATTCTGCTCATAAGGCGTCGTCTCCGGTTTCGCCGGTGCGGATGCGCAGAACTTGCCCGACATCGCAGACGAAAATCTTGCCGTCACCAACCTTGTCGGTACGCGCCGATTGCCGGATGGCTTCCATGGCCGTTTCGAGATGGTTGTCGGCAACCACGGCTTCGATCTTTATCTTCGGCAGCAGGTCGACGACGTACTCGGCGCCGCGATACAACTCCGTGTGACCTTTCTGCCGGCCGTAGCCTTTGACCTCGGTGACGGTGAGCCCGGACACGCCGGCTTCGGCCAGCGCTTCGCGCACGGCTTCGAGTTTGAACGGGCGGATGATCGCGGTGATCAATTTCATGACACCTCGTTGCCGCCGCGTGTGCGGCAGCTGCTGCGTTGTCCCTCCCGCTGCCCGATCGGCGCCGCCTCGCGGCGGCGCCGTCGTTTTCTTAGATGCTGTAGTACATCTGGTATTCGATCGGATGCGTCGCCGCGCGGAAACGCGTGACTTCGACGAGCTTGGTCTCGATGTACGCGTCGATGAAGTCGTCGCTGAACACGCCGCCGGCTTTGAGGAACGCACGATCCTTGTCGAGCGCTTCGAGCGCCTGATCCAGGCTCGAACACACGGTCGGAATGTGCTTTTCCTCTTCCGGCGGCAGGTCGTACAGATCCTTGTCCATTGGCGCGCCCGGATCGATCTTGTTGAGGATGCCGTCGAGCCCGGCCATCATCAGCGCAGTGAACGTCAGGTATCCGGAATTCATCGGATCCGGGAAACGCACCTCGATGCGGCGCGCTTTCGGCGAATGCACGAACGGAATGCGGCAACTCGCCGAGCGGTTGCGCGCCGAATAGGCGAGCATCACCGGTGCTTCGAAGCCGGGCACGAGGCGCTTGTAGCTGTTGGTGGTCGAGTTGGTGAACGCGTTGATTGCGCGCGCGTGCTTGAACACGCCGCCGATGTAGTACAGCGCGGTCTGCGACAGGCCGCCGTAGAGATCGCCGGCGAACAGA
>Ga0207639_10001495_pt1 | contig 15733 bp, 14 predicted proteins | sample KBSCornC32_FD_184299 | JGI IMG/M metagenome (GOLD analysis project Ga0207639, IMG submission 184299) | Corn rhizosphere microbial communities from Kellogg Biological Station, Michigan, USA - KBS Corn C3-2 (SPAdes) (version 2) | ecosystem: Host-associated > Plants > Roots > Rhizosphere > Soil ...
GCAACCCGGACGTTGTTGCCTACGTGCAAGCGGTGCGAAGGCAGTACATGCTTCGCAGGTATCGGCCGTAAGGCCGTCAAGGAGGTCACCCCCATGAAACTTCGTTGGCTTATCCCTGTCGCAGTCCTGATTCCACTACGTCTCAGCGCGACCGACGCACCAGTTGGAGCGCGCGTCGCCACTATCACGATCAATCCGAGGGAGATCACGGTCCTTCATCTCAGGCCAGAGTTTGAGTCGACCATCCGGATGCCCGAGGAGATAACCTCGGTCATCCTCGGTAGTCCGGGCGAATTCAAGGCCGAACATAACGAGGGCGAGTCGGAGTACGTCTACGTCAAACCGATCGTCAAAGAGCCTGCGCAGTCGAACCTCCTTATCGCGACCAAATCAGGACAGCATGTGACGCTTGAACTGATCAGCGATGGCGCGAGTGCGCCGAACCCAACGCAGCCGGTAGATTTCCTGATCGAATACAGAACGGCGCGAAGCTTCCTCATCTCCGCCGATTCTGAATCCCTGTCAATGCGGAGCTCCCCTACCAAGGAACCAGAGCATAGCGTGAGTAGCGGGAACGCCGGCTTGCGTTCGGCGCCGCTGTCGAGCCTCGACGAGGTGTTCAAGCTGCAGGAGAGCGTGAACGCTCCCAAATGGACGAAATGGGAGGATAAGCAAATCGAGACATCGATTGGTGATATACGGCAGTTGAGCAATCAGACCATGGTCTCGTACTCCATCCTGAACAGCTCGAATGAGCCTATCGAGATTGTCCCTCCCCAAATCCAGATCACAGGTCGCGAGGCCACCAAGAAAAAAAAGAAGGAGGGGAAAGGCATTATCTCGGACCAACTGGAAATCCGGGACTACAGGTTGAGTACAACGCGCCTTGAGCCGGGAGAACGCGCCGATGGCGTGGTCGTCTTTGATCGGCCGAACTTCAAGGAATCGACCGAAAAACTATTTCTACAGATTGCCCAAGCGGATCAGGTGGATCATCCGATTTTGATCCATCTTCCGTTCACTCCACCCATATCCGGCGATGGCAAGTAGAAGGGAGCCCCAAGGTTATGAACGCCAATGAGAACAACAGGAATGGACACGGGAGCATGAACACTACTCCCGTCGCAGAATCGTCAGAGCCGGCGGTTTCGCAAAGACCGATTCGCGTGCCCGAACTTATCGATGGCGCGGAGAAAGCGGAACCCGTCACACGGTTTGCAACTCGGACTGCCGTCAAGGGAGCTGAAGGAATAAGCAAGGGCAAACTGATGCTCCTCGGAGGCGGATTTGCAGTTGCAGTGCTCTTCTTTGTTTTCGCGGCGATCGTTGGCAAATCTCCGAAAAAAATAGCGGCAGCTAAGCAGCCCTCCCAGCAGGCCAAAGAGGAGCAGTCGCCAAAGCCCAAAGGGAGTGTGACACCCCTCATGGACACCGTGCACACGCCGGCACCGGATAACAGCAGTGGGCAGCTCGGTCCCGGGGATATTCGTCGGACACGAACACTGGACAATAGCCCAAGCACGAAGCCGTTTGCCGGCAAGCCTGCTGTTGCCAGCTCCCTGGGTAATGTACCCTCTTTCGCAGACACGCAACAGAAATGGGAAGATCCGGCGCCCTATGGCGGAACTCCCAACGCGGAAACGCCGCCAGCGCAACAGAACACCCTCAAGGAGCCGTCTTTGGTCTTTGTGCGAAGTGTGGCGCAAAGCCCGGCGTTGGCTGCACAGAAGCTCAATACCGGCGAGGATGGTACTCCTCGCTTGGAACTGACACCGGGTACGCGCATTCAGGCGAAGCTTGAGACGCAGATATCGAGCGCTGTGCAGGCCCCTGTCGTAGCCGTAGTCGAATACACCTACGCGATCGGCGACAGAATTATCGTCCCTGCGGGCGCACGCGTGTACGGTCAACTCCAGCAGGCCGACCGAAGCGGACTAGTGAGCGTGAAGTTCGACGAGATCGAACTTCTCGATGGAGCCCGGGAGAAGATCGACGCTGTCGGTACTGGGTTGGACCTCGGACCCATCAAAGGAAGCGTGTACGGGAAGAACACGGGTAAGAATTTTCTTGTGCGCGCAGCTTCGGGCCTCGGCTCAGTACTTGCAGAAGTTGCCGGGAACAACAGCGGCTCTGCGTTTTCTGAGGACGACATGCTTCGTGAGCGGCTTGCCGAGAATATCGGCACTGCAGGCGACTCCGAGGTGATGAGCCTCAATGCCAATAGCCGCGTGGTCGTTTCCGTTCCCGCCGATACGAAGATCTACGTTGTGTTCACCAAACATGAACGAACCCCTTCCGAGCTTCACAAGGTCGGCCCTACGGTTCAATAGATTGCCCGTTCGCCGCACGACTCTTTTCTTCGCCCTGGCCCAGTGCCGGGGCGTTCTTGTGTTTGGGCATCATATTCAACTGGCGAGTTGCCTTGCGCTCATCTGTTCTTGCGTCGCACGCCCTTCCAATGGACGCATTTCACGTTCGGGTCAAGGTCGGTCCACATGACCCAGTACGCAGTTGGGCAATCCTTGCTCCCGATGCCCCAAATGTGAAGTTGGGCAAAGATCGGTCCCGTTGACCCAGTTTGCAGAATGAGTCATTCTTGTTCCCGATTGCCCAATTCCGGATTGAGGAAAGATCGGTCCCGTTGACCCACTTCGCGATTGGGCAAGAAACATCCCGATTGCCCAGTGTGCAAATTGAGGAATCGTTGTTCCCGATGACCCAATATCGGATTGGGTAAAGATGCTTCCGAATGACCCAAAGTGCGACTTGGGCAATCGACGTTCCCGAGTAGAGCCGATGTGGACATGAGAACGATCGCACCGAGAGTTTCAGAGACTCAACCGTTTTGCCGATTAGGCCAGATGAACCAGCCAGGTCTCTGAGCTAGGAAGGAATCAAGCGGGACCGTCCACAACGCCTGCATATATAGGTGTGCTCCCAGTTCCAATGCAGTTGAGGATAAACCTCACGGTTGTAGCGCGCGATCTTGCTAAAGCTCAGGAGCATCCCACCAATGCACCCGGAACCCAGAAGCAAAAGAATTGCGACGGTGTTTCCCAGGCTTGTTGCAGCCTTTGAATGATTGAGAATGCCGACTAGACCGACGAATCCCCAAAAGAGGGTGAAGCATATTGGTATTCCCCAAAGCAGAAGCGGCCGTCCATATCCGCGAGGATCTGGCGGAGCAGCCGCTTGCGCGGAAAAGGACTGAGTTGTCCCCGAATGGAACCTAGTGGAGTAGCTGTGTGTTCCTTGTTGATAGAGGACGGGCGCAGCCACGATGTTCGCGGTACCGCATTGGTCGCATTGATACGGATTCAGCTGCGAAACGGATGCCATGCCGTTGTCCATGAGCTGGCGACAGTTTGCGACACCGGGCTCCTCGATTGAGATTTTAGCTCGATTTCTTCAAATCAATCCAACGCACCGGAGGGCAGAAGCTCTGACCGGCATCTCTCTGTCTGCTGAAACTATTCATGGAATTGGAGATAGAACGACGGCCCATCCTGGACCAGCCGGATCATTTGACCGAAATTCTGATCCGCCCCATTCTCTGGCTCGACACGGATGCCGTGAGAGCAGCCGGGTCCAGGAGAGAAAACCTATGAGAACCGCACTGGCCTTCTGGCGGCGCTCCCAAATGTCCGCTTCCACCTCCACGCACGTCTTTCATCGCCCCGACGAGATCAATTGGTTGCACGTCGCCATCAAGATGGGACTGAGTTTGATCCTCGCCGGAAATCTGCTCGCTCCCATCGCGGCGAGAGCGCAGAACCTCGGAACCGCACCTGCGTTCGGCCAGGCCGTTCAAGGTCAGCAGGCCACCACGGTCGAGGGCACCGTCCTCAACATTGTGAACTGGGGCTGCAATGTCATTGCGCCAGTAATCGCAGTCGCGTGCCTCGGCATTGCCGGTTGGCACTTCAAATCCGGTCGCGGCTACATGGGTTGGGGTGTGAGCGGCGTCGCCCTCATGGTGATCTCCGGTCTCGGACGCATGGCGGAGGGGTTCATCACTCAAGCGCAAGGCATTCAGTAGTAAAGGCGGAGAGTGATGCAAACGCCACAGTTCCTCCTCGACCTCCTCCAGTTGCTGCTCGATCTCGCGGTGCCGGCGGCATTCTGCACGCTGGCTGCCGCGGGAGTGAGCCTACGGCATGAAGGCGGGATCAACTTCCACGTGAACGGCCGAGCCGGAAAGTGGATTCTGTGGACCATCGTTCTTCTGACCCTTCCGCAACTGTTGTCGTGGGTTGCCGCGCAGGGCATCAACATACCGTCCGCGAGCGGATCGGTGAGTACAAGTTGGTTGGCCAGCATGGAAACGGTATTCAAGAATTTCGTGAACCAAATCGTGGTCGCCAAGCTGGTGCCAGTTCTTGCGGCGTACTTCGTGCTGAAGGCAACACTTGACGGGGCCGCAGGCGAGAATCCGCTCGGCTCGATCATTGCCGCACTCTTCCTGATGTCGCTCTCGGCAACAATGCAGCTCTTTCAAGGATGGAACTCAGGGAGCCAGTACGCGATGACCGATATGCTGGCTTCCCTGTGGAACTACATCGCCGGACAGATCTTGCCGGCCGCGGCGGGACTAGCCTGTGTCGGAGCAGTGATCAACTTTGTCCGACACAGACCCTGGACAAGGCTTGTCTTCGCCGCAATCTCTTTCCTGAGCGTGAGTGGCCTTCTGTCGCTGTTTCGAGCGATGGCGGCGTGAGGAGCAAGGTTATGAGTCTTGATGGGGCCATCACGAACCTCGCATCCTGGGCCGGCAACACCATGATGCCCACGATGGCGGGACTTTTCTTTGCAGGAGCGGTGTATCGCTACAGCAAGGGTGGCCCTTTCGAGCAGCCGTTGTATGGAGGCTTCGCCTCATTAATGTGCTCCGGGATTCTGCGTGCTCTGGAAGGGTTTGTGCAACACGCGGGCGCGACGAATGCTGACGCGTTCTGGATGGCCACGATGAGTCTCGTGAACTGGACGGCTAACGTAATCCTGCCTATGTTCGCGCTCACCCAGTTGGCGGCGATGGCCATCCATATGGGCGGCGTAGTTTCGGAGATTTATCCCGGCTCGACCTGGATCAGAAAGTTCGTCGCAGCAATTGGCGCACTGATGATTTCGGGAATGGTGCGCCTGGCCGAGTCGATGGTGACGCAAGCGCACGGAATCGGAGGGTAATGCCATGAGTCTCGATATGACGCCGGTTCACCGCAACCTCCACACCAAGGTGACTTTCCTTGGCCTTGAGTTCGAGGACCTGATTCTGGTGCTCGCATTGGCGGCGCTGATGAACCTCCTTGCGCACTTCGTGAATGGCAATGCGCATGTGTTCGGCATTCCGCTGAACGTTTTCATGGAGTTCATCGTGCCGGCTTTGGCTGTGCCGTTCCTGATTTTGTTCAAGTATGGGAGACCCCGCGGATATCTTACCGACCTGGTCCGCTCGTTCTTCGCTCCCAAGGCTTGGTGCGCACTTGAGAGAGATTCGGAACTGACTCAACCTTACGTGGTCGACGAGGAGGAATGAGAATGCAGGCATCGATCACAACCGAGAGGAGCGGGACGGTCGTCGCTGTTCTCGACGCGGAAGCCGCACGCGTTACGTTCGCGTGCGTCATCTTCGCAGCACGCTTTCATGAGGAGATCGCTCCACTCGCACGGATCGTGGAGCAGCAATTGCAGATCGAGGCGGATGGAACTCTAAAGGGAGACATTGGTTATGCCGGTGACCCAAGCAGAACACGATAGAAGGCTCAAAGTACCGGCAGTGTGCGAGTTGCTGCCCCTGCGCGATCTCCCCCTCGGAGACAACGTCATGGTCCGTACGAATGGGGCCTTCGTCGCTGGTTACGAGTTGCGAGGAGTTCTCGCGTACTTTGCGACAGATGGAGATCGCAATCAGAACAAGTCGATGCTTGAGGCACTGTTTCGCAGTGTTCCCGATGTCAGCATGCGGGTTCAGTTCCGGTACGAGATCTCGGAGCATCTCGGAGACCTTCTGAATAGCTACATTCACGAACAACGGACTGAGCAGTCGGAAGTGATGGCGCTCGATTCTCATCGGCTCCGGATGTGGCGGCAGAAGGAGAACAGCGGCTTCTTCTTCGAAAATCGGCTTCATGTGTATCTGATCTGGGATCCGCGCATACATGCGAAGCTTTACCACTCCACTCAACAGAACCGCAGTCTTGGTGGATTCACTTTGAGCCAGAACAAGGCCATCCAGCGTGCTCGGAAGGAGCACGAGACCTACCTGGCCGAGTTCGAATCCATCCTCCGGGGCATCGAGGGGTCGATGGAGGCGGCCAACCTCGGGCCCCGGAGACTCTCTACACAAGAACTCTTCGAGGAGTTGAAGCATGCGCAGCACCCGATCCGGCGCGACCGGCGGCCGTATGTGCCTCCAGAAGAGATGATCGAGTATCGGAGCGCGAGGTCCCAGGCAGTCGAGGCGAGCATCCTCAACGAAACCGAGACATACCTGAATATCGATGGGTATCTCTACGCCGTTGTCAGTCTGAAGGAACTCCCCGATGCGACTTTTCCGGGAATGCTACAGAACTTCTCGACGCTTGGCTTCCCGGTTGTCGTCAGTGGGCAGATCGTGATCCCCGACCAGGTGAAGGTCCTCAAGAGCTACAAGAAGCGACTCCAAAAGATGACCGCTGCGCAAAAGGACGTCAACGGAAACTTCAAATCGAATCCCGAAGCCGAGGTAGCTCAGGCGCAGCTCATTCAGGTGCAGCGAGATATCATCTCCTCCTCTCTCAAGACAGCCAAGCTCAGTCTTTCCGTCGTGGTGCGCACCTCGCAACCGGCAATCACCTTGCACGATCTCGAACGATCTGAGCGCGAACTCGCTAATCGGACTCAAGAAGTTCTGAACGCCTTCACTCACATGAATGGCGCAAAGGCTGCGGCTGAGACGATCGCCAAGCGGCGGATCTTTCTGGGGACGTTACCGGGCATGGCTGAGGCCGACAAGCGCGACCAGGACATGCTTACCTCCAATGCCGCGGATCTTGTCCCCATCGAGATGCCCTGGACCGGGACTCGGAGGAGCCCGCTCATTCTCTTCGAGACGCCGTATCGCCAGCTCATTCCGTTCTCGATGTTCGATCCGGATCTTTCCGATGCGAACGGCTTGCTGATGGCGAAAAGCGGCGGCGGTAAAACTCTCGCTGCTCAGCAGATGCTGCTGATGGCAGCGCGCGCGAACCCGCTCATCTCCATCCTGGAAAGAGGTGACTCCTATCAGCCCCTGGTGGAGTTGATGGGCGGGGAGATGATCGAGATGTCGCTGGACAGCGACCAGACGATCAATCCCTGGGACTTGCCGGCGGGCGAAGACCGGCCATCGAATGACCAGATTTCGTTTCTCAAGAACCTGACCCGGCACATGCTGGGCGAAAACACGCCGCCAGACCTCGACATCGACCTGCTCGATAGCGTCCTGCTTGAAGCAATCGCCTCAACCTACAAGCGGTGCAGCGCCAAAACCTCGAACCCGATTCCGCTCTTCGGCGACCTGGCCGCGGAACTGGCGCATTGGCAGGATCGCGATCGAAATCAAAGGATCAACACGATGGCCCAGATGGCTTCAACGAAGCTGCGCGCATGGGTCGATGAGGGCCCGTATGCCCGTCTCTTCGACCGGCCGACGACGGTTCAGCTAAACAATCCTTGGCTCTACTTCAATGTCGAGAAATTGAAAGATGATCAGCGTCTCGAACGGGCCATGAGTCTCTTGATCGCTCATACGGCTACGTACCGAGCATCGGGAATGAACGGTCAGCCGAGCATCGTTCTGCTCGACGAATGCTGGGCGCTGCTGGAGTCGCCGATCCTCGCAGGCGTCGTCGTGCAACTGTTTCGCACTGCGCGCAAACGCAATGCAAGCGTCTGGGGCATCAGCCAGACACCCGAAGACTTTGTCGGGACACTCGATCGTCCGAATGAACATGGCGCCGGAATCGTGAAGAATGCGACCACAAAGGTTATCGGCAAACAGCCGGGTGATATGACTGCTCTGCGCGAGCATGTCCACTTGAACGAGACGGCACTGAATCAGATCAAGACCTTCGCCCACCCGAAGAAGGGTCACAGCGCCGAGTTCCTGATTGCGATTGGGGAGAAGGCGGAGTCGACGCACGCGATCCGGATTGTTCCGAGCCCCGTGGACTATTGGATCACGACCACATACGCACGGGAGCGCGCATTTCGCAAATGGTGGCTGCGCCAGCATCAGTCACTGCCTTTGATCCAGGCCTACGAAGAACTTGCCGTGCAATATCCGAGGGGACTGGCGGAGCTGGCGCCATTGCCGGTTGAGCTTTCCGGAGAGATGCAGGAGGCGATGAGCCAGTGATTGAAAACACCCAACCCGAGATGAAGCTACTTCTGAATGGAGAGCCGTATAAGGACGATCAAAGATGCGGCCGAAAGCGGGGTGCGAAGATTCGCTGGAAGAGGAGACTGCTCATTGTTGTACTGGTGATCGAGACGTGCTTTGTCCTGCCCAAGCTCGCTCAAGGGCAATTCCTTAGCGTGTTCGACGCGATCTTCAGCTCGATTCAGAACGACATCGGCAGCTCGCTCAAGACCATCAACCAGGTTGCCCAGCAGATGCAGAAGCTCTATCAGACAACGGTTGCGCCGCTGGCGGCAATCAACCAGGCCCGGGGCTTCGTTGCAAATTCGATCAACACTTATCGCGGGCAGATGAATCAGGTGTTCAACACGCCGTTCACAAGCGCCGTGACTCCGGGGCCGCAACAGTTCGAAAGCATCCTGCATAGCCGCCTGTCGACAGAAATTCCCGCACTGCAAACGAGCTTCACTTCGAATTACGGCGCAATCCCGCAGCTTAACACCGCTTCGCCACAAGACCGCGTGATGATGGACGTGGACGACGCGCTGGGGCAGGAGAATCTCAAAACAACCTTGATCGCCGATCAGGGCGCGGATGTCATTCTTCAAACCGCCAATCAAATGGAAAACCAGGTTGCAGTGAGCACACCCGGTTCGAATCCGTTTCTGACCGCCCAGGCGCAGGTCGCCAATCTCCGCTGCCAGGCGTACATGCAGAAGATGCTTGCGGCAGAATTGCGTCAGGAGGCAGGCCGCATTGCGCACGACAACGTTCTTGTGAAACGCAGAACAGCCGCGACCGGTGGAATAAACGGTTTGATTACCGGAGCCCTGACTGGGCGATAAGGAGCTTTCGATGACCGATCCCAAGAAAAACCCTAACAAGCGTCGCAGGTCATTTTTCTGGCGCCGCAGGCCCCAACTCCCGCTGGATCCACCGAAGTCCGCGCCCTTAGAGGATGGGTCGAGCGCAGTTCGACCCTGGTACCGGCCAACTCTGCTGAAGGTGTCTGTCGTCGTGGTTGGAGTCCTCGCAATCCTGCCAACCCACGCGAATGGGCAGTTTGGGATCGACACGGCCGCGATCCTGGCGGCGCTATCCAAGATGCAGTCGCTCATGAATACCTATATTGCCGCACCCCTGAGGACAATCAACCAGTACGAGCAAAGCACTGCGAAGTATGAGCAAGAGGTCATGTACCCTCTTACCGCGATCAATCAGGCAAAAACTTCGGTGATTCAGTTCGAGAACCAGTTCAGCCAGGTCAGCGGCATGTTCCGTGTCAACGTATCGAGCGCAACCCTGCCGCAGTCGCAGAATCTCGAAGCTCTCCTGCTCTCGCGCAACGCGGCCAATGTGCCAACCCTATCGGGCCAGTTTCAGAACGTGTATGGGGTTGTGATGCCGCAGAACGCTGCGTCCCCGCAAATGAGAACGATGACCGATATGACAGACGCGCAGGCACAGGACGCGATGAAACGGGCCATCGAAATTGATGCCCTCGCCGATGCGGAACTGAACGAAGCGAATCAGATGGGGCAGCAAATTTCGCAGGCAGCTCCCGGAAGCGCGGAGATCCTCGAGGCCGAGGCCGATGTGTGGGTCGTGCGTGCAAACGCGTACACGCAGGCGGCGTTGGCTGAACTGATGAGGACACGGGGCATCGACTTGGCAAATCAGAGCAAGGCTTCAAAGCTCGCAACCATAGACAACACGAACAATAACGGCCTCATTAACGGAGCGCTGACCAACAGGTGACAAGCATGGTGTCCGTCCACTTCCAACCCGTAGCGATGCTCGCGTTCTTTCAAGCGACGCAGCTGAACTTGTTTGAGCGATTTCTTACTCAGGCAAAGACTGGTATCGACTCGACTGGAATCACTTCCGGGATGCAGAACGTGGCATATGTGGTGCTGCTCGTGGGCTTTCTGTGGCAGGTCTATCAATCAGCCCTGCACGGAGGGGACGTCCGTGGATTGGGCACAGGTCTTATCAAGTATGTGGTCACCGCGGTTGTTGTGATGAACTACGGAACCATATTTACGACAGTCAATCAGGGCTTCGTGAATGGGGGCAACTGGATTAGTAATGCTTCAGGAGCGCTGAACCTCCTCGACAATTGGAGGAATGACCTGCAGACCCAGTTTAGTCAGGTAGGTTTTCAAAAGCTCTGGGGGCTCATAACCGCTGATATCCCCGGCCTCTTGGATGGTCTCTTGATTCTTGTTGCCTATTTGCTTTATCCAATTGTCGTTGTCATTTTTGGATTCTTCTATATCTTCTACGGCAGCATTCTCTATATCTTCGGGCCAATTGTGATTGCCCTCATGCCTCTAGGCGGGGCAAATCGCCTTGCTAAGTCATATATAGAAAATATCTTCATCTGGAACGCGTGGCCAATACTCTATGGCGGATTCGGAGCACTGCTAAGTGCAGTGCAGATGGGCCAGATTGGTCAGATGCTTAACCAGAACAATTTCCTCGGAGGGCTTGGTAATCTCGAAGGTTCAATTCTGATTGGCATCGTGAGTATTGTCTATTCTCTAGCGATCGCCGTCATTCCTTTCGTCGCGAAACGAATTGTGAGCGGGGATGTGGGGAGTACAGCAGTGGCGATGGTGGGTACGGCAGTCACTGCGCTCACCGCAGGAGCGGCGGGGATTGAAGGCGCTGCCGCGGGTGTGGCAGCAGCACGAGCAGGATCTGCAGGGGCAACTTCAACTGGAGCAGCGTCTAGCGCAACTGCGGGTTCTACACGGGCACTTACGTCGGCGGCTGGCGGCAACCAACCCGCACTACCGCAACAGATTCCTGCGGCCTCGTCCTCGACTGCAACTGAATTCTCGCTTGGCAGCGGCAGCCCGACTCTGGAAGGGCATGCGGAGCAGATCCGCAGCTCGATCGGTGAAGTAATGGGGACGCAGAACGCGGGTGACGAGGGTTCTGGAACACTCACGGTCCCCTCGGAAAGCTCGGGCAACATATTGGCTCAACCTAATGCTGCAGGAGCGACGCCAAGGGTTGTGACCAGATCAACGGCGGCAGTGAAGAGAGGGCCGAGTGTGCATCGCTACAACATTGGAACTTGGACTGCCTACCATGCGGCACGTATTGCGGCGGGAAGCATCGCCGGAGCAGCCAGTCGAGGGACGGAGCACGAATAGGAGGGCTCATGAAAAGCAGCGCTGTTCGAACGGATGAAGCGACAATCTCAAGGCCGAAGTATTACGAGATGGATGGAGCGCTGCGTGCGAACGCAAATCGCGCGTGGCTGCTCGCGTTTTTGACCATCCCGATTGCACTGCTCGCGATCGGATTTGCAGTATTCGTTCGCTTGCAGCCGCCGACGGTGATTCGCATCGGCCCGAACGGCGACGCCTCGGTGTTGGGCAAACCCGCAAAAGGCGCTGTTACAGACGTCGCGACCGCGGGGACTGATCAATTCCTTGATGAAGCGTTCGTGAAACGGTTCCTGGCGAGCTACCTTAATTATTCGCCGGCGGACGTGGACGACCACTGGGCAGCGAGCCTCAATATGATGACCCGCAACCTGCGAGGTTACACGCTGAAGGCAATTGCGGACGACAATACGCGCGGCAAGATCGATGATGGCCAAATCCAGTCCGCGTTCCATCTGCGCGAGATCGAAGCGGTCAGTGGTGAGCCGCTCACTTATTTGGTCTACGGCGTGAAAGATGTTCATCATCTGACCAACGGAACAGAGACAACCGACCATTTCGTCAACGAGTACCGGGTGCGCCTCATCGCGGACAAGCGTTCGGATGTGAACCCGGACGGGCTCTGGATTGCCGATTACAGCGAACGCCCGATCGACGGCGAGCGCCGCGATCGCATCCTGAATTCCCCCGGTGCTATTCCGGAGAGTGGCGCCGCTCAAAACAAAGGAGGCCAATGATGGAAGCTACGGTCGCTCGGGTTGCGGAGATGCAGCCGCAACCGGCACAGGTATCAAAGCCCAGGAACTCGCGCAAATCTCGCCGGCAGGTGGAAGAGGGTGTGCGGTACTTTCTCGCCAAGGACGGATCGTCGATTGAGAAACCCGAGCTTGGCGCGGAAGTGGCAAGCGAAGGCGAGGCTCTCATCAAAGCGTTTCAGTCAAAGAACGGAGTGATCTATACCGTTCTCGCCTACAAGGCGGAAGCGGAGATACAGGGAGGATCTCCGACATTGGTAAAGCGGCCCCTGCGCAAGTAGGGCGCCGACATAAGTAGTACCGGTCAGTTCGGATTCAAAGAGGAGACAAACCTGAAATACGGCTCATGTCGCCTCATTTGACGCCTTATCGCTCAAGCGCGATGAGGAATTCCGCTGACCCGGTTTGCACTCTCGAAACCTGGTTCGGCTAACACCCCACCCCTAACCCGGGCGGCCAGGCGAAGAGATTGAGGACCGGCGTTCAGCCAAGTCTCTAATCACTTCGTCTCGAAGCGCCAGACAAGTGAGGAGAACATGACAGCGAACAGGACACAAAACGCGGCACTCGATCAGCAGCTCATTCTTGAACTGAGGATTGATGCGTCCGGTGAAGTGACCCGCAAGCCAACCAAGCTCGGACGGAAGGATACGCTCGAGGGAAAGCTCCTCGGTCAGCTCTATCCTAGCATCCGAGTCGCGCGCGTCAGCGTGCCGTATGAGTTGACACCGTATGAGCAGTCTGTGGTCGAAAACCGCATGGCGAGTCTTCATTACGGCGGGGTCGAGTACAAGCTGGTGGGCGCCAGCGGTTCGGCGAAGGATGGCAAGTTCTACTTCGTCGACAAGGCGCACGCCGGTCCGATAGCTGAGCGCTTTCAGCATTGGCCCGAGGCGGCGATCGTGTACTTTGCGATCCTCGTCTCCGACTGCAAGCTGATGGTCGAGGAACCCGACTTACGAATTGCTGTGGTCAAGGATCACGTCCTTGGCACCAACGATTGCCGTGGCTGGGCGCGTGAATCCCTCTACCGGAAGCTGAAGATCGGCACGAATCGTTTTTGCCAGTTTCGGCTGGCATTTGACGCAAGCGAACCGAAGCAAGCGAAAGGCGCATTAAAGGCAATGAGCGATCGTGTGGCCGACAGGCTCGCGGTCGATGTCATTCTGCCCGAGAGCGCCTGCAAACCGGCCCTGAAGGGAGGAGTGCGATTCTTCCCTCAACTGGGCACATCGGGCCGCATGTACACGGGTCCGGCGATTCTCGGGATCAAACAAATCTCCCGTCAATCGGAGTTTGGGTCAAGCTACACCTTGATCGAACACGCTTCGGAAGAGGCGCTGCAGTTTGAACTGAAACTGTGGGCGCTTGAACGAATAAAGGCAATGAGAAAGGCATGGGACGAAGGTGACTACCATGCTCTTTTCGAAGTAATCGGCAAGTCCGAGGTTACAACGATGGAGGATGGTGTCGGCTTTGACCCCGACTCCCTGGAGCGAGAGGACGATCCGGCTTCAGAGGGATGCGACCCGGCGGAGGCGGTTCTGTTGGCGGACCGTAGCGGAAATGCAATCAAGATTCCCTATGTTTTCAACCAACTGAACCGCAAGCTGGCCCGCTGGGCGTTTCGTGCCTGCACGAGTGCGGATCTGAAGCTGCCATCGTTCGCTCTGGCGGACGACGGTGTCCTGATGGAACACCGGGGAAAGATTCTCTCGGCCTCCGACTGGATACCTGAAGACAGTGCCATCGCATCGTTGGCGGCGGAGAAGGGCCTTTGCATCCGTTATCCAATACGGATGCAGGAGGATCTATTACCCGCTCGTCATCTCTCCAACACCGAGCTTGTTCCGGCGCTCAAACAGGCGCTTGGAACAGCCGACCTTGACGAGTCGCAGGTCACTTATCTTCTTGATCGGCAACTTCGTATGGAGGGGACGTACGTCCTTCATTCGAAAACCGCGAGCAAGAATGGCGGTGACTTCGACTTCGACACCATTTGCGTAATGCCATCCGATCAGTTCCCGAAGTTCGTGGCGGGAAGGATCGCTTATGGGCAGAAGTTCCGGCAGGAAAAGACGAAACATCAGAAAGCCAAGTCTCCCTGGTGGAATGCTTGCCCGGTTGCCATGAAGGCACGGGGAAACCGGATCGGCTCGATCACCGATCTGAAGACCTCATGCCTAGCGGCGGGACGGCCGGATTTGGCCTATAAGCTCGTCGAGCAGTTGCAGAACGCACTCGATTCCCTGAAACACAGAGTCGAGATTGATGAAGCTGTTGTCAGTGAAATCAGGAAGGAGGTAGCTCCGGCGCCCTGGCTCCGCTACAAGCGTGAGCGCAGAGTGTCGGATCTGCCCTCACATCTTGAAGTCGCGGATACGGACAAGGTTGGGAGGCTCTATAACGTCCTGCGCAAGGAGGTTGGCTTTCTTCCCGACGAAACCGGCAACGGATTCGAAGAGAAGATGTCCATCGAAGACTTCCGTGGACTATTTTCGGGCGAAGCCGTCACCCGGGAAATGTTCGAGGAATGCCAGTTGGTCAATTCGATCTACGGGGACATTGCGAGCCGGATTGTCCTGCGGGAGGACGAAGTCAAGCAGCAACTCAAGAACGCTCAAGCGCAGTGGGAAGCTGTGCGCGGGAGCGAGGATAAAGAAAAGAGAAAATCAGCAGTGCTTGCGCGAAACAAGGCACAAGCAGCCCTATGGGAACACGAACAGGATGCACGGGATCAGTTCAGCTCGTTGCATTTGTTCGTCCATTACTGGGCGCAAGGCAAGCAGGAGAATCGTCGGGCGTGGGCACAAGCGATGAATACCGTCGTCACCGGTGGCTCAGGTTCCGGCGCCGTTCTCTTCCAGTCGTTTCCGCAAGAGGTGATCGATGCCTTCGCGGAGGTCACCGGCGGTCAGCGCGTACGAGTGCGACTTCCGAAGACTGTGAACGGCTACGTCTGGTTCGACGACGAGCAGCGGGCATTTCTGGTTGAGCGGATGGCGAATCCTCAAGGCCCGGAATGTGAGAAGAGAGTATTTCTCTTCCAGTACGCGGGAAAGCGCTCGCTTGTCTTCGAAAACACGAGTGTTCCAGGTTCGATGGAGCATTCCTAGCTGACAAAGAGAAGCTGTGGTATCACGCCCCGGCTTCTCTTTTCCTTTTTGTGACTCACCCCGCGCCCAGGGAGGCCGCTATGAAAACGATCACGATCCTTTTTCTTGCTCTCGGTGCGATCGCGGCCGGGGCACAGACGACTAGCCAAAGCCAGATCCGTCACATCGAGACGTCACTCAATCATCTGACAGTTCTCGAATTCGGTGAGTCCGTGACGACTCTTGCGATCGCCGATCCCGACAGCTTTCAGGTCGAGCGGCATGACGACAAGGTCTTTGTGAAGCCTCTTCGGGAGGGCGTCTCCA
>Ga0207639_10001498_pt1 | contig 15725 bp, 16 predicted proteins | sample KBSCornC32_FD_184299 | JGI IMG/M metagenome (GOLD analysis project Ga0207639, IMG submission 184299) | Corn rhizosphere microbial communities from Kellogg Biological Station, Michigan, USA - KBS Corn C3-2 (SPAdes) (version 2) | ecosystem: Host-associated > Plants > Roots > Rhizosphere > Soil ...
TCGCCCATCGCCGCGTCCCGCTCGCCGCGAGCGTTAAAGTCCTCGCGAGGGAAGATGCCGACCGGAATTCGCGCCGCCCGCCCGCGTTCGATGGCCGGCGCTCCCCGCTTGTCGGAGCCGACCCCGACCACCTCGATCCCCTCGCGCAGGTGCAGCCGGTCGAGGATCGCCTGCAGGTTGCTGCCGGTCCCGCTGGCCAGGACAACGAGCTTGAATCCGCCGCTCACGCCGGCATCTTCGCGCAGTTATCGGCCTCACGGCATATCCCTCGTGATCGTCTGGCTCGGTCTGGAACTCGCGGCCGGCCGAGGCTCAGCCGGCGCTGACGGTCTCGAGCGAGGCCGGCCGAGGCTCAGCCGGCGCTGACGGTCTCGAGCGAGGCCGGCCGAGGCTCAGCCGGCGCTGACGGTCTCGAGCGCGAACTTCCCGTTGGCCTCCTCGGGATCGCCCAGCGGGTAGCGGCCGCTGAAGCAGGCGTCGCAGTGGTCCTCGGGAGGGGTGCCGATCGCCTCGTAGACGCCGTCGAGCGAGAGATAGGCGAGCGAGTCGGCGTCGAGCTCGTCGGCGATCTCCTGCACCGTGCGCTTGTGGGCGATCATCTCCTCGCGGGTCGACATGTCGACGCCGTAGTGGCAGGGGTTGCGGATCGGCGGCGCCGAGATCCGCAGGTGGACCTCGCGGGCGCCGGCGTCGCGCAACATGCCGACGATCTGCCGGGTCGTGTTGCCGCGCACGATCGAGTCGTCGACGACGACGATGCGCTGTCCGGAGACGATCTCGGGCAGCGGGTTGAACTTGAGCCGCAGGCCGTGCTTGCGCAGCTCCTGGCCGGGCTGGATGAAAGTCCGCGCCACGTAGCGGTTCTTGATCAGGCCGTCGTCGCGGGGCAGTCCCGAGGCGCGGGCGAAGCCGGCGGCGGCGGGGTTGCCGGAGTCAGGCACCGAGATCACCAGGTCGGCCTCGACCGGGGACTCGCGCCAGAGGATCTCGCCCATCCGCCCGCGCACCTGCTGCAGGACCTTGCCCTCGAGCCGGCTGTCCGGGCGGGAGAAGTAGATGTGCTCGAAGACGCACATCGCCGGGCGCTCGGCCTTGACTACCTGGCGCGTCTCCAGCCCGCGCTCGGTCAGCGAGACCATCTCGCCGGGGTGCACTTCGCGCATCAGCTCAGCGCCGATGATGTCGAAGGCGCAGCTCTCCGAGGCGACGACGAAGCGATCGTCGAGGCGCCCGAGCGAGAGCGGCCGAACCCCGTGCGGGTCGCGGAAGGCGACGATCGCGCGCTTGGTCATCACCACGGTCGAGTAGGCGCCCTCCATCCGCGGCATCACGTCTGTGACCGCGTCCTCGATCAGCTTGCCGTCGTGGGAGGAGAGGAGCGCCGCGATGATCTCCGAGTCCGAGGTGCCGCGGAAGGCGATGCCGCGCTCCTTGAGCTCGCCCCAGAGCTCGACCGCGTTGGTCAGGTTGCCGTTGTGGGCGAGGGCCAGCTCGCGGCCGTCGTCGCGCCAGACCGGCTGGGCGTTCTCCCAGGAGCCGCCGCCGGTGGTCGAGTAGCGCACGTGGCCGATCGCCATGTCGCCCTCCAGCGCCCGCAGCTTCTCCTCGTCGAAGACCTGCGATACGAGGCCGGAATCACGCAGGGTGGTGATGTGGCCGCCGACGCAGGTGGCGATCCCGGCCGACTCCTGGCCGCGGTGCTGCAGCGCGTAGAGGCTGAAGTAGGCGAGGCGGGAGACGTCGTGCCCGGGTGCGTATACGCCGAACACCCCGCATTCCTCGCGCGGGCTGTCGCGGTCTATGAGCTGCCCCTGGGGCGGAGTCAAGCGCGCTTTCCTCGCGGTCGAAGGACGGACGCGCAGGCAGACATACACACTGCCTACCTGCGCAGGGTAGCAGCGCCACCCGGCTGTCCGTCCCGACTCAGATTGCCGCTATTTGCACGGTCTACGCCAACTGGAGCACTGTCTCCATCGGCTCGCCGATCACCAGATCGAAGCGCTCGAGCAGCTCCGGGACCGTCTCAGGTTTGAGCTCGTGGCCGTAGCGGGCGGCGAGCTCCGCCAACTCCGCGGGGTCCGCGTTCAGCGCGCCGCCGATGTCCACGAGCTCCTCGAAGAAATGCTCGAAGCCGGCGGGGGCGATGATCTCGAGGATCCGGCAAGGTTTGTCGCCGGCGTTCCAGAAGGTGTGCCACTCGTTGCGGGGCTTGAAGACGAGATCCCCGGGCCCGGCCTCCACGACCTCGTCGCCGAGAAGCCCACCCATCCTGCCCTCGAGCACGAAGCTGTACTCGTCCTCGCGGGTGTGCCGGTGCAGCGGTGCCGCCAGCGCCCGTGGCGAGAGTGGGTGTTCGACCAGCGAGAAGTCGCCGCCCGCATCCTCGCCGTTGATCATGAAGCGCACCCCGATGCTGCCGAGGAAGCCCGCCTTACCGTCGCTGGGACCGATGACCGTTGCCATTTCCTTCTCCTTTAATTCGCTAGACAGAGGTGTTGCGTGAAAAGGTAGTAGGACTTGACGGATCTGTCAATATTGGTCGTACACTCATGTCCGAGCAAAAGCGCAAATACGAGAAGAAGCGACGTGCCGAAGCCGAGGCGCAGACCCGTCTGCGGATAACCGAAAGCGCCGTCGAGCTGCACGGCTCGCTCGGGCCCGCCCGCACCTCGATGAGCGCGGTCGCCGAGCACGCCGGCGTTCGGCGTTCGACCCTCTACCGCCACTTTCCCGACGAGCGCGCTCTGTTCGGCGCCTGCTCGGCTCACTGGGCGGCCCAGAACCCGCCACCCGACATCACGGCCTGGGAGGAGATCGCCGACCCGGATGCACGCCTCACCGTGGCGCTGACCGAGCTCTACGCCTTCTACGGCCGCAACGAGGAAATGCTCGACAGGCTGCTCCGCGACGCGACCACGATGCCGGTCGTCGATGAGCTGATGGGCGCGTTCCGCATGTTCGTCGACGCCGCCGCGGATGCACTGATGCGAGGCCGGCGAGCTCGCGGCAAGGCGCGCACCCGCCTACGGGCTGCGATCGGTCATTCCCTCGGCTTTCGCACCTGGCAGGACCTCAGTCGCGCCCAAGGCCTCGACGACCGGCAGGCGGTCGAGTTGATGTCGCGTCTCGTCGGCGCTGTGGCGAGCGGCAGCTGACCCGGAGACGGAGCGGGCTAGTGGCGGGCCTGCTCCTGCCCCCTGAGCCGAATCGAGATGGTGCGGTCGACGACACGGCCGCTCAGGGCGCTGGTCCGAGCGGTGATCGTCGAACCGGTCGCCGGCTCGAACGGGGATCCGCGTCGAGAGGGTGTTAGGACCGACGTTGACCGTCTCCTCGTTGCTCGCGACTTCGACCGATGCTGAGGCTCCCGGTGCGACGGCCAAAGCCAAGACCAAGACCGTTCCGATAAGCACAGCTGCGCACAGAGGTCGCATGCTTCCCTCCCGCTTTGGACGACAACCGGGGGGGTTAGAGCGCTAGTGGGACGACGATGAGCTGCCGAGCAGGCGGTCCAACGCCTGTCCGAGCCCGCCGATCGCCGATTCGAGCGGGTCGGTGCTGCCGGCGGCGCGGGCCCGGATCAGCGCGCCCTCCACCGTAGAGACGACCAGGCCGGCGAAGATCTCGGCGTCACGGCGGCTGGCGCCTTCGTCTAGGAGGGCGGCGGCGATCGGCCGTTCCCAGCTGCGGAAGGCGGCGGTTGCGGCCGCCGCCAGCTCGGGGTCCTCCGGACGGGCGAGGGCGGCGGCGGCGACCGGGCAGCCGATTCGCTCGGGGTGGTCGACGACGCGGCGGCGGAAGATCTCGCCGAAGCGGTCCAGGGTGCCCCGCAGGCCGCGTTCTTCCAGCGAGCGTTCGATCAGGCCGCGGATCTCCTCGCCCTCGACCTCGGCCGCCTCGGTCGCGAGCTGGCGCTTGCCGCCGGGGAAGTGGTGGTAGATCGAGCCACGGGGGGCATTGCCCCGCTCGGCGACGTCGCGCAGCTCCATGCCGGCGTAGCCCTTCTCGGCGAGGAGTTGGCGGGCGCCCTTGATCAGCAACGCCCGCCCGTCACGGCGCTTGCTCTCCTTTGGCTCCCCATCGGCGATCCTCGCTATGCCCACGGTCATAGTCTATAGTCCGCGCCGATGTATGACCGTGGACATAGAGGGATCGTTGCGGTCGCCTGTGCCGGCGCCTTCCTCGCCTTCCTCGACGCGACGATCGTCAACATCGCCTTCCCCGATATCTCGCGCTCCTTCGCGGGCTCGGGCCGGGACGCGCTCTCATGGGTGCTCGACGGCTACTTCGTTGTCATCGCGGCGCTGCTGGTCCCGGCTGGGGGCCTGGCGGACCGCTTCGGACACAAGCGGATCTTCCTGCTCGGCGTCGGTGGCTTCACCGCCGCCAGCCTGCTCTGCGCCCTGGCGCCCTCGCTTGGATTTCTGATCGCCTTCCGCGTCGTCCAGGGCATTGGAGCGGCGCTGGTTGCGCCGACCTCCCTGGCGCTCGTCCTCGACGCCTTTCCTGCCGAGCGCCGCGCCGCCGGCGTCGGCATCTGGGGCGCCGCCGCCGCGGCCGCCGCGGCCGTGGGGCCCACCCTGGGAGGCGCTTTGGTCGAGCTCTCGGACTGGCGCCTCGTCTTCCTGGTCAACCTGCCTCTGGGAGCCGCGGTGGTGTGGTTTGGCTCCAAGGCGCTGCGCGAGCGCCCACAGCTCGACAGCCGCCTGCCCGACCTGCCCGGCGCGCTGATGCTGGCTCTCAGCCTCGCCCTCGTCACGCTGGCGATCGTCGAGGGCAACGACTGGGGCTGGACCGCGACCGCGACGCTGGGTTGCTTTGCCGCCTCCGCTCTCCTGCTGGGCGGGATGATCTGGCGCAGTCGCAGCCACCCCCGTCCAATCGTCGAGCCGGAGCTCTTCCGCCACGGCTCCTTCCGCGTCGGCAACCTCGGCACCCTGCTCTTCGCCGCCGCCTTCTTCTCGCTGATCCTCGGCAACGTCGTCTTCCTCACCTCGATCTGGGGCTACACCGTGCTCCAGGCCGGCGCCGCCACGCTGCCAGGCCCGACGCTTTCGACGATCGTCGCCGGCCCTGCCGGCAAGCTCGCCGACCGCTTCGGCCACCGCGCCGTGATCGTCCCCGGCACCCTCTTCTTCGCCGCCGGGGTAATGGTCCTGCGCTCGGCCGGCGCCACGCCCGACTGGCTCGGCGTCTGGCTGCCCGGCGCCTGCCTCACCGGCATCGGCATCGGCCTCGCCTTCCCGACCCTCGGCGCGGCCTCGGTGCGCGACATCCCCGACGACCGCTTCGCCACCGCCAGCGCGGTCAATGCCGCCTTTCGGCAGATCGGCGCCGTCCTCGGCACCGCGATCCTCGTCGCCATCGTCGGCGAACCGGCGAATCTGCAGGCAGCCCTCGACGTCTCCAACGACGCCTACCTCTTCTCGGTTTTCGCCGCGCTCGTCTCAGGTGCCGTCGTACTCGGCCTGCGAGCCGAGCGAAAGCCGGGCGCCCTCGGCCGTGCCGACGCCGACGGTGAAGCTGCGGTCGCCGGCGGCGATCTCGATCGTGCCGCCGCTGACTACGCCGATCTGCGTCGCCCCGAGCGCGTCTAGCGCCTCGCGGTCGCCGCTGAGCAGGAAGCCGCCGGGGCCCTCGCCGAACAGCGCCTCCTCCGGCGAGCAGCCGCGTTCGCGCAGAGGCTGCAGGTCGACCTGGCAGCCGAGTCCGCCGGCGATCGCCGACTCGGCGAGGGCACAGGCGAGGCCCCCGTCGCTGATGTCATGAGCGGAGGAGAGCTTGCCTTCGCGGACCGCGTCGCGGACGGTCGCGCAGGCCGCGCTCACGGCCGCGATGTCGGGCCGCGGCAGCCCGGTGTCGAGCTCGCCGCGCAGCTTGGCCAGCTCCGAGCCGGCGAACGAGGGTTCGAAGGGGCCGAGCAGCGCGATCACGTCGCCCTCACCTAGAAAGGCGCTGCCGCAGGCCTTGCCCGGGTCGGGCAGCTCGCCGACCATGCCGACCACCGGCGTTGGGTAGATCGGGCCTTCCGGCCCCTCGTTGTAGAGCGAGACGTTGCCGCCGACGACCGGTACGCCGAGCTGCTCGCAGGCCTGTGCGAGACCGCTGACCGCTTGGTCGAGCTGCCACGCCGGCGCAGGTTTCTCCGGGTTGCCGAAGTTGAGGCAGTTGGTCAGGCCGAGCGGCTCGGCGCCGACGCACGCGAGGTTCTGGGCGCACTCGAGCACCGCCTCGACCGTGCCGGCGTAGGGGTCGCAGGCGACGCGGCGGCCATTGCCGTCGATCGAGACCGCGATCGCGTTGCCGGCCTCGGGGATCTGCAGGACTGCTGCGTCGGCGGACTCCGGCCGGCGCACCGTCCGCGAGCCGACCACCGAGTCGTACTGCTCGAAGGCCCAGCGCTTGGAGGCGATGCTGGGAGAGGCGAGCAGGGCGAGCAGGGTCTCCTCACTGGAGGCATCCGTGGCGAGCGTCGCCCGGTTGCCGTAAATCCAGCCCTGCGGCTCGGCAGGATCCAGGTCGTAGAGCGGACAGCCGTCGACCAGCGCCTCGACCGGCATCTCACCGACGAGCTCGCCGTCGCGCAGGATGCGAATCTGACCGGAATCCGTGACGACGCCGATCTCGGCAGAGCCGGTCTGCCATTTCTCGCAGAGCGCGATCACCGCGGCCACCTTGTCCGGCTCGACCACGGCGAGCATCCGCTCCTGAGACTCGGAGACCATGATCTCGAAGGGCTCCATGTCGGCCTCGCGCAGCGGCACCCGGGCGACGTCGAGATCGATGCCGACTCCCCCGGCCGAGGCCATCTCGCCGGCCGAGGAGGTCAGCCCGGCGGCGCCGAGGTCCTGCAGCGAGACCAGCAGCCCCTTCTCGAGCAGCTCTAGGCAGCACTCGAGCACCTTCGACTCCTCGAAGGGGTCGCCGATCTGCACAGTCGGGCGCTTCGCGTCGTCGCCCTCGCCGAGCTCGGCTGAGGCGAGCACCGAGGCGCCGCCGATCCCGTCGCGCCCGGTCGAGGCGCCCATCAGCACGACGACGTTGCCGACCCCGGCGGCGGCGGCGCGGACCATGTCGGCCTGCTTGGCGATCCCCAGGCACATTGCGTTGACCAGGCAGTTGTGCTCGTAGGCCGCCTCGAAGTAGATCTCGCCGCCGACGTTGGGCACCCCGATCGAGTTGCCGTAGTGGCCGATCCCGCGCACGGCGCCGTCGAGCAGGTGGCGCGAGCGCAGCGAGTCGAGCTCGCCGAAGCGCAGCGAGTCGAGGATCGCGATCGGCCGCGCACCGATCGCGAAGACGTCGCGGAGGATGCCGCCGACGCCGGTTGCCGCGCCCTGAAACGGTTCGACCGCGCTGGGATGGTTGTGGGACTCGACCTTGAAGGCGATCGCGTGGCCCCCTCCGATGTCGACGGCGCCGGCGTTCTCACCCGGTCCCATCACCACCCGCTCGCCCTCGGTAGGCAGCCGCCGGAGCAGCTTGCGGGAGTGCTTGTAGGCGCAGTGCTCGGACCAGAGCAGGCTGAACATCGCCAGCTCGACGTCGTTCGGCTCGCGCCCCAGCTTCTCGACGATCAGCTCGAGCTCGGAGTCGGTCAGCCCCAGCTCGCGGTGCTTGGCGACTTCGACCGTCACGCCGCCGTCCCAGCCGCGGCAACCGCCTCGAACACCCGCAGTCCGTCGGTCGACCCCGTCAGCGGGTCGACCGCGTGCTCGGGATGCGGCATCAGCCCGACCACGTTGCCCGCCTCGTTGCGCACTCCGGCGATGTCGCGCGCCGATCCGTTCGGATTTTGCCCCGGCGCGTAGCGGTAGGCGACCTGCCCGTTCGCTTCGAGCGCGTCGAGCGCTTCATCCGGCGCGAAGTACCTGCCTTCGCCGTGCTTGGCCGGGATCGAGAGCCGCTCGCCGCCGGCGGCAATCAGGTCGAGCTGGCGGCAGGTGAAGCGCATGCTCTCGTTGAGGAGGAGGGCGCCGGGGAGGAGACCGGCCTCGCAGAGGACCTGGAAGCCGTTGCAGATACCGAGCACTGGACCGCCCTCCGCGGCGAACCCGCTCACCGCCTCCATCGCGGGCGAGAAGCGGGCAATCGCGCCCGCGCGCAGGTAATCGCCATAAGAGAAGCCGCCGGGCACGACGACCGCATCGATGCCGTCGAGATCGCGCTCTTCATGCCAGATCAGCCGCGCCTCGGAACCGGTCCGTCGGCAGGCCTGCAGGGCATCCCGCTCATCGCAGGAGCCCGGGAACTGCAAAACACCCCAGCGCATCAGGCGGCGCCGTCTAGCTGCTCGATCTCGTAGTCCTCGATCAGCGGGTTGGCGAGCAGCTTCTCGCAGAGCTCGCCGAGCCGCTCGGGGTCCTCGGCTTCCAGCTCGACCATGCGGCCGACCCGTACGTGCTCGATCCCCTCGAAGCCGAGCGCCGGCAGCGCCCGCTCGACCGCCTTGCCCTGGGGGTCGAGGATCCCCTCCTTGGGCCGGATCAGCACCCGGGCCCGCGGCACTAGAAGGAGAGCTCCGTGATCCGCTCGTAGGCCTCGATGTACTTGGCCCGCGTCTGCTCGACCACGTCGGGCGGGATCTCAGGAGCGGGCGGGGTTTTGTCCCAGCCGCTCTCGGTCGCCCAGTCGCGCACGTATTGCTTGTCGAAGGAGGGCTGCGTCTTGCCGGGCTCGTAGCGATCGGCGGGCCAGAAGCGCGAGGAGTCCGGCGTCAGCACCTCGTCGGCGAGGACGATCTCGGCGCCGGCGTGGCGGCCGAACTCGAACTTGGTGTCGGCGAGGATGATCCCGCGCTCGGCCGCGTGTTCGGACCCGCGCTTATAGACCTCGATCGAGATCCGCCGCAGCTCCTCCATCAGCGCCCGGTCGCCGACGATCTCGGCGGCGCGGTCGAAGTCGACGTTCTCGTCGTGATCGCCGATCTCCGCCTTGGTCGCTGGGGTGAAGATCGGCTCGGGCAGCTTGTCGGACTCGAGCAGATTGGGCGGCAGCTCGATCCCGCAGACGGCGCCGCCGTTTTTGTATTCCTTCCAGCCCGAGCCGGAGAGGTAGCCGCGCACGACGCACTCGACCGGGTACATCTCCAGCCGCCGCACCCGCATCGCCCGTTCCGCCACCTCTTCCGGCACGTCGGCCGAGATGAAGTGGTTGGGGACGATGTCGCCGGTCAGCTCGAACCAGAATTCCGAGATCCGGTTGAGCACCTTGCCCTTGTCGGTGATCGCCGTCGGCATCACCACGTCGTAGATCGAGATCCGGTCGGAGGCGACCATCAGCAGGTCGTCATCCCACTCGTAAATCTCGCGGACCTTTCCGGAGGAGTGGAGCTTCAGATCGGTTAGGGGGGGCATTGGCGCGATGCTAGCGGGGAGCGCGGCGCGGCTGAACTGAGCCTTCACACTGGCTGAGCAGCCAGTGTGCGATCCTTGCCGCCGTGAGCCTGCCTCCCGAACCGAAAAGCTCTCCCTTGATGCAAACGCTGCGCTGGAGCTTCCGCCCACTCCCCTTCATGCAGGAGAACCGGGAGCGCTACGGCGACAACTTCAGCGTCAAATTCATGACCTTCGAGCGGCCGATGGTGATGATCTCCGAACCGGCCGCGATCAAGGCCCTCTACATGGAGCGCTCGCACGGGCTGCCGCCGGGCCGCGAGATCATCCTCACGCCCATCGTCGGTCCCCGCTCGCTGCTGGTCACCAAGGGGGCCGACCACCTCGCCCACCGCAAGCTGATGCTGCCGCCCTTCCACGGCGAGCGGATGCGCTCCTACCAGCCGCTGGTCGAGGAGATCGTCAACCGCGAGATCGACTCCTGGCCGCTGGGCGAGAAATTCCCGATCCACCCGCGGATGCAGGCGATCACGCTCGAGGTGATCCTCAAGGTCGTCTTCGGCGTCGCCGACGGCCCCCGCTTCGAGCGCCTGCGCAGCGTCCTCACCCAGGTGCTGGAGGAGACCGCCTCGCCCCTCGCCCAGCTGACCGGCCTCGCTGCGCGCCGCTTCGGCGGGCGCGGGCCCTGGGCCAAGTTCGAGAAGCAGCTGAAGCTGGCCGACGAGCTGCTCTACGCCGAGATCGCCGAGCACCGCGCCAGCGGCGCCTACGAGGAGCGCGAGGACATCCTCTCGCTGATGATGCAGGCCCGCTTCGAGGACGGCAGCGAGATGAGCGATTCCGACCTGCGCGACCAGCTGATGACCCTGCTGCTCGCCGGCCACGAGACCACCGCGACGGCCCTGGCCTGGACCTTCGATCTGCTGCTGCGCCACCGAGCCCCGCTGCGGCGCCTGCGCGAGTCGCTGGAGGCTGGGGAGGACGACTACCTGCGCGCCGTGATCAGCGAGTCGCTGCGCCTGCGACCGGTCGTGCCGCTCGCCGGCCGCCGCCTCAGCGTCGATCTCGAGACCGAGAATCTGCACCTTCCGGCCGGCACCGACGTGACCCCGGCTATCTGGCTCGCCCACACCCGCGCGGAATCCTACCCCGAGCCCTTCGCATTCCGCCCTGAGCGCTTTCTCGATGACGGGCCCGACACCTACGCCTGGATCCCCTTCGGCGGCGGCATCCGTCGCTGCATCGGCGCCGCCTTCGCCGAGTTCGAGATGCGGATCGTCCTGCGCGAGGTGCTGACCCGCTGCGAGCTGCACAAGGCCAGCCCGGCCCCGGAGAAGATCGGCCGCCGCAACATCACCCTCTCGCCACGAGCCGGCACCCCGGTCGTCGTCACCGCCCGCCACCCGGCGCGCGAGCACGACCTGGTCGCGGCTTAACCCGGTTGGCGGATCGGCTCGGCCCCCCTACGATGGGGACATGGCCAGCGAGGGTCACCGCCCGGATCGGCTGACGCTCTGGCAGCGCTCGAACCTCCGCCGCATCCGCAAGGCGTCGCGCAAGCGAGGAGGCGAGCCGCTCACCCCTGAGGACTGGGAGACCTACTACCGGTTGATGTCGGGTCGCTCCGGCCGTCTCTGGCTGGGGCTGCTCAGATCGCTCCCCTCGAGCCCCCGCTGCGGAATCTGCGGCGCCCCCTTTGCCGGCTTCGGCAGCCGCCTGGTCAAGCCCCTCGGCTACCGCCCCTCGCGCAAGAACCCGACCTTCTGCGATACCTGCATCGAGGCTTCGCCGCCAGGCGGGATGACGACCGAGGTAGGCGTCCTCTTCGCCGACCTGCGCGGCTTCACCAGGCTCTCCGAGCAATCCGATCCCGAGGCGGTGAGCGCCCTGCTGCGCCGCTTCTACGCTTGCGCGGAGCGGGTCCTCTTCCCGGAGGCGATCATCGACAAGCTGATCGGCGACGAGGTGATGGCGCTCTACCTGCCGATGTACGGCAAGCTCGAGGATCCGGCGGCGACGATGCTGGCGCAGTCACGCGAGCTGCTCGCCCAGGTCGGATACGGTGGCGCGGAGGGACCTTTCGTCGAGGTCGGGATCGGCCTCGACTACGGCGAGGCCTATGTAGGCAACGTCGGCGAGCGCTCCGTCTTCGACTTCACCGCGGTCGGCGATGTGGTCAACGTCGCTTCGCGGCTGCAGGGCGAGGCGAAGGGTGGCGAGATCGTCGCCTCGGGAAGGCTGGTCGAGCTGCTTGGGACGCCTGTGGGAGAACGGGTCGAGGTCAGCCTCAAGGGCAAGGCGGAGCCGGTGATCGCCTATCGCGTGAGGGCCGGCGCCGGAGCCGCGGCTAGCGCCGCGCTCGGCTAGCTCTTCGCTGCCGCGCGGGCCGCAGGATGCTCCTGCGCCCAACGTGCGATCGTGCTCGAGCCGGAGATCACCTCGCCGTCGTCGAGGACGAGGATCGGCACCTCGTTGGTGCCGCTCAGCCGCTTCACCTCGGCACGGTCCTCGTCGCGGCTGCCCCAGGTCCAAGGCATCAGCCGGTAGCCGCCCATCACCTTCAGCTCGTAGGTGTAGCCGGCCGCGTCGAGCGCCTTGCCCGCCTTCGCGCACGGATGCGCGAACGCCGGCCCGCTCGTCTTCTGTCCGCAGGTGTAGAGCAGCATCGAAGCGAGAACCCTAGCGGGGAGGCGGCCTCGACCAGATGCTACGATCGTCGCACTATCGTAGAAGTAGCGACACGCGAGCTGCGGAACAAAACCGCCGACCTGCTCAGGCGGGTCGAGGCGGGCGAGAGCATGGTGATTACGGTCCGGGGTAAGCCGGTCGCCGATCTGGTTCCACACAAGAGTGAGCCTCGCTGGCTGACGCCTTCCGACGTGCTCGCGATTCGCGAAATTGCTGACCGCGATCCCACGTTTGGGGCCGATATACGCCGCCTGAGCGGCGGAACGACCGACGAATTGGGCCCGATCTGGTGACCTCCAAGCGTCCCGCGGCTGGTCTGATCGACACATCCGTTCTGGTTGCTGTCGAGAAGGGTCGCCCATTGCGAGAGGAGGCGCTTCCCGAACGCTCCGCTGTCTCGATCGTCACCGTTGCCGAGCTACGCGCCGGCGTCTTGGCAGCGCCAGACATCGAAAGCCGAGATCGACGTATGACGACTCTAGAAGGGGTTGCAGGGGTCACCATTCTGCCGGTCGAAGCAAGGGCGGCCCGAGCTTGGGCGGCGATGCGTGCATACCTCGTGGCCTCAGAGAGGCGAGTTGATGTAAACGATCTATGGATAGCCGCGACGGCCGCAGCGCACGGGATGCCGGTACTTACCCAAGATGGCGACTTCGATGCTCTCTCGGGCGTTGAAGGTCTGACCGTGATCCCGGTCTAGCTGGTCCGGGCGACTCTCAGCCCCCCAGCGCTTCCAGCCGCTCGAAGATCTCGGGCAGGTGGGTGAGGTAGGCGCTGTAATCGAAGACGGCGTCGAGGTCGAGGTCCGGCGCGGCTACGCCGATCAGCTCGCGGAAGTGGGTGCCGCTGTCCCAGGCTTGCTGGGCGTTCTCCTGGACGATGCGGTAGGCCTCATCGCGGCTGAGGCCGGACTCAACCAGGGCCGTGAGGGCGCGCTGGCTAAAGAGGGCACCGTGGGTGAGCTCGAGGTTCTCGCGCATGCGGTCCTCCCGAACCGTCATGCCAGCGGCGACCTTGGTCGCCAGGTCCTGCATGTAGTCGAGGCCGATCGTCGCGTCGGGCAGGATCACCCGCTCGGCGCCGGAGTGGGAAATGTCGCGCTCGTGCCAGAGCGCGACGTTCTCGAGGCCGGTCTGGGCGTAACCGCGCAGGACGCGAGCCAGGCCGGTGATCCGCTCGGTGCGGATCGGGTTGCGCTTGTGCGGCATCGCCGAAGATCCCTTCTGCGCTCCCGACGCGAAGGGCTCTTCCACCTCGCGCACCTCGGTCCGCTGCAGGTTGCGGACCTCGGTGGCGAAACGCTCCAGGCCGGCGCCGGCTAGGGCGATCTGCGAGGTGAGCACGGCGTGCCGGTCGCGCGGGATCACCTGCGTCGCCACGTCCTCACGCCGCAGTCCGAGCCGCTCCATCACCCGCGCCTCCACGGCCGGCGGCACCGAGGCGTAGGTGCCGACCGCGCCGGAGAGCTTGCCAAAGGCGAGCTGCTCGAAGGCGTCAGTCAGCCGGGCGAGGTTGCGGTCGGCCTCGAAGGCGAAGCCGGCGAGCCGCAGGCCGAAGGTCGTCGGCTCTGCGTGGACGCCGTGAGTGCGACCGACGCAGAGCGTCTCGCGGTGCTCTAGCGCCCGCTCGATCAGGGCGTCGCGGTAGGCGCGGGCGCTCGCCAGCACCACCGCGCCGGCCTCGCGCAGCTGCAACGCCAGGGCCGTGTCGAGCACGTCGGAGGAGGTGAGGCCGTAGTGGATCCAGCGCCCGTGCTCGCCAACCGAGGCGGCGACCACGTCGACGAAAGCGGCGACGTCGTGGTCGGTCACCTTCTCCCGCTCGTTGACCGCCTCGACCGTGAAACCAGCATTCGCCCGCGCTGCCTCCGCCGCCTCGCGCGGCACCGCTCCCTCCTCGGCCCAGGCCTCGGTGGCAGCCAGCTCCACCTCCAGCCAGCACTCGAACTTGCGCTGGGGAGACCAGACCCATCCGATCTCCTCGCGGGTGTAGCGGGGGATCACGCGTTGATTATCCGCGCGGCGAGGATCCCGGCATTTTTCGCGCCGTCGATCGCCACGCAGGCGACCGGTATCCCCGGCGGCATCTGCACGGCGGAGAGCAGCGCGTCGAGGCCGCCGAGCGCTTTGCCCAGAATCGGCACGCCGATCACCGGCAGGTCGCTATGGGCGGCAGCCACTCCCGGCAGCGCGGCGGACATGCCGGCGCCGGCGATGATCACCTTGAGGCCGCGCATCCTCGCGTTGGTGCAGTACTCACGGACCAGCTCGGGATCGCGATGGGCGCTCATCACCCGGACCTCGTAGCGAATCCCCGCCTCGTGCAGCGCTTTGCCGGCCGGCTGCATCTTCGGCTTGTCGTTTTTCGAGCCCATGATGATCCCGACCAAGGGCTCATCGACGTCGATTTCCTCGAAGGCCTCCTCGACCGCCGGCATCGCCAGCGCCTCCCCAACCTGCGGCTCGTTGGCTTCGCCTCCGCTGGACTGGGGCTCCTCTGAAATCTCGCTCATCTTTTCCTTCCTGTAACTAGCTGACTGGCAACGCGATCCACCGCTCGCGCGGCCCGCGGCATCGTATGCACGATCGCGTCTAGAGCGAGTCGGTCAGATCGTCGGTCGACATCGCCGCCAGCGTCTGACTGGTCATTGTTCCCCGCGACCCCAGCTCAACCGAAACCTTCGCCATCGTCTGCTCGTCAGGAGCCTCGACGATCGTGACGAAGTCGTACTGCCCCAGCGTCGCGTACTGGGCAACCACCTTCGCCCCGATCTGCTCAACCTCCTTATTGACCTCAGCAACCCGTCCTGGATTGTTCTTCAGCGTCCGCACTCCCTCGGCAGTGAGGTTCGTGAGCATTACGTAGGTAGGCATCGCAGTTCTCCTCTCGGACTGGGGACCGAACCTACGTTACCCGGCCCAAGGGGCGTCGGGGGTCTCTCCTCAGGAACTCCCGCGAAGCGGCCTGAGGAGAGACCCCCGACGCCCCGTGAGTTGCAACGGAGGATCAGTACCCGGGCGGATGCCGGACGACGAAGCCTTCCGGATAGGGAGGCTCCGGGTGCCAGCGGGGGCCGGTTCCCTGGGCATCGCCGACCGTGTCCCAGCGCAGTCCGGCGATCTCGGCGTAGGCGTGAGTTGCGTTGGCGTAGATGGTGATCCAGCGTCCCGGGCCCGGTTCGCCGTAGCTCTCGAGTGAGCCCGAGGTGAGGGGAGTGTCGAGGAGGCCTGCGCCGTAGAGGGCAAAGCTGACGGCACCTGAGCAGTCGTAGCCGGAGGCGTACCAGCTGCCGTGGCCACCGCCCCAGATATACGGGGTCGTGGCGATCGAGTTGGCGGCTGAGATCGCGGCCTTGACCGCGGCCGGAGCATCTTCGGGGGCGCTGGCGAAGCCGTTGTCGAGCACCGCCTGCGGTCCCGGTGTTTCGAAGCCGGAGGCGAGCGGAGCTACCCGCCAATCGACGTAGCTGGTCTTGCATTGGCCTCCGAGGGCTTCGGCGTCGGCGAGCACCGCCTGCACGTACCACTCGGCCTGGTTGTGGGCAAAGATCCCAGCGCGGAGGCTGCCCTGCGACCAAATCAGCCGGGCCAGGGTCGCCGCGGAGTCGGCTGGATCGGCGCGGTGGATGTGGCCGTCTTCGTCACCGTCGACCGCGTATTCGCTCCACTCGCTCGGTTCGAGCCCGAGCGGGCCGCGTTCGCG
>Ga0207639_10001500_pt1 | contig 15711 bp, 10 predicted proteins | sample KBSCornC32_FD_184299 | JGI IMG/M metagenome (GOLD analysis project Ga0207639, IMG submission 184299) | Corn rhizosphere microbial communities from Kellogg Biological Station, Michigan, USA - KBS Corn C3-2 (SPAdes) (version 2) | ecosystem: Host-associated > Plants > Roots > Rhizosphere > Soil ...
CTGCACCTGCTCGAGATCACCCCGGCGCTGCCCGCGCTGCAGGGCGTCGTGATGGAGCTCAACGATTGCGCGTTCCCGACGCTCGCCGGCGTGGTCGCGACCGACGACGTCAACGTCGCGTTCAAGGACGTCGACTACGCGCTGCTCGTCGGCGCGCGTCCGCGCGGCCCGGGCATGGAGCGCAAGGACCTGCTCGAGGCGAACGGCGCGATCTTCGCCCCGCAGGGCAAGGCCCTCAACGACCACGCCAAGCGCGACGTGAAGGTGCTCGTGGTCGGCAACCCGGCCAACACCAACGCGCTGATCGCGCAGCAGAACGCCCCCGACCTGGATCCGAACTGCTTCACCGCGATGGTCCGCCTCGACCACAACCGCGCGCTGTCGCAGCTCGCCGAAAAGACCGGTGCGCACACGACCGACATCAAGCGCATGACGATCTGGGGCAACCACAGCTCGACGCAGTACCCGGACATCCACCACGCGACGGTCAAGGGCAAGCCCGCGATCGATGCGGTCGACGGCGCCTGGTACAAGGACACGTTCATCCCGACCGTGCAGCAGCGCGGTGCCGCGATCATCAAGGCGCGCGGCGCGTCGTCGGCCGCATCCGCGGCGTCGGCGGCGATCGACCACATGCGCGACTGGGCGCGCGGCACCGCCGACGGTGACTGGGTCTCGATGGGCATTCCGTCCGACGGCTCGTACGGCATCCAGCCGGGCGTGATCTACGGCTATCCGGTCACGATCAAGGGCGGCAAGTTCTCGATCGTGCAGGGCCTCGAGATAGGCACGTTCTCGCGCGAGCGCATGGACGCCACCGACAAGGAACTGCGCGAAGAGCGCGCCGGCGTCGAGCACCTGTTCGCCAAGCGCTGACCGACGACGGCGCCCGCCGCAGCAGCGGGCGCCGCTTCCTGCCGGACCGCCGCGCGCGGCCCGCGCGGCTTTCCGTCCGGCGCGCAGCGCGTCCGGACGCGACGATCCCCACGAGGAGTCCTCCCATGTACAAGCTCGCAGTCGGCCTTTTCCTCGCGTTCGCGACCGGCTCCGCCGCGCTCGCCGGGGAAGGCATGTGGACCCCGGACAACCTGCCGGTGGCGCAACTGCAGGCGAAGTACGGCTTCACGCCGACCGCCGAATGGACCACGCACGCGCAGCATGCGGCGCTGCGCCTCGCGGGCGGCTGCTCGGGTTCGTTCGTGTCGCCGAACGGGCTCGTGCTGACCAACCACCACTGCGTCAACTCGTGCGTGCAGCAGCTGTCGACCGCCGACAAGGACTTCATCAAGTCCGGCTTCCTCGCCAAGGAAGAGAAGGACGAGATCAAGTGCCCCGAGATCGAGCTCAACCGACTCGACACGATCGCCGACGTGACCGCGCGCGTGAAGCAGGCGACCGCGGGCAAGAGCGGCGAGGCGTACAGCAAGGCGGACAAGGCGATCAAGTCCGAGATCGAGAAGGAATGCGTCGCCCAGGACAGCGCGAGCACGCGCTGTGACGTCGTCGACCTGTACCACGGCGGCGTGTACGCGCTCTACAAGTACCACCGCTACCAGGACGTGCGCCTGGTGTTCGCGCCCGAGTTCGAGATGGCGTTCTTCGGCGGTGATCCCGACAATTTCAACTTTCCGCGCTACGACCTCGACATGGGCATGCTGCGCGCGTGGGAAGGTGGCAAGCCGGCGACGGTCGCCGACTATTTCCCGTTCTCGAAGGACGGCGCGGCCGACGGCGAGATGGTCGTCACGATCGGCAACCCGGGCGGCACCGACCGCCAGCTCACGATCGCCGAACTCGAATCCGCGCGCGACCTCGACCTGATCGCGCGCCTGCTGCTGCTCGCCGAGCAGCGCGGCATGATCGAACAGTTCCGCAGCGAGTCGCCGGAGCACTGGCGCATCGGCCAGCACGACCTGTTCAGCGTCGAGAACTCGTTCAAGGCCCTGCGCGGGCGCCTGCTCGCGCTGCAGGATCCGGCGGTGTTCGCGCTCAAGCGCAAGCAGGAAGCCGAGCTGCGCGCGTTCGTCGACGCCGATCCCGCGCGCAAGGCGAAGGCCGGCGGCGCCTGGGACGCGATCGCCAGGGCGATGGACACGTACCGGACGATCGAGACGCGCTACAAGTACGTCGAGGCGCACCGCGGCTTCTTCTCCGAATACTATGCACATGCACGCACGCTCGTGCGCGGCACGATCGAGCGCAGCAAGCCGAACGCCGAGCGTCTGCGCGAATACACCGACTCGAAGCTGCCGAGCGTGACCCAGCAGCTGCTCTCGAGCGCGCCGATCTATCCCGACTACGAGCAGGTCACGCTCGGCTGGTCGCTGACCAAGCTGCGCGAGGCGCTCGGCACCGACGACGCGTTCGTGCGCCAGGTGCTCGGCAACGACGCGCCGGACGCCGTGGCGCGCCGGCTCGTCGCCGCCACCAAGCTCGGCGACCCGGCCGTGCGCAAGGCACTCTGGGACGGCGGCGCGGAGGCGGTGGCGAAGTCGGACGATCCGTTCATCGTGCTCGCGCGAGCGGTCGATCCCGAGGCGCGCGCGATCCGCAAGCGCTACGAGAACGAGGTCGAGGCGATCGTCGACAAGAATTCCGAACTCATCGCCGCCGCGCGCTTCGAGAAGTACGGCACCAGCGCGTATCCGGACGCGACGTTCACGCAGCGCTTCTCGTTCGGCGAAGTGCGCGGCTGGGACGAGAAGGGCACGGCGGTGCCGCCGTTCACCGACATCGCGGGCACGTTCGCGCACGCGACCGGTGCCTACCCGTTCGCGCTGCCGGCGTCGTGGCTCGCCGCGAAGGATCGCCTCGACCTGCGCAAGCGCATGAACCTGGCGACGACCAACGACATCATAGGCGGCAATTCGGGCAGCCCGCTCGTCAATGCCCGCGGCGAGATCGTCGGCCTCGTGTTCGACGGCAACATCCACTCGCTCGGCGGCAACTACTGGTACGACGAGCGCCTGAATCGGACCGTGTCCGTGCACAGCGGTGCGATCCTCGAAGCGCTCGGCAAGGTCTACGGCGCGGACCGCCTCGTGCGCGAGCTCGAGTCCGCCCGCCGCTGATCGCCGCCGCCGGCTCGGCCGGCGGTCCCGCGAGAGATCCGGACGCCGGATCCGAGCGCTCCGGCGCGGTCCGGCGTGCCCGCTATTGACACCTGCGGCGCCGCGCGTTGCACTGGTGGCGTCCTGCGGCGAAGGGGTGTCGCGGCCACAGTCCGCCCATGCGCGGCCGGAGTCCCATGGTCCACTGTTCCACAAACCTGCAGACGGCCGACTCGATGCAGCTGGAGTGCCTGCTCCGCTTGGTCGAACTGACCGCGCCACGGGAAACCGCGCAGGCGATCGTGGAGATGGTGCAGCGCCATTTCGGTTGCAGCGCGCTGGTCGTGATGTGGCTCGACGACGTCGCCGAGGCGATCGGTACCGAAGGCATGGGCCGGCCGGAGCGCGCCGACATGCAGCGTGTCGCCGCATTGATGGCGGCCGAGCAGCCGATGCGCGTCGACGGCCGGCGCGTCGACGTGCGCCTCGACGACGATCGCGCCGCATTGCTGCTGCGCTTCCCCGACGAAGTGTCGGCGCCGGTGCTCGATGCGCTCGCGCCGTGCATGCGGCTGGCGGGCGTGCACCTGCGCCGTGCCCTGCAGTTGCAGGACCTGCACCTGTCGCACAAGCAGCTCGAACATTCCGAGACGCTGCAGCGCGCGCTGTTCGCGATCTCCGACCTCGCCGGTTCGGACCGCGACATGCCGGACCTGCTGCGCGGTATCCACCGCATCGTCAGCACGCTGATGTATGCGGAGAACTTCTTCATCGTCCGTTACGACGCGGAGCGCGACAGCCTGCGCTTCCTGTACTTCGCCGACGTCGAGGACAAGGAGGTGCCCGACACGTCCGAAGACATCCCGATGGCAGGGCTGCGCGACACGCTGACCTGGCACCTCATCGTCGAGGGCAGGGCGCTGATGGGGACGATGGAAGAACTGCGCACGCAGGTCGCCACGCCGTTGCGCCCGGTCGGCCCCGACAGCTACGACTGGCTCGGCGTGCCGATGCTGCGCAACGGCAAGGCGCGCGGCGCGCTCGTCGTGCAGAGCTACCAGGAAGGCATCGGCTTCACGCCCGAGGATCGCGCGCTGCTCGAATTCGTCGGCAGCCACATCCTCACGGCGCTCGAGCGCAAGCGCAACCAGGAGGACCTCGAGCAGGAAGTGCGCCTGCGCACGCTCGAACTGGCCGAGGCGAACCGCGGCCTGCAGCTCGAGGTGATCGAGCGCCAGCGCGCCGAGCGCCTGCAGGCCGCGCTGTTCCACATCGCGCAGCTCGCCACCGCCGATATCGACGAGAACGAGTTCTACGAACGCCTGCACGCGGTCGTCGGCGAGCTGCTCAACGCCGAGAACTTCTTCATCGCTCTGCTCTCGGACGACCGGCGCATCCTGTCGTTCCCGTACTACGTCGACGCCGGCGCGCGCCGCACCGTGTCGCGCGAGGTCGGTCGCGGGCTCACCGAATACGTGCTACGCACGGGCGCGCCGCTGCTCGGCGACAGCGCGCGCATCGCCGGACTCGGTCGCAGCGGCGAGGTCGATCCCGCACGCATCGGCCGCCCCGCGTTCTGCTGGCTCGGCGTGCCGCTGCGCGTGGACGAGATGCCGATCGGCGTGGTCGTCGTGCAGAGCTACACCGAATCGGTGTCGTACGGTGCGGCCGACCAGGAACTGCTCAGCTTCGCCGCGCTGCAGATCGCCAACAGCATCCATCGCCGCCGCTCGGCGGTGACCCTGCAGCGCGCGAACGCCGAACTCGAGCAGCGCGTCGCCGAACGCACGCGCGAGTTGCGCGAACAGATCCTGCAGCGCGAGCGCGCGCAGGACCAGCTCAAGCACCAGGTCATGCACGACGCGCTGACCGGCCTGCCGAACCGCGGCTTCCTGCGCGAGCGGCTCGACCGCATCCTCGGCCGCCTGCGCGAGGAGCCCGGCCGGCGCTGCGCCTTGCTCTACCTCGACGTCGACCGCTTCAAGGTCGTCAACGACAGCCTCGGCCACCTCGCCGGCGACGAGATGCTGAAGGCGGTCGCCGGGCGGCTGCTCAAGTGCGTGCGCGCGCCGGACATGGTCGCGCGCCTGTCCGGCGACGAGTTCGCGGTGCTCATCGAGGACGTCGGCGACCGCATCGCCGCGGAGGACGTCGCGCAGCGCGTGCTCGACACGCTCGGCGTGCCGCTGCAACTGGCCGGGCGCGAACTCGATCCGTCGGTGAGCATCGGCATCGCGATCGGCGACGGCAACTACGTCGTCGCCGACGAACTGCTGCGCGACGCGGACATCGCCCTGTACCGGGCCAAGGAGCTCGGTCGCAAGCGCTACATGCTGTTCGACGACACGCTCGCGAAGACCGCGATCGACGTGCTCGCGATGGAAGGCGAGCTGCGCCAGGCGCTGCGCCGCGGCGAGTTCGAGCCGTACTTCCAGCCGTTCTGCCGCCTCGCCGACGGCGAGGTCGTCGGCTACGAGGCGCTCATGCGCTGGAACCACCCGCGCGACGGCGTGCTGGGCCCGGCCGCGTTCCTGCGCGTGGCGCAGGACGGCGGCCACATCGAGGCGATCGACTGGCGCGTGTTCGAAGCGGCCTGCGGCTTGATCCAACGGTTGCACGAGAGCCGGCCGTTCCTGACCATCAACGTCTCGGCGCTGCACCTGCAGCACGCCGATTTCGATCGCCGCCTCGTGCGCCTGCTCGAGCGCACCGGCCTCGACCCCGCGCGCCTCATCGTCGAGGTCACCGAAGGGTCGCTGCTCGACGATCCCGAGCGCGTGCGCGCGACGCTCGAGCGGTTGCGCGGCCTCGGCATCGGCGCCGCACTCGACGATTTCGGCACCGGCTATTCGTCCCTGAGTTACCTCCACTCGCTGCCGCTGCGCATGCTGAAGATCGACCGCTCGTTCGTGCACGCGCTCGACGAGGGCATGCCGGCGACGACGACCGTGGTCGCGGCGATCCTCGCGCTCGCGCGCGCGCTCGGCATCCAGGTCATCGCCGAAGGCATCGAGACCGCGGCGCAGCGCAACGCGCTGCTGCGCATGGGCTGCGAGTTCGGCCAGGGCTTCCTGCTCGGCCGGCCGGCGCCGATCGAGCGCTGGGCCGATGCGGTGCCCGCGGTCGTCGCGGGCGGCGCCTGACGACGCCTGCCGGCGACGTACGACCCGACTGGGTTAAAATGTAGGGCTGACGCATCGTCAGCATCCGGAGCACATCCATGACCAGCCCTTCCGCCGGCGCGAAGTTCCGTGCGGCCGTCGCCGAGGAGCGGCCGCTGCAGGTCGTCGGGGCGATCACCGCGTACGCCGGCCTGATGGCCCGGCGCGTCGGCTACAAGGCGCTCTATCTCTCCGGCGGCGGCGTGGCGGCGAATTCGCTAGGCATGCCCGACCTCGGCATCAGCACGATGGAAGACGTGCTCACCGACGCGCGCCGCATCGTCGACGCGACGCAGATGCCTCTGCTGGTCGACATCGACACGGGGTGGGGCGGCGCATTCAACATCGCGCGCACGATCCGCTCGTTCGTCAACGTCGGCGTCGCCGCGGTGCACATGGAGGACCAGGTCGGGCAGAAGCGCTGCGGCCATCGCCCGGGCAAGGAAGTCGTCTCGAAAGGCGAGATGGTCGACCGCGTGAAGGCGGCCGTCGATGCACGCACCGATCCCGCATTCGTGATCATGGCACGCACCGACGCGGCCGCGGTCGAGGGCGTCGACGCCGCGATCGAGCGCGCGGTCGCCTACGTCGAGGCCGGTGCCGACATGATCTTCCCCGAAGCGATGCAGACGCTCGACGACTATCGCCGCTTCAGGCACGCGGTGAAGGTACCGATCCTCGCCAACCTCACCGAGTTCGGCTCGACGCCGCTCTTCACCACGGACGAGCTGCGCGACGCGGGCGTCGACATCGCGCTGTACTGCTGCGGTGCCTACCGCGCGATGAACAAGGCTGCGCTCGCCTTCTACGAAACCGTGCGTCGCGACGGTACGCAGAAGGCGGCCGTGTCGTCCATGCAGACGCGTGCCGAACTGTACGATTTCCTCGGCTACCATGCCTACGAGCAGAAGCTCGACGCCCTGTTCGCCGGCACCCGGTCGGACGAGTAGCGATGAGCGGCACGCCCTGGGGCAACCAGACCCGCGCGCGCAACTGGGACGCGCTCGCCGCGATCATCGCGGCACTGATCGGCGCGTTCGCGCTGGTCGTGTCGGGTTACACCGCCTACCTGCAGCGCACGCAGGTGCGCGCGCAGGTGTGGCCCTACCTCATGCTCGCGAGCTACGACACCGAGAACTCGGTCAAGCTGCTCAACAAGGGCGTCGGCCCGGCGATCGTGAAGAGCGTGCGCGTGACCGTCGACGGCAAGCCGCAGCGCACCTGGCGCGAAGTGGTCACCGCGCTCGGCCTCGAGCGCGTGCCGCTGCGCACGTCGACGATCACCGACAACGTCGTCAGTGGCGGCGAGGTCGTGCCGATGCTCGTCATCGGTGACGAGGACGCCTACCACCGTTTCCGCAAGGAGAGCGCGCGCCGCTCCGCGGTCGAGATCTGCTACTGCTCGACCCTCGAGGAGTGCTGGCTGTACGCCGCCGACGACGCGAGCACCCGGGCGACGCAGAAGCCCGTCGATTCATGCCCCGTACTGCCGCCGGGCGAAGCCTTCGGCGATTGATCGAAGGCAGCGAAGAACGAACCATGACCGAGAGAACACCATGACCGACACCGCCACGCCGTTCAAACCCAAGAAGTCCGTCGCCCTGTCCGGCGTCGCCGCCGGCAACACGGCGCTGTGCACGGTCGGTCGCAGCGGCAACGACCTGCACTATCGCGGCTACGACATCCTCGACGTCGCGACGACCTGCGAGTTCGAGGAGATCGCGCACCTGCTCGTGCACGGCAAGCTGCCGAACCGCGCCGAGCTCGCCGGCTACAAAGCGAAGCTGAAGGCGCTGCGCGGCATCCCGGCATCGGTGAAGGCCGTGCTCGAACAGCTGCCGGCGTCGGCGCACCCGATGGACGTGATGCGCACCGGCGTGTCGGCGCTCGGTTGCGCACTGCCGGAGAAGGACGACCACAACCATCCCGGCGCGCGCGACATCGCCGATCGCCTGATGGCTTCGCTCGGTTCGGTGCTGCTGTACTGGTACCACTTCGCGGTGAACGGCAAGCGCATCGACGTCGAGACCGACGACGATTCGATCGGCGGCCATTTCCTCCACCTGCTGCACGGCGAGAAGCCGAGCGAGCCGTGGGTGCGTGCGATGCACACCTCGCTGATCCTGTACGCCGAGCACGAGTTCAATGCCTCGACGTTCACCGCGCGCGTGATCGCCGGCACCGGTAGCGACATGTATTCGGCGATCGCCGGCGCGATCGGTGCGCTGCGCGGCCCCAAGCACGGCGGCGCCAACGAAGTCGCGTTCGAGATCCAGAAGCGCTACGACACGCCCGACGAGGCCGAGGCGGACATCCGCGCGCGCGTCGAGCGCAAGGAAGTCGTGATCGGCTTCGGCCATCCGGTCTACACGGTCAGCGACCCGCGCAACAAGGTGATCAAGGACGTCGCGCGCGAGCTGTCCGCGGCGCAGAAGAACATGAAGATGTTCGACATCGCCGAGCGGCTCGAGTCGACCATGTGGGACATCAAGAAGATGTTCCCGAACCTCGACTGGTTCAGCGCGGTGAGCTACCACATGATGGGCGTGCCGACCGCGATGTTCACGCCGCTGTTCGTGATCTCGCGCACGTCGGGCTGGAGCGCGCACGTGGTCGAGCAGCGCATCGACGGCAAGATCATCCGTCCGAGCGCGAACTACACCGGACCCGAGGACCTCGCGTTCGTGCCGATCGAAAAACGCCCTTGACGGATCGCGGCGCGCGGCGATACTGAAGGCGATCGCCGCTGCCTGGGGAGAGCATGCAGGTCGCCGACACCGTCTATGCCAAAACCGAGGCCGGGCGCGCCGAGATCGGCACGCGCCAGCACCGCCTTGCGCCACCGATGCGCTCGTTGCTGCTGCTCGTCGACGGGCGGCGCGAGACGGCGCAGCTGCGCCGCTTCGGCGAGACCCTGCGCGCTCCCGCCGACGCGATCGACCAGCTCGCCACGCTCGGCCTGATCGCGCCACTCGGCTCCGCCGCCGCGACGCCCGAGCCGGCCGCTGCGGGCCCGTCGCAGGCCGCGCAACGCTACATCGCGCTGAGCGGCCTGATGTCGGAGGCGGTACGTGAAAACCTCGGCCTGCGGGGTTTCATGATGCAGTTGCGCATCGAGCGTTGCAGCGACGCCGACGAACTGATCGCCCTGCTGCCCGACGTCACCGCGGCGATCGCCAAGGCGCGCAACCCGGAGTTCGCGCGCGAGTGGGAACGCATCGCGCGCTCGGCCGTCGCGTAGGGCGGACGCAGCGGCGCGATCACGCCGTTGGTCGCGACATGCTTCACCGCGCCAACGGACGCCTCGAAGTACCCCGGGACTCAGGCGGCCTCGTCCGCCAACACCTTCTGCACCGCCGCGTCCGCCTCCATCCGTGCGAAGAACGTCGCAAGGTTGTCGAGGCCGGCGAGGTCGACGTTCTGGCCCTTCGCCCAGCGCAAGGTCACGAACAGGTACGGGTCGGCGATCGAACGCTGCCCCGCGATCCAGTCGCGTCCGGCGAGCTGCGCGTCGGCGCGCTCGAACAGCGCGCGCAGGCTCTTGCGCGCCGTGTCCTTGGTCTTCTCGATCGCGACTGCGTCGTCGAGGTAAGCGGTCGACCCGAACAACGGCTTGAACGCGGGATGCACGTCGGAATTGACGAACGCGAGCCAGCGGTTCACCTCGGCGCGCCCCTTCGGCGTGCCGTCGCCGCCGAGCTTGGCTTGCGGGAAGCTGTCGGCGAGGAAGTTGAGGATCGCCGCGTTCTGCGTCAGCAGCCAGCCGTCCTGCTCGAGCACGGGCACCGCACCGGCCGGATTGACCTTCTGCTTGTACTCGGCGCTCGCGCGTTCCTCGCGGCTCACGCGCTGCGTCGTGTACGGTTTGCCGATCCATTCGAGGACGATGTGGTCGGCGAGCGAGCAGGCGCCGGTCGAGTAGTAGAGTTTCATGCGAGCCTCCGTCGTGTGAATCGATGCATGCTGGCGAGCCGGCGCCGTCGAATCAAGCGGCGATTGCGTCGCCGCGGCGAACGCTGAGTTTCGTCGCGGGCAACATCACGGTTTCGTCGCGATGTCCTCGAAACGCACGTTCTGGATCGCGTAGGCGGGCCAGCCGTGATAGTCGAAGTGCCACCACTCGGTCGCATAGACACTGAAACCCTCCGCTTCCATGCGCCGCCGCAGCAGGTCGCGACGCGCCCGCTGTTCGGCCGTGCCGCCGGCGTAGCCGGGATACGCGCGTTCGGACATCTCGTCGTAGAGGCTCGGCATGTCGACCGCGTCGCCGTCGGCGAGAGCGTACAGCGTGAGGTCGACCGCGCAGCCGCGGTTGTGGCGCGAGCCGGTCGCCGGATCGGCGACGAACGCGTGCTTGTCGACCGGTGTCGCGTCCCAGAACAGGCGCGTCACGTACCACGGCCGGTAAGCGTCGTGCACGAGCAGGCCGTAGCCGTCGCGCGAGAGCGCGCGCTGCACGCGCACGAGCGCGTCGGCCGCGGGGCGCTGCAGGAACGCGCGTGCCTCGCTGTACAGCGGCGTGCCGAGGAAGTTGCGCGACGTCGCGTAGCGGATGTCGAGCCGGATGCCCGGATCGAGCGTGGTCAGCTCGACGAGGTCGCTCGCGCGGAAGTCGCCGTGCTCGACCGGCGGTGTCGCCGCCTGCGCGATCGGCAACAGCTCGGCGACCGGGCGCACGGGCTCGATATGGAAGTAAGGCGCGGCTGCGGCGGGCTCGCGCGCGTGCACGAGCGCGGCAACACACGCCCCGAGAGCGAATGCGAGGCCACGGCGCGCGGCCGGCGGGATTGGGCGTGCGTCCACGGACATTCTCCACGGCGGCATCGACGGGATTCTGTCACACCGTGATGGACGACGGTCGCGTTCGGCGCATGCGACGGTGCGGGGCCCGGCTCCGTCCCGATGGTCGGGGACATGATCCGCGCATGCTCGCGCATGCTCCACCAATCCGAATTGAAAGGAGATCGATCATGCGATTCCGAACCGGAGCGACTTCGGTCGTGCTCGCCGGCGCGTTGCTCGGCGCCCTGTCCGCCCATGCCGTGACGCTCAATCCGCGCGGGATGGGACAAGTCCTTTTGTATCCGTTCTATACCGTCAACGGCGGCAACGACACGCTGGTTTCGCTCGCCAACACGACCGGTTCCGCCAAGGCCGTGCGGGTGCGCGTCGCCGAGGGCGAGAACGGCCGCGACGCCGCGTCGATCAACGTCTACCTCGCGCCGTTCGACACGTGGACGGCCGCGATCACCCGGCTGGCGGACGGCACGCCGGGCATCGTCTCCAGCGACGACACCTGCACGTTGCCGGAGATCAGCACGTACTCCGGCTCCGCATTGTCGATCGGGACCGGCTCGCTTGCGTTCAGCGACGCGGCGTGGACCGGTGCCCATGCCGACGCCAGCGAAGATCCGCTCGCGGTGCGCGCGGGCGAAGGCTCGATCGAGGCGATCGAGATGGGCGTGCTCGTCGCGGCGTCGGGCGTGGACGCCGCGACACGACGGGCGGCGACGGGCTCCGCAGGCGCCTGCAACGCGCTCTACAACGCGTGGGTTCCGCCGGGCTTCGCGAACCTCGTCACGGATGGCAGCGACGTGACGCCGGCCCTATGGAACCAGCATCCCGCCGCCGATCTCACCAATCCGACCGGCGGTCTCTATGGCACCGCGTACGTCGTCAACGTCGCGCGCGGCACGGTATTCAGCTACGCGGCGACGGCGCTCGAGGATTTCCGCGCCGATCCGGCCGATCGCCCGCGCGGCACGACCGCGAGCGTCGTCATACATACGCCGTCGGGGACCGCGCAGCCGGATCTTTCCAGTGCGCTCGACGACCCTTCGGACGGCAGCGCCGACGCCGATGTCGTCGCCGATGGCGCGATGGTCCGGGCCACGTATCCGGCAGCGCACGCGATCGATGCCGTGAGTGCGGTCCTGACCGTCGGCCAGGCGGACGGCGAATACACGGCGGATCCGGCCTTGGGCGCGACGACCTCGTTCGTCTTCAGCTACCCGACGCGCCGCTTCTACACCGACCCCGCGCTCGCCGGTAGCGCGGCGATCGCACCGTTCTCGAACCTGTTCGCGGGCAACCGCCGCGGCGCGGTGAGCGAGCGGTTGCCGTACACGAGCTACGCGCCCGACGGGGCCTCGCCGCTCATCAACTGCGGTGTCGACCTCTGCGCCAATCGCCTGCAGTCACCGGGCGCGAGCGTCGAGGTGCTCGACCTCGGTGCCGGCGCAGGCGCCATGCTCGGCAGTGCACGGACGATGCAGTTCGACGGAGCGAATGCGTCGCCGGCGGCGTTCAGCGCGTCGGGACGGATGTTCCTTACGCCGGACCTGGCGCTGCTGTATCCGACCGGGACCGACGATTCCCTGCCGGCGCTGCGGTTCATGCGGCCGTCCAGCGGAGGCCAGGCGTTCGCCGGACTCCCGTTGATCGCCTTCGCAGCGACGAACTTCGTCAATGCGGACGTGCAGGGCGGGGTGCTCGCCAATTACAGCGCGGCGTCGCCGCTGCGCACGGCGACCTCGTGCTGGATCTACACGCCGAACGGGCATCCGCCGCATTGCGGCTGACGCGCGCGTGCGAGCGCGCGGTCACAGGCGTGCGGCGAGCCGCGTGCCCTGGTCGATCGCGCGCTTCGCATCGAGCTCGGCAGCGACATCGGCGCCGCCGATGAGGTGCACGCGCGCGGCATCGCCGGCGAATTCGGCGTGCAGCGCGCGGTTCGGCTCCTGGCCCGCGCAGACGACGACGGTGTCGACCGCGAGCACCTGCGCCTCGCCGCCGATGCGGATGTGCAGGCCGTCGTCGTCGACGCGCTCGTAGGCGACGCCGCCGAGCATCGTCACGCGCTTGGCGGCGAGCGTCGCGCGGTGCACCCAGCCCGTGGTCTTGTTGAGGCGCTTGCCCGGTTTGCCGGGCGAGCGCTGCAGCAGCCAGACCTGGCGCGCAGGTGCTTCCGGTGCCGGCTTCGCGAGCCCCGCGCGCGCGGCGAGCGTCATGTCGACGCCCCATTCGTGCGTCCAGCGCGCAACGTCGGTGGTCGGCGACGGCGCCGGTTCGACGAGGAACTCGGCGACGTCGAAACCGATGCCGCCCGCGCCGATGATCGCGACGCGCGCGCCGACCGGCGCGCCGTGCAGCAGCACGTCGAGGTAGCTCACGACGTTCGGCCGGTCGCTGCCGGGGATCGCGATCGTGCGTGGCGTCACGCCGGTCGCGAACACGATGTCGTCGAACCCGCGCAGCAGCTCCGGCGTCGCGCGCGTGCGGAGGCGCAGGTCGACGCCGCTGCGTTCGAGGCGGCGCGCGAAGTAGCGCAGCGTCTCGTGGAATTCCTCCTTGCCCGGTACGCGCTTGGCCATGTTGAACTGGCCGCCGATCTCGGCGGACTGTTCGAACAGCACGACCGCATGGCCGCGCTCGGCGAGCGTGCTCGCGCAGGCGAGGCCGGCCGGGCCCGCGCCGACCACGGCGATGCGCTTCTTCGCCGCCGCGGGCGCGATCACGAGTTCGGTCTCGTGGCAGGCGCGCGGGTTGACGAGGCAACTCGCGAGCTTCTTCTCGAACACGTGGTCGAGGCAGGCCTGGTTGCAGGCGATGCAGGTGTTGATGTCGGCGCCGCGATCCTCGCGCGCCTTGCGTACCCAGTCGGGATCGGCGAGCAGCGGTCGCGCCATCGACACCATGTCGGCGTCGCCCTCGCCCAGGATGCGCTCGGCGACATCGGGCATGTTGATGCGGTTGGTGGTGATCAGCGGGATCTTCACCTCCGCCTTCATGCGCCGCGTGACCCAGGCGAAGCCCGCGCGCGGCACGCTCGTCACGATCGTCGGCACGCGCGCCTCGTGCCAGCCGATGCCGGTGTTGATGAGCGTCGCGCCCGCGCCCTCGATCTTCTTCGCGAGCGCGACGATCTCGTCCCACGACTGGCCGCGCTCGACCAGGTCGAGCATCGACAGGCGATAGATGATGATGAATTCGCGCCCGACCGCCGCGCGCATGCGTCGCACGATCTCGACCGGGAAGCGCTGGCGCTTGTCGACGCTGCCGCCCCACTCGTCCTCGCGCCGGTTCGTGCGCTCGGTCAGGAACTGGTTGATGAGGTAACCCTCCGAGCCCATGACCTCGACGCCGTCGTAGCCGGCGTCCTGCGCCTTGCGCGCGCAGTTGACGAAGTCGGCGATCGTGCGCTCGACGCCGCGCGCGGACAGCGCGCGCGGGGTGAACGGGGTGATCGGCGACTTGATCCGCGACGGCGCGACCGACAGCGGGTGATAGGCGTAGCGGCCCGCGTGCAGGATCTGCAGGCAGATGCGGCCGCCTTCGGCGTGCACGGCGCGGGTGATCCGTCGATGCGGCGCGACCTGCCACGGCATCGACAGGCGGCTCGCGAACGGCGTGAGCCAGCCGGCGATGCTCGGCGCGAATCCGCCGGTGACCATGAGCCCGACGCCGCCGCGTGCGCGCTCGGCGAAATACGCGGCGAGCTTGTCGAAGTCGCGCGCGCGATCCTCGAGGCCGGTATGCATCGAACCCATGAGCACGCGGTTCGGCAGGGTCGTGAAACCGAGATCGAGCGGAGCGAACAGCGATGGGTAGCGCACGGGCAGCCTGACGGATTCAAACGATCGTATGAAGATGCCCGGAATGCGCGCCGCCGACAAGCGTCCGGCCGGGATGGCGCAGGTCGGTCGCGGGCAACCAGCGGTCAGTGCGCGATGCGCAGCACGACGAGGGTCTGGTCGTCGCTGCCGGCGTTGCTGCCCTGGTGCGCGACGAGCTGTTCGCGCAGCAGCGCGAGCAGTGCCGCCGGTTGCGCGGGGCCCGTACGCACGAGTTCGGCGAGGCGCTGCTCGCCGAACGGCTCGCGGGCCGCATCGCGCGCCTCGACCACGCCGTCGGTGTAGAGCACGAGCACGTCGCCGGGTTCGACGTCGAAGCTTTCGTTCCGCCAGGCGTGGTCGCGCAGCACGCCGAGCGGGATCTGCGTGCCGGCGCCGTGGCGCAGCACGCGATCGCCGCGCCGCTGCAGCAGCGGCGGATGGCCGGCGTCGACGAACGTCGCGCGGCGCAGGTCGGGGCGGTAGAGCAGGGCGAACGCGGTGAGGAAGTGGCCGCGGCTGCGGCGCGAGAAGAAATGGCGGTTCGCGTAGGTGAGCGCGCCCGCGGGGCCGGCGTCCTCGTCGCCCTGGTAGGTGCGCAGGATCGCGTCGAACTGCACCGCTTCCATCGCCGCCGCCGCGCCGTGGCCGGACACGTCGGCGAGCATGAGCGCCCAGATGTCGGCGCCGGGGTCGACGAAGTCCGGCGGCGCATACTGGGTGAGCGGCATGAGGTCGTAGTAGTCGCCCGCGGCGGTCTCGGCCGGTTGCCAATGCGCGGCGTACTCGAGGCCGCGGATCGTCGGATCGTCGGGAAGCAGCAGGCGCTGCACGTCGGCGATGCCTTCGATCGCCTTGCGCTGGCGCACGGTCTCGTCGCGCAACGCG
>Ga0207639_10001501_pt1 | contig 15707 bp, 10 predicted proteins | sample KBSCornC32_FD_184299 | JGI IMG/M metagenome (GOLD analysis project Ga0207639, IMG submission 184299) | Corn rhizosphere microbial communities from Kellogg Biological Station, Michigan, USA - KBS Corn C3-2 (SPAdes) (version 2) | ecosystem: Host-associated > Plants > Roots > Rhizosphere > Soil ...
GACGGCGCTGAGCTGCACGTTCACCGGCATGATCGCGGCGGGCAGCAGCACGACGCTGACCCTGAACGTGACGGTCGCGGCGAACGCGGCAAACGCGAACAACAGCGCGACGGCGAGCGGTGGCGGCGATCCGACCTGTCCGGCAGCGGCACGCTGCACGGGCACGACGACCGTGCCGGTCAACCCGAGCGCGGACATCGCAGTGAGCAAGACCGTGGACAACGCGACGCCGAACGTCGGCGAGAACGTGACGTTCACGGTGACGGTGGCGAACAACGGCCCGAACAACGCGACGGGTCTCGCAGTCCTCGATGCATTGCCGAGCGGCCTGCTGTACGTGTCGTCAACGCCGTCACAGGGCACGTACGACAACAACACGGGCCTGTGGACGGTCGGTGCGCTGGCGAACGGCGCGAACGCGACGCTGGCCATCACGGCGACGGTGCTGACGCCGGGCTCGATCACGAACACCGCGACGAAGAGCGCAGGCGATCAGTTCGATCCGAACACCGGCAACAACGCGGGTTCGGCTTCGCTCAATGCGCAGCCGTCGGCGGACCTGCAGGTCAGCAAGACGGTGGACAATGCGACGCCGAACCTCGGCACGAACGTGACCTATACGGTGACGGTGACGAACGCAGGTCCGAACGACGCGACGAACGTGAGCGTCGACGACCTGCTTCCGGCAGGGTTGGTGTTCGTCTCGGCGACGGCGTCGCAGGGCGTGTACGACGACGCCATCGGCATCTGGACCATCGGCAGCGTTGCTGCCGGCAACAGCGTGAGCTTGCAGATCGTCGCGAGCGTGACCTTGCCGGGCGACATCACGAACACGGCGACGGTCGATGCGGACGAGCATGACCCCAATGGCGCGAACAACAGCAGCGGCGTGACCTTGAACGGCCAGTCGGCCGACATCCAGGTGCTCAAGGGCGTCGACAACGCGAACCCGATCCGTGGCGACACGGTCACGTTCACGATCACGGCGACGAACAACGGGCCGAGTGCGGCGACCGGTGTTGTGATCAACGACCTTCTTCCCGTCGGCCTGACGTTTGTGTCGGCGATACCGAGCCAGGGCACCTACGACAACCTCACCGGCGTATGGACGATCGGCGCGATGGCGGCGTCGGGCGCGGGTGCGACGAAGACGCTGACGATCGTGGCGGACGTGGACACGGACAGCGGGTTCACCAACACGGCGAGCCTGTCGGCGCTCGACCAGACTGATCCGAACCCGGCCAACAACAGCTCGAGCGTGGTCGTGACGCCGATCGCGAGCGCGGACCTGGCGATCGTCAAGACCGGTCCGGCGAGCGCGACGGCCGGTCAGAACGTGAGCTACACGCTGGCGGTGACGAACAACGGTCCGAGCCCCGCGGCAAACGTGTCGCTCGCGGATCCGACGCCGGCCGGATTGACCTTCGTATCGGCGAGCACGCCGTGCGCGGGCGGGTTCCCGTGCAACCTCGGCACGCTCGCGAGCGGTGCGAACGCGAGCGTGACGGTGACGTTCGCGGTTCCGGCGAACGGCAGCGGCACGATCACCAATACGGCGACGATCTCGAGCGCGACCGGCGATCCGACGCCGGGCAACAACAGCAGCAGCGTGACGACGCCGATCGTGGCGTCGGCGAACGTATCGATCGTGAAGACGGGGCCGGCGAGTGCGACCGCAGGCCAGAACGTCGTGTACACGCTCGCGGTGACCAACAACGGTCCGAGCAATGCGGCGAACGTGGTGGTGTCCGATCCGACGCCCGCGGGCCTGACGTTCGTGTCGGCGAGTGCGCCGTGCGCGAGCGGGTTCCCGTGCAACCTCGGCACGCTCGCCAATGGCGCGACGACGAACATCACGGTGACCTACCTGGTCGGTGCCGGCGTGACCGGATCGATCACGAACACGGCGACGGTGTCGAGTCCGACGCCGGATCCGACGCCAGGCGACAACACGAGCACGGTCGGCACACCCGTCAGCACGAGCGCGGATCTCGCGATCGTCAAGACGGACAGTGCGTCGTCCGCGACGCCGGGAACCCCGATCACCTACACGATCACCGCGAGCAATGCAGGTCCGAGCGACGCCATTGGCGCGACCGTGTCCGACCTGCTGCCGGCGACGATCATCGGTGCGACCTGGACGTGCACGGGCGCCGTCGGCGGCACCTGCCCGACGACGGGAAGCGGCGACATCAACGCGACCGTGAATCTCCCGGTGGGCGCGAGCGTGAGCTTCGTCGTGACCGGCACGATCAGCGCGAGCGCCACCGGAACGTTGTCGAACACCGCGTCGGTCACCGCGCCGGCCGGAGTCACCGATCCGGTATCGGGCAACAACAGCGCGACCGACACCGACACGTTGTCGGCAACCGCGGATATCGAGGTCCAGAAGACCGGTCCGGCGAGCGTCACCGCGGCGAATGCCATCACGTACACCGTGGTCGTCACGAACCACGGTCCGAGCGATGCGAACGGCACCGCCTTCAGCGATCCGGTTCCCGCCGGCATCACCGGCGTCACGGCGACATGCGGTTCGCCGAGCGGCGGCGCGGCCTGCGGCACGGTCAACGTGGCGGGCAATGCGGTCACGAGCACGATCGCGACGCTGCCGGCGAATGGCAGCGTGACCTTCACGATCAACGGACAGGCGCCGGCGCAGCCGGCATCACTGACCAACACGGCGGGTGCGACCGCACCGGCCGGCGTGACCGATCCGGCGACCGCGAACAACAGCGATAGCGCGACCACCGCGGTCGGTGCTTCGGCGGATCTCTCGATCGTCAAGAGCGGTCCGGCGAGTGTCGCCTCCGGCGCGACCATCACCTACACGCTGCTGGTCGCCAACGCGGGACCGAGTGCGGCCGACGGCGCGACCTACACGGATGCGGTGCCGGCGGCGATCACCGCGGTCACGGCGATCTGCAGCGCACCGACCGGCGGTGCGACCTGCGCCGCGCCGGCGGTGGCCGGCAACGCGGTGTCGGGCAATGTTCCGACCCTGCCTGCAGGCGGTTCGGTCACGATCACGATCAGCGGACTCGCGCCGTTCGGCGCGCAAACGCTGACCAATGCGGCCAGCGTCACCGCGCCGGCCGGCGTGCCCGACCCGAATGCCGCGAACAACGCATCGAGCGTCACCACCACGATCGGTGCGGCAGCGGACATCGCGCTGACCAAGACAGTCGATGACCCGACCGCGAGCAACGGCCAGACGGTGACGTTCACGATCACCGCCAGCAACTTCGGCCCGAACGATGCGAGCGGTGTGGCGATCACCGACAACCTGCCGTTCGGCCTCGGGTTCATCTCGGCTACGCCATCGCAGGGCAGCTACGCTCCGTCGAGCGGCCTGTGGACGCTCGGCGCGCTCGCCAACGGCGACACCGCGACGCTCACGATCGTCGCGATCGTGCAGCAACCGGGTGGCCTGACCAACACCGTTGCAGTCAGCGCATCCGACCAGCCCGACCCGGACACGAGCAACAACAACGCGGGTGCCTCGGTGAATGCCGGCGCGACCGCCGACATCGCGGTGGCGAAGACGGTCGACATCGCGTCGCCGAATGTGGGCGACACCATCACCTACACGATCGTCGCCAGCAACGAAGGTCCGGACAACGCGACCGGGGTCGAGGTTACCGACAACCTGCCCGCGGGCGTGACGCTCGTGAGCGCGACGCCCTCGCAGGGTTCGTTCGACAGCGGCAGCGGCGTGTGGATCGTCGGTGCGCTCGCCGACGGCGGCAGCGCGACACTCACGCTCAGCGTGACGGTCGACCAGCCGGGCGCGATCGTGAATGTCGCCACGATCACGCGCGAGGACCAGTTCGATCCGGTCAGCGCCAACAACCAGGCGGGCACCACGATCAATGGCCAGCAGGCCGATCTCGCGGTGACCAAGACGGTCGACAATGCCAGCCCGAACGTCGGCGACGACGTCACCTTCAGCGTGACCGTGCACAACAACGGTCCGTCCGACGCGACCAATGTCGCGCTCGCCGATGCGCTGCCGGCAGGGCTCGCACTGGTGTCGGCGACGCCGACGCAGGGCACCTACACGGGGGTCACCGGCATCTGGACCGTAGGTACGCTGACGGCCGGAGGCGCCAGCTCCACCGCAACGCTGACGATCGTCGCGACCGTCAACGCAGCGGGCGGAATGACCAATACTGCGGCGGTGAGCGCATCCGACCAGACCGACCCGAACAGCGCCAACAACAGCGCCAGTGTTTCGTTGAACGGCAGTCCGCTCGCCGACCTGTCGGTCGCCAAGGGCGGACCGGCGACCGTCACGCCCGGCAACGATGTCGTGTACACCGTCGTCGTCAGCAACAACGGGCCGAGCGCCGCGACCAATGTCGTCGTCAGCGACGCGACGCCGGCCGGGCTGCTTTTCGTCGGCAATGCGGGTGCGTGCACGAGCGCGTATCCGTGCACGATCGCGAGCATCGCGAGCGGCGCGAGTGCCACCATCACGACGACTTACAGCGTCCCGGCGGCGTATGCCGGCGCCAATCCGATCGTGAATACCGCGAGTGCAAGCAGCGATGTGCCGGATCCCGACACGTCCAACAACCAGGGCTCGGCGAATACGAACGTCGGCCCCGGCAATGCCGACCTCGCGATCATCAAGACCGGTCCGGCTGCGGTTGCTTCGAGCGGCGCCATCGTCTACGTGCTGACGATCAGCAACAACGGCCCGAGTCCGGCGAATGGCGCGACCTACACCGACGTCGTGCCCGCGGCGATCACAGGCATCAGTGCGACTTGCGGCGGCCAGGCGGGTGGCGCGTCCTGCGTCACGCAGCCCACGGTGTCCGGCAACACCGTGAGCGGCACGGTGGGCTCGCTGCCGAGCGGCGGCAGCGTGCAGGTGACGATCAGTGGCACCGCGCCGACCGGTCCGGCGACGTTGAGCAACACCGCGACGATCGAACCGCCTGCCGGCATCGTCGATCCGGTGAATGGCAACAACAGCTCCGGTGTGGATACGAGCGTATCCGCGGCGAGCGCGAACCTGTCGGTCGAGAAGCTCGGACCGGCGACGGCCGTGCCCGGCGCGAACATCACCTATACGATCACCGTCACCAACAACGGTCCCGACACGGCGACGAATACCGTGCTCGCCGACCCGACGCCCGCTGGACTGACTTTCGTATCGGCGTCGCTGCCGTGCGGCGGTGGTTTCCCGTGCACGCTCGGCAACTTCCCGAGTGGCGCAAGCACGATCATCAGTGTCACCTACGCGGTGTCCGCGGGTGCGAGCGGCTCGCTGCAGAACACCGCATCGGTCGGCAGCGATACGCCTGATCCGGATACCGGCGACAACACCAGCACGGTGACGACGCCGGTGGTACCGGCGGTGACCGCGGCGAACCTCGCCATCGCGAAGAGCGGGCCGGCCAGCATCACGGCCGGTGGCAGCATCGTCTACACGGTGCTGGTGACCAACAACGGCTCCGATGCCGCCGTGAACGTGGTGGTGTCGGACCCGACGCCAGCCGGTCTCGTGTTCGTCGGCAACAGTGGCGCATGCGCAAGCGCGTATCCGTGCGCACTCGGTGCCATCGCGAGCGGCGCGAGCGCAACGATCACCAGCACGTACACCGTGCCCGCCGGCTACTCAGGTGCCAATCCGGTCGCCAATACGGCGGCTGTCGGCAGCGACACGCCCGATCCGGACGGCAGTGACAACGTGAGTACCGTGTCCACCACGGTCATCGTCCCGACGCTTTCCGCCGACCTGTCGATCGTCAAGTCGGGGCCGCCTTCGGCCGATCCCGGCACGACGGTCACGTACACCATCGTCGTGACGAACAATGGCCCGGACGCCGTGGCCGATGCGGTACTGTCCGATCCGACGCCGGCGGGACTGAACTTCATTTCGGCGAGCGCTCCCTGCACGACCGGATTCCCGTGTGCACTCGCCGCACTGCCGAGTGGCGGCAGCGTGACGGTCACGGTGGCGTACCTCGTGGTTCCGACCTTCACCGGCACGATCGCCAATGTCGCGTCGGTCACCTCGAGCGTGCCGGACCCGACGCCGAACAACAATTCGGGCACCGCGACGACCGTCGTCGCCGGCACGCCGGGTGCGCCGGTACGGCCAGTGCCGGTGGACTCGCGCTGGATGCTGCTGTTGATGGGCTTCCTGCTGATGCTCGCGGGTGCGCCGCTCGCACGGCGCCGTCGCTGAGTTCCACGCCCTGTCGCGTCGATGACGCGGCAGGGCGGCGACTGCGGTCGCGTCGCCATGCAATGATGGCGCATGGACCGATGCGCCTTCCCGTTCGACGACGTTGCGCCAGGCGCGCATCCGTTCGCACGGCTCGAAATACCGGGTGCCGACCTGCGCTACGACGCGCACGCGTATTCGCCCGCACAAGCCGATGCGTTGCTCGTGGCCCTGCGCGAGGAAATCCCCTGGCAGCGCCACCGCCTGAAACTGTTCGGCCGCGAACTCGATGCGCCGCGCCTGTCGTGCTGGATCGGCGACGCCGACGCGAGCTATCTGTATTCCGGCGCGCGCTTCGATCCGCTGCCGTGGACGCCGACCGTCGCGCGCCTGCGCGACAACCTTGGCGCGCGCCTCGGCCTGCGCTTCAACAGCGTGCTCGCCAACCTGTATCGCGACGGACGTGATTCGGTCGGCTGGCACAGCGACGACGAGCCCGAACTCGGTCCCGAGCCGGTCATCGCCTCGTTGAGTTTCGGCGCCGTGCGCACGTTCCGCCTGCGCACGCGCGCGACGCACACATCCGCACTGTCCCTCGACCTCGCCCACGGCAGCATGCTGGTGATGGCGGGCGCGACCCAGCGGCGTTACCAGCATGCGCTGCCGAAACGCGCCGGCGTCGATGCACCGCGCATCAACCTCACGTTCCGCTGCATCTTCGCTCGCGCGGGATAGACACTACGATCCGGTCTCGTGATTGCGCGGAATGCGCGCCGACGGTTGACGGCGAGCGGACCGGCAGACGGGGGCCGATGGAGCAGGGGGATTGCGTGCCGCGTCGATTGTTCTGGCTTCTCCCGCTCGTCTTCGTCGTCCACGACGCCGAAGAGCTTGCGACGATGCCCGGATGGCTCGCCGAGCATCGCGCCACGCTCGACGCGCTTGCCCGGCAAGGCGGGCTGGCCGCAAGCGTCGCAGCCTCCGCACCGGTGACGACCGCTCGAGCTGCGGCCGCGATCGGCCTGGTCTTGTCCGTTCTCCTGCTGGTGACGGCGGGGGCATCGTCGAGCCGCAGCAGGGCATGGTTCTACGCCTATTGCAGTTTCCTCGGCCTGCTCTTCCTGCATGTCTTCACGCATGTCGCGCAAGCGCTCTGGTTCCGTTCGTATGTACCGGGCCTGCTCGGCGCCGTGTTCGTGCTGTTGCCGGGAACGGCATTCATCTACCAGCGCCTGTTCGCCGCGCGCCTGCTCGACGGGAGGACGGCGATCGTCACCGCCCTCTGCGGGTTTGTGCTATTCGTTCCGGGTGCGCTCGCTGCCTGGACCCTGGGACGCATGCTGGCGGGTTGACGCCCTTTGCGTGCGCGCATCCGACCTGCTTGTCCGAGGCGGTTCGCGGGAATAGGCTTGCTTGGTGATCGAAAGCGGCATCGTGGAACTTTGCGGTCGATTCACGCGCACACCCGTGAACCAGCGAACCGGAGCGAAAGCATGAAGACCGCAACGCCATCGGACGTGAAGAACGGCGACCACTGTGTCGTGGTCGGAGGCACCCACAAGGGCAAGTCCGGAACCGTTGAGGATCGCAACACGAGCAAGACCGGCCACGTGACCATCACCGTTCGACTGGCCGATGGTGACCGCGTCAAGACCCTCGCAAGGAGTGTCGTGGTGCAGCCAGCAGGCTGACACATGACGAGCCTTGCACTGCTCGACAACATCTTCTGGCACACCCTGGTCGGTCCGCAGGCGCGCTTCGCCACCGGTAGCGGCGACGTGCGTCGCTACGCGCGTGGCTTCTCACCGATCGTCGGTTTCGCGGATGCGCAGCGGCCGGATTTCGCCGCGCTGTCGCCGTACTGCGATGCGGACGAACATTTCTATTGCGACGGCTGGTCCGGACCTGCGCAGGCGGGCTGGACGATCGAGCGCGAGTCGACGATGTTCAAGATGGTATGGGAGGGGCCGACGCCGCAGACCGACGAGGCAGCCGATGCGCTCGCACTCGGGCCGCAGCATGCGGAGCAGGCGGTCGAACTCGCCGCACTGACCCGACCGGGACCGTTCGGCCTGCGCACGATCGAGCTCGGCGACTACTTCGGTTACTTCGAGGACGGACGGCTCGTCGCAATGGCGGGCGAGCGCACCCAGGCCGGAACGTTGCGCGAGATCAGCGGCGTGTGCACGCACCCCGACCATCAGGGCCACGGCTACGCGCGTCGCCTGATGGCGAAGCTGATCCGGCGCCAGGCGTTGCGCGGCGAAACGCCGTTCCTGCACGTGATGTGCGACAACGACGGTGCCCATGCGTTCTATGCACGCATGGGCTTCACCTACTATCGCCGTTCGGTCGTGCGGATCGTCACGCCGGCTTGAACGCGCCGACGCATCAGGGCGTCGGCTCGAATCCGCTTGCGAAGATCCGGTCGTCGATCACCTGCAGCGCATGCGCGCTCGTCACCAGCGCGAGCGGCAGGTCGGCGGTGCTGATCGCGCCGTCCTCGTCGGCATCGAGATAGAGCGACAGCAGCACGTCGTAGCTGCCGGGGGCGAGAGTGGGCGGCGTGTGGAAATCGCGCGCGATCGCGTGGCCGCCTGTCGCGAGGCTCAGCGCGGTGTCGTGCGCCGGATCGTCGACGTAGCCGACGCCGCTGCGGTACAGGCTCGCGCCGATGAGCAGGTGCGCGTGCGTCGCGCCGGCATGGTTGGTCGCGGTTGCGCCGATACGCACGGTCGCGCCGGGTGCAATGCTTGCCGGCTGCGGCGTCGCTGCGGACACGTCGAGCGGCGACGTCATCACCGCGGTGCGCTGGCCGCTGCCGGCACCGGTCGCGTTGTTGTTGTCGTTGTAGTAGTGATCGACGATCCACGGCCAGCGCCGCGCGCTCGCGTCGATCGCCCAGCGCTGCGTACCCCATTGCGACATGCCGCGGCCATGGCCGAAGCAGCCGTGGCTGGCGCCGACCGTGTCGGTGAGGCAGGGCCAGCCGACCGACGGCGACCCGGCATAGCCATTGCCGCAGGAAAGGTCGACGTTGCTGCAGGCGAGGCCGTCGCCCGGATCGTCCCAGCTGTTGTTCTCGGCTGAATATTCCGCCGACGCTGCTTCGCTGCCGCCGCGCGTGAGCATGAGTCCCGGTGTGCGCGCGATCGCGGTGTCGGTGCTGCTCGACGTGCCGGCGTCATTGACCTGGCAACACGCGCTCGAGCAGATGTCGAAGTTCGCATTGATCGGATGCGCGACACGCGACGCGCCATAACTGCGATAGGCGATGCTGCCGGCGCGCAGGCTCTGCGTGTTCCAGCTCGCGATCCACTCGCTGTCGAGACCGCGCCGCACGTAGGTTTCGAGCGGGAGCACGCAGGTGTGCGTGCACGACCCGGTGCAGCACGACTGGGTGCAGGCGGCGTCGGCATAGCCGACACGAATCGTCTCCGGCGGGGCCAGCGCGGGCGCGAGCGCCGCCTCGACCATCGGCAGCACGGTGCGCATCACGGGCATCGCGCGGTCGACCAGCCCGTCGCCGACGCCGTTCGCACGGTCGCGCGCACCGAGTTCCATCGTGCTGCGCGCCGCCGTGTCGCCGCCGAACGCCAGCAGCAGACGCTGCACGCCGGCGATGCGTGCGATGCCGCGGCGTTCCAGCTCGGCATGGTCGTTGGCGTATGCCCGCAGCATCGTCGTGTCCGTCGCCTTCGCGTCTGCGGCGACGGCATCGAGTTCGACTTCGAAATAGCCGTTCTCGTCGCTGCGCGCGTGGCGGCCTTCGATCGCGATGTCCACGCCGGCGAGCGCGTGGCCGTCGACCGCGTCGCGTGTGAAACCCTGCAGCCAGCGCGCCTGTGGTGCCAGCGCGGCGCGCCGGGCAAGCCGCTCGTAGGCGTCCGGTTCGCCGAGCGGATCGAGCAGGATCGTCGTGGGCGCGTCGCCGTCGCCGAGCGCGATATCGACGGGCCGGTGCGCCGCCGCTTCGACGCGCACGCGACCAAGCATTGTGACGGCGGGATACTGACGCAACTGCCCGTCCGCAACAAACGCCGGGGCGGCATCGTCGAGCGGCCGCACGATTGCCTGCAACGGCGCGCCGGTCAGCGCATCGCGTACGGCGAGCTCGCCCGCGTGCGCGGATGAAACGGAAGCGATGCACAGCACCGCGAAGCACCAACGACGGGTTTCCACCGGACATTCTCCCTGCACTGCGGACATTTAGCCCGCATTCGACGCGGACGCGCAATGCGGGTCGGGCGACCGGCACTGTAGGAAACTCGCGCGATACGCAAAGGCGTTCGACATCCGTGCGCGATCGGGTGTGCTCCGGTAGCATCGGCGCACACGCCGTGGCGCCGCGCGCGTCGCGCCGAATCGTCCAGCAGACCACAGGGGGTCTCCATGCGTTGCACACTTTCCGTTGCGGTATTCGCCGCGAGCACGTTCGTTTCCGCGGTCTCCTTCGCCGGCGAAACACCGGAGGGCCGCGCCGCCAACCGTCACCCCGCGTCGATTCCGGCGAGCGCGCCGCACGCGCAGGCAGCACCGGCGGCACGCACCGACGCGGGAAATGCGCCGCAACCGGACGACCAGGTCATCGCCGATGACCTCGTCGTGCAGGGTTCCATCTGTTCCGGTCTGGACTGCGTCCTCGACGAGGATTTCGGCTTCGACACCTTGCGCCTCAAGGAAAACAACACGCGCATCGTGTTCTTCGACACCTCGGTCGGCGCATTTCCCGCCGACCACTGGCAGCTGACCGCGAACGACTCGGCCTCGGGCGGCCTCAACCGTTTCTCGATCGAGAACCTCACCGCGGCGACGAATCCGTTCACGATCATCGGCAGCGCACCCACCGGTTCGCTCTTCGTCGCGGCGTCCGGCGACATCGGCATCGGCACGGCGACGCCCGTATTCGACATCCACGTGCAACGCACCGATACGCCCGGCACTCGCCTCGAACAGACCAACGCCGGTGGCTTCACCGCGCAGACCTGGGATGTCGCCGGCAACGAGGCGAACTTCTTCGTGCGCGACGTGACCGGCGGCTCGCTGCTGCCGTTCCGCATCCGTCCCGGTGCGCCGACCTCGAGCATCGACATCGCAGCGAGCGGCAATGTCGGCATCGGCACGGGTTCACCAGCGGCGAAGCTCGACGTCAACGGCGACATGATCGTGCACGGCACCATCGCGCAGTTGTCGAGCCGCACCGCGAAGGAGCATTTCGTACCGGTCGACGGCAAGGGCGTACTGGCCAGGCTCGAAGCGATGCCGATCAGCAGCTGGAACTATCTCGGCGCCGCGGCGGACGACCGCCACCTCGGCCCCGTCGCGGAGGACTTCCACGCCGCGTTCGGTCTCGGTTCGAGCGCCCACTTCGTCGCACCGACCGATCTCGCCGGCGTCGCGCTCGCGTCGGTGAAGGCCCTGCAGGATGAAGTGCACGAACGCGACCAGCGCATCGACGCGCTGGAGACGCGCCTGCGCGAATTGGAGGACCTGATCCGCCACGGTCAGCGCTGAGGAGATCGCCATGTTGCGTTTCTCCCTCGCCTTGCGCGCCGGCTTCGGCGTGCTGCTCCTCGCGCAGGCCGCGCCGGCCGCCGCGCGCGTGCTGACGTTGACGAAGCAGAGCGACACCACCGCGATCGTGCAGGATGCGAGCGACGGCGATACCGCCGCGAATGCGTTGTCGAGCCCGCAGGATCGCCTGTTCGTCGAAGCCCTCGCCGCAGACGCCGATCACGATCTCGTCTACGTCGCGAGCCTGCCGGACCCGGCGGGCGCGGCCGCCGGCAGTGCGCATGCGCTGCTGGTTGGCGCCTACGGCAGCGCGCCAGTTCCGAGCGGTTCGATGCTGGCGCCGGCGGGCCTCTACTTTTCCGCGCTCGCGTTCGACGCACCGAGTTCGAGCGTGGTCGGCTTCGTGTCCGATCCGACCGGCGCAACATCGACGCAAGTGTTCGCGGTCCCGACCAATGGCGGAACTGCATTCGGCGTGCCCGGCTACATGGCCACCGCACCCGGTTGCTGCAGCCTCACGCGTGGCGTCGTCGCCTGGCGTGCGTCGACGCGCGAGCTGTTCGCGGTCGGTCGCCGGACCGGCGACAGCGAGGACCAGTTGCTGCGCTTCGATGTCGGCGGCGGCGTGGCATTGCCCGACGCCTACCCGGTCGCCGGCGACCGCGTCGTCGCGCTCGCGGTCGATGCGGCGGATGGATCGCTGTATGCAATCGCGCGTAGCGTGCTCGACTTCAGCTATCTCGTACGCATCACCTACACGACCGCCGGGACGCCGGTGACCTTGTCGGCGATCGGCAGCGCACCCGCGACGTGTTGCTACGTCGCCGCAGGCCCGGCCACGATCGACGGTGCCGGCACCGCGCGCGCGTTGTACGCGCTGACCCGCGACGCGCAGGCGCCGGTGGCGATGCAGTTGAGTCGCTTCGACCTCGCCAGCGGCAACCCGACCGTCGTCAATGCCGCGATCGAAGGCTATGGCTTGTGGACCGACGCTGCCGCATCGCTCGATCGCATCTTCGCCGACGGCTTCGACTAGCACGGCGCCGGGAAGGGAGAAACGGGACCTGATTGATCCGAGCGCTCGGGCTTCCTACAGATCGCCGTGCAAGGTCTGCAGCGCGGCGAGTGCGGCGAGGCCGGCGGTCTCGGTGCGCAGGATGCGCGGGCCGAGGCGCAGTCCGCGGAAACCCGCCTGCGCAAGCGCGGCGAGGTCGGTTTCGGACAGGCCGCCTTCGGGGCCGACCACGAGCGTCACTTGTGCCGCGGGCACGAGATCGCGCGCATTCGCGTCGCCATTGGGGTCGAGTGCGAGACGCACGCCGGCATCGGCATCGGCATCGAGCGCAGCGGCCCAGTCGGCGAGCTTGACCGGCTCGTCGATGCGCGGCAGGCGATTGCGGCCGCACTGTTCGCAGGCGGACGCGAGCACGGCTTCCCAATGAGCGAGGCGACGCTCGGCGCGATCCGCGTCGAGCTTCACCTCGGTGCGATGGGTGATCAGCGGCACGATGCGCGCGACGCCGAGCTCGGTCGCCTTCTGCAGGATCCAGTCCATCTTCTCGCCGCGTGCGATGCCCTGGCCGAGCGTGATGCGCAGCGGGCTCTCGCGATCGACGACCGGCGTCGCGGAAAGCACGCGTGCGGTGACCGCGCGCTTGGCGAGCGAAGCGATCTCGCCGGCGTACTCGCCGCCGCGGCCATCGAACAGGCGCAGCGGGTGGCCGCGGTCGAGGCGCAGCACGCGCGCGATGTGCTCGCCCGCCTGCGTCGGCAACTCGATGTCGCGACCGGGCTGCAGCGGATGCGGAACGTAGATACGGGGAATGCGCATGATGTCTTCGTCACACCGGCATGGGTTCTGGTTCGCGCGTGCTCGCACTGCCGACCGTGCACCTTAGCGCGCGCATCGCATGCTGGGTAGTGCGGGCGCGGCACGGTTTGCCTCAAGCGCCGACCGTAGTACATTGAACGCAGGGGCACTCAGCGGAGATGGGACATGAACCTGCTTGCCTGTTGCCTTTGGTGGTTCCTGTTCGGCCTGCTGCTTGGCTGGCTGCTGAACTGGCTGCTGGCGAAGCTGATGCGCCGCGATCCGCCGCCACCGCCGCACCTGCACTATCCCGTCGGTCCGCACGATGCGGTCGGCGCGCGCTTCGAGCCGCTTCCGCCGATTCCTTCGTCGCCGCCCGTTGCGACCTTCGCGTCCGCCGCGCCGCCGGCCTTCGCCGAGACGCCGACGCGGCCGCCGCCGTCGCGCGTGATTGACGTCGGCGCCGCGCGCAGTGCCGGCTTCAATCTCAAGCATGCAGACGACCTCACGATCATCGAGGGCATCGGCCCGAAGACCGACGAGTTGTTCCGCAGCCACGGCGTCACCGGTTTCGTGCAGGTCGCGCTGCTCGGCGTGGACGACATGCGCGCGATCCTCGACAAGGGCGGGCCGCATTTCAAGTTCGCCAATCCGGTTTCGTGGGCGCAGCAGGCCCTGCTTGCATCGGAGAACCGCTGGGCCGAGCTCAAGGCCTTGCAGGACGAACTGGTCGGCGGCGTCGATCCCGCCGACAGGCACTGAGCCGACGGGGAGCGCGTCATGAACCGACTGCTCGACTGGCCACGCTACACGCGCTGGACCTGGATCATCGCGATCCTGCCCGCCCTGCTGTTGCTGCTGCTGTGGCTGCTCGGGCGCGGCCCCGGCGGAGCCGCCGCGTGCTGCGCGATTCCCGCGATGCATGCGCCGAGCGCGAGCCTGCCACCCACCGCTGCGCCGGCACCGACAGCGGACGGAGCGACCACCGGGGCGGCGACGACCGCCAGCGAGTCCGCCGCGCGGAAGGCGGCGCCGATGGAGCGTCCCGAGCCGCCGCCCGCCGGCGTACTCGCGCTGCGCGCCGAGGGCGAACGCATCCGCCTGCAGGGCACCGAACCCGACCAGGCGAGCAAGGACCGCGTGATGCAGGCATCGCGCTCTGCCTATGGCGAGGGCAATGTCATCGACGAGCTCACGGTCGATCCGCACAAGGCGTCTTCGCATTGCGCGCAGAAGATCGACGGCCTGCTCGCAGCGATCCGCGAAGCACCCGCGGTCGGCGTCACCTGCGAGGGCGAGCGCGTCGTGCTCGTCGGCACCGTGATCAACGAAGCCGACAAGGACGCACGCGAACGCTGGGAGCGCACGTTCTTCGGTCCCGGATTGCAGCTCGAGAACCGCATCGAGGTCACGCCACCGCCGACACCGGTCGCGCGTGCCGAGGACGTCCGTTGCGGCAACCGCATCGCCGCCGCGGTCACGTTCGCGACCGGCTCCGCGCGCATCGACGCGAGTGGTCGCACCCTGCTCGACGCGATCGCCCGCTGCCTCGGCGAGGGCAACTACGAAGTCGCCGGCTACACCGACAATATCGGCGACGCCGGATCGAACGCGACGCTGTCGCAGGCGCGTGCCAATGCGGTACGCGCCTACCTGGTCGGCAAGGGCGTCGCCGGCACGCGCCTGAGTGCCGTCGGCCACGGCGCCGACAATCCGATTGCGGACAATGCGACCGACGAAGGGCGCGCGATGAATCGGCGGATCGAATTCACGCGGAAGTAATGGGTTGCGTGCTTGGCGCGCGCATCGCGTGCGCGTCGCGAGTCGCCCCTTTGCGATCGCCGCGCCGTCGACGTCGCCTGCGCGCGGGAGAAGGGAGAGCCTGGGCGTCCCGCCTCTCTTCAGCGCGCACCGAGCACGCTGAGGATCGAACCCTCGTCCACGCCCGGGACGATCTCCGCGCGACCGATGCCGCGCCACAGGATCAGGCGCAGCGTGCCGGCAAGGTTTTTCTTGTCGAGTCGCATGAGCTCGAGCAGGCGTTGTGGATCGCTCGGCGGCGGCGTCACCGGCAGGCCGAAAGCGCTCAGCAGGGCTTCGAGGCGACGGGCGTCCCCGATCGGGGCGAAGTCGAGGGCGGATGAAAGCCGCGCCGCGAGCAGCATGCCGATCGCGACCGCTTCACCATGCAGCAGGGTGCCGTAGCCG